>ERZ791875.1014-NODE-1014-length-21542-cov-3.053893_pt1 | contig 21542 bp, 15 predicted proteins | sample MGYA00510278_ERZ791875 | MGnify/ENA primary metagenome ERZ791875 (study PRJEB30046, sample SAMN00792078) | human gut metagenome | study: EMG produced TPA metagenomics assembly of the A metagenome-wide association study of gut microbiota in type 2...
GTACGGTATTCGACAGCTCCGTACAGCGTGGTGAACCCGCCGTATTCGGTGTGTCGCAGGTGATCCCGGGATGGGTGGAAGCTCTTCAGCTGATGCCGGTTGGTTCTAAATGGCGTCTTTTCATCCCCGCAAACCTTGCTTATGGCGAACACGGTGCAGGTGATGCAATCGAACCGAACAGCGCGTTGGTGTTCGATGTCGAATTATTGGATATAGTAAAATAACATATTAGAGAAAAATGAAAAAGATTAGTGTATTGGTTGCTACAGCGATTGTAGCTATGGGCATGGGTTTCACCTCCTGCGATTCGCACAAAAGTGCATCTTTGAAGACTGCCGCAGATAGTGTGAGCTATGCGATTGGTATCAGCACAGGTGCTGGTTATAAGGAAAATCTGAAAACGCTGCCGGGTGATCCTGCAAACGTTGACGATCTGATCGCCGGTTTCATCCAGGCTATCAAGGGCGATTCTTCTGCGATGAAGATGACTCCGCAGGCTGCTCAGGCTTATATCCAGACTTACTTTACCGAAGCTTCTGCAAGAGATGCAAATAAGACGAAAGAAGAAGGCGAAAAGTTCCTGGCTGAAAACAAAGCGAAGAAAGACGTAATCACAACCGAAAGCGGTTTGCAATATCAGGTTGTTACGGAAGGCACAGGTGCAAAACCGACTGCTGAAGATGTCGTGAAAGTTCACTATACAGGTACTTTGTTGGACGGAACAAAATTCGACAGTTCTCTTGATCATGGTGGCGAACCGGCTCAGTTCCCTGTTGGCGGCGTGATCAAAGGTTGGACGGAAGTTCTGCAGTTGATGCCGGTTGGTTCTAAGTATATCGTTTGGATCCCTTCTGAATTGGCTTATGGCCCACAAGGTATGGGACGTGATATTAAACCGAACAGCACATTGAAATTCGAGATTGAATTGCTGGATATCGTCAAAGATAGCACGGCTGAAAAGAAATAAGAAACTGTCGTTTTATACATAATTGGGCGGGCGAAATATGTTAAATAGCATTTTTCGCCCGCTTTTATTATTTATTTCATACTTTTTTCTTTCAGAATGATATAGTATTGAATTTTATTATATACTTTTGATACATTAAATCTAAAAAAGGAAAGTAAAGTAGACAAGCGATGGAAAAGATAGACAAACTGGACCGGCAGATCTTGAACATTATTTCAAAGAATGCCAGGATTCCTTTCAAGGATGTAGCCGAAGAATGTGGCGTTTCACGTGCCGCTATTCATCAACGGGTGCAACGCATGATTGATATGAATGTGATCGTTGGGTCAGGCTATCATATTAATCCGAAGATATTGGGTTACAACACTTGTACTTATATCGGGGTGAAATTGGAACGCGGTTCGATGTACAAAGATGTGGTTCCTGAATTTGAGAAGATACCGGAAGTAGTGGAATGCCATTTTACAACGGGTCCGTACACGATGCTGATCAAATTGTATGCACGCGACAATGAGCATTTGATGGAATTGTTGAATGCACAAATCCAGGAAATCCCGGGAGTGACAGCAACCGAAACGCTTATTTCCCTGCGTCAGAGCGTGAAACGTGAAATTCCTATTTGCGATATTTTCGAATAGTAATGATATAAGGATATAGGCCCGGCCTCGGATGAGTTGCCGGGCTTTTTTATATGCCGTACAATTTGTATTTTTGCGTAAAAAGAGGAATGTAAAAAGAATGTCAAGGTTTTTATCAATCATATTCTTATGCTGTCTTCCTGCCTGGCTTTGGGCGGGGGAAAACTATCGTTTTCGTGTTTATCTCAAAGATAAAGGCGATGACGGCTACCGGGTGGAAGAACCGGAAGCCTATTTGTCCAAACAGGCAATCGAACGGAGGACTAAAAATAATATTGCGGTGACAACAGCCGATTTCCCTATATCCCGCTCTTATATCAACATGCTGTCGGAGACGGGTGCGAAGCCGGTTGTGGAGAGTAAATGGTTTTCGACTGTCGTGGTTGAGAGTGCGGACAGTACTGTCGTCGGGCAGTTGCAGCAATTGTCCATTGTCGATTCCGTCAAGTGGATATGGAAAGGTAATCTGAAAGTTCCCGCAGAAGAGACGGGAGAAGAACGGTTCGTGTCTACGGACAAACCGCAGGATCGTGAATATGGCTATGCCGAGAAGCAGATCAGGATGCTGAACGGAATCAAACTGCATGAAGCGGGTTTCCAGGGCGAAGGTATGCGGGTGGCTGTTATCGATGCCGGTTTTATGAATGCAGACCGGATATCGGCTTTCGACTCGTTGCGCTTGCTGGGTACATATAATATTGTTTTCCCCGGTAAAAGTGTGTTTGTCGGAGACGATCACGGGACGAAAGTTCTTTCCTGCCTGGCGGCCGATATTCCGGGTGTGATGGTCGGGACGGCTCCCAAAGCCTCTTATCTTTTGCTTAAGAGCGAGGATAGTGATTCCGAATATCCGATAGAGGAGGATTATTGGACGGCTGCGGTTGAATATGCAGACAGTGCCGGTGTGGATGTGATCTCTTCTTCCTTAGGCTATTTCTCTTTTGATGCGGACGAGCTTTCTTACGACCAGTCGGCTCTGGACGGGAAAACAGCTATGATCAGCCGCGCGGCAAGTCTGGCTGCCGACAGGGGAATCCTGGTGTTTTGCAGTGCCGGGAATGAAGGTAACGGCGATTGGGAAAAGATAACGTTCCCTTCGGATGCGGCGGGAATCTTTACTGTCGGTGCAATAGATGAAGATAAGAAGAAAAGTAGTTTCAGTTCTGTCGGCTTTACGGCTGACAGCCGGGTAAAGCCGGATGCGGTCGCTTTGGGTACAGGCAGTTGCGTGATCGGGCCGAATGGAAATATCCGATATGCAAACGGCACTTCTTTTGCTACGCCTATCTTGGCGGGAATGGGGATTTGTCTTTGGCAGTCATTGCCCTGGCTAAGCAATAGGGAGATGATCGGTTTGTTGCATCGCTCGTCTAACCGCTATAAGCATCCGAATAAGGAGTTCGGATACGGTATTCCTGATTTTTATAAAGCATATAAAAAGGAAAGAAAGAATGGTTTGCGGTCAAAATAATATAAACCGGGAACGGCAGGAGTTTTCTTTGCTGGAACTGAATAATCGGGTGAAAGGGGCGGTGTTGAACGCATTTCCGGAGATGTGTTGGATACGTGCCGAAATGAGCGATGTGCGCACGAATGCTGCATCCGGCCATTGCTATCTGGAATTTATCGAGAAGAATCCGGTAACCGGACAGCTGGTCGCAAAGGCACGCGGCTCTATCTGGGCAAAAACGTTCCGTATGCTGAAGCCTTACTTTGAGATGGAAACCGGACAGCAGTTTGCTTCCGGGCTGAAAGTCCTGGTCAAAGTTTCGATCGAGTTTCATGAATTGTATGGCTATAGCCTGACGGTATTAGATATAGATCCGGCTTATACAGTGGGTGATATGATCCGGAAACGGATGGAGATTATCCGGCAATTGAAGGAGGAAGGCGTCTTTACGTTGAATAAGGAATTGCCGTTCCCGACCTTGCCGAAGCGGATAGCGGTAATCACATCGCCTACGGCTGCCGGGTATGAAGATTTTCTGAATCAGCTGGCAAATAACAAAGCAGGCTATCCTTTCTACACGAAACTGTTTCCGGCTCTTATGCAGGGAGAGCGGACGGAGGAATCTGTGATTGCTGCACTGGATCGCGTTTACCGGCATATTGACTGTTTTGATGTTGTGGTCATTATCCGGGGCGGTGGCGCAACTTCGGACTTGAATAGTTTCGATTCGTACTTGCTGGCGGCTAATTGCGCGCAGTTCCCGCTTCCGGTCATAACCGGCATCGGACATGAGCGCGACGATACGATCCTCGATATGGTGGCGCATACCCGGATGAAGACGCCGACTGCCGTAGCCGAGTTTCTGATCGGACAGATGGATAAAGCGGCCGGGGAAGTGGAAGAGCTGCAACAGGACGTTTGTTCGTTGGCAACCGATATCCTGTCCAGACAAAAGAACTTCCTGCAATCGTTAGGGAGCCGTCTGCCTGTCTTGGCAATAAACCGGATCGAGCGGAGTCGTTCGCTGCTCCAACGGATAGGCATGCAATTACCAACGGATGCCCATGCATTTCTAAACCAATGGGCATCGAAGCTGGAAGCGATGCAAGTGCGTTTGGCGAACCGTGTGGAAAGCAGTTTGGCAGAGCGTAACCGCTTTCTCCAGTTGACCGAACAGTTTATCAAGATGGCTTCCCCGGATTATGTGCTAAAGCGTGGTTACAGCCTGACACTGAAAGACGGTAAAATCATCAAGCAGGCTACCGGATTAGAGGCTGGAGATGAGTTGGTAACCCGTTTTGCCGATGGCGAAGTCCGTTCAATCATATCGTAAGAATAACAAAAACAACAGAATATGTCACAAAAGATAGAAACATATAACGAGGCCGTAGAGAAACTGCGTAAGATCGTGGCCGACATAGAGAACGGCGACTTGGATGTGGACATCCTTTCCGAAAAAGTAAAGGAAGCGACGCGGCTGATTAAGCTGTGTAAGGAAAAGCTTTATAAGGCGGACGAAGAGGTGAAAAAAGTATTGGAGGAACTGGAGTGATGAAGAAATACGTCCTGATAGTTGCCGGAGGCCGGGGACTGCGTATGGGGGGCGATTTGCCGAAGCAGTTTATTCCGTTGGAGGGAAAGCCTGTCCTGATGCATACGTTGGAAGCGTTTCACCGTTGGGATGCGTCGGCCGGCCTGATCCTGGTTTTGCCGGAAGATCATCAGCCGTATTGGAAGATGCTTTGCCGGGAGATCGGCTGCAAGGTGCCGCATCGGATTGCGAATGGAGGCGAAACGCGCTTCTATTCCGTTCGGAACGGATTGCAGTCCCTTTCGGAAGAGATAGGAAATGTATCCGGAAGGAATGAGAAAGTCTTGGTGGCTGTGCACGACGGGGTGCGTCCTTTTGTTTCTCCTGAAGTCATAAGCAAATGTTTCACGGAGGCGGAAATTTCCGGTGCCGCAATTCCGGTTGTTCCGGTTGTCGATTCGCTCCGTGAGTTTACCGGAGGGACGAGTCATCCGGTCGACCGTTCGCGCTATCAGGCGGTACAGACGCCGCAGGTATTCGACTATGATCTGCTGGCGAAGGCATATGAACAACCTTATACGGACTTGTTCACCGATGACGCATCGGTTGTCGAAGCGTTTGGACACGGTATCGTTACAGTTCCGGGAAACCGGGAAAATATCAAGATTACGACTCCATTCGACTTGTTGGTGGCGGAGGCATTGTTTGCAAAATAAGCATGCTGAAACATGCTTATTTTGCAAACAATGTTTATCTTATTGGTAGATAGGTATTTATAAGTGTAAAATAAGAAACATACATCCTCTTTTTTGCAGTTACTCTTCTTATTATGCAAGAAAAATAACCAGTTATGTCATTTTGTGACAAAATAAGACTGCTGATTTGGGCTTATTTGTGCTAAAAGTGATAATATAAGAAATAAACGCTTATATTTGTAATCTAATTTGCATAGATAAATGGAACTGACAGAACTCCTGAAACAACAGATTGTCAACCGGATGAACATTGATAATCCTTGGTGGGCCAATGGTGCGATCGATCCGGATTATAAAGCGATGCCACACCGACTTTATATCGATTTGTTTTATCCGCTGGTGAAGGATGTTAAAATTCGCCGTTCTATAATCTTGATGGGACCTCGGCGTGTGGGGAAAACTGTTTTGATCTTCCATACGATCCAGAAACTGATAATGGATGGCGTGAGTCCGCAACAGATCATTTATGTTTCTGTGGAAACTCCTATTTATAGTCGAATATCGCTGGAGACATTGTTTACCTTGGCTAAGGGTGCGGTTGGCAAAATCGATTGTAAAGAACCGTTCTATGTTTTCTTTGATGAAATACAGTACCTCAAAGAATGGGAGATTCATTTGAAGTCGTTGGTTGATACCTACCGTAATTGTAAGTTTGTTGCTTCCGGTTCTGCGGCTGCAGCATTGAAAAAGAAAAGTGTAGAGAGTGGCGCCGGGCGTTTTACGGATTTTATGCTGCCACCTCTGACATTTAATGAGTTTATTCATCTTAAAGGGTATAGCAACCTGATTATTCCGGCTGAACTGAAGTGGGCAGGACAAACAATTGCTTCCTATTCTGTTGTTGACATGAGGCGGTTGAATGATCTGTTCCTGAACTATATCAACTATGGCGGTTATCCGGAAGTGGTTTTTTCGGACAGGATGCAGGCTGATCCCGGACAGTATATTCGGCATGATATCATAGATAAGGTATTGTTGCGCGACTTGCCCAGTATGTATGGAATCAGTGATGTACAGGAACTGAATACACTTTTTACCGTAATTGCTTATCATTCGGGAAAAGAATTTTCTTATGAGAAACTATCGATGGAGTCGGGTGTCAAAAAAGAGACGATCAGGAAATATGTTGAATATTTGGAAGCCGCCTTTCTGATACGTGTCATTCATAAAACGGATGAAAATGCTAAACGCTTCCAACGGGCGACCTCTTTTAAAATATATCTGACGAATCCTTCTTTACGTTGTGCCCTGTTTCAGCCTTTGCAAAATACAGATGAAGAGATGGGAAATATGGTGGAAACGACGATTTTTGCCCAATGGATTCAACGAAGTAATGCTCAAGTGTATTATGCTAATTGGAAGAATGGGCGAAAACAGGGGGAAGTCGATTTAATCGGACTGCATGCCGCAACCTTGAAACCATCATGGGCTGTAGAAATCAAATGGAGCGATCATTATTATGAACATCCCGGCGACCTGGTTTCGTTGTTGGAGTTTTTGAATAATAATGAGTTGAAAGAAGCGATTGTAACCAGTATCACCAAAAGTGGTGAGCGTCGACAAGGGGATATGCGGTTGCTGTTTATTCCGGCTGCATTATATGCGTATATTGTCGGTAAAAATACTTTTGAAAAGAAACAACAGTTATTAGGTTTGTAGACTATGCTTGAACTCGACAAACGTTCCATCATGTATCTGCCGGGCGTAGGCCCGAAGAAGGCAGAGATATTGCAGAAGGAAGCCGGTATTTCTTCGTATGAAGATTTGCTGTTCTACTTTCCGTATAAATACATTGACCGGAGTCGTTTCTATAAGGTCGCGGAGGTGACCGGCGATATGCCTTATATACAGATGAAAGGACGTATCTTGTTTTTCGATACAGTCGGCGAAGGGCGTGCAAGACGGTTGATCGGGAAGTTTACGGACGGAACCGGGACAATCGATCTGGTCTGGTTTAAAGGGCTTAACTATGTCACAGATAAGATTAAGACGGGAGTCGATTATATCGTATTCGGGAAACCGACCGAGTTCGGACACATCTATAATATTCCTCATCCGGATATAGACCCGGTGGATCAGGCGGATAAGGTGGCCAACGGCCTGACGCCGTTCTATAACACCTCCGAGAAGATGAAGAAGTCTTTTCTTAACTCGAGGGCAATCCAGAATTTGCAATATACCCTGTTGAGCGGCCTGAACTGGACGTTGCCGGAAACACTTTCTCCGGCTGTGTTAAGCCGTATTCAGATGATGCCGTTTTCGGAAGCGATCCGGAATGTGCATTTTCCCGAATCTGTGGATAAACTGCGGAAAGCGCAATTGCGCCTGAAGTTCGATGAACTGTTTTTTATCCAGCTTAATATTCTCCGTACGGCCAATTTGAGGAGGATGAAATTGAAAGGAATTGTCTTTCCTTCTGTCGGAGATTATTTTAATACATTCTATAAAGAGTATCTGCCGTTCGAGCTGACGAATGCCCAGAAACGTGTCGTTCGCGAAATTCGTGCCGATATGGGGAGCGGGCGACAGATGAACCGCCTGTTGCAAGGAGATGTCGGAAGCGGTAAGACGCTGGTCGCTTTGCTTGCTATGCTGTTGGCAGTCGATAACCATTGTCAGGCCTGTATGATGGCTCCTACGGAAATCCTGGCGACCCAGCACTATGCGACTGTCATGGGTTTCTTGAAAGACATGGATATCAAAGTTGCCCTGCTGACCGGTTCGACAAAGAAGAAAGAACGGAGTCGGATCTTGCCCGCCATTGCTAATGGCGAGATACAGATTGTAATCGGTACGCATGCTTTGATTGAAGAGACGGTTGTTTTTTCTTCCCTCGGTCTGGCGATTATTGACGAGCAGCATCGTTTCGGGGTGGAACAGCGTTCCCGGTTGTGGACGAAAAACGCGGTTATTCCCCATGTGCTGGTTATGACGGCGACGCCTATTCCGCGTACGCTTGCCATGACGCTGTACGGCGACCTGGATGTATCCGTGATTGACGAATTGCCACCCGGACGTAAGCCGATTCAGACCGTACACCGGTATGACAATAAAAAAGCCCAGCTCTATGATTTCCTTCGGAAGGAAATTCAGCAGGGGCGGCAGGTTTATGTTGTTTATCCATTGATAGAAGGCAGTGAAAAGCTGGACTATAAGAACTTGGAAGAAGGTTTCGAGACATTCAAGGAGGTTTTTCCTGAATACCGGGTTTGCATGGTTCACGGAAAGATGAAAGCGGCGGATAAGGAGACTGAAATGCAGAAATTTATCTCTGGTGAAGCACAGATTCTGATGGCGACAACCGTGATAGAAGTCGGCGTAAATGTGCCGAACGCCTCTGTGATGGTCATCGAGAGTGCCGAACGTTTCGGACTTTCCCAGTTGCACCAGCTTCGCGGTCGTGTAGGACGTGGAGCCGAGCAGTCGTATTGTGTCCTTGTCTCTTCCTATAAGTTGAGCAACGAAACCCGCAAGCGTCTGGAAATAATGGTGAACAGCAACAACGGCTTTGAGATTGCCGAAGCCGATTTACGTCTGCGTGGTCATGGAGACTTGGAAGGAACCCGCCAGAGCGGAGAAGGAATCGACCTTAAAATTGCCAACCTGGCGGCCGACGGACAGATCCTTCAGTTTGCACGCGATATCGCACAAGAGGTTTTGAACGAAGACCCCGATTTGTTATCCGAACCCAACCGGATATTGAACGAAAGGCTAAAAGTCCTCTTTTCCAAGAAGGTAAATTGGGGTATGATAAGCTAATATGTTGTGAAACATGTTTTGTTACAGTTAGTTGTAAATCAACGGATATAAAGCCTTGTTTTACTTTTCTTTGTTTTCATTGCGGAAATTTTTCCAGATTGAATTTTGTCGGCTTGGTCAAAATTACGAACTTTGACGAGATGACAATGAAACAAGCCATTCTATTTCATGGCCTTTGTCACGGATTACTGATTGAAAGTGATAAAAATAATGAAGATACAGGCATTACTATTTATTTGTTGTACCACTATTTTGGTATCGGCCGTAGAGGTAAAAGCACAAAAAGACAAAGACGCTCCAACGCAAGTCGTACATATAAAGAAGCTGGACAAACGTGTTTCCGAGTTAATGGCGGATCGCGTCGGTATCCGTAAAAATATGGAACTGAAGGAACTGGCTACTTTTGATGAGAAAGCAATGGAGGAAAGGGAGAGTTTAATGTTCCCCGCGGAAGAATTATACGGCTCCAATTGGGAAAACCAATGGGTAGACCCGTTCCGTGGAACGGCAAAGGTCAACTTCCCGGATTCGTTTGCTATAGATTGTTCTTCTTTCGTCTATCCGATAGCCATGGATTCCATGGCGAGAATTACATCCAAATATGGTCCCCGTCGTCGTCGTATGCACAGGGGAATCGACTTGAAAGTCCTCGTTGGAGATACAATCCGTGCTGCATTTGACGGTAAAGTCCGCATTAAGAACTTTGAACGTCGCGGATATGGTAATTACGTCGTGATTCGTCATCCGAACGGCCTTGAAACCGTTTATGGCCATTTATCTAAAATACTTGTTACCCCGAACGATATTGTCCACGCAGGCGACCCGATTGCTTTAGGTGGTAATACAGGACGTTCTACCGGTTCCCATCTTCATTTTGAAACACGCTTTTTGGGACAGGCTATTAATCCGGCCGAAATTATAGACTTCGAGAATGGTGTCCCTCATCAGGATACATATGTTTTCCATAATGTAAAGATTAACGGACGCAGAAGCAATATTTATACCTCTTCTTCCGACCGTCTGGTCTATCACCGTGTGAAGTCCGGCGATACATTAGGTAAGATCGCCCGTATGTATGGAACAACAGTCAATGAATTGTGCCGCTTGAACGGTTTGAAAGGAACGACGGTTTTACGGATCGGCCAGTCTATCCGTTGTAGTGCGGGTGCCTCTACCTCTACGAAGGTGGAAAAGACGAAACCGGTTGCTTCGGCTAATGTGACGAAAACAGTAAAAACGACTGTCGCCGCCGATGCAGCAGCAGTCGCTTCCATAAGCCAGAATAAAAATACGGCTTCCCAGCAGGAAGGTACTCCGCATTATCATCGTGTGAAATCCGGTGATACGTTAGGTGCTATCGCAGCCAAGTATGGCACGACAGTTTCGAAACTTTGCGAATTGAACGGTATTACCAAGACTACGGTTCTGAAATTAGGCCGTTCACTTCGTTGTTCATAATAGAAAGATTTGATATAATGTTAGTAGCCGTCTGTGTTTCACAGGCGGCTTTTTTCTTTATTCCCGGCTCCGCTTCCTTTATATTTGTTGTTTGCCGTATTGAATTTGTAACGGACGGTAACGGTCAGGCTGCGCGAATCACTGTAGTTCCATGTGTCGAAAGTGATGGAATCGGCGTAATATCGTCCGGAATTTCGGAAAGCTTTCAGCAAATCGAATGCTCGTATTTGCAGGGTCAGCGCTTCGTCTTTCAGGAAACTTTTGGACAGTCCGACGTGGACACTGCCGAAGCCCGGACGCCAGGCTTTGCCTTCGTAGGTATCGCTTTTGCACATCCCGTCTACGTTCAGTATGAAGTGGTGCGGCAGGTTGAACATGTTCTGTATGCCGGCATACAATCGTGGATGATAGGGTTTCCGATCCGGATTGACGGTCCATTCATCCATAAACTGGCGGATCAGGCTGACTGAAAAGGAGGGATGCCAGCAACCGATATTGGGAGAGGCATTCAGCATGACCCATAGATCCTGTTTCTTCTTTACATTGCGGGGAATCCATATGCAAAGTTGCGGATCGTCTTCATATGGTTCGATGGAAGAACAGATCGCATTCTTATTATATTGGTAAGAGGCAACGAAGTACAGCCATTTATAGCTCATGTTGAGCGTGACATCGTGGGTGGTTGTCGGTTGCAGGAACGGGTTTCCGCCCTGATAAGTGAAACGGTCGTTATATTGCCGGTTACTGCTTAGCGAGCTATAGGAAGGACGCGAAGTATAAGCGCTGTAACTCAAGGACGTCTGTACGTCTCCGAATGCCTTTGAGAGGGAAAGATTCGGGAATATATTGTCGTAGTTCCTGCTCTGTGTCTCGTTGTAAACATTGTCTACATAATAGCGGTTGCGGATATGTTCGTAACGAAGTCCGGCCGAGAGATACCAGGATTGCAGTGGGATACTGTAACTGATAAAGGCTGCGCTATGTGCCTCTTTCAGGCTGTTCCTGCTGTCCGGCAGGATATGTTCGGGATTGACATAACTGTCCCGGTGCTCCGTCCAACTCATTTCGGTCCCGGCTTTCAGAGTGCCGTTTCCTGCGGGATGACTGAGCGTGAGCTTGAAGGCATACAGGTCGTTATTCGCTTCGTACCGTGTGTTGACGATACGGTCATTCCCTATCTGGCTGTCCTCGACGGATTCCTGCTCTTTCCCGCTTTTATTTTTGATATAATCGAAATTCATATCTATATCCAGATTCCGGACCTTTCCCTGGTAATAGGTATTTACCGAATGGTCGCGGGCAGGGTTGGCGGTTTCCGTAAAGACGTTATGTATGTGGTCGTCTGCCGTTCCATTGGCTGTGATATCCATATCGGACACCCATCCGCCGTTCCCTTCCATACTGAAAGTACCGGAATATTGAGCTCCGAATGAGTGGTTCTCATTCAGCTCGTAGTTGAAGCCGGAGGCTGAGTAGGTAGAGCCGCCGTCCGACTCCAAATGCAGCTGGTTACGGATATTCCATATCGTGTCCGCCTTGATAGTCTGGTTGTTCTCCTGCTGCTGCCAGTCTTTCCATTGCTGGAAGGAGAGGCGTGTGAAGATGTCCAGTCCTCCGTGCCGGTAGTTGAGGTTCAGTTGTTGGTAATGGCTGGTCCGGTGTGTCTGGCTCAACTGGCTGGTCGCATTGACACTGAATCCGTCACCTTTTCTGCGAATCAGCCGGATTTTCAGAACGGCTTTCACTGATGCGTCATATTCGGCTCCCGGATTGTTAATCAGGTCGACGGAGCGTATCTCATCCGAAGTTATCTTTTCGAGTTCCGAGACATCGTAGACTTTGCGTCCGTTGATGTAGATAAGTGGCGTCCCTTTCCCGAAGACCGTGAATTTGCCTTGTCTCCCTTCTATGCCGGGAATCCGTTCCAATACATCGTTGGCCGTACCCAATTTACTTAACAGGCTTCCCTGTACCTGTGTGACGAACTTGTCTCCTTTAAGTTGGAATGTCGGCATCTGCCCTTTAACCTCCACCTCGGAAATCAGATGTACATCTTCTTTCAGTGTGAGAGTGCCGATTGCGCCGTTACCGTTCCGGTATTCGGTCTGGTAACCGATGCAGGAAACCTTGATAATATAAGCTTTTTCGTCGGGGACAGCAATGCTGAATGCACCCTTGTGGTCGCTTGTGGTCCCCTGTACGAATGCCGAGTCGGCCGGGTTGAGCGCTATGATATTGGCATATTCGATCGGTTGGCGGTTGCTGTCTGTCACAATTCCGATGTTTTGTGCCGACAGCCTGCAGAAAGGAAGCATACACAACAGTAAGATAATTGCTTTTTTCATTGTTCTTCTATATTTGTTTTATGCTCAAATGTAGAAGGAAAAGACCGGAAAAGGTGCATGCATCGCACCTTTTCTGATTTGCAATTATGCGTGTAAGATGTTGGTATCCAGATGTGAAAATAGCGAAAAGTCTGCTTCTCCTCTTTCTGCCTCTGCAAAAATAGAAGTTTGGCAAAAGCGGATCAAAGTTTATCCTTCAAATACTTTCCTGTATAGGAAGCTTCGCACATCGCCACCTCTTCGGGAGTCCCGGCACAAACCAGGCTGCCACCGGCGTTACCGCCTTCCGGTCCCAGGTCGATCAGATAGTCGGCGCATTTGATTACATCCATATTATGTTCGATGATCACAACCGTATGGCCTTTTCCGATCAGGGCGTTGAAGGCTTTCAGCAGGGTCTTGATATCATGGAAATGCAGACCGGTGGTCGGTTCGTCGAAGACGAATAGCGTCGGTTCCTGCTTCTCCTGTCCGAGGTAGTAGGCGAGTTTCACACGTTGGTTCTCACCGCCGGACAGTGTGGATGAAGTCTGTCCGAGCTTGATATAACCTAACCCGACATCCTGCAAGGGCTTCAGTTTCTTGACAATCTTCTTTTCCTGTGCGCCCGGATGCTGTTCGAAGAACTCGATCGCCTGGTTGACGGTCATTTCTAACATATCGTAGATGCTTGCCCCGTGATATTCGACGTCGAGGACATCCTGTTTGAAGCGTTTGCCGTGGCAGTTCTCGCATTCGAGGGTGATATCGGCCATAAACTGCATTTCGACAGTGATTTTCCCTTCCCCTTTACATTCTTCGCAGCGGCCGCCTTCCTTGTTGAAAGAGAAATAGGCTGCCGAATAGCCCATCTGCTTGGAGAGAGGCTGGTCACCATAGAGTTTACGGATCTCATCGTAGGCGCCGATATAGGTCACCGGATTCGAACGGGAACTCTTGCCGATGGAGTTCTGGTCGACAAACTCGATGCCTTTGATCAGATGCATATCGCCTTCCAGGCCGGAGCAATCGACCATCAGGCGCGCCGCGTCGTCCAGATAATGTTTGACACCTTCGTAGAAGATATCGCGAACCAGCGAACTTTTACCGGAACCGCTGACACCTGTCACCACCGTCATCACATTCAGCGGGAACTTCACGTCGATTCCTTTCAGATTGTTCTTGCGGGCCCCTTTCACCTCTATATAGTTGTTCCACAGACGGCGGAAGGCAGGGACTTCGATCTGGTCCTCACCTGTCAGATAGCGGACGGTGTAACTGTTACTGCTGGTCCGCAGGTCGTTGACATCCCCTTGATAGACAACTTCTCCACCTAAGCGGCCGGCCTTCGGACCGATATCGATGATATAGTCGGCGGCACGGATGATCTCTTCGTCATGTTCGACTACGACAACTGTATTACCCAATGCCTGCAATTGGCGGAGCACCTTAATCAGCAGATCCGTATCGCGCGAATGGAGTCCGATACTCGGTTCATCCAATATATACAAAGAACCGACCAGACTGCTGCCTAACGAAGTCGCCAGGTTGATACGCTGGCTTTCACCGCCGGAGAGAGAGGCGGAAAGACGGTCGAGCGTCAGGTAGCCCAACCCTACATCCAGCAGGAATTGCAGGCGGTTGGTGATTTCCGTCAACAGGCGGCGGGCGATAGCCGCTTCGTTCTCGTCGAGTTGCAGATTGTCGAAAAAAGCTTTTGCTTCCGTGATCGGCAACGTGACCAGCTCTGCAATATCTTTTCCCCCGACCTTTACATACAGCGCTTCCGGACGCAGGCGGGAACCTTTGCAGGTCGGGCAGATCGTTTTGGCGCGATAACGCGCCTGCATCACGCGGTATTGTATCTTGTAGAGATTCTCTTCCACAAATTTAAAGAAGTCGTCGATGCCGTGCAGCCCGCGTGCGCCATGCCAGAGCAGGTCTTTTTCCTTCTGCGTCAGGTCATAATAGGGACGGTGGATCGGGAAGTTATATTTCTCGCTCTTGGCGATGAACTCCCGCAACCATTCGCCCATCACTTCTCCTTTCCAGCAGACAACAGCTCCCTGGAAGACGGACAGGCTCTTGTCCGGTACCACTAAGTTTTCGTCGATACCGAGCACTTTGCCGAAGCCTTCGCAGGTCGGACAGGCACCCAACGGATTGTTGAAGCTGAACATCATATCGTTGGGCTCTTCAAACGTTATGCCGTCCGCCTCGAACTTCTTGGAATATTCTTTGATGACGGTCCCTTCGGGTGCATAAATACGGATGATACAGGTGTCGTGCCCTTCGAAGAAAGCTGTTTCGGCAGAGTCGGCCAGACGGCTTTTCAATGTCTTGTCGCTGGAAACAACCAGACGGTCGATCAGCAATTCGATCGCGGGGGACGAGAGTAAGGCCTCATCTGCTAACACTTCGCCTATCCGGTAAATGGTTTCGTTAATGGACAGGCGGGTATATCCTTCCTTTTGCAGGATTTCCAGTTGTTCCTTTATGCCGCGTCCTTCCGGCAAGACAACGGGAGCGTAGACGGCAAAACGGGTTCCATCGGGATAGGCGAGCACTTCCTTCACGATGTCGCTCACCTGGTGTTTCTTCACCTCCATTCCGGAAACGGGAGAAATCGTTTTCCCGATACGGGCATAGAGCAGGCGAAGATATTCGTATATCTCCGTAGAGGTACCAACCGTCGAACGGGGGTTGCGGGTATTGACCTTCTGTTCGATTGCGATTGCGGGGGGAATGCCTTTTATATAGTCGCATTCCGGCTTGCTCATACGTCCCAGGAACTGGCGTGCGTATGCCGAAAGGCTTTCGACATAGCGTCGTTGCCCTTCGGCATATAACGTATCAAATGCTAATGATGATTTTCCGCTACCGGAAAGGCCGGTGATAACGACCAACTTGTCTCTGGGAATCTCGACATCAATATTTTTCAGGTTATTGATCCGCGCCCCCTTGATAAATATAGAATTGTTTTCGGACATAATCTTTTCCTTGATTACCATCCTGCAAAGTTAGGAAAGTAATGCCGTTTTGCCAAGTAAACGATTGGCATTCACATTCGGAAACAATCAATTCACACTTTCTATACAAACCGGACCGATCAGGCCTGATTTCTGCAAAGCGTCGGTCGGTTTCCAGATGTTACAGGGCGTCCAGGTTTTCCGTTCCTGCTGCGGTAATCCGCTGTCACCGATCAGGCGGTTCATCCAGGTGGTGACGACTTCCACTTCTACCTTGTTTTTACCTTTCTTCACCAGGTCCGTGATATTCACCCGGTAAGGAGCCGTCCAGACACCACCGGCATATTGTCCGTTGATCTTTACTTTGGCCATGACACCGACGTCGTTCAGGTTCAGATACAAATCCCCGTCCGGTTTCTTCTTCAAGGCGAAATCCGTTTCGTACCAGATCGTACCGGAATAATGGCTGATGTCAAAGTTCTCGTTTTTGGTGATATCTTCCAGCCGTGTAAAGGTCTGGGGTGTAGCCGGTCCACGACGCTTTGCCTCGAAAGACACTTTCCAGGGAGTATCCAGTCGGACAAGGATTTGCGGAGCCGGATAGTTGAGCTGCAAATCCGTTCCTTCCGGTTTCTGTGCCGGTTTGCGGAAGACAATGAAAGCGCTTTCATAGGGGTACAGTTTCAGTGGGACAACCGTACCTGTAGCTGTCTGCCGGTAAGCCGGAAGCGTACGAACGCGGCCAGTCATCGCATCCCATAATTCGGGTTGCCGTGAACGGATGCGCAGTTCGGGACTGATCTCTATCGTTTCCTCTTTCTGGTTGGAGATAAAATAGATCTCCGTATCTCCTGCCGAACGGTGTCCGTAGAGGACAGGAGCATCTGCCGGCACTCCGCAGTCGGGCACACATCCGATGTGTTGCAACGCCTCTGCCATGTTCATCCCGTACAGCAATTCTCCTTTCCCTCTTTTGACCGCTTTCACGTTTTGTCCGTCCAGACCGGCCCAAAGCTCACCGGCCATCGTTTTGACTTGCCGGTCTGCCTTTCCGTAGTCTTGCATACTGGGCGAACGCAGTGGAGCAGGTCCCATGACGACGGCGCCGTCTTCAATCAGTTTCTTTATTTTGGCAAGCAATTCGGGACGCATCGTCTCTAACTTGGGAAGTACCAGGATACGGTATTGGGTGCCGTGAGGCAATGTCAGCAAGCCGTCTTTGACAAAGAGATCACGCTCTATGACTTCGGCATTGATATAGTCGAACTGGTAACCTTTGGGTAATTCCGGTTCAGTGATTCCGGTCATCTTGGGCGCATCTTCCCCGATAAAATAGGCAACATCGGCTATGTTCAATCCTTGTTGCAGCATATAGTTGACGCGTTTCAGATAAGAAGTGAACAGGTCCATTTGCGGATACCATGTGTTCAGCCTGTTAAATTCGCTGCTGAACCAGGCATTTACGCCCGGCTCTCGCTCTTCCGTCGGTTGCGAGATATAGACATGCAATAACGTATTGTTGATCCCCTCCGTAAAGAAACGGTCACCCCGTTGCTTCATCATTGCCGGATAACAGCTGAAAGGCGTTCCTCCGCTTGTAAAGGATTCGGCAGAAATCTTCTGCTTCCCGTAAATATGCCCGCAGGATGAAGCGGCGCGGTTTTCGATATTTCCTAAATCGCCGAAGCTCCAGAACTCACCGCCGATCTCATCCGACTGTCCGCCGTATTGCAGGAACTCACCGGGGAATCCCCAATGCCCATAGTTCTCCAACCAGGTCGTCAGGCCATACTTGTGGCAGATATCACGCAAACCACCTACATAATCATAAGCGATCTTATCTGCGATCAACCGGCGAAGATCCCAGAGGAAGCGGTCGGACTGATCCTGGCTCTTGACCACATAGCCTTCATAAACAGGGAGGAAAGGCAGCGGATCGTAACCGTAGCGCTCCTGAAACTCACGCAGGAAATCATCCGTAAAGTTTTGTCCGCCTGTCTCGTAGCTATCCTGCACGACAACTTTCCAGCACTTGCGGTCTTCAGCCGGGATACGGCGGTATATTTCGCCCATATAAGCCTCAAAGTGGGATTCTATGTGTTTGCGGCTCATTTTGTCTGTTTCCAGCCCGGTCGCTTCGGGATCGGCAGGGCTGTTTGTGACGCCTGTCGGCAACATACCTGTGCGCAGGATTGTCCAATCGCCTGCCGGAGCTTTCCAGACCAGGCGGTCGCCTTGCAGGCAGGAGGATATATCCAATACTTGGTCCGGATCGACCGTCAGGGATGGATCGTCAGCTTCCGGCTGTACCGGCCACTGATATTCGTGCCAGTAGGGGAGCGGTGTCTGGAACATCTTGGCCAATGTCTTTTCCGGATAGCGTTCCACAGCCGGGCAGGAAGAAAAGACCACCTCGCTCAAACCGCTTCCGGGAGCAATTCCGCTCAATTCCAGACGAAACTCGCCGGCGGTTGTTGCGGGGACAGACACCACGACCGGTGCATAGGGATCAAAACCCACATTCGGGTTGGCATTGAAGCGGTCTATCTTAAATTCGGCTATCGTCCGGAAACTGTTATTCTCCTTCACCTGCAGCCGTGCTGTGCTTTGAATGGGATGGTGAGCCGGATAGATCTGAACACTGCGCAGGGTAAACGGCTTATCCGCCTGAAAGTCGATTGTGACGGGCTGATCGTTTTTCTCTGTAAAAAGCAAAGCCGTCTCCTTGTCTCCGTCCAACAATCCGGAAAGGTTTTGCAGAGCAGGAGAGGAAGATACTTTCGTGTTTGAAGCGGACAGCCGGGCGGTATTCTTGCTGACAGAAGGGAAAGCGATCACCTTCACATCCTGAAAGTCTTTATCGGGTTTTGCCAAAATGACTTCGACCTGTTTGCCCCCGCTTACCTCCGCCTTCACCGAGGTTAGGTAGCGCATCGCCTGTTCCGGTTTCACCCAAGGACCACCGGACTGACTCCAACCGGGCGAGTTGAAAATACCGATCTCTATGTCCAGTTCGGTTGCTGTTTTCAAGGCGGCATGAAGCACTTTCCACCATTCCTCGCTACCGAAAGGAACTGTTTTATAAGGTGTTTTAACCTCGTCTAACCCGATATTCCCGATAAAAGCCCGGTTAATCCCGGCCTCCTTCATCGAATACAAGTCTTTTTTCACTCCTTCTTCCGAGATATTCCCCGAAATCCAATACCAATATACGGAAGTCTGCACCTTTTCCGACGGATTCACAAAACCGCTCTCGAGCGCACTTTTATCCTGGGCACTTCCCATAGCGGGAACTAAAAGCGAAAGGCAAAACAATGTTTTAAGCAGAGGTTTTCTCATGGTCTGTTCTTTTTTAAGATTCCGGAGGTAAAAGTAGCAAGATTATCAGTGCCCCTGTTTTCTATATTGATTTATATCTTTTCAAAAATGCTTTTTGTTCAACTTACTTACAGGCAGGATGCAAGTTAGTCGCTAACATTCTTTTTTGATTAATAGTATTTTTCAATTCCGCCAAATCCTACTATCGTTTTATTTTCTTTCGTTTTGCAAATGAAGTGGTTTAACCGCTTCTCAAATTCTTCAACACGTGTTCTTGCGGCTTCAATGTATGCAATTCGGATTCGCTTATACGGATCGGAAAATTGTTGATAGTTTTTCCAGACTATTTTATCTTCTTTCAATTTATCAATTATATCATTTGGAAATACAAAAGGTTCAGATAAAACCTTTTGTATTTTATCCTCAATTTTTGGATGTATCATTTTATTCCTCAACAGCCACTTAAGCCTTTCTTTGTTGGCTTGCGAGTAAGTGCTTTTGGGGTTTCTGGGTGTGAAACGCTGAACTTTATGTTCTTTGTCAAATGATTTTATCGTACTGTCAATCCAATCGAAACAAAGAGCTTCTTCAACCGCATCATTGTATGGAATGCTTTTTTCACCAGATGACTTTAGAGGGAATACGAACCAAATCTCATGGGCCGTATTGAAGTTGTCAGCCAGCCACTTTCGCCAATCTTTCCGATTCTCAAAATACTTTATTTCATCTCCTTCTGTCATGACAGGCCTTTCAAACTAATCATTCTGCAGCAAGCGGTGTAAATAACTCTATTAGATTCTCTTCAGGATCGTACAAGTGAACCACACGCATTCCCCAACCGGGCATATCCATGGGTGCGTTAATAAATTTAAGTCCTTTAGCTGAAAAAGTTTTATAGCTTTCGTCCACATTATCGACTTCAAAAGAGATCATTGATTTTTCACGAAAGCCAACGGGCTGCATTTTGTCGGTATTTCCAACAACGGGAGCCATCAGATCGGACGTGAATATGGCGAACCCTTCTATTCCGTCTGCTACTTTGAAACTGGCATAACACTCTCCAACATCCCACGCTGCTTCCAAGCCAAGTTGCCGGGTGTAGAATTCAAAACATTTGCGATAGTCTTTGACTAATAGTCGTACATTGCTGAATTTCATATTTTTTCTGTTTTCATGTAAAAATTCGATGATTAGCTATACATTTACCAAATGTACGAAAAAAAAGGATGTGTCAAAATGAAGAGCCTTTGCGAAATCGTTATAGGATCCGTTGGCAACTACAGTCAGACGGTTTATGTTCCTTCCAACGTCTACCCCTCAAGAGATTGACCACCACTTGCATTGCTTCTTGCTGATAGGCTAAATTGGATTCAAAGGTTAGTTTCATTGGATATTCTTTGAAAAGTCAAACATTAGATGATATAAGGTTAATTCATTTCCAGAGCGATAAGAATGTTTTGATATATAGGAATAAGAATATCCATTAGCGAAATTCTCATATCGCATTTGCTGTGTTGCATTTGCATTAACTGACTGTCCTTGGGCATTGGCAAAATTTGTATTCAACATCGAATTTATATTATTCACAATGTCCTTTTGTATATTCACCGGTTCTACAAGAAAACCGAACATTGCACTACAACCAAAATACGAAGAATAATACCCGGTAGAAAACCTGCATATTCCATTCTTTACATATTCTGCATTCAATCCTGTTGTTCCACTGAAGTTGGTTAAATTTAACCTTTTGCATTCGATAATATAATAAGCACTATCGTTCACATATTCATCTTTAGTTGGAAGAATACGAATATCAACTCTCCCTGTGATTTCCGGTACTTCCTTATCAAAAACCAAATGCTTTAATTCGTTTTTTACTTTAAAGTCATGATCCTTCAAATATTTTAAGAACTCATCCCTAATCAAGTTTTCATCGTTTGCTAAGTTTATACCAGAGTTCAAAATCGTATTATACACAACGACACATTTAGTCAGAATGAACTCAAAATTTGAATCTTTTCGAGTTTGCGAATAATTGAAAGAAGACGCATCTAATATGTTTATCATTATTCATCCCTCCCTACTCTTAACATTGCGTCATCAAATTCATTAACATCTAAATATGCTATTGCCTTATGCCATAAACGTTTTTCATTTGGCTTGAAAATATAAAAGTATTCCTTCTCAAATCCCCGGACATCCTTTTGTACAAATAATGCATCAGTCAATTTATTAGAGGTTAGTGCTATAATAGTAGGCAATAAGTTCTCATGATCAGAAGCAAAAACTATTTCACTGATAAACATACTTTCATCAATTACTTTAAAATACATTCCTATAATTTGTTTGGAATATAGAATTTCAACCGTGAAA
>ERZ791875.1020-NODE-1020-length-21472-cov-9.026428_pt1 | contig 21472 bp, 10 predicted proteins | sample MGYA00510278_ERZ791875 | MGnify/ENA primary metagenome ERZ791875 (study PRJEB30046, sample SAMN00792078) | human gut metagenome | study: EMG produced TPA metagenomics assembly of the A metagenome-wide association study of gut microbiota in type 2...
CGCATAGCACGATGGTGTTTATCGGGATTCAGTTGCCGGAGGAAGAGATTCGGGCGGCGTTTGCGGGGTTGAGGAAGTAAGGGGTTATGGGCCGGATAAGGCGCAGCCGCATCCGGCCTGATATTTCACTCAAAATAGTCCATATCCAGTTTCGGCACCTTCAACAAACGTGAAGAAACCCCTACTTCATTTTCGATCATTAAGTGCACCAGGCGTTCCCCATCAACCAACACCATACCCTCGACGGATTGAGCAAAGTCACGCGCCTGAGACGTAAATCCAGAAGTGGTAATAAACACCCCACGTTTCGCCTTTTGCCCAGCCAGTGCGCCGTAAAATGCCTGTAATTCTGGCCTGCCTACAGTGTTCTGCCAACGTTTTGCCTGAACATAAACTTTCTCCAGGCCAAGTTTATCAAGCGATATCACACCATCGATGCCACCATCTCCAGTACCGCCAACACGCTGCAAATCATCACGGTGGCCGCCATACCCCAGGCGATGCAAAACATCCAGAACAATGACTTCAAAGCGCGAAGGAGAAACCTGCAATAAGTTTTCCAGAACCTCATCAGCCACCGCATCACGAAGCTCTTTTAGCGCCTGATCTAACCGATCGTCCGGGCTGCTCTTTGCAAGTTCTTCATGATCGGGAGAGTCGGCTTTCGGATCTAAATCGACGGCATCCGGCCGTGACTTAAGTTTGACATTCACAAAATCGAAGGCCAGATGGTTCGTCTCCTGCTCCGTCATTGGCTGGGAATGAGACGCAACCCAGTCAAAACCCGCAGGAGTCAGGCACCATTTGCCACGCGACAAACTTTGCGACAACCCGGCACGTTTTAAACGGTCATGCGCCCAGCCTGCACGATTTTTATAAACAAGTTGTCCGCTGGTAATGACTTTCGCTCGCTGGCTGTCATCCAGTCCTAATGCATCCGCGGCAGCCTCATGAACATCACGCGCGGCTGCACCTTCCGGTTTTGTCGCCAGATAACGCAGAACAGGTTCAATAAATTTGTCATAGGTAGGAACCGTCATAGTACATCCTTGCAGAATCAGGTAGATGTTTTTCGGCTACTATAACACTACCAAAATAGACGAACACGTTAGAAATGAGTCAGTTGCTGTGACCGTGGTCATTGCCCGGAAAGGTACAGAAAGCTAAGATAAGGCGTTATGGGCCTTAAATATTTGGACAGGCCCACACAGCAATGGATTAATAACAATGATGAATAAATCCAATTTTGAATTCCTGAAGGGCGTCAACGACTTTACCTATGCCATCGCCTGTGCGGCGGAAAATAACTACCCGGATGATCCCAACACGACGCTGATTAAAATGCGTATGTTTGGCGAAGCCACAGCGAAACATCTTGGTCTGTTACTCAACATCCCCCCTTGTGAGAATCAACACGATCTCCTGCGCGAACTCGGCAAAATCGCCTTCGTTGATGACAACATTCTCTCTGTATTCCACAAATTACGCCGCATTGGTAACCAGGCGGTGCACGAATATCATAACGATCTCGACGATGCCCAGATGTGCCTGCGACTCGGGTTTCGCCTGGCTGTCTGGTACTACCGTCTGGTCACTAAAGATTATGACTTCCCGGTGCCGGTGTTTGTGTTGCCGGAACGTGGTGAAAACCTCTATCACCAGGAAGTGCTGACGCTAAAACAACAGCTTGAACAGCAGGTGCGAGAAAAAGCGCAGAGTCAGGCAGAAGTCGAAGCACAACAGCAGAAGCTGGTTGCCCTGAACGGCTATATCGCCATTCTGGAAGGCAAGCAGCAGGAAACCGAAGCGCAAACCCAGGCTCGCCTTGCTGCACTGGAAGCACAGCTCGCCGAGAAGAACGCGGAACTGGCCAAGCAGACCGAACAGGAACGTAAGGCTTACCACAAAGAAATTACCGATCAGGCCATCAAGCGTACACTCAATCTTAGCGAAGAAGAGAGCCGCTTCCTGATTGACGCGCAACTGCGTAAAGCAGGCTGGCAGGCCGATAGCAAAACCCTGCGCTTCTCCAAAGGCGCGCGCCCGGAACCCGGCGTCAATAAAGCCATTGCCGAATGGCCGACCGGGAAAGATGAAACGGGTAATCAGGGCTTTGCGGATTATGTGCTGTTTGTCGGTCTCAAACCCATCGCGGTGGTAGAAGCGAAACGTAAAAATATCGACGTTCCCGGCAAGCTCAATGAGTCGTATCGCTACAGTAAATGTTTCGATAATGGCTTCCTGCGGGAAACCTTGCTTGAGCACTACTCACCGGATGAAGTGCATGAAGCGGTGCCGGAGTATGAAACCAGTTGGCAGGACACCAGCGGCCAACAACGGTTTAAAATCCCCTTCTGCTACTCGACCAACGGGCGCGAATACCGCGCAGCGATGAAGACTAAAAGTGGCATCTGGTATCGCGACGTGCGTGATACCCGCAATATGTCGAAAGCCTTACCCGAGTGGCATCGCCCGGAAGAGTTGCTGGAAATGCTCGGCAGCGAACCGCAAAAACAGAATCAGTGGTTTGCCGATAATCCCGGCATGAGCGAGCTGGGCCTGCGTTATTATCAGGAAGATGCCGTCCGCGCGGTTGAAAAGGCAATCGTCAAGGGTCAACAAGAGATCCTGCTGGCGATGGCGACCGGTACCGGTAAAACCCGCACCGCAATTGCCATGATGTTCCGCCTGATCCAGTCCCAGCGTTTTAAACGCATTCTCTTCCTTGTGGATCGCCGTTCTCTTGGCGAGCAGGCGCTGGGGGCGTTTGAAGATACGCGTATTAACGGCGACACTTTCAACAGCATTTTCGACATTAAAGGGCTGACGGATAAATTCCCCGAAGACAGCACCAAAATTCACGTTGCCACCGTACAGTCGCTGGTGAAACGCACCCTGCAATCGGATGAACCGATGCCGGTAGCCCGTTACGACTGTATCGTCGTCGATGAAGCGCATCGCGGCTATATTCTCGATAAAGAGCAGACCGAAGGCGAACTGCAGTTCCGCAGCCAACTGGATTACGTTTCTGCCTACCGTCGTATTCTCGATCACTTCGATGCGGTAAAAATTGCTCTCACCGCCACCCCGGCGCTGCATACGGTGCAGATTTTCGGCGAGCCGGTTTACCGTTACACCTACCGTACCGCGGTTATCGACGGTTTTCTGATCGACCAGGATCCGCCGATTCAGATCACCACCCGCAACGCACAGGAAGGGGTTTATCTCTCCAAAGGCGAGCAGGTTGAGCGCATCAGCCCGCAGGGGGAAGTGATCAACGACACCCTGGAAGACGATCAGGATTTTGAGGTCGCCGACTTTAACCGTGGCCTGGTGATCCCGGCGTTTAACCGCGCCGTCTGTAACGAACTCACCAACTACCTTGACCCGACCGGGTTACAAAAAACGCTGGTCTTCTGCGTCACCAATGCCCATGCCGATATGGTGGTGGAAGAGTTGCGTACCGCGTTCAAGAAAAAGTATCCGCAACTGGAGCACGACGCGATCATCAAGATCACCGGTGATGCCGATAAAGACGCGCGCAAAGTGCAGACCATGATCACCCGCTTCAATAAAGAGCGGCTGCCCAATATTGTCGTAACCGTCGACCTGCTGACGACCGGCGTCGATATTCCGTCGATCTGTAATATCGTGTTCCTGCGTAAAGTACGCAGCCGTATTCTGTACGAGCAGATGAAAGGCCGCGCCACGCGCTTGTGCCCGGACGTGAATAAAACCAGCTTTAAGATTTTCGACTGCGTCGATATCTACAGCACGCTGGAGAGCGTCGATACCATGCGTCCGGTGGTGGTGCGCCCGAAGGTGGAACTGCAAACGCTGGTCAACGAAATTACCGATTCGGAAACCTATAAAATCACCGAAGCGGACGGCCGTAGCTTTGCCGAGCACAGCCATGAACAACTGGTGGCGAAGCTCCAGCGCATCATCGGCCTGGCCACGTTTAACCGTGACCGTAGCGAAACGATAGATAAACAGGTGCGTCGTCTGGATGAGCTATGCCAGGACGCGGCGGGGGTGAACTTTAACGGCTTCGCCTCGCGTCTGCGGGAAAAAGGACCGCACTGGAGCGCCGAAGTCTTTAACAAACTGCCTGGCTTTATCGCCCGTCTGGAAAAGCTGAAAACCGACATCAACAACCTGAATGATGCGCCGATCTTCCTCGATATCGATGATGAAGTGGTGAGCGTAAAATCGCTGTACGGTGATTACGACACGCCGCAGGATTTCCTCGAAGCCTTTGACTCGCTGGTGCAACGTTCCCCGAACGCGCAACCAGCATTGCAGGCGGTGATTAATCGCCCGCGCGATCTCACCCGTAAAGGGCTGGTCGAGCTACAGGAGTGGTTTGACCGCCAGCACTTTGAGGAATCTTCCCTGCGCAAAGCGTGGAAAGAGACGCGCAATGAAGATATCGCCGCCCGGCTGATTGGACATATTCGCCGCGCTGCGGTGGGCGATGCGCTGAAACCGTTTGAGGAACGTGTCGATCACGCGCTGACGCGCATTAAGGGCGAAAACGACTGGAGCAGCGAGCAATTAAGCTGGCTCGATCGTTTAGCGCAGGCGCTGAAAGAGAAAGTGGTGCTCGACGACGATGTCTTCAAAACCGGCAACTTCCACCGTCGCGGCGGGAAGGCGATGCTGCAAAGAACCTTTGACGATAATCTCGACAACCTGCTCGATAAATTCAGCGATTACATTTGGGATGAACTAGCCTGACACGGTATCATTCCCGGCAATTTCTTCTTCTGCGGCCCGATAAAGTTGGGCCGCTGCTTAATTTACGGAACTCCCAATGAACAATAACGATCTGGTCGCGAAGCTGTGGAAGCTGTGCGACAACCTGCGCGATGGCGGCGTTTCCTATCAAAACTACGTCAATGAACTCGCCTCGCTGCTGTTTTTGAAAATGTGTAAAGAGACCGGACAGGAAGCGGAATACCTGCCGGAAGGCTACCGCTGGGATGACCTGAAATCCCGCATCGGCCAGGAGCAATTGCAGTTTTACCGTAACCTGCTGGTACATCTGGGCGCCGACAATCAAAAGCTGGTGCAGGCGGTGTTCCAGAACGTCAACACCACCATTACCCAGCCAAAACAGTTGACCGAACTGGTCAGCAATATGGATTCGCTGGACTGGTACAACGGCGCGCACGGTAAGTCGCGCGATGACTTCGGCGATATGTATGAAGGGCTGTTGCAGAAAAACGCCAACGAAACCAAGTCTGGCGCGGGCCAGTACTTCACCCCGCGTCCGCTGATTAAAACCATTATTCATCTGCTGAAACCGCAGCCACGTGAAGTGGTGCAGGACCCAGCGGCAGGTACGGCGGGCTTTTTGATTGAAGCCGACCGCTACGTTAAGTCGCAGACTAACGATCTGGACGACCTTGATGGCGACACGCAGGATTTCCAGATCCACCGCGCCTTTATCGGCCTCGAACTGGTGCCCGGCACCCGTCGTCTGGCACTGATGAACTGCCTGCTGCACGATATTGAAGGCAACCTCGACCACGGCGGTGCAATCCGTCTGGGCAACACCCTGGGCAGCGACGGTGAAAACCTGCCGAAAGCGCATATTGTCGCCACTAACCCGCCGTTTGGCAGCGCCGCAGGCACCAACATTACCCGCACCTTTGTTCACCCGACCAGCAACAAACAGTTGTGCTTTATGCAGCATATTATCGAAACGCTGCATCCCGGCGGTCGTGCGGCGGTCGTGGTGCCGGATAATGTGCTGTTTGAAGGCGGCAAAGGCACCGACATTCGTCGTGACCTGATGGATAAGTGTCATCTGCACACTATTCTGCGTCTGCCGACCGGTATTTTTTACGCGCAGGGCGTGAAGACCAACGTGCTGTTCTTTACCAAAGGGACGGTGGCGAACCCGCATCAGGATAAGAACTGCACCGATGATGTGTGGGTGTACGACCTGCGGACCAATATGCCGAGCTTCGGCAAGCGCACGCCGTTTACCGACGAGCATTTGCAGCCGTTTGAGCGCGTGTATGGCGAAGACCCGCACGGTTTAAGCCCGCGTAGTGAAGGGGAATGGAGTTTTAACGCTGAAGAGACGGAAGTTGCCGACAGCGAAGAGAACAAAAACACCGATCAGCATCTGGCCACCAGCCGCTGGCGCAAGTTCAGCCGCGAGTGGATCCGCACAGCAAAATCCGATTCGCTGGATATCTCCTGGCTGAAAGATAAAGACAGCATTGACGCCGACAATCTGCCGGAGCCGGATGTATTAGCGGCAGAAGCGATGGGCGAACTGGTACAGGCGCTGGGTGAACTGGATGCGCTGATGCGTGAACTGGGGGCGAGCGATGAGGCGGATGCACAGCGTCAGTTGCTGGAAGAAGCGTTTGGTGGGGTGAAGGAATGAGTGCGATTCAATTTCCTATCGAATGGAATATAGTTCAGATCGAAGAAATTTTAGCTTTACAGGATGATGGAAAGATTGTTCATCAAGGTTGGAGTCCTCAATGTGAAAGAGAGTCAGCATCTACAGATGAGTGGGGAGTGCTAAAAACAACTGCTATTCAAGATGGTTTTTTCTTAGACAATGAACACAAAAAATTACCTGCAGCAAAATTACCAAAACCACGTTTAGAAGTTAAGACTGGTGATTTGTTAGTTACTAATGCGGGCCCTCGTTCCCGATGCGGTATTATTTGTTTAGTAAAAAAAACAAGAAATAAATTAATGATTTCAGGGAAAATGTATAGATTACGTTTACCCGCGTCATATATTAATTCTAGCTTCATAGAGGCATGGTTGAGAACATCTTTTACTCAAAATGAGCTTAATAAAAGAAAAACAGGAATTAGTGAAAGTGGGTTAAACATGACCCAAGCTCGATTTTTAACACTCCCAGTACCTGTAGCACCATTTGCTGAACAAAAAATCATCGCAGAAAAACTCGATACGCTGCTGGCACAGGTAGACAGCACCAAAGCACGTCTTGAGCAAATCCCACAAATCCTGAAACGTTTTCGTCAGGCGGTGCTGGCTGCTGCAACATCTGGAAAACTAGTTTCAGAAATAAACATCAATTTATCCTATTCAAAATGGGATAATGTTAAGTTAATTGATGTAATTCAAACAAAACCGCGTAACGGTTATTCCCCAAAGGGTGTCGATTATTTGACTGATGTTAAGAATTTAACTCTTTCAGCAACGACTAGAGGTTACTTTGATGAGAATTGCTTTAAATATGTTGACGTTATTATTCCTAGAGATTCACATTTATGGTTAAAAAATGGAGACTTCCTTATTCAACGAGCAAATTCGTTGGAGTATGTTGGTGTTAGTGCATTATATGATGGGAAAGATGACCAGTTTATCTATCCTGATCTTATGATGAAATTTCGGGCAAATGAGAAAATACATCCTAAATATCTCTATTATTCATTACAAACAGAAAAAACAAGAAAGTACTTCAGAGATAATGCAACAGGAACCACTGGTAATATGCCAAAAATTAACCAAACAGTTGTTTCTAATACACCTATAAATTTGCCCTCCCTTACCGAACAACACGAAATCGTTCGCCGCGTCGAGCAACTCTTCGCCTACGCCGACACCATAGAAAAACAGGTCAACAACGCCTTAGCCCGCGTCAACAATCTGACGCAATCCATCCTGGCAAAAGCATTCCGTGGTGAACTCACCGCCCAGTGGCGGGCCGAAAACCCGGAATTAATCAGCGGTGAAAACAGCGCCGCCGCGTTGCTGGAGAAAATCAAAGCTGAACGCGCAGCCAGCGGGGGTAAAAAAGCCTCGCGTAAAAAATCCTGATCATTATTTTCTGGCGCACCTTTCCGGTGCGCTTTTAATTATTTCACGTCAATCATAATTCACGCAAATATATTTAAATCACTCCAGAAATTGCCCATTTTATTCTATTTTTAGCTGGACTTTCCCTGTATTTACTGATGATATATCCAGGTATTTAGCGCGGTGCGGATGTGCGCCAACACACCCGCACCGCTCATCACAATCACTATTTATGGAGAATAGTAATCATGACTGACACGCATTCTATTGCACAACCGTTCGAAGCAGAAGTCTCCCCGGCAAATAACCGTCAATTAACCGTGAGTTATGCGAGCCGCTACCCGGATTACAGCCGTATTCCCGCCATCACCCTGAAAGGTCAGTGGCTGGAAGTCGCCGGTTTTGCCACCGGCACGGTGGTAGATGTCAAAGTGATGGAAGGCTGTATTGTCCTCACCGCCCAACCACCCGCCGCCGAAGAGAGCGAACTGATGCAGTCGCTGCGCCAGGTGTGCAAACTGTCGGCGCGTAAACAAAAGCAGGTGCAGGCGTTTATTGGAGTGATTGCCGGTAAACAGAAAGTCGCGTAACAGCGTTTACTCCCGGTTAACCACCGGGAGCCTTCCACTGACTCAATAGAAACTTTCCCCCTCAGTAAATATTTACCCACCACCTTTTGCAGTAAAAATCTATTGTTTCAGTACGTTGCGAAAGCGATAATAGAGGCTTAGCAATGAGGAAGGCACATCTTATGGAATCAATTCAAGCCTGGATTGAAAAATTTATTGAGCAAGCACAGCAAAAAAGTTCACAATCCACCAAAGATTATCCAACGTCTTACCGTAACCTGCGAGTAAAAGTGAGTTTCGGTTATGGCAATTTTACATCTATTCCCTGGTTTGCATTTCTGGGAGAAGGTCAGGAAGTTTCTAACGGTATATATCCCGTTATTCTCTATTATAAAGATTTTGATGAGTTGATTTTGGCTTATGGTATAAGCGACACGAATAAACCACATGCCCAATGGCAGTTCTCTTCAGACATACCTAAAACAATCGCAGAGTATTTCCAGACAACTTCAGGTGTTTATCCTAAAAAATACGGACAGTCCTATTACGCCTGTTCCCAAAAAGTCTCACAGGGTCTTGATTATACCCGGTTTGCCTCCATGCTGGACAACATAATCAACGACTATAAATTAATATTTAATTCTGGCAAGAGTGTTATTCCACCTATGTCAAAAACTGAATCATACTGTCTGGAAGATGCGTTAAATGATTTGTTTATCCCTGAAACCACGATAGAGACGATACTCAAACGATTAACCATCAAAAAAAATATTATCCTCCAGGGGCCGCCCGGCGTTGGAAAAACCTTTGTTGCACGCCGTCTGGCTTACCTGCTGACAGGAGAAAAGGCTCCGCAACGCGTCAATATGGTTCAGTTCCATCAATCTTATAGCTATGAGGATTTTATACAGGGCTATCGTCCGAATGGCGTCGGCTTCCGACGTAAAGACGGCATATTTTACAATTTTTGTCAGCAAGCTAAAGAGCAGCCAGAGAAAAAGTATGTTTTTATTATAGATGAAATCAATCGTGCCAATCTCAGTAAAGTATTTGGCGAAGTGATGATGTTAATGGAACATGATAAACGAGGTGAAAACTGGTCTGTTCCCTTAACCTATTCCGAAAACGATGAAGAACGATTCTATGTCCCGGAGAATGTTTATATTATCGGTTTAATGAATACTGCCGATCGCTCTCTGGCCGTTGTTGATTATGCCCTACGCAGACGATTTTCTTTCATAGATATTGAGCCTGGTTTTGATACACCACAGTTCCGTAATTTTTTACTGAATAAAAAAGCAGAACCTTCATTTGTTGAGTCTTTATGCCAAAAAATGAATGAGTTAAACCAGGAAATCAGCAAAGAGGCCACTATCCTTGGGAAAGGATTCCGCATTGGGCATAGTTACTTCTGCTCCGGGTTGGAAGATGGCACCTCTCCTGATACGCAATGGCTTAAGGAAATTGTGATGACGGATATCGCCCCTTTACTCGAAGAATATTTCTTTGATGACCCCTATAAACAACAGATATGGGCCGACAAATTATTAGGTGACTCATAGTGGAACAGCCCGTGATACCTGTCCGTAATATCTATTACATGCTTACCTATGCATGGGGTTATTTACAGGAAATTAAGCAGGCCGACCTTGAAGCCATTCCCGGTAACAATCTTCTTGATATCCTGGGGTATGTATTAAATAAAGGGGTTTTACAGCTTTCACGCCGAGGGCTTGAGCTTGATTACAATCCTAATACCGAGATCATTCCTGGCATCAAAGGGCGAATAGAGTTTGCTAAAACAATACGCGGCTTCCATCTTAATCATGGGAAAACCGTCAGTACTTTTGATCTGCTTAATGAAGATACGCTGGCTAACCGAATTATAAAAAGCACATTAGCCATGTTAATTAAGCATGAAAAGTTAAACTCAACCATCAGAGATGAAGCTCGTTCACTTTATAGAAAATTACCGGGCATTAGCACTCTTCATTTAACTCCGCAGCATTTCAGCTATCTGAATGGCGGAAAGAACACGCGTTATTATAAATTTGTTATCAGCGTCTGCAAGTTCATCGTCAATAATTCTATCCCAGGTCAAAACAAAGGACACTACCGTTTCTATGATTTTGAAAGAAACGAAAAAGAGATGTCATTACTTTATCAAAAGTTTCTTTTTGAATTTTGCCGCCGTGAATTAACGTCTGCAAATACAACCCGCTCTTATTTAAAATGGGATGCATCGAGCATATCGGATCAGTCACTTAATTTGTTACCTCGAATGGAAACTGACATCACCATTCGCTCATCAGAAAAAATACTTATCGTTGACGCCAAATACTATAAGAGCATTTTTTCACGACGAATGGGCTCAGAAAAATTTCACTCTCAAAATCTTTATCAACTGATGAATTACTTATGGTCGTTAAAACCTGAAAATGGCGAAAACATAGGGGGTTTATTAATATACCCCCACGTAGACACCGCAGTGAAACATCGTTATAAAATTAATGGCTTCGATATTGGCCTGTGTACCGTCAATTTAGGTCAGGAATGGCCGTGTATACATCAAGAATTACTCGCCATTTTCGATGAATATCTCAAATAAGCGGTAAGTTTTATAGAAAATACCGCTCCCGACACGACGTCGGGAGCGGCACATCATCAGGAGGCGATCACCTCCACCAGCACATCCGTTGCCCAGCTCTCTTCGCTGTTGGCCACATTCCCTTCCTTGCAGGCCTGAGCCATTTTGACTAACTGGAAAGAAACGTCATCGCGGAAATCAAAGTAATGCCATTGCGATGCAAAGTTGATGCGCCAGTAGCCCATCCCCTGATCGAAGCGGATCTTCAATACCTGACCATCCTCAAAAGTCACCGTCAGTTTACGATGGTGAGGGATATCGCGCGGCGAATCGAACACCGTCAGTTCTATCGGCCTGCCCAGCGCAGCAGCAAACCACTGATCAGCGAAATCCTGAAAATCCGCTATGCTCATCCAGTCATGGAAAGGCCGGTTACCGGGGCGATCTTTATCTTTAAACAGCGTATCCAGCGCCACTTCAGCGCCATCGGTCAGCTTTGTTTTTAGCGGTTTCAGAATTGATCCCAACAACGCCAGCGCAACCGGGTTTTGCAGATAGCGATCGGTATAGTGAACGCCGGTAATTCGCGTGTTTTTCATCAGTGACTGCGCTTCTTCATGGTCGTTAAACAGCACGTCCCAGAAGCGTTGCCCAAACTGCGAAAGTGGTCCATTCAACTGTTTGTGGATCTGAATGTCTTTGACCCGCTCGACAGCGTTGGCGGCTTTAGCGGGCAGAATAAACTCGTTCAGTTCTACCGTTTGATAACCGAGACTACGCACCACCAGTTCGTCATTCAGGTGCCACTCCAGCCCCGGAATCGTTGCCTGCTGACTGCGAGAGGCCAGCGTCATCACGCGATCGGCAAAGGTGACCTGGGCAACAATCGGTAATTGCAGCTCCTGCTCAACATGGCACAACCGCACACCCAGCGCAGTAAATTGCGAAAGTTCATGCAATAGATCCGGGTCATCCACTCCCGCAGGGATAACAAGATCGACCTCGACGTTGTCTTTTAGCCGATAGCTCTGAATAGCTGCGCGGAACTGACGGGCGTATAAATCCCACTCATTGGGCGCGCCGGTCATCCATAGGGTAAGCTTTTCAGCACCTTCGTTAATCGCCCGGCGAATCGTATCGCCAATAGCGCCAGGGCAGTAGCGGGCATCCGGCAGCGAGAATGTCTCTTCATCCGGTAAACCGATGTAATACGTGAAGTCATCGCCAAGCCAGGCCAGCGCAACTTTGCGATCCAGCAAATCGTGATCGTGGCGAGTCTGGGAATCAAGCAGGCATTCACTACATGCAGTATCACAATGGCGGCAGCCTAACTGTTTCACCATTCCCTGCAATATAGCTTCAATGTGTACCGGTGCGCTGGAGGCAAAACCTGCACCACCACTGATCACATCATAAAGCTGAACGGCTAATACCGATTGCCCATCCTCCAGTCTGACCGGACGTACAGAATAGCCGAGTTCTGCGGCGGAGATACCCAGAACGCCTGCCAGCGCCTGACGCAGAGCAACCGCCAGAGTCATGGCGACAATCCGCCCCTCCTCTGTGTTATCTGGCAGATACTCGCCATTTTGTGGTTTGCGCAGAACCATTTCAAAGACATCGGTGCGCGCCAGTGCGCCCAGGGTGACGTTCTTCATGAGTGCTGTCGAACCGGGGCAAATCAGACGATGATTCTGGCTGTCGCGGTCCGCTTTACCCGGACGCGGAGGATAGTGAGCTTCCATACTTTTCGGAGCATCATTTTCATTCAGCATCGACTCCGCACGGCCACAGCTCAGACACAATGCATAACCGTGTCCACCTTCCCCCAGACTTTGCTGGAAAACATGCCCATCAGCCCCAGAAGCCATATAACCCATTAGCGGGTTAGGCAACGGTACGGGCTCTGCTTTAACAAAGACCCAGGCGGGGACAACCGGGACGAATTTCATGGTTTCAATATTGTTCGTTACCGGAGCGTGTGCATCGGTGACAAACCCGGCAGGCTGCAACACCTGACGGCGATTATCCATGGTTATTTTTTCGCCGCAGGCGCTGTTGGAGCAAAAGAGCATCCCGGAACTGCTCATCCCCTCTTCATAGCCAATGGTCCCGCATTTGTGACAGCGCCAGGCGCAATCCAGACGCTGGGCTTCATTGGTATCAGCATTAATGTTGTGCCAGTGCAGTGAGACACCGGCAGAGCGGAAGACACGGCCATCAAGAATGATCTCTGCTCCCGGTGCATATTCACGAATGGCAACACCGAGGTTACGGGAAGGTAATCCTTTATAACGGGAGACGTTATCTTCACGGTCCTTTTTATCACGACTTTTCTGCGATTTTTCGCGGATATAATCTTCCATCGTGAAGTTATCAAACGTCACTACATCTGTCGGGAAACCGTATCCCGGCAGGAAGGTTCTGGCAGCCAGATCGCGCAGCAGATACTCGCCACAGTGCCGTTTCTTCTCCAGCTCTATGCGCTTACGATAAGGCGTTTGCGGCTGCGACTCTCGCTCCTGGGTCACGAGATCGCGATAAACGGAGAGCCACCGCTGTTGCAGGAAGGTGATCGCATTGATTGTTTTATCCCGCAGATGTTCGGCTCTTGCGCCATGCAACGCCGTACCTTTCACCAGCCGTTCCAGCGCCGTGTCGATATCAAGAACCGGGCGTTCCAGCCAGACTTTAAAGCGTTCGCATTTTGACTGCCCGTCATCTTCACCGAAAAACCAGAGGCTATCGAGGCTGGTTTTCTCTTTATCGGTTTCGCCAATAACGTTACATAAAAAGTCAGACAGTAATAATGCATTGACGTGACGTTGCACCAGTCGGGCGGAGTTCATCGCGACCATGGGTGCCGGGATCATGGTTTCAAATGGCCAGAGTGGGTTGGCAAAAACCTGCTGGTCGTGTGGGTTACCTTTGCATAGGGTATAAGAGATCGCGCGTGATTCTTTACTACGCCCGGCTCGCCCGGCGCGCTGTAAATAGTTGGCCGGATGTGGCGGAACGTTGTTCATTACCACCGCAGTAATGCCCCCAATATCAACCCCCATTTCCATGGTGGTGGAACAGTTGAGAACATTTAGTTGCCCGTTCTTGAACATCTTTTCATAGCTTTGCAGGCGTTCTGACGACTGCTGGGCAGAGTGCTCGGCAGTGCGATAGTAGAAACCGCCTTCCACGACACGATCGTTGATGTCTGTCCAGACGTTTTCCGACCGCAATTGTGCGATCAGCGGATCATTGTTGACCCAGTCTCGTGCTTTTGCCAGACCCTCTGCGTAGTCTTCCTGTGAACGATCCAGCTTCCAGATTTCCGGCATGGTGACTTTCTGCGCGACAAAAGTGTCATATTGCGCCTGGGTAAGATGCTCGAACGAAATATGGGTGGGCAGATAAGGGGTTAAGCCTTTAAAAGCCGTATCCAGGATTTTATTGGTTACCGGGCAAATCCAGGCATCCGTGATTAAAGAAAAAGTCATATGCTCTTTCGGTAAATAAAAACGGTTGCCATCGGGTTTCAGTACTGCAAGTGGCCCGGTAAGTTGGGCCCATGCTTCTTTCAGCCATGTATTGATAATATCAATAGTCGCCGTATTGACGGTTTTGAATCCAGCCCCCAGCATCAGTAACTTCGCTAAACGATGGGATACGTTGCCATTACGAATTTGAGGCCAGCGTCTGTTCTGATTATCTTCAGGATCTTTTGATTCCGGGTTACGGACGAATTTTGATGAAAAACGGCTACCAATCCAGTTTTTCAGCTCATCATCCAGCTGTGTGAAGTTGCTTTCGCGAACATAAAGATCCAACGTAACCTTGAGAAAATCGCGCCAGTCATCCAGCGTTAATCCTTTTTCCTGCCAGTGCAAGGGGCTCTTATGTATTTTCTCCAGCCCCTGGTAACCAACCTGAACCAGCCCCTGTGTTTCCAGGCTGTTAGTCCGTTTAGGGCGACGCATGAATTCCCGGAACAACAACATTTCAGAAAGCTTAAGGGGGCCGCCGTTTTCATTAAACACTTCAGGCTTAAGATAATGGTTATATTGCAGAACCGGCCCGCGGATATCAGCTCTCTCTTTAAGCTCGTTAACCATCTCCGTCCAGGTTCGGGATACCAGGATAGTCGCGGCTTTCCCACCGGTTGCAGCCTGATAAGCCTGTTCAAGCTGTTCAGCCTGTGCTTGTGACAATTTCGCCTGGTCTGGCATTCCCCAGCTTCGATATTCTTCTGCCTGCTCACGGGCTTGCTTCGCCCTGGCCGCTAATTTTTCCAGATCGGCATTGGCATTCGGCGCTGTAGACGTTTGCGTCCTTTGATGCCAGCTGAGAATTTCGACTACGCTTCCGCGTAAGCGACTGCGTTCTGCTTCTTGCTGCATACGCACCGCCATTCGGGCTGTCCCTTGTCGACTGTCTGTAAAGGTGATGAGTCGACGACCTCGTCCTGGCAACGAATCTGGTCCGACGCCCTCTTTGCCTTCATCACTGGTAAAGTCCTGACAATACTCTAGAACGGTGGGCACGATATTAGTAACGTAAAATGGCCCACCTAATAGTGCACGCCGGAAGGGCTGTTTCCCACTCATGCCTCTGTAGCCACAGCCACTGGCACTACAAACCTGTTCAATATCATTAATAATCAGCGGAATGCTGTCATTGTTAATAACGCCAATACGGCGCGTCTGACGGTCGAGGCGTTGTAGGGTATAACCTGCCTCGCTGGTCTCTCCTGCGGCAATAATTAACGGAGGCTGAAAACTGTTCTCTTTTTCGACTTTTTCTTCTGTAGCGTCATGTTCAACAGGTACTTCATCCTGCAAAGAGAATTCATCGCCACCTTTATTTTCCCACTGGACTAGTTTGCCCTTTTTATCCCGTGCCAGAAGATGAGGCTCATTACAATCATTGCAGAATGCAACTTCGTACACAGGGCTTCCACAGTCACAATTTTGTCGCTGGTTCACATACACATAGCCAAAGGGCCAGCCTTTTTCGAGCGGTGTACTGTGCTTTAATCTGCAATCTTTATCAACACAAGCCCATATTCCCTGGGTATTACGCTGGAAGATATGCGCCCTGACTTTAAGAAATGCGGGATCCTTTGCATTAGGTTGAGTCCCTGAACAGACATCGATCCAACGCAGTACTTCCTGCTGGCTGTAATGCTGTTTTGTCAGCGCATTTAACCGTTCTGTTATCTTATCCAGCTTCATCGGATTGGGCTGTTTGACCAACATCTCACGTATGTAACGCGCTTCGGGGGAATGCGTAAGCGCATAAAAGCGCTCAGGACTTATCCCTTTAATTTTATTATCATTTTTATCTCTTAAATCCAGATCAGGTATTTGCTCTATCTCGTCTAACGGAAGAGAAACGTTTTTGGATGGTTCCAGTTCAGGAATCACCCGACTTCCGTCCAGAACATCGATGCGCTCCTGCGGGATACCGGATAATTCAGAGAGAAATTTTTTCAGCTGCTTTTCAGCGTCGCTGCCGGCAATGGTCGCAGAGGTCGCGACAAAGCGCACGTCATCTGGTGTCACGCCAAACGCGGTCATCACACGACGCAGCTGGAGCGCCAGTTCAGCGGCCTGCGACCCTACATAGGTATGCGCTTCATCCAGTACAATCCAGCGTAGTGATTTTTGTGCTTTAGATTGCTGGATAATCGGGGCGTCGACCTGGCGAACCATCATATATTCCAGCATCGTGCCGTTGGTCACCAGAATCGGCGCAGGTTCTTCACGCATTTTTTCGCGCGAGAGCACCTCATTCGGCCTTTTTGCCTGTTCGCTTTTTACCGAAGCGTGTAGGTTTTCGGTGTTGCCGTTGTAAAGGCAGTAGCGGATCCCGGTACCAAACCCACGCGTCCAGGCATCCAGACGCTCGCGCTGTGAATTAATCAGGGCGTTCAATGGATAGAGAAAAAGGGCTCGGACACCGACCAACGGATTGTTGCCATTTTCATGCAGTTCCCGGTAAAGATCTTCCAGCACCGGTACCATAAAACATTCCGTTTTACCTGAACCCGTACCACTGGTTACCACCACTGAATGTTTCTTTTCCAGCAAAGCTTTCCAACTGGCTAACTGGTGTGTAAAAGGCTTCCAGTCAGCACCAAACCGGTACCTGCCATTACTCTGATTATCCAGTGAATCAACCACTGCTTTGCTCAACAATGCGTTGCCTTCCGTCAGGCTGCGCATCGTGTGATTTGACTCCTTCCATCCAAACATTTGCTGGAATACCGGAGAAGCAAGGAATGAGCCCGGTTTCCCACAATCAGCCCCCATTTGTTGCGCGAGATGTTCACGCAGCTGCGGGTTGGTAACGCCCATGATACTGAGCGTTGCTTCAGTTGAACGAGACAACGATTGTTCAATAAGTGACGAAAAATAGCGTGTAGTCATCCTTATTCCTTTTTATTTTTTAGCAACATAACGCAACAGGCTGCACTGGAAGATGGCCTTAAACCAGCGGGAATCGAAATCCCTGACTTGCCTCAGGAAAAATACGGCACCGGGTTTACGGTCAAATACAGATTCAAAAGAAGCATTTCCGCTTGCCACAGCTGCAGCGAAGACGGGTAACAAGGCCACGGAATAGCGGTGATTTGCGTCAGGATTAATACCAATAACTGGATTTTTTTGTGATGCCATCCAGCTATGCAGCCGCTTGCTGCCGTACTCTGGCCATTGAGCTTCACTATGCTCACGTAAAAGCTCCTGATACCACACGTGGACAAAAGACTCAGGAATAGATGGGGGGAGATATCCGTTACTTAACCATTTCTCAATTTCATCGGCATATGTCGGGAACACGAGCCCCAGCCGTTGAAACATATTAGTAACCAGTAATTTCTGGGTTTCCTCCGGTGCACCTTTTTGGCTCAGGAACAATTTGAAACGCTCAGATGCCGCTTTGATCTCAAAGATGGGGAAAAACTCCCATAGAATAGGGAACTCATTCTCAATACGACTCAGGTACTCTGCTGACATTTCAAATTTGAAGAGCGACATTGCCAATGCCTGCGGATGCTGCACCAGTGCACGCCATACTTCAAAGGTTGCCAGTGGTAAATACCCGAATTGATCGTACAGGCTACGCATAAATTGCCAGCCGGAATGGGCAGGATCGTTAGCCATCTGTCCGAGAACCAGTGTGATGGTATTAACTTCTGCCTGTGGATTAAAAAGCTGGGTCGCTTTCTGCAATGAGCGGATGTTGCTTTCTTCCACCGGTAACGAATATTCGCCACGAATGAAGCAGGGACGAAAAGCCATCTCCTCACCCGGTTTAGGAACAACCAACCATGGCCCATTTTTGTTAACGATTGAGCTCAACTCATATTCACCGACAGGCACTCCCTCGCTCATTCTAGATGCTAAGGGAATGGATTTCCTCTCGGGTTCACTTAACAGCATGATAACGGGGGAAGGAATCTGCCCAGCACGATGGTTCACTGACTGGCTGAGTAATAGTTCTTTTTCATAATCATAGCGCAGGCTGTATTTATAGCGACGAATTTGCCAGGCCATGACCACACCTGCCCCCGTAATACGCATCTCAACAACCTGATCAATACCTGCCTCAAGTGAAATCAGGTTCTCAATATGTTCGCGCAGACTATAGAGATTCAATTCAACAGGACGATCGCTCAACGCCGTATAACACCATTCATGCCATGCCTGTAATCCACTAACGGAGCGCAAATATAACTGCAATGTATATTTTGTCGGCTCGCCATTTCTGGAGAACAGAAACGCTCTGGAACCCAGCAGATCATGCAGCGTAATGTTTTTATCCAGAGGACGTCCGTTTACATCAAGAGCGAGACAGCCTTTAGCGGGAAAAGGTAACTCAATATCGATGGGGTCAGCCGCCAAATTAGGCAGAACTTGTAATGTAATAAATGCCGGAGGTACCCCTTCCGCTTTGAGTTGTATCTCTGTTCGCCCCTCAGTACGCTTACGTGTAGCCTCCAATGTTTTATCTTTAAGTTTTGCTACACAAGGATGCTGTGTGGTGATTACGATAGTGCCTTCATTTGCGTGTATTCCACCTTTTATCTCAATACTGAAATCAGCAGGCAAAATACCGATTTTGCGACGCAAGAGCGTTTCATTCTTACTATTACGGATAGAAAGATATTGAGCCCCCAGCATCTCTTGTATATGACATTGCTCAATTGAAATTCCGCTCAGGTAACGCGTTACATCAATGCTTTGAATATCTGGTAGTGTAGAAATGACTTTTGGTACACCAATAAATGTTTCATCTGGATGACAAACCCAGCTTGCACGCTTTCCATTTAGAGCAAACCTTCCGATGCTGATTTGTTCTCTTCCGGTGCGAATCCGATAAGTTTCATTTGCTGTAATCGTAACGACCTGACATCCCTTAACAGGTAGTGCTTTTAGTCCTAATACGTTTACTGCGCTCGATTGGCCATCAAAACCAGCAACATAGCTATTATCCCGAGGGAGCACAATCAGAACATCGCTGCTTCGCACACTGCAAGAAGCCTGTCCCTGTAACAGCCATTGATCTGCATCAACGATGAAGGTTAACGGCACCTCACCAATGGCAATTTCACTGTCATCAAGTTTAATGCTCCCAACAATCATCCCTCCAGCACGAGCCACTAACGACAAACCTGCCGATGGATTTTGCCTGCCAAATCTCACTTCGCTTTTACGTAATCGAACTGTTGCCTGTCTGTTTTCCAGAGAAGCATAGGCTGGCCCAAGGCCAGAGACTTCCTCACCATCTTCACAAATGGCAAGTTCAAAGCGCGTAGTTGACGGCTCGCTTGTTACAGGAAAGGAAACTTCGTCAGGAAGAGATACTATCGCCCTAAGCTCATCTGGATGCTTTTCTGACCAATAAAATTGGCAACGCGTACTCTTATTTTTTTGTAGTCGAGGCTTAGCCTCTACAGAGGCTGCGCATAGCAGTCCATTCAAAAAATGCGTTCCTGTTTCATCATCTAACGGTATTGGAAACTCGCTTCGCCAGGTAGGGTGAACCTTATCAAGCTGTTGTACTGGTTCTTTGTGATTTATTAGGTTGTGAGTAAGTACTAAGGAATTGAGGTTATCAGCCATATGACTGATAAGTTCTACAGAGGTATCTTCGCTAAAAACAGTTGGCAGCGCTGATTTTTCTATGACAGCTCTTGCCAGCGAAAGGGCTGAAAAACCTGACTGCTTTGCTTGCTCATATTGTCCAAGGATCCTGGAGAAAACAGCCAGAAAGCGACTGTCTGATTCTTTGAGTAGCCGGAAAGGTAAACCACCTTCACTGAATAATGTTCCGAGAAAATTGCGTCGTTCAGATTCATAAAATCGAATTGGGCGCAGCCAGTAATCTTCCATCCCTTTCGGTACGATAGTACCAAGCTCTGTGGCGGTGAATGAAATCCCTATTTTTTTATATATAGGGTCCCACGTCCATCCGCATTGCCGTTCATAATCCCTGCGGTACCACTCAGAGCAAAAAAGAACAAAACAGGCAGCAAAGTCCCTATTACATATATTAGATTGTGATTGACCGACTGCACGGAGTAGCTGCGTTAATTGGGTATATTCATCATTGGTTGCATGATATTCATAAAGAGGACGGCCATCCGGTTGTCTCAACCCTCTAAGATTCACAAAGTTACTTAGCCAGGAAGTACATTTTACCCATGAAATGTATTCTGATTGACCCAAAGCAAGCTCCTTAGAGATAAAAGATACAAAAACAAAATTCCACAACATTTCTAATTTGAAAGAAAACCTTTCAGAATATTGTATAGTTACTCAGGCGGCAACAACTATTTTTTCAGGTCGATACTATAAATCAATTTTAGATAAAAATGATATCAACCATCTATTAATCACAACTCATTTATCACCTGATTTTATAATTTCAAATGAAAATAAATCTCAAACAATCAAAAAGTATTCAGTAGCTGACATTTAACTTTCCAGGGTATAAAACAATTAGAGAAACTGCACAATAGCGAATAATGAGAGTTGTAAAGTCAGTCAAAAAACACAAGTAATCACTGTGCGTTTTTTGACCGTTATCGACATGAGTTTAAAGAGGTTAGTGAAGAAGATATTCCTGTACACTCCATACCTATTGATGAATTGTCTCGGGAAAATTTTTATAACTTAATTTAAAAACATAAAAACGTTTTATTATATATAAATCTATATCCCCCCTCACTCCACATCCTCCCTGCGTAACCCGATATCCCTCAACCGCTCATCACTCATCTGCTGTAACACGCGTCGGGTCTGCATTTGCCGCCGCCAACGCCTCACCGCCTGCCAGAGTTGCACCAGGCCGATAAACGGCGCTTTAGCTCTGTTTTCGTGAAATTCCATCTGCTACCTCCTCATCTTTCAGAGGCTTCATCATCCACCTTCTGGCAGTTCACAATACAGATTCAAATATTACTTTTATTTAACATACAGACAGGTTAAAACAGCATCTGCATCCGGTTTTTTAGCCT
>ERZ791875.1024-NODE-1024-length-21429-cov-3.253626_pt1 | contig 21429 bp, 20 predicted proteins | sample MGYA00510278_ERZ791875 | MGnify/ENA primary metagenome ERZ791875 (study PRJEB30046, sample SAMN00792078) | human gut metagenome | study: EMG produced TPA metagenomics assembly of the A metagenome-wide association study of gut microbiota in type 2...
ATGTCCGGGGCATGAAAGAACTGGCAAAAGCTCTTCATTGCTCCATTTCGACTGCTCAACGCATAAAGAGTAGCGGTGTCATTGATGCAGCTATTTCTCAAAACGGTAAGGTCGTTGTAATTGATGTTGAGCGGGCTTTGGACATATTGAGAGTTTCTAATAAAAAATGGGGGCGTAAGAACTCCAAGTAATTAACTGGAATAGACAGTTTCACTGGAAAATATGCCGGCTGTTTTCAATGGTGAAGCTGTCTATTCATAAATCAAGAAAAAGCATGAAGGAAAAGAACTGGGAATTACTTGTCTTATAGGTAGGACAGATTGGAGAGACTGGTGTAGCTCCAATGGTAACAGTTTCATTAGTGAATGTCCAGCAAGACTCTTTGATGAACAAATCAGAGACAGTCAATGAGGTTCAGCTATGGCTAAATATGATCAAATATGAGAATAAAATGTAGTGATATAAGATCGATTATAATCAAGTAGTCGTGCGTATAACTAATTGAATTCAAGAAAATTAAGATACGTAAAACGTTTGGTTTATTCACCTATATTTGCTCACGGAAATTTTAAAGAGAACTATTAAAAAAATTAGAAAATGGCAGAAGAAAGAAAAACAGTAGATGCTATGTTAAATGAGCAGAAAGAACAGAAATCCGTAAAAAAGAATGGTGCAGCTCCTCAAAAAGGAAAGAACGCCTCAGTAGAGTCTCCGAAAGCTGATAAGGAGACTGAACAAGAACCGCTAAAACTCACTCGTAGGCAAATTTTTACTCTCACAACTCTTCTTACATATAAATATCGGTTTGCTCGCATCTTAGTAAACAGGGATATTGATAAGGAGGAGGTAAAAAAGAAGATTGAATCAATCAGAGCCGCAAAGGGTGTTATAACCCCTTTCTTGGTACTTTCAGCTAAGGAATGTATCGAAGCAGGTCTTGATGTAGTGGACTATAATGGCAATGTAATAACCAAGGATACCCCTGATCTTGAACACATTCTAGTGATATTGGATGGTCAGCACCGTTGGGAAGCCATTAAAGAACTTAAAAAGGCTGGTGAGGACTATGAAGCTTACTTTATTCTACCACTTACAGATCAATATGATCTTATGACGATATTAAAGGAGGCGAATACTTCTGTGAATCCTTGGGATGGAATTGATTGGCTAACGATGGCTATCCAGACAGCAAAAGTTCGTGGTCTTGATACTTCCAAGTTGGAATGGCTGAAATCTTTAGCAAATACAGAAAACATTTCTGACTCTGCGGCTTCCTTATTCGTTACTGGGGGTAAAAAGATATACTCAAAATCCGCGATTAAGTCTGCCATTGATTCAAAAGACCCAGATAAATTGGAAACGCTAGTTGATGAGGATGGACTTGACCGTAATAAAAATCTTTATGATGCTGCTATTGCTAAATTGAACATAAAGACAGTTGGCTTGAAAATAACTCCTAAAATGCTATTTAGTTTTGTAGAGCAACTCATTAACAAAAACAAGCCGATTAACGATGCGTATGCTCATGTCATCGAGTTTCTAAATTCTCTTTCAAAAGAGCAGATAGAATCTCTTGATAATGCAAAGAAGACTACTAGCAGGAGCAAAGATCAGGTTATTACAGGTCTTTTCAAGAGTTATTGGAAAGCATTTACCGAGCGAGAAACCTTAAGCTAAAATTGAAAAAATGGAGGGAGGGGTGAGAGACCTCTCTCTTAATGAGAATTACGAATTACACTCAAATCATAATTGAAAAGGTTAAACTCTATTTCCTCTCCATAGTGATAAGTTTACCAAAGTGATACAAGAATATAATAAAACATGGATATGATGACATTACAAGAATTAAAACAAAAAGGATATGTCTTATGTTTGCCGCAAAAGATACGCTTAGACACAGGACTCATAGGAAAACTGACATGCAATTTACATTGTAATGCCAACGCACCGACATTACATGCAATTCCTGCCAAAACCTTCTTATCAAGGGGATGGTTAGCTGTGGATGATAATGGAGAATTGATTTCTCTTCTTGATATGGATATAGACCGGAAATTGGTGCTACTTGAAGATATTAGCTTGTACTTCGCATTGCAGCAGACAAAGCTACCTGATAGCAATATAGTGGTAGACATACTGATAGAGATGCCAAGAGGTAAAAAATGGAGTTTTTAAAGAGATAGCATTATGCCAAAAGTAAGAGACTACAAGGACATAGAAGTTGTGTTCGATTCGTCTGATACAAATCTAACCATTAAGCATCAAACCGGAGATACCATAATTCCATGCAAGGGAGGAGCTTCTATTGTTCCTCTCCCATGTGGAGGTGGAAAGAGTACGGCTACTTGTGATCTGGTTGCCAAGAGATGTGATAAAGGAATCGTGATCTTTGTTGCTACACGTGCCGATGCAAACGATATGAAGAAAAGGCTGGAAAGTCTGTCTCTCCCTGCATTGAAAGACGAAATAGTGATTTTACATCAAGAAGATTATTACTACAGTAGTTACATAGCACATCCTGAACAGGTAACAAAGAAAAAGGTTCTGATTGTTCCCAGTGTTCACCTCTATTTGGATTATCTGCCAGCCCTATTTGCTTATGACAGTGGAAAGGTGATTGATATATCTAAATATACTGGAAACTTAGGAGCATTACTAAAGTCTACCGAAGTACGCAAGTTTTGTATTATAGACGAACAGCCATCCTTTATACAACCGTTTAATACATTTGAACGGCTTAAAATTCTTGCTTATATGGGTAACTTGGGGACATCATCAAAAGGTAGCATCCCCGTTGGAGCAAGTTTATATTACCATTGTTTGGGAATACAGGAAATGAAGGCTGTGAATAGTACATTCTTAAGAAAAACCAGCGATCATTTATATAGTACTAAGTCAGCCCTGAATACATATCGAGAGGAAGAGGTATTAGTGTATATCAACCAAAATTATTCAGTTATATGGAATGCAAAAGGGAAGTATTATCCAATATATCACTTTATAAAGGATTGGGTGGTAAAGGGGATGCAGATGAATGTTATCATTCTGGATGCTACTGCGGATGTTCTAAGTGATTATAAGAAAACACCTTTCAAGTTGATCCAAAATTCGGGAAAGATGTACTCGTCACCCATTACTTTTCAAGAATTTCCAATGTCTCTTGAAAGATGGTTGTTCGAGAAAGATGTAGACGATAATACAATTCGTGACAGAATACAGGATATAGTTGATGAGTTGGCAGATCAGATACAACAGGCTTCTCCGTTACTTATTGTCACATGGAAATATATGGTAGCCAGAGACAGTGATCCAGATAAAGAAGATAAGCACCTGAATATAATGACAGTGCTTGAAGAAGAACTAAATAAAAAAGGATTGGCAGGAAAATACAGTATTATCTATCGTGGTTCCGGTCAAGATAAAGCTACCAATGCTTTTGGTAATTATACGGGCATCTCTTTTGTCGGAGAATGGCGAACAGGCAAATCAGGGCTATCATTGATTAATAAAAACTACGACATTCATTCAACTGAACGAAGAATAAGAACAGCCGGGATGATCCAAGCTATATGTCGGTTACGGATAAGACAACATAATGGTGATCCGATTCATGTATTCTATTCAGATGATATAGATCCACAGCTAATGAAAGATGTCTTTGATTATTTTAGGGAGAATAGTGATACGGGGGTAAACATAAGTGGAATGCCTGTTTTTATGCCAGCAACAAAAAGAACACCTGTATTTCTTAAGAAGGTAGTAGCCTTGTGTGGATATGATCCTAAACTATTGGATGCCATAAAGTATTGTAGGACATATACACTTACAATTAGATTGAAGGATATCCTTGTACTTATCCCTATGAAAGAAAAGAAAGCTCGCTCGTATGATCCGTTAAGAGATACGTTAAAGAAGGAGTATAATATTATCCTCAAAGTGGTACGATAGTAAAATTTCGTTAGGTGGGATATTCTCCTACGATCTACATTACTATTATATAAGAGATTAATAACTTAAATCCCACCTTTTATAATAAATAGAATATGACAGATAAGATAACTTTAATAGAAGGATTATTTAGGAATCAGTATGTCTGTATATCAGAACTACTTGATCTAAAGAATAAAATAGAAACTCCTTATGGATATATAAAGGATATTACTTTAGATATTCAGAGAAATATGGGTAATAAGAAAAAACAAGATTGGTTAAAGAAGAAATTACCTGTAGTTTTGGTTAATGGCATTTTTGGAAAAAGATTAGATACGGCATTATCAGATTATTCTTGCTATATCTGTATAGACTTAGATTATGATCTCCCCAATGAGTTATCGGAGAGAGATTCTGATTGGGTGAAACACACAAGTGATCCCTATGTTAAGATGGCTTTCCATTCACCAAGAGGAGGAATAAAACTAATTATCCAACATGATTCCCTTGATCCGGCTTTTCATAAAGAACTGCATAGCTCAATCAGTGGGTACTTGGGGAATACGCATATAGATTCTAAATGCGATAATCTATCAAGGGCACATTTCATAAGTTATGATCCGGGAGTGTATTATAATTCAGACTCAAAGGTCTTCCATTTTATCCCATCATCTCCCACAGCCAAGATTACTCCTTATGTGGCATCAAAGACTATAAAAAGTACAGGTACGACATTTTGGAAAAATCTCATGTTACCGCCACCAAAATTTAAGAGTCCCGATCAGGCTATAAAGAAAGTACAAGAACTATCGGATAGGTATTTTCCTGTTAGTCATGGATTTCGGAATTCTAATCTGTTTCGGTTTGCTTGTAAACTACATGACTATGGTGTCTCAAAAGATGATGCTCTTATGTATTTGATGTTGCGTTATGTTGAATCGGACTTTGACGGAACAGAGATTGAAGGAATAGTCGAAAGTGCATATAAATAAAAATGATTGAGGAGATAGTTAGGAGTGACTATCTCTTTTTTTGTTAATTTTCTTATTTTCTATTCAATATAATGATTTTATAACTACTTTTACAGAAAAGGGCAATACATAAAATTACGGAATATGATATGTCGGAAACATAAAGATAATCAAAAATATGACCTTGAACGTACATTAAATAAGTTATATAGATGTCGAGATATGGAAATCACCAATCTTTGGCAACGTTCAATTTTCTTGGCAGTATTTTTAACATTAACGCTTTCAGGGTATGGTATTCTTGCTTCAATTTTTTTTGGTAATAATGTATTTATAGAACTAAATTACAAGATTCTTCATGGTGCTGCCGTTGCTATTGGATTATTAGGTTTTACACTATCTGTTATTTGGGTGTTGATGGCTAAAGGGTCTAAAGCATGGTATGAAGTATATGCAAAAGCTATCTCAGATTTTGAAGAAGAGTTTAAACATGAATTAGGAATACCACAAATATATTTGATGGGAAAAGTAGACTTTTTAGATAAAGATATGGAGAAAAAAGATGATGACGGCTTCTACTGTAATAAAAAAATAAGTAATATTGATAGTGGGGCTTATTCGGTGTCTAAATTGAATATATTAATAGGGTGGGTTTTCCTTATCACATGGAGTGTGGTGATAATATTACATTTATCAGCTTTTATGGCTTTATTATTAGAGTCTTGGAGTTGCTTCTATTTATCTATTTATCAAAATAACTACGTGTTATATATTATCTCCGCTTCTTTGGCTGGTCTTTTTTTTACATTTATCTCATTATTTATAACAGTGAGATTAAAAACCTTATCGGCTAGTAATTATCTCATGGATTTTGACTATAGAAAGGATAATAGGGAAGAGTATGAACAACTTACTAAAATAATAAAATGAAAAACACTTTAAAAGGTATTCTGGAGGCTTTTCTAGGAGTAAATGGAGATGAAAAGTTATTACTACAGGAAATAAATAAACTTGCTCACCATTTCTTTTTTGGTGGATATTTCCAAGTAAACAATAGAAAGATTTATCTTCGTGATATAGAATTCTATTACCATGAAGAAGGTGAAGGAGCAAAGATCAAGGATTATATCATGTATCATATTTCTGATAAAATAAAAGATCCTACTATGAAGAATGAGTATTATCCCCTTGGTTCATTTAACGCACATGTGTCGGGAGTTGATTTTACTTTTGAAAATAAAGATAGACAATATAGAGCTTCTATTCTTATCAGAGGCATTAAGGTGGTAGACAAAGATAGTGAACCTATAGTTGAAATAAGACCAACCTATGTCTATGAATATCTTCTTATGGGTAATTCTCTTTTTGATGATGGTATACAAATTAAATGGATTGACGAAGAATTACCAACCGAACCAATAGAACAGGGTTATCGAAAAAATGTATGTCAATATGATCATTCAGGAAATAAGATAGAATATCAAGACGATGCAAACAATAAACCTGTCACAATTGGAAAAAAGAAGTACTGTCAATGTACACGCAAGTGGAGATTTTGGATTAAAGAAGAGACAAGAAAACAGATAATCTAAAAAGCTAGTATCAATATTGTTGGCTAACCCAACATTATACAACATTATATTTTTGTTGATCATAATATTAACTGGATGATAATCATATGCTGATTCTCTATTTCTTTGCTATTACAAAAGTCTGTTTATTTCCGCTTATAATGAAAAAGATTCTTGATTTAGCGTGATAGAAGACGTAGATTATGATATCTTAGACCATCAATATTTAGTGACATGCCGTTAAACTATATTCCACTTGTAAAATTTCAAAAGATTCATTTGGAAAAGTGTTCTTAAAATCATACATTTGTTTTATCTTAAGAAAAATTCAATATATGGAAATGATTTGTAATAGACTAATAATCGAATCCAACCTCCCTTTTGTACTATATTGGTATATACTTAAGAGTGAAATTTAAATTTATATATAATAGAAGTAGAATAAATTATGGCTGATTTACAATGGGTTAAATTGCAGAAAAGTTTAATAAAAGAAGCTAGTGATGCTTCTCTATACGATGATATAATTACTTGTTACGAGAATGGGTTATATAGACCTGGATTTATATTGACTTGGTTGTTATTGATAGAATCACTTAAGAGAAAACTTTTAGAACTGGAAAGTATAGGAAATACAAAAGCATTAGCTGAAAATCAGAAGATTCAGAAATTAGAAGCGTCTCATAAATCCGTAGATGTTGAAATATACAATGCAGCAAAAGTCTGTGAAATTATTACTGATTCTGAATTTACCATTATTGATTCTTTATGGCAACAGCGATGTGTTTTTTCACATCCATATATGGCAAATGTTACTATTAAAGATTTTGAATACATCATAGAAAAGTTGATAAATATTTCATATTCAAAGCCTATATTAATGACAAAGGATATGATTAATGATTATATTAATAATCTAAAAACATATCCTCATACCTTGCCAATGGATGTGAGTGCCAAAACTCCTCTTATTCGAGATAAAATTAAACTAGTATCAGAGAAACATTACCCTTTCTTGTATAAAACATTGCAGTTTGAACTTAGTAAAGAAGTAGCAGCTAATGGATGTCGATCTAACTTGTCTACGACGTTTAGATGTTTTATTTATATCTTATTAAATGAGTTTGTAATAGATATTAATGATAAAAAAATGGGAGTTGAATCTCATTTAATAAGAAATCCAGAATATGTTGGCTTTACTTTTTTCTGGTTGACTTATGGAATAAACTTGATTTGAAATACAAGGATATGTTAATTGAGTTTTTCAATAATACTGAATTAAAATCTCTTGATTATGTATTATACAATGTGAAGAATTTAATGAAAAGCGAAAGTAATCCTCGTTATTTAAAAATATATTACAATAAAATAAAACATCTTGATTTAACAAGTGATATATTGTCGTTTTATTATGACAAAGAAAAGTTGGTTAATGATATTGCTGATCGCTATATTGATGGGAATATATTTACAATGCAAGGTGTATTTGTTGATTTCTTGATAAGTATTGATAATATACATAGCTATTTTTCGCCAATGCAGTGTTACAAATTAGGCACATTATTAGCTAGATGTTTTGAAAATGGAACTTTTAAAGCTCAAATTTTTATAAATGAGACAAATAACAGAGCCAAAATAGGAGAAGATTTTCTTAAAGGATTTATTGATCAATTAATGATCAGCAATGATATGACTCCGAAACTCAATATAAACAACTTGTCTCTTATTTTAAATATAATGAGTAAGTTATCAGATGAGTGCACCAATGAAATACTAGTACATATATCTTCTATATATTCAGGGAAACGAGAAAATCCAATTTATTGGGAATATCGTGATAAATCTAATAGTTTGCTATCTAAGTCATTACCTATGTTTACTAATCTGCAAGTATTCAAAAAAATATCAACTATCATACAAGAATACTATCAAGATTGTCATAACTAATAAGCAATAATAAAAATAACTTAATATTCACATTCTTTTCTCATTAATATTTCTATATGAGTAATTTGATGATAAAATATTTGTGAAACTATTGATTTTGAAATATATTTAAAACAAGTAATATGAGATTTAAACATCGTCATAAGAGTTTTTATGCCGAATTAAAAAGAATTCGTCCAAGAAGATATTGTATAAAATTACACATTATATTTAATCGCAACTGGTCTGGGCGTAATAGAAATATTGATAATAATTACTCTTAAAAGATATTCATAACTAAAATATAACTATATTATATTTTCAGAAATTCAGAGTTATATTATGTTTACCAATCATCATCACTTGTTTGCAGTGGTTTCTTTAGAACTGTATCAATTTTGTCTACAAGAATATTATAACATGATAGTGAATAAACAAAAGCTCGTGATGATGTCACCTTAGGGTGTTGTATGTCTTTTGCAAATGGATAACAATCGGAAAGTGCCCATATTTGGGTATCTTTAGTAATGCCATTACCTGTTACACCAAAACCTCCACCGAACATTATTACATATCCACTATCGTCATTTATTTTCAAGACTTCATAGTTCTGTAAAGTATATGTTATGCGGATGCGCTCTTCTTTAAAATCAAATTTAAGAAGTGGTCGGATGCTTACTCTATATGAATTATCTCCCATAGTACGTTTTGCAATATTAGGCAGATAACAACGTGCTATGATTGTTCCTTCTTCTTCATTTGATACCTGTATAGCTGACTTTGCATCGGAAGACATAGATATGATCCAATCTATAATTTTACGATATAATTGAGATTTGGACTGACCTTTATACTCTTTTATAACCGATAATGATAGTTCGCCCAATTCATTCAGCTTATATTCATTGGATAGCTCCTTAGCCTTTGCTGACCAAGACATATCACCTATGTTAGTATATTCTTCTAATTCTTGTTTAGTCACAATTTGGGCATTGATCGTGTTACAGACTAATCCTAATAACATTATAAAAATAATCTTTTTCATATTAATTTGAGGTTTGCCATTATGAGTATGGTATATTTTTGTGTTCAAATATACAAAAAATAAAAAAACGGTTTCCATGTGTTGCGTTTTTTTTGATTAACAGGCTTATATGACTATAAAGATATACATATTAGGGGATAAATAAAGAAGCAAGTAATTATATTTTAATGTAAATATCCAATATTACTATCAAATAAGAAAATAATAATTTTACTAATCTATCTTTTAATCAGAAAAATAGCTCAATCGGACAATTTAATTTCTATGATTTCCTAAAGGATATTTTTCTTATTTCTATATTAACAAAAAAAAGCTTAACACAGACGAGGAGCGCTCATAGCAATTTTTGATAAGAAAATTTTTCCTATTTAATATAAAGAGATTCTTTAAAAATTATATCTTTGTCAAATATAGTTTATTCAAAATTTTACTATCGAAATTATTTAATATATTAAAGCATTAAGATGTATGAAAATTTTACATATAACAGACTTTCATTATTCTAAAGAGAGTCAATTGCAGATTAAAGTTGTAAAGTCTATAGTTAATACTCTTAAGGAGCAGGAGTTAAATATAGATTTTGTATTTTTTACTGGTGATCTAGTGTTAAACGGAAGTAAGGTAGAATCATTTGAAAATGCATCAATTGCTTTGTTCGAAGAAATTTCAACAAAACTGAATATAACAAAGGAAAATATTATTTTTTGTCCTGGTAATCATGATATTGACAGAACTGTAATACATTCGGCTGCTAAAGCTTATTTTGAAGCAAATATAACTTCAGATGAAAAATTGAATAGTCTGTATAAAGATAAAACTGACTTAATGTTTATAGATAGTATTAAGCCTTCAGCGAACTTCAACAATTATTTAATGAAGTATCATTCCAAAAATGAATTTAATATATATGAGGATTTATATTCTATTCATTTCCGTGAAAGTAATAATAAGAAGATTGGAATTGTCTGTTTGAATTCTGCATGGGTATCCGCTATAGACAAAACAGGTAAAAATGACAAAGGTAATTTGCTTATACCTTTTGTTGCGTTAGAAGACATAAAAAAACATCTTGGACATAGTTTGGATAAAAAAATTCTACTAATTCATCATCCATTATATTTTTTAAAGGATTTCAACTTGTATAGTGTTGAAAACTTCATACACAATGAGTTCGATTTGATGTTTTCTGGACATGTACATAAGATTTCTTCTATATCTCGTCATAGTGGTACAAATGGAATATTTGAACATGTAGCAAAAGCATCTCTATCTTCTAAAGAGAGTTTAGGGTGTACAATTATTGATTTAGATGATGTGGAGGAAAATAAAATAAAAGTTAAAGAATTAACTTATATAGATGATGATGAAAAATGTCATATTGGGCAAGAAGTGGTTCATACTATTCCTTGTGGAATAGAAAAAACTAAAATGATAGCATTTAGAAAAAAGATTTTTGACAAAATTGGTATAGAAAAAGAAAATGCTAATCATCTTTTACTTTTAAAAGAAGATGAAGATAAGAAAGATTTTTTGTCGTTATATAATCATCCTGTGCTAAAAAAAGAATCAGAAGATGGTTTGTCTACTTCGGTATCTACAATGATTAGTTTTGAGGAGTTAATATCTAATACCGAAAATTATACAATTTTAGGAAAAGATAAATGCGGGAAAACATCTTTGCTTAAACGTATACAATTAGAATATCTTATTAATTATTCAAGAAATGGTCGTATACCATTTTTTTTCGACGCAAAAGAGTTTGAACAGAAACTCGACTCAAGTTTTGATTTGGAGTTACATATCAGAAACTATTTTGAAATAAACAAAGAGAAAGTTAAAGAGATATTAACATCAGGTCTTTTTGTGCTGTTGATAGATAATTATTCACCAAATTCTGGAGTTGCAGAATATTTGAATGATTTTTTACATGATAATCCAACCATTAAATATATTATTTGCTCTGAACACAATATTTCAAGAAGCGTAGATTTTTTTCAATTAGGAGATACACTTTGTGAGAAATTATTTTTTCATGATTTAAGAAGGCAAGAAATTATAACTTACACTGAAAAAAGATTATCTTCATCTCAAAACAGAGAAGCTATTCAAGAAAAAATAATTCAATTGTGCAAACAATTAGAATTACCTTTAAATTATTGGACTGTATCTTTATTATTATTGATACAGCATAAGTCATCTGATACTTATTCAAAAAATCTATTTTCCATTCTAGATGTATGCGTTGATGAAATATTTGGAAAAAAGCAATTATTAATAGCTCGTAGTAGAATAAGTTTTGAGCAATTAAAAGCTATTTGTTCTGCATTAGCAAAGCACCTTTTTTTAAACTATGAAAATACTGTTTATAGTGCTTCCTCAAGAGATATTTTATCTTTAATAGAGAAAATTGTGGCAGATAATGACCGAATTTCTATTGGAAGTAAAGAAATATTTAATTTTTTTGTATCATGTGGTATTCTAAAATTAAAAGATGAAGTTGATATATATGTTTTTCGATTAAATGGTTTTTTTGAATACTTTCTAGCATATCAGATGACAAAAGACAGTGAATTTAAAAATATGATTCTTGAAGATGAAGGCAAGTATTTAGGATTTAAAAATCAATTAGAGATATATAGTGGATTTAGAAGGGATGATTTGGATTTTCTTCTGGCGGTATATAAAAAGACGAAAAATAAGCTTCTTCCTGTTTTTGAACTGTATAATACAAATAAAGATATTGAACTCTTAAATAAAATACAGGAGCCTAAAATCATAGAAGAAATGTGTAGAAAAGTCTCTATAGAAAAATCTTTAACTACATATGAGAAAGCAGAGTTAGAAGATTTTGCAGATGAACTTCAGATAAATGCTGACGTTCATTTAATAAAAAAAATAAATCCAGAGGAAATAAACTCGGAACTGTTAGAACGATATATTTCTATACTTGCTAGAGTTTTTAGAAATTCTGATGAAATATTAGGGAATAAAGAAAAGAAGATAGAAATATTCAATCAAATAATTGATTTTTATTGTGATTTGGGATTCTATATAATTGATGAATTTTCTGACTTGACAAAGCAAGAGCTTAAAAAAGAAGAATATAGCATTGATGATTTTCCCGAGTTAAATTTACTGAAATTTATTTCTAATTTTAGTCCTATGATAACTCAAGTTTGGTTGTTTGATGGCTTGGGACATTATAATATAGAACGTATGATTAAAAATGAAATAACAGAATTAGAAAAAAACATTGGTATCAATCAATATAGGCTATTTATTTTATATTTTTTATTGTTAGATATTGATCTAAATACTAATAAGGAATATATCCAGATAGCAATGAATAATATAAAGATTCCAATATTAAAGTATATGATAGTTGTTAAATTAAACTACTACTTAGCCTTTAAAGCCAACTCAAATAAAAATATGCAACAAGAATTATCAAATAAAATCCAACAAGCAAAACTGAATTTAGATGACAAAACGGACATTTCTACATTACAAAAACAAATACAGGAAAGAAAGCGGTTATCTAGTACTAATAAAAATAGAATTTAATTATTTAAGTGTAATTATAAATACATCGATTAATCAGATTGATATTTCTCATTTTATACAATATGAAAAGGAAATATTTATTTTTATTAGTTTTTCCACAAAGAAAGCGATTATAAAAGAATATATAAAATTAATTGACTGCGTTGTAACACATGCCTTAAAGAAAAAATAGCTAAAACTAATTCTGATTTTACAAATTCCAAGAAAAGGCTTATTTTTATTTACAGTATTTTCCATGAACTGACTACCGCAAAAGCATGTAAAGTTCAACGGGTTCAATCATGAAATGTATGCCTAAAACCAAAAAAGGAAGATAGTCTCTTACAACTACCTTCCTTTTTTTTAATATGCCAAAGCCAAAATAATCTTATCTGGCAAAATACAAACTTCTGCAAATTTCAACCTGCTTCCTCCAAGTTTAATCGCTGATTTTTTATAGCACTCAATAAATTCCTCCTTTGGCATAAAGAATGGATAACCGTATGGGACTCCTCCCCAATAGACGGGAACTCTAAAACCATCGAATCCATGACCAGTTATGATCTTTGCGTCGGTACAGTAAATTGTCTTTGAATCATAATTCAGCCAATCAATTTCTCCGTCCCTATATTGGCGAGTGAATATTAGTTCCAAAGTTTTCTCAGATGTAATATCTATTTTGAATCTAATCCCACCGCTAGAGAACTTATCTAAATCCGTCTGTATTTCATTTTCTATTTCACTAATTTCTTGTTTGGCGAGATCATACACCTTGCCCATAACGAATATTTTCTTTTTCATATTACTCCAAGTCTCTTTCAATTAATATTTTAACTTTCCCCGTTCCCCTAGTCTGTATATAGATGACACTCGATACTCCTAAAGCAGCCAGAGCATCATTATACCAGTCGCCAATCCACCGGACCGGTACAAACAGGTTCTTGTCTTCATCTGAATACAACTTATTATCCCTTCTTGCCACTTCTATGATATCCTCCTCCTCTACATTCAATATGTCGGCTGCAATAAGAATGGACAGATATTTGGGATCGTCCGCTTGTGGTAACTCCTCTGAATAGGTATAAAGCAGATACAGTGCATCTTCAAAACTGCTGACTTTATGCCTGCTCAAGTTTCTGGCCTGTATTCTTGTATCGAGCATTAATTCTACAACGGAATACGGAAAGTACTCCTCATTGCCCGTATAGTATTTCTTCAGTTCATTCTCATCGGTGAAACTTAAGATAGCGAGGTCCCGTAACGGCATCTGCGCTAATTTAGGCAGGACTGTTTTTCCGTCTGAGGTTATATAGTTCTCACTGTCTATGTCTTTCACACGGTTATAATCACTCTCTTCTATTGTACCTTTATAAATTATCTTCTTCATGGTCGTTTGGTTTAGTTTTTTGTGATTTAATAATTAAGGTTGTGTTATAGTTCTCTTTCAGATATTTTTGGAGTTGGGAATATCTGTCTACCCTACATCTTCCACGTGGGCATAAAATAAATATCTCTTTAAGGCTTATTTCTAGTATCAAGCCTTGCTCATTCTTATCCGTTACCAATAAAGAAGTCAGTTGAGGAAAATATTCTCCTAAAGCCTTTATATCATCGGAGAATTTATTCGTTCGCTCTTTCGAATCAAGGGATAATTCTACCGGAGGTTGTGTGAGTATGTCGCTACAATCTTTGTTGAGCGAATACCAGAGTTGGGATGTGTCTGTCATAAATTTAAGTGTTTAATTCATAGTTAGGGATTTCAAGGCTTCATAGTAGAGTTTCCGGCATTTTTTGAGTAGGGAGAAAATAAAAAACGGAACACTTTTTCAAATGCTCCGTCCTTTAATAATTGATATGAATCTAATCATGATATAACTTAAATGGCATCTTTACCCCTTTGTAATTCGTGAAAGTGCCAGAATAACAGATGGTATCAAATGTTCCATCAAATAAGCCTGTATTTTCTCCTTTTTCGTTATATTGAGTTAGATTCATTTTCTCGTTTGATAAATTACCAGATAACCCAAGCACATTGCCACTACCATTTTTGATATAATAATAACTACCCGATATGCTTTGATAATCTATGGTAATTTGCATTACTATTTCATATTTCTCATTAATAGTTCCTTTAAGGGTTATTTTTCCATTCTGGCTTGAATCAGTATAATACTCTTGATCTACTGCTCCGCTAACTCCAAACTCATCTTTTAATGTATTGTTTTTAGTATTTATAATAGACACTAATCCATGTACTAAATTGGATAAACACACATCACACTCATTTTCTCGGATTTCATTAGGGAATAATTTTACAAATTCTTTTGCTACTTCTCTTATAGTTTTACCTACGACTAATGATTCTCCAATCAAGGCATCATTTTTGTAATCAGTGACAAAGAATAGCACATAGTATGAATTTCCAACTATTACTTTCTTTGCATCTGTTCTGGCGTCCTTGTCATTTCTATAAGACTGGATTAACATTTCCGAATTATTAGGTTGAATATTGATTGTATAACCTCCAAATATTTCATTAAATGAAACAGAAGTAATTTCTCCTTTTAAAAGAAAAAGCTTCTGCGATAATACATCCGATGCTAAAAGTGTATTTCGATTGGCTAGCTGATAGATAACATTTGCATCGGATAAATATTCATATTTACTCAATGAAGATGCTATCTGACTAATTGCATATCCAAACTCTTTTTCTATTGGATCAATTGTTTGAGCCTGTAGAGAAGAGCACATATATAGTAATATACATAATATAGCTCTATACATATACTTATCTTGGTTATTGTATTGATATAAAAAGCTTTGGTAAGGTGTCATAAACCTTACTTTCAAGTGGCAATATTATTTTTATATCCTTGTTCATAACATCAAAATTACTTTCATTTGGTTTTGGCGTTAAAACAACTCCTTTCTTTATATTTCTGCGTACTGATCTTATCAATTTTCCGTGTTCGTATGTTTCTCTTAATTCTATGTCTCCATTTTTTATATAAATATTACCATGCAATTCCCCGGCTTCATCATAGTTTAATTTAGTTTCTATAGTATACGTCTTTGTTATGTATTTATATTCCTTCCTCGGATTCCATTTCCCTTCTTTATAAGATGCGAGATTTTTAAATTTGAGAGAGCCGTTAGCATCCAATACTTCTAATATACAACAGCCGTCTATACTGCCATTTTTACAATTCACTGTTAATCGTTCTGTTTGAGGTTCTTGCTTGAAATCTCTATTACCGGGATCTTTTAATTCTAAGATCCAAAGTCCATTTTTCTTTCCATGTTCATATTCTCCTTTGATAGAACAATTATCTCTACCCCAGTCATGATATTTCCCATTCCAACATCGGAATTGTCCATGCTTTATTTCAGTATTATTATCCATGTAATACTGATATTCTATATCATTAAAAGTATAATTAATATTGCCACTTCCATCTATTTCGAAGTTCTCACCTCTATAGATTTTAATATCTTTAAGTTTTTCCTGTTTTTGTTTTTCTGTTAAGTTTTTAGTCATTTTACCCTCTTTCCATGCCCCTGTACTTCCGTCTGTAAAATATGTTACTCCGTTTATTAATGTCAATCCATTGCTATATCCATATCCATCCCACAATTTTGTTTCATTTTTAGTTATGTTTTTTAATATTGTTTCAAGTGTTGGATTGCTGTTACCTCCCGTTAAAGCAAATATTCCTTCATAGTATTCTCCATTTGGATATTGTATCTTTCCTTCAAATTCATATGTCTGGTTGTATGTAGTCATTCTATCAGTTCTGCTTCCTTCAATTATAGTTCGATTGGAAAGAGTTCTCTTCATTTTCTTCACATATCTCTTATCACCACCGTACAAAGTATAATCTCCATTACTTTCGTTTATAAGCATATCGTTAAAATAATAATCTCTTCCAAAGTCACATCTGGCAATATCACAGAAACTACCATCTGCCCCAGTGAAACGTCCTCTACGAATTTCATAATTCCATTTAAAGGTGTTTAGAGGAAATGAGCTTCCATTGTTTATCGGAACATTAACCACTCCTTTAAATATTCCTGTTTTATTTATTGTAAATCCTTCTAAACTCCCTTTATAATTGGAACGATAATCTTCAGGAGCAACTTTTGTGTTCAACAAGAAATTATTTATTTCAACATCAAACTCTCCATGATTGAAATAGATTTGGAAGGCATCTGAATCCCTTACTTTTTTTACCGAAATAGAATATTGTATTTTGGATAGATTCCGAATTTTAGTTCCATTATCTGTAGTGATATTCCCATTATTTAATTGTAATGCTAGTTCATTTTTTTCTTTTAAGATATTTACTATCGCATCTCCTTCATAACTCCATCCTGAACCAAATTTTATGGAACAAGAAGTTATCTGATTATTTTCAAATATTCCTGTTATTTCATCTCCGATTAGTACTTTTCCTTCATTCCCGGGAATTTTAGCTTTAATATACAGAGTTCCTTGTCCTTCCATTTTGCCATTCTCTACATTACCCTCATAATAAATATATTTCCCATATTTAATTTTTCCCTCTTTGGCAGTGACTGTGTTGAAGATAGATAATCCAAGAAGTAATGGTAAAAGGAATAAAATATACTTTTTCATAATGTTTAAATTTTATAATTAAGTCCACTTTTGAAAGTGTATTTCTGTACACTCATCACTGTTTGGAAACATTTACAAATAGTTGATTTCTGAAAAAACGACTTCTTAAAGTGGACTCTAATAATTTTGTTCTGAGAAAATAGAGTTTATTCTAAAATCGGTATTCTTTTCAAGTTATTTACAGAATACTTATTTTTCTTATACCATTTTTAGAATGAACCTTTGATACTTGTTTATTCCGATATAGGCAGTCCTTTTGTTTAATTTTTACCAGAATGTAACTTGCAAACTTTTAGCATTTTCTCTGCTTCTTTATTTCCCAAAGCCGCAGCTTTATCATACCAATAAGTTGCCTTGTTTATATCTTTTTTAACTCCATGACCATAAAAATAGAACCATCCTAAGTAATATTGTGCTGGATGATAATTATTTTCTGCTGATTTTTCTAGCCATTCGATAGCTTTTAATTCATTACGTTCAAAACCTTTTGCACCATTACCATAATACCATCCAATTCTATACTGTGCCTTAGCATTTCCATCCTCCGCTTTCGCTAAAATTTTTTCAGTACCTTTGTTTTGAGAATAACCACTTAATGCAAAAACAGATAACAACAGTAATAAGATTGACCTTTTCATAATTCTGTCCTCCTATACGCCTATAAGTCCCGAATTCAGCCGTTAATTTTGATTAAACGTTAGTATACAAGAAAGGCATGGACTTGTCTGCATTCATTCAAGATCGGGCATCGCCAAACGCCTAGTGAAAAATGAACAAAGAAACAAATACCCATGCCATGATGTTATGTAATCAAGTACAGCATGTCCTATACAAGTACATATACAAAACAGAATGAGCGTTACATTTGTCCCTTATCCCTTCACTTTGAAATTGGCGATTTCGATCTTAGGATAAAAGCAAAAATACGCTTTCTATAAAATCCAACCATTTCTCTGGTTGAACTTTTGCAAAAATACGTTTTTTTGTTCAATGTAACGCTCTTATATGAGTATTTATTTCTTCAAAAGTAAGGCTTTTATTCCTTTCTAGCCGGAGAAAAATAAAAAAAGAGAGCCGAAGCCCTCTAATTTTTACTTATCGCTTAAAAATTGATTCTTAATCCTCTGAACTGTCGAAATTCCGATTCCTTGAAGTTTAGCAATATTCCTCACCGAATACCCCTTTTTGAGTAATGCTATAGTATCTTTATATTCCTCTTTCTTCTTTTCCTCTGTTTTAGTTGAACCAGTTTTTCTACCTAACTTACCACCATTTGAGATATAATTTGCCCTACCACTATTCAAGCGGTATTGGATATTACTCCGTTCTATGTTTGCCATTTCGGCTAATACTGTTACCATAATACTGGCTATCGGATTAACTTCTCCATTTGGTTGCAAAGTATATAATCCTAAGTTTTGTATGTAAACCGATACTTTGGATTCATGTAGCATTTCCAGACTCCGTAATACTTGTAAAGTCGATCTACCAAGCCTACTTAATTCTGATAAAAGTAGAAAATTCACAGATTCACGTTTACAGTATTCTAAACATTCTCCAAGAATCTGCCTTTCCTCAATTTTCTTTGCACCTGAGATATGCTCTTCGTAGATATTCACTATTTCTATATTTTGTGACTTAGCATAATTTTCCAAATCCTTGATTTGCCTACTTGTGTCCTGTCTATCATTATTTGAACTGACACGAGCGTAAATTACTGCTGTTTTATTTTTTGTTTCCATATTATTCTTTGATTAAATTGATAACATGAAAGAATGTGTTCAAAACCGTCTATCAGATTTATTTGAACACACTCTTGATTTGAACACAAAAAGAGGATAACCACTGCAAAGCAGTCTCCTCTTTCATTTGATTAAGTATATCAGATTTTGATTTTTCTGATATTTACTCTTTTCTTATAAAATACTCTATTGCCGAATGAACGAGAATATAATATTCCCGATTCACCCTACATTGATTTTCCCACGGATTATAAAACTCTAAACATAGTTCCTTATATAATAAAGGTAGCTGTTTCTTGATCCGTCTTACTAACCAACCATAATTGAGTGGTCGGCTGTTTTTCATTTTCTGTTTCCATTTCTCTATCGAGATCTGAGAACAAGTACATTCCAAATACATGACTTATATATAAGGTAGACATTCTGTTGCTATCACCTTCACCAATTTCTTAGCTATCTCATGGGAAGCTATATTCCGGGCATCATAGTACCTTTCATCATCTGCCTGAACATAGATAATCTCCCTGATCAATCTAAATAATGATTGCTGTAGAGTTGGATGAAAGTACTTGATACTCTCGGCAAAGTTTTTATAGTCAAAACATGTATTATTTAAAGCATTTTCTAATTCCATTGCAGCCTTAAATTCTCTACTGTTTTCTAATTCAAATCTTTCCATAACATTTCATTTAAAGAGTTTATTCTAATATGATTTTTACATTCGATTTTATTTCTATTCCCATTGGTTCACAACCGAACTGCTGACCAAAATAGCAGATACAATTATTCAGTGGCATATTCCTGTAGAAATTAAGGACATCATCTTTACTGGCTGTATAATCAAATAGATGGTCTGTATCACCAAAATACCGACCATTATCATCCATAAATACAGGACGATTCCAATCATCAATCCCTTTGAACTTTAATCTTAAATCTTTCATATCTGTTTTTTTTAAGTTGTTTAAAAATAAAAGAGGATACCACTGTTTTTATCAGTGATACCCTCTTCGGATAATACAAATCATATTCTCTCCAGCTATTCGATAAACCATGAATATGCTTCGTCTTTATGATTCAATGCTTCTGTTAATCCAAATGCTACTTCTGTTGCATTAACGCTACGCCCTAGGAATGAATCGAGATAACTATTTTTGTTTGCTCCTGTGACCAAGTTATAGAATTTCCACATACTTAATTCGCCATTACTTCCGGCAAAATTATCATCTTGGATATATTGCTTAGCCACGTTATTAATTTGACTGTCGGTGATGAGTAATCGTGGTAGATTCTTCTGTTGATATTGGGGCAAATAGTTATATAATCTCATTCTTCCTAAGATTTGGCAAAATTGGTGTTCTGTGAGCATAGTATCACCAAGCGACTGCATTAGGTGAATATGTTTTGCTACATTATATTGGCTGAACAAGTCTAAGGTGAATTGATATAAATCCCTTGAACTTGTAGCTCTGATCTCTTCCTTGTACCCGTCAGTCGATAGACATTGGTTAGTACAGGCAAGATTTAAGAATCCGACAGCAATACTAAATTTCTGTGCTGTCATTTTTCCCGATAAGTTATCTCTCCCATAGCTTTTACAGCCTGTGATTGATAAATGTAATTGATTTCCATTTACGTCCTGATGAATTGTCGGAATTTCTATATTGAAAATCATTCTTTCATAATACATTGTTTTGTCCGATTCCAGTAGTTGATCTGTTCTTTTATTGATCGCTTCTGGTATTCTTCCTTTTACAATATGGCTGACTCTTATATCTGGGTTATAAATAGTTTCCCCATGATAAAAATCTTTGGTTGCTTCATAAACTGATTCTATGAAACTTTGATGTGATATACATACCTCGTTGTCCTTAGAAAACACGGGTATAATACATTCATTCCTGAGATGATCTAAAGTGACCTCTGTGGTGTTTGCTTCTATGAATGGCGAACGTTTCTGTGGTTGTTCTCTAATAAGAACTGCATCTTCTACGTCTTGTTTCCAATCATTAGATCTTACCATCATCATATTATGAGATGGTGCTATTAATAAATTTGTTTCCAT
>ERZ791875.1026-NODE-1026-length-21407-cov-7.573014_pt1 | contig 21407 bp, 23 predicted proteins | sample MGYA00510278_ERZ791875 | MGnify/ENA primary metagenome ERZ791875 (study PRJEB30046, sample SAMN00792078) | human gut metagenome | study: EMG produced TPA metagenomics assembly of the A metagenome-wide association study of gut microbiota in type 2...
TATTATGCCCTTCTAGGGCTTACTCAAGCCACCGGCTCAGCCGGTGGTTTTGACTTGTGGGCTGACCTCATTTGGTTTTGACCACAATTTTGACCACAATGCCAAAGATTTTATCTGGTCGATCGCAGGGGTAGTCGGGCTTTTTTGAACACAACATCATCTGCTGCGATATGCGAGCCAGCGTTGATGCCAACGATTTGAAAAGCTGGCTCGCGATAATTCGTGTCGTTCCGTCCAATTTTCAGGCCGAAAACGCCTCGCTGAACAACTGGATCGCACTCTGCCGAATGGATTCCTGAACATGGAGATAATGCTCAGTCATTTCGGTATCGGCATGGCCTACGATGCTCTGGATGGTCTGAATATCCACGCCCAACGCCTGCATCTGCGACACATAGGTGTGGCGGCAGCTGTGCGGCGTGAGCAAGCGGACATCGCCCGCATCCCTTTCAGGAAGTTTTCGATGTCGATGGGGCATATGACGGTCAAGGGGCGATGGTAAAATCCCTCTTTGAGCATTTTCAGGCAGTATTTATAGCTTTCCTGTGTCGTGGGAGAGATATTATCCTTGTGACTCTCGAACCATGTACGGCGGGTTGACATGGATGAAGGGATTGTTGTTGTCTTTCAGGCGCATCGCATTTCCTCCTTGATCCTCCAGATGTACGTTTCGGCTTCTTTCAGGATTTCAGCAACCTGCTGCTTACGCTTCGGGATGGTGAGCAGGCTGGGGTTGAACGTGAAGCTATATTCCAGCCGCTGGATCATTGCGTGTACCGCAGCTTCCAGTTCGGTGTACAGCATCATGTCCTCAACGCTCCCAGCGTTCTCAAAGGACGATTTGATGGGTGTGCAGGGAATAGAGGGGCGGCTTACCCTCAACCACCTCAGGCGGGGCATAAGCCGCCGTAGAGCGGATGATGGGTGGAAGCCGCTGAATGCTCCCCATCGGGTTCAGAGCAAGGCTGGCACGGACCGCATCATCCACCCGGCTCATTTCTTCCGGTGTGAGGTGTCCGAGGAATTTCAACGGTGTCATGTTCTTCATAGGCGTACAGAGTAATCAGCTCAAGGTCTGCATCCGACAAATTTTCCAGCGCAGACAGCAGTCGTTCGTCCTCGATCGGGCAGCCATGAAAAGAGGTCAAACATAAAACCTGCTCCTTTTCGGGAGCAGGCTTCCTGAAGCTATAAAAAAATAGCCGGACAACAGCCGACTGAGGGATTCTCAAGCGAAAATCACTCAATCAAGCTGTTGCCCGGCTATTTGGTGCTGCGTTTCATACATCACCCGGAGGTGACGGCCCGTTGCTCGGTGCGAACAGTCCACATTCAGGGTGCAATGCACCCGATTTATTATTTCTGTATACTTCAATACATTAAAGAAAGTTTGGAGAACACCTCATTTGCGGCCAATCATCAGATGCCACGGAAGGTAAAGGTGAACTCCACGGGCTTGGTCACATCAGGAATATACTCCGGGTGGACATTGGCGCCCCAGCTGTCATCGCCGCCAACGCCCATCTGCTCGCCCATAGCACGGATGACCGTGTAATGGACCGGGGGCAGCTCGTAGGGATGCTTGGCACTCTCCATTTCATGGGGAGTGTAGGGCAGCGCAGAGAAGAACATGGGCTTTGCGGCATCCGCGGTAAACAGCAGCCCGCGACCCTTGCGGTCCACTACCTTGGCCCAGCGCACAGCGGTCTTTGCACCGCACTCCTGCGGCACAAGGTACTGCGCCATGTTGTCTGCGACCTTGTTCTGGTAAATGCCCAGCTTGGCACCATGCTGGCGATCCCAGTAGGTCTCCGCAGGGCCGTTTCCGTACCATTCCACCGTGTCGTAATCGGCGTCGATCTTGAACAGTACACCGAACTCCGGCATTGCTGCAAGTCCTTCCACCGGGTCATAGTGCAGGGTGGTCTGGATGCGGCCATCACCGAACACACGGTACTGCAGGCTGCACTCTGCTGCGGGGCTGGTCTGAAGGTTATAGAGATAGGTCACGACCACGCTGTCGGCCTTCACCTCGCAGGTGGGGTTCTGGAGGATGGTGCCGCCATGAACAGACGGGATCTCCTTGCCGATGCCCTTGGCGGTAGCGTACAGGCTTGCCAGCTTCCACTGGCCGCGAACGCCGCCCATGTTGTTGCCGCAGTCGTTGTCGGTGGGAGCGCGCCAGAAGTTGGGCCGGGGGATCTCCTGAATCATCTCTTTGCCGGCATAGCGGTAGGAAGTCAGACCGCCGTTTAGATCGGAGAACAAAACATCGAAATTCTCACCCCGGACACCGATGTTGTGTGTACCGTGCGTAACGGTAAACGGCGTGACCTTCTTGCTGGGAATGGAACGGACCACAGCGATCACACCCTGTCCAAAGGCGACTTCATGACCTTTCTTTGCCCAACTGGTGTCCTCTTTCAAACGGAAGCTGATGGTCACTGCATATTCACCGGGGAGCGCAGGGACCATAAACGGCAGCGGGAAGCTGGAACGCTCTTCGGGAGCAATATCAATATTGGTCAGTTCCTGCTGCTGATACAGCTTTCCATCACGATGCAGCAGAGCAACGCAGTCGAAAGCACCCGTAGAGGTGAACAGGTTCTTGTTCCAGACTTCAAATCCAGAGTTGTCGATGGAAACGGCGATGTTCTGATAGCAGAACTTGACCTCCTGCATCTTGGGAGAAGGAGCACGATCACCACCGTAGGCAATGCCGTTTCCGCTGAAATTGTAGTCGGTAGGACGCTCGCCGAAGTCGCCGCCGTAGGCTTGGAACCACTTGCCGTAGCGGTCCTTTTTCCAGATGGACTGGTCGATGTAATCCCAGATGAAGCCGCCCTGATAGCCGCAGTCCTTCTGGTCGGCAAGTTCCGTGTACTTGTGCAAAGCACCGTTGGAGTTGCCCATAGCATGAGAGTATTCGCACTCGATATAAGGCCGCTTATCGCCCTGTGCCAGATACTCTTTAATGTCCTTCACAGTGCTGTACATATGGCTCTCAATATCGGTGGTTTCGAGGAAGCGGGGATCATTGACCACACCTTCGTAATGCACCAGACGGGTGTCATCAAAGCGGCGGACCATCTCGGCCATCTGGAGCAGGGTCTCACCGCCAAACGATTCGTTGCCCAGAGACCAGATCAGAACAGCAGGATGGTTTTTGTCACGCTGGTAAGTGGAATTCATGCGGTCAAACAAGACAGCCTTCCACTCCGGCTTATCATTGGGCAAAACGCCCTCGATGCCGCGAATGCCCGCCTGATGGATGTCCCATGTGCCATGGGATTCCAGATTGTTCTCTGCGATCAGATACAGACCATACTCGTCGCACAGGTCGTACAGTGCATCCTGATTCTGGTAATGGCTGGTGCGGATGGCATTGATGTTGTTCTGCTTCATGGTGATGATGTCCCGAAGCAGTTCCTCATGGGTGTGTACGCCCACAGCACGACCCGTAATGGAGCTGAACTCATGACGGTTGGCACCCTTGAACACGATGCGCTTGCCGTTGAGCAGCATCCGATCGTTCTTCAGCTCGAACTTGCGGAAACCGATTTTCTGCCCGGTCACCTCTACCGGATGGCCTGCATCGTCCAGCAGCTCGATCTCCAGTTCATACAGAGCCGGGTCCTCTGCACTCCACAGGTGGGGGTTCTCCACCGCATGGCTGAACAGAGCAGAGCCGCCGTTCAGCGGGATTTTCTCGGAGAACACTTCCAGCTCACTGCGGCGCAGGGTCAGACGGGCCGTACCCTTGCCCTCCACCTGCAGTGCAGCTTCCAGCGTGGAATGAGTAAAATCATCCCCGGCAAACAGCGTTTTGACGGATATATCTTCCAGATGCACGGTGGGGATGGCGTACAGCCACACGCTGCGGAAGATGCCGGAGAAGCGGAAGAAGTCCTGATCCTCGCACCAGCTGGAGGAAGTCCACTTGAACACCTGCACAGCAAGTTTGTTCACACCCGGCTGGAGATAGGGAGTCAGATCGAATGCGTGTGCGGAGAAGCTATCCTCGGTGTAACCCACATAAGACCCGTTCAGCCAAAGAGCCATGCCGCTTTCCACACCCTCGAACTCGATGTGGACGGGCTTGCCCTGCATGGATTCCGGCAGTTCGAAGTATTTCACATAGCTTGCCACCGGATTGAACCGCTGCGGGATCTCACCCGGCTGTACCTCTTCACGGCCATCCCACGGATACTGAACATTCGCGTACTGGGGAATGTCGTAGCCCTCCATCTGGATGTGTGCCGGAACATGAATGTCATCCCAGCCGCTGCAATCGTAATCCGTCTTTTCAAAGCCGGGGATGGCACTGGTGTAGTTCTTTGCGTAGGCGAATTTCCAGATGCCGTCCAGCTTCAGCGCCAAAGAAGAGGAGCCTGTCCGATATTCTTCGCGGGAAGCGTAAGTACGGAAACTTGCATGAGCATTCAGCACGTTTTCCTTGAAAAAGGTGGGGTCTTTTACTTTTGCAAAATCAAATGCAGCCATATTGTTCCTCATTTACCGTATTATGTGATTGAAAAAATTCCTTCATCGTCCCCCAGAGGAGATGGGGATTCCTCTGGGGGAACAGGAGATGAAGGAGAAAAAGTGGATGACGGAAAGATCGAGAATTACTTCACCGCGCCGGTGATGCCCTCTGCGAACTGCTTCTGCAGAACGAAGAACACGATCATGGTGGGGATGGAGCAGAACAGAACGCCCATCATCAACATACCGTAGTCGATGGAGTAGCCGGACGCAATGTTGGCGATTAGCATCGGCATGGTCTGCGCACGGTTATCGGTCATAACGACCTTCGGCCACAGGTAAGCGTTCCATGCGTTCATGAACGTGATGACCGCAGCCGCCGCATAGGTGGATTTCATGATGGGAACATATATCCGGAAGAAGATGCCCGTTTCACTCAGGCCATCAATGCGCGCTGCCTGCATCAGGTCGTTGGGGAAGTTGCGGGAGTTCTGTCGGAACATCATGATCAGGAACGGAGTGGAAATGCTGGGCAGGATGAACGCCCAGACACTATTCAGCAAACCGGCTCTGGACATCATCTTGAACAAAGGAACCATCGTGGCGACCTGCGGCACCATCATGGCGAGCAGCAGGATGCTGAACAAGCGGTCCTTGTTCTTATCATGATACAACTCAAAACCAAATCCTGCAAGAGAGCAGACGAACATGGAGATCACAGTCTGCACGATCGCATACAGGAAGGAGTTGCCCATGGCACCTGCCAGATTCTGCGATGCGATCAGATTTTTGAAGTTCTGCATCGCATAGGTGCCGAACATGATCTTGCCGCGGGCAACATCCAGTGAGGTATTGGTCGCCGCAGAGATCATCCACAACAGCGGGAAAACCGAAAGGAACGAGATGATGATCAGGAAGAGGTAAGCAGGGATCAGTCTGCGCTGGATCATGTGCCTCTTGCCTTTTTCACGCTGCACAAGTGCGTGGGTTTCTGCTGTATTAGTCACGCTTGTCACCTGCTTTCATGCTGATAAAGGACAGGATGGCAACCATCACGAAGATGACGAAGGACAATGCCGAAGCATAGCCGAAGTTTGCAACGCCCTGACCCATGGAGTTGTTGTAGATGTAGTGCGACATGGTGATCGTTGCATTCGCCGGACCGCCGGCAGTCAGGTTGACCGACTCATCGAACAGCTGTAAGGTGCCGTTGATGGACATGATGGCGGTCATCACGATGGTGGGCATCAGCAGCGGAACCGTGATCTTCCAGAACGTCTGCCAGCCGTTGGCACCGTCAATTTTGGCTGCTTCGTACACCGAGTAGTCGATGTTCTGCAAACCGGCCAAGAAGAACACCATGTTGTAACCCGTCCAACGCCAGATCAGAGCCAGAATAATGATGATCTTTGCGCTGGTGGGATTGCCGAGGAAGTTGTAGTGCGTTTGCAGGATGCCCAGCTTGCACAAAACCGTGTTTACCAGACCGTCCGTTGCAAACAGGGATTTGAAGATCAGGGAGTACGAGACCAGAGAAGTTGCACAGGGCAGAAATACGCAGGTGCGGAAGAATCCCTTGAACTTCAAATCGTGATTGTTCAGCAGCTGTGCCAGCAGGATCGCCAGGATCAGCATGATCGGAACTTCCACGACCAGATACAGGAAGGTGTTTCCCATCGAGCGCAGGAACAGTGCATCCTTGAACATTCGGGTATAGTTGTAGGTCAGCGGGCTGGCCCACTTCATGTTTGCGCTGGAACCCGTTTTCAGGGAGGTCAGAAAACCGTTGATGATGGGGATAAAACTCATGATGGTAATAAGGACCGTGCCGGGCATCAGGTAATACCAGCCCGCACGACGCTGTTTTGCCATCAGAGAACCGCTTTTTTCGTTCTTCAATGTCAAACCCTCCTTCGGATGAATCAGAAGGTCTTAAAGACCCATCTCGAAGCGGAGCTGCTGTTCAGCATTTGCCAGTTCATCGTCCAGCTTGGAGCCGTTGACGGTGTTGATGATAGCAGTGATCAGGTAAACGCCAGCGCGGAAGTGGTAATCGCTCTGCTCGATCACAGGAACATGAGAACCCATCTCAACGATCTGCTTGTAAATCGGCTCATTGTTGAAGAACTCAACGCCCTCGTTGTAAACATCGGAGTCTGCACACTTCAGAACCGTGGTGACAACGCCGCCGTCACGCAGGGCGTTATCATAGGTCTGGGTGCTGCCGCCGAAGGTGTATGCGAGGAAGGACTTTGCCAGATCAACATTGCCGCAGTTGGCAGTGATGTACAGGCCGCAGCCGCCATTGGAGGCATAGCCCTCGCCGCCGTCCAGCGTAGGAATGGTGGTGATCTCCCACTTGCCGGAGTTCTCGGTGACAGCCTCCATGGTGGGGATGATCCAGTTGCCGTTCAGCACACCGGCGACCATGTCGCCCTGAATGCTCTGGTCGATGTAGTCGCTCCAGCTGTTTGCCAGATAGCAGGCCTTGCGCTTGCCCATATCCACGATGGTCTCGCAGACACGATGCAGCGTTTCGTTCTCGGTGATCCAAGGCTCTCCGTCCTTGAACTCGGCAACGCCCTCAGACTGCATCATCATGTAGACCAGATCGCCGCCGTCTGCGCTGGTGGAGAACAGGTATTTGCCTGTCTTTGCGTAGACCTGCTCACCAATATCGGTCAGATCGGACCACTTGATGCCGGTCATATCGTCCACGGTCTTGCCGACTTCAGCCAGCAGGTCGGTGCGGTATGCAAAGATAACAGTGCTGTTGTCCACGGGAACGCCGTAATGGACGCCGTCTACGATGGAGTAAGACAGCTTTTCCTTGCTGAAGCCGTCCCAGTCAATGTCTGCGCCCTCCACGGGAACAAAGGCATCCGGGTAGTCGGCAACATAACGCTGGATGTAGTGGTCCTGGAACTGCACGATGTCGGGCAGATTGGAATAATCGTGCGCGGAACCTGCCAGCGTGATGGCATTCTCAATGTCACCGCCGCCGGACTGCTCGATCACCTCCAGCTCAAACTCCGGGTCAACATTCTCCTTGTAGTCTGCGGCAGCAGCGTTCAGAGCGGGGATATTGAAATTCTTATCCCATGCGTAGGCAGTCAGCTTGTGACCACCGGGCTGAGAACCGCCAACACTTGCACCGCCGGAAGCAGCAGTGGAAGAGCCAGAGCCGCCACCGCAAGCGGTCAGGGCTGCAGCTGCACCTGCAGCAGCCATAACGGACAGAAATGCGCGACGCGAGATCTTTTTCATAATGACTTCTCCTTCATTCATGAAACCTTGAAAACGTTGACGGATCCGAGAAATTTGGAGAAAGAATGGAACGCATTCACAAGTTGAACAATTCTTTTCTCCAAACCCTCGTTTGTTATAGTCATTGTAACAGGTTTTGCGATTGAAATGCGGGTGCATCCAATCAAAAAACACGCAGATTCAATCAGAATCCAGCCGTGTTTCTGCACACAAAACGGTGGTTTCGTCAGCTTGCCCAAAGAAGAAAGGTTTTCTTTGACACAATGCTAAGAAGTCTTTCTCTTATGGATCGGAGGGATGCTTCCATCCTTTCTTGGCAGAGATCTTCTTGTCCAATACCCGACCGCGGTAGTCGCTGTTGTTTTTCTTATACTGGTATGGCGAAACACCCATGATCTTCTGAAAATTGCGGTTGAAGGAGGAAACATCCTGATATCCGACCCGCAGAGCAACCTCCGTCATGGGATAATTGGTGGAATTGAGCAGTTCATAGGCTTTCTGGATGCGTACCATCGTCAGATATTCGACTGGCGACATATTGAGATATTCTTTGAACTTACGGCGCAGCTGCGCCTCGCTCAAGGAACAGATGGACGCAAGATCTTCCCCGGAGATTGGATTCATATAGTGCATCCCGATGTATTCAATGGCGGGCATGATCTGCTGCAGTCCAACCGTCATGGGGCGGATATGGGTTTTCTTCTCCGTATAGCTGCGGGTGATCAGGAGCAGCAGCGATGTCATGAGATTCTGTTCCACGGCTTTATGGTACTCATGCTTTGTCTGGCATTCGTTCAGCACCATGGTAATAAGCCGTTCCAGTTCTACTGCATCCTCTTGCGGAAGGCATAGAGCCTCACTGGAGAGCCGATGCAGAACAGATTCTACAAACAGCGGGTCGTTCGGAAAGGCACTGTTCAGGATTCCGGCAGGATCAAAGAAGAGATATTCCCATGAGTTCAGGCTTTTATCCCGGCTCAAGGTCGTGTGCAGACAGTTTGCGGGAACCACTGTGACTGCACCATCGGTATAGTCGATGTGCCGATCTTCCAGAACCATGAGACCCTGTCCCCAGCGGCAGATACCGATCTCCATAACATTGTGGAAATGGACATCCTCGGCATAGGTGCCATAGGTGCAGACCCAGTCCTCTCCTGTGATGGCCTGCACCAGCTCGCCCTCCGGCAGCTCATAATAGCGGTAACTGATCCTTGGCTTATTTGCTTCCTTGTTAGGTTCCATATACTTCCTTTCTCCACACAATATAAGGCGTTGCGCAGGACGCAGTGCCTATTATAGATTATAGAGGCTTCCGCCGGAATGTATATGGAGACAATACAACAAAATATGCACAAAATCACTGGAATTTGTCAAAAGTGTTTACGGAGAGAGGTCGGCTTATTATAATGAACGTGCAGATTTCTACCTCTGGCTGTGTTTTATGCGTCTGCGGAGAGAAAACAGTATCTTGCAAGGATTCGCTCCATTGCCGAAGGCGGCTGTGCCATGATCATCGTTGGCGATGTTCAAATACATTAAGTGTCTGGGCGGATTGATGGCACATCAGGGAACCCGCTGCGTTTATGATGCTTTGCGAGAAAAAGAAGCAAAAAAAAAGCATAAGCAAATTTAACAATAATATACTGCGCCTGTTACAAAAGAGAACGATTTGCAAAAAAGAGGGCTACAAGATGCTGATTGAAAATGCAATCCACAGCCAACAAGTTTACGACCCCACGGATGATTCCATCATGGCAGAGCAGGAACTTTGCATGGAACGGCTGTATGATTACAATCATACCCGCCCTTCCGAACACGTAAAACGGGCGCGGCTTTTGAAAGAAATGCTTGCAGAGTGCGGAGCAGGCTCAGATTACAACCAAAGAAAAACAGGAAGTTCCGTTGGGGAACTCCCTGCCTTACTTATCGCGTGTGGATTTTTGCAGGGTGCGTCCGGGTGGGAGCACCCTGTTTTTGTTATCTAAGCGTTCAAAGCTGTACCCAGTTCATAGACCTTATCAAACTGTTTCTTCCGTTCCGGAGTCAGGTGGTGACTAATAAGGATGAGCGTCAGGTTTGGATTGGCTAGCAGGCTCTTTTCCACACGGTCAGCGTTCTGTGCATCCAATGCGCTTGTGCCTTCATCCACCAGCAGGATAGAACGATTATGAATTAAGGCACGCGCAATCGCAACTCGTTGTTTTTGACCGCCTGAAATATTACATCCTCCCTCGCCCACGAGGGTATCCAACCCATTCGGCATAGACATCAGATCATTTTCAAGTGCGCTGTCATGGATGGCGTTTCTTAACTGTTCTTCTGTAAAATCTTCGCCCAACAGAATGTTTTCGCGGATAGACGCATTGAACAAGAATACATTTTGCTCAATGTAACTCATCTGCTGTTGAAGCTGCTCCGTGGCAACCGTATGAATATCGATATCGTCAAAACAAACGCATCCTGTGTAGTCTGGGAGCTATCCCAGTAAAATTTTCAGAAGAGTACTCTTTCCACATCCAGAAGGTCCTGTCAAAGCATACTTTTTTCCTTTTTCAAAACTGAATGAAGCATGATTCAGAACAGTTTTCTTACCATAGTTGAACGAAAGATTCTCGACGGAAATCGAACGTGAAAATGCCGGTAGACTTTTCTTATTGTCATGCGAGACGGTATCTCTGTGATTAGACAGCTTTTCAAAATAAGGCTTTCCAGAAGTCAATGATAGCTGAAGATTTACTAGCTGCTTTAATCCGTTATATACATTGGAGCAAATCGTTGAAACACTTACCATAACGGAAAGGTTTAAGATTCCCATCAAAATCAAAATACCAGCCAATAAGCGAACCGAAACTTGAAAAACAACGCTAAGAAAGCCCATTCCGTTTCCAATAGCACTTTTTAGCACCTTCAAATGATACCTTGGGGTTTCCATTTGCTCATTTGCCGTTTCTGTTCCGTAAACCATTCGATCTTTTTTTCCAAAAGACCGAAGAACATCGTATCCCGCCAAAAGCTCCTTAAATTGGCTGACTGCTTGTGCCTGAAGCCTAGAGCAAATATTTCCGGCATTTTCCAGCTTCTGATTGAAAATTCGGGGTAAAAGAACCATCAGAATACCAAAGATAATTGATACGACAAGTAAACTCCAATGAAGATAAAAAAGCGCGATCAAGCTGGAAACGATCTGCGCCAGAACACCAAACATACCAAAAAGAGGCTCCCAGCCTAGCTGCTCCATTTGCGCTATGTCATTCGTGAATCCTGATAAATAAGATCCGCTTTCTTCTGCATGGTATTCAGAATAGCTTTTTTTCAAAAGCATTTCAACCATATCTTTTCGTTCCAACTCATTGATTTGACGCTGTGCTCGGTAGTGAAAAACCGTTTCCATATGAGATGCCAGAAAGCTGATTGCCCAAACTCCCAAATGCGCAACCAGTCCAAAAAGGAAAAGCTGCGTATCCTGTGCCAATAGACCATCCAGCATCTTCATGGAGGCAAGAGCCGCAAAAACTTCAATACTATATGAAATCACTTGACACAGAATCGTCAAAAACGAATTTTTCCATGTTTTCTTAATGTAATACAGCATACCATTTCCCTCTTAGTAGATTTTTAGTGATACACTGGAGCAAGTCGAATCTGCAAGACCATCAATTAAAGTTTTCTTTTTGCAGCGCATATTAAAACAGGTGAGAAGTTCTTTGCAGCAGAAACATTTTTCTTGAAGAGTTGAATGCCACCATTGGTAGTTTGCATTTTCATTCAAAACAACGCCCTTAGAAGAATCAACATACCCGATGAGATTTTGTGGATGATCAAGTGCTGCTGTACATTTTTCGATTTTCCCGGCTGCTCGAAAAACCATGCTGTATCTATAACTGGCATAGCAAATTCTTGAAAAAACTCCTTGTGCACCATTTGCACACTTCATTCCAAATTTTTCGATGTATTGAACAGTCTACTGCAAAAGGATTTGAAATCCCATATCGTCTCATGTTATGCGGTGGTCTCCCACAATAGGGAAGCCACCGCCTTTGTTGATTATCGGACGAGCCAGCCGTAATCCTGTCTGCAATCTACCACATAATCCGCATAAACCGTATTATCTACGATCTGGAAGATGAGCATATAGCGTTTTTCAAACAAGATGAATCGGTAAGCATTTTTAGGAATGTATTCGCCTTTGAGCCACGGGCAGCGCTGCGGCATCTGCTCCAAAGATTTTGCGGCCTTTTCAAATTCGACCGTAAGCCGCTCTGCTGCCGCAGGGCTGGCCTGTGCCAGAAATGCGGCATGGGACACCAGCATCTGAGCGGCCCGTGCTGACACGATCACGCGACATTTATTTTGCTGCTCCATGTCCGGCGGCCTCCTTGATCGCACTGCGCATCATGGAAGTGACCTCATCAACCGAATAGCCCTCGCTTCCATGCATCCGGTCCTCTTCCACGGAAAGCAGCTCCTCACGGAGCTTCAGCATTTTTTCACGGCGGTTGTAGGTTTCGATGTCCATGACGACCAAGTCACCCTCGCCGTTCTTGGTGAGAAAAATCGGCTCAGCGGTTTCTCTGCACAAATCAGCAATCTCATTGTAGTTCTGGCGAATCGCTGCGGATGGACGGATATTCATAAAAGCACCTCCTGCTCCTGTGTGACCTATACATAATAGTAAAATTCTAATTATATTATATCCATATTGTACAATATAGTCAACTGAGCTATAATGAATTGTATTTGCTTTCAGAAGAAAAGGGTTAAATATAGATCTCAGCGCACTTTAGCACTCGCATCTGCGCTGGCGTAATTGTTTGTTGTTCTCGTGGAACCGCCCAATAAGAATCCAGAAATTCCAGAAACTCGTTATAAACTGAAACTGGTTACGATTATACTTCATGGTTGTGGTCATGGGAATATGCGTTAATGGCGGTTCGGTATAAACCGGTACGTTCATCGTTACCCTGTCATCAGCCCAGAGTTCCCCTACAAACAAACCATTCCGATATGAAAAAGGACGCTGCCGCCTCTGGGTGAGAGGTTGCAGCGTCTGGACGAAGAAGCCGCCGAAGTGGTGCGCTATATCTTCTCCCTCACGCTGGAGGGATATGGGCCTTATAATTCATACTTTGCCCCTGGAATGTTGCTATATGCAGGTTGGTTGAAGTTTATAATTCATATATAAAAGACCAGCGCCACTCAAAGTTTCTGGTCTTTCGCATGATGATTAATTGTTAATTCTCCTTTAATGAAGCAATCCATGCTTGGATTGCTTCCACCAGTACATACTGCTGACGCAAAACAGCCATACCTGTTGCGGGAATGCTGGGTTCATTTTCTTTTTTCTGTATATTATATTCCAGATAGGATTTTAAGGTACTAATATTTTCCTCAATTTCTGCTATACACGATTTTTGTTTTTCAGGTGGCAAGGAATCCAAATTCACAATAACTGCGTTGAAGTCTAGAAAAATGTTAATAGGTTTTTCAGAAATCTCAAACATGAGCCGTTCAAATTCTGCTTCTCCGGCATCCGTCAGGGAATAAATCACTTTTTCTGGCATCTTCCCTTCTTTTACGATTTCGCCTCGGATTAGCCCCTTTTCTTCTAACTGAATGGCTTTTTTATAAATGGATGGAGTGCTGATTTTTACCCATTTGGATATGTTTCTATATTCTACTAACTTTTGAATATCGTAGGCACTCATTGGCTCCTTTTTCAATATTCCCAATACAATTAAATCTATGGTTGCCATGTGGAATCACGTCCTTTCGCGATGTTTTCTGAATAAAAGAACACCGTCAAATTCACTATAAAATATAGTATTGTATTTTATACTTTTTGTCAAGATAAATTGCCTCACTTCTCTTGACATATACTATAAATTATAGTACTATTATTTATACTGTGTGGTGCTATAGCCTACACCACTGTAAATTATACCTGAAGAAGCGAAAGGAGTTTTAACAATGAATGAACGCAACAACAAACTTGAGCTTTTGGGCAGTGCGCCCATCCCCAAAGCTCTGATGGCACTCGGCATACCGATTATGATTGGGATGTTGATCAATGCACTCTATAATCTGGTAGATGCCTATTTTGTGGCTGGTTTGGGCAAAAGTCAAATGGGTGCTATTTCTATCGTATTTCCGTTGGGGCAAGTCGTGGTTGGTTTGGGGCTTATGTTCGGTAACGGAGCCGCATCCTATCTGTCAAGACTATTAGGGCGCGGAGATAAAGATACCGCCGATAAAGTGGCAAGCACCGCACTGTATAGCAGTATTCTGATTGGTGCTATTATCATTCTACTTTCTACGATTTTCCTTAAACCAATTTTGGGAATGTTGGGTACGACGGAAACGATTATGCCGTATGCCATGACATACGCAAGAATTTATGTGCTGTCCTGTATTTTCAATGTGTTTAATGTAACAATGAACAATATTGTAAGTAGCGAGGGTGCAGCAAAAACGACCATGTGTGCCTTGCTATTGGGAGCCGTATTGAACATCGGATTAGACCCTCTTTTCATTTATACTTTGGACATGGGAGTAGAAGGTGCAGCAATCGCCACAGCAATTTCGCAAATGGTATCCACGCTTGTTTATCTTACCTATGTTCTGCGCAAAAAAAGCGTATTTTCGTTCAGCATAAAAGAGTTTTCTCCTACGAGGCAAATGATGGCGGAAATTTTAAAAATTGGAGTTCCCACTTTGGTGTTCCAACTGCTGACAAGTCTTTCGATTGCGCTAATTAACCGCGCATCCAGCAATTATGGCGATTCGGTCATTGCAGGCATGGGGGCGGTTACGCGAGTTACTTCTATGGGAACTCTTGTTGTCTTTGGATTTCTGAAAGGGTTCCAGCCTATTGCCGGATTCAGCTATGGGGCAAAGAAGTTTGATCGTCTGCGCGAAGCAATCAGAACCTCAATCATTTGGTCTACAAGTTTCTGCTTAGTCGTAGGCTTGGTGATGGCCGTTTTTTCTACGCAGATTATCTCTCAATTTACTGAGGGAGATACTCAAATGATTTTAGTGGGTCAAAAATCACTGTTTGCAAATGGGATCACATTCATTCTTTTTGGGTTCTACACGGTTTACTCCTCTTTGTTTCTTGCCTTGGGTAAAGGTGCGGCAGGTTTCTTTTTGGGAGCATGTAGACAAGGCGTCTGCTTTGTTCCTGTCATTTTGCTGCTGCCTATGGTATGGGGAATGAACGGAATCTTATATGCCCAACCCATCGCAGATGTGATTTCCGTAGTAATCACTGTATTTATGGCGTTACACCTTCATCGGGAATTGTCTATGGCTGAAAAACAGGTTAGGTCCAATTCAGAAATGTAAAGAGGCGAAGAAAAAACGTCAGCTTGCTATACGGTAGTAAAAGAAGAAAACTAAGCACAGAGGAAGATAAGATGAAGATAGAATGGATTTTATGCCCCTTTTGCGGCAGCAAAACGCGGTTGAAAATTCGCAATGATACAATACTGGATAATTTTCCGTTATATTGTCCTAAATGCAAACATGAAACCCTGATTGCGGTAAGAAAACTAAATTTATCTATCATCCAAGAGCCAGACGCACAGACGCAGAGCCGGTAATGCACAAAGTAGGTTTACTTGTGATTATCGGTTTTTTTTTTTTTTTTATCTTAATATACAACGAGAACCTGCCCCGCCCAACGGCAAAAGAAAAAATCCGTCGTAAAGCAGACACATTTTCACGCGCCTATGAAGCGGCGGCTTTGACAAAATCAAGGCCGCTGTTTCTTTGCATTTATCCTAAACCAACGACGACCTAGCACCGTGTAAATCCACGGCGGCGTATAGGAGGATGCCGCCGTGTCTATGTTTTCCTTTATAAAAAAGGACGCTGCCGCCTCTGGGTGAGAGGTTGCAGCGTCTTTTTAGCATCAGAGGGCGAATGATCTGTCAGACCGAACGGTTCTCAGCAAATTGGATGCTTTCAGCTTGCATTTTCCTGTTCGTCAAGAATGCGCCAGCCGTCCATCAGGTCTGAATTTTCCATAATAAAGGTGTGGGCAGTATCCTGTCCCCACGAGCTATCGTATTTCAGCATCAGATAATCGCTCAGCTCGGTTCGATTTTTGAACTTCAACAAGCGATACGGCTCCTGAAAAGCGACCTTTTCGACGAAATATACCGCATCCGATGTGGGAAGCATAACGCCGACATGACCGATCATAAGAGAATTGTCCGTTTCAGAGAACTGATCGTGCAGGACTACGGAGACGAGACGGATCTTATCATCGTCCACGAAGGAGAGACCGCGTTTCTTCCATTCCTGCTGAATCGTTTTCAAATGGGTAGGAATATCGGTCGTATTGGTGGTTTTAACCGGGGCGAACAGCGCATCAAACTTTTGCCGTTCGTCGCCGCAAAGGGATTCCGGGTCGGAATCCAGTGTTTCATAGTCCATAAACAGGGTGTCCTCGGCTGAGTCAAGGTCTGCCTTGCCTGTGACAGTGATAAAATCACCGAACAGCCCACAGGCGGTAATCCGACAGTTCCAGCCGGGGAAGGTATCGTATTTTTCTGCCCATGCGTCCTGCATGGAGTAAGGATCGTATTTCAGATCCAAAGGCTTGGCATTTTCAAACCCTGTGGTGAGCTATGCCGGGTCCACAGCATTGTTGAACTTCTGCACATGATCCAAGAAGGTCTGTATCCGCAGGTCGGATACGCCGGCATCCTGCAAAAGTTTGGAAAGAAGAGCCTGTGTATCCGAATCTGCCAAATTGGAGTATTCGATTTGCTGAAGGACGGGCTGAGAGATTTTTTGAGTGCAGCCCACTGCCAGAAACGCACCGCAAAAAAGCGCAGCAGTGCAGACAAGAAAAGTTCGACGTTTCAAAAATGGTCACCTCGTTGTGTTTTTTGGAAAATTTCTTTGAGTGCTGGAGTCTCCACCATAGGCGAAGAGAGCAACGCCGTTGGTCTCGTAACGAATGGTATCACAGATAGACAAAGAAAATCAATGACTTCTGTCGTATTTGACCATATATAATGTTGCAGTATCCATATCCCATACGGCTAACATCCATGTGGGGAAAGACGATGCGGCAGCTTTCCGAACGATTTTCTTCATGTCGGACACAACAGGAGTATACCCAGGTTGGAATAAGAATTTTCCGTTTTTTCCGAATGGAAGGTTCAAATCGCTTTCCAGATAGACGGAGGATACCAGCTTGCGAAGCGCGGCACGGCAATCCCATAGATTCCCCCATGCTGCAGTGGGAGTTTGAAGAAACGCGTCGTCCACATTATAATAGGCCGCAATCGTGATGTGCGTGAGGCTTTCCTCCGTATAGGATTTGAAGAGCCAGGAAGACCGATAGGGCATCTTTTTCAGACCGATTTCACAGAGATAATGCTGCTCCTCAGAGATGGGCTTCTTCTTTTTCATACATTCCCTCGCTTGTATAACGGCAGGCAGATGTTCTTCGGCGGGGCTTCTTCCAAGGCAACACCAAGACCCACACGACACAATCGTGTGGGTCTTGGTGTCTTATGGGTCGAGAGAACAGGAACTGTTCTCAATTATCCATTGCTGCACGAAGCTGTTCGTTTGCTTCTTCAACTTTCAGACGAGACAGAATGAAGGTGATGATTGCATCCAGAGCGAAGGGAATCACAAGATACATGATCTTCAGCATCGAGATGCAGGATTCGGGCTGAACGGCCAGACTGCTGTCAAAGCGGCTTGCTGCCAGCAGCCAGCCGGTGATTGCGGTGCCAAGACCGCCGCCAAGTTTTACGCCCAGAGAAGTGCAGGAGTACATCGTTCCGTCCACACGCTTGTGCTTCGTCAGCCAAGTGTACTCGGAGCAGGCTGCGATCACGGCGTTCATGTCGCCCTGCCAAGGACCCTGACCCAGAGCAGCGATTGCGGTAAAGAGCAGCATCAAGGTCACATTGCCGCTGCCCATGTAACCAGCTACAGCAACCAGTGCACGAGAAATCGTTGCCAGAGTATAGCTCATTACATTCAGCTTATACATTCCATTCCACTTTGCAACCAAGGTCGGGGTGAACACCAGCGCGATGATCAGAGGAATGTTGACTGCCCAAGAGAATACACCGAACAGATTCTGGTTGCCAAGGATGTAGGTTGCATAGTAGGTGCCCATGCTGATCATGGCACCGTAGATCTGCTGCAAAATGTAGGTGCCGCAAATCATCATATAATATTTGTTGCCAGCAAGCAGCTTTGCCGCCTGAACCAGATTGTACTTTTCGTCCTGCTCGATTTCCTTTTTGTCGGTGGTATCCACCAATTCGCCTTCCGGCAGTTCCTTCACGGAGAAAACGGAGAGGGTGTTGACAAGCAGACCGGTGATGGCGTAAATGATTGCAACAGTGCGCCAGCCGGCAGCACCACCGCCCAATGCCGTAACAGCACCCAGCGTGATGGACTGGATGAGCAGGCTGGTGGCAAAGGCGAACATGAAGCGGTAAGAACCCATCTCGACCTGCTCTGCGCTGTTCTTCGTAACAAGAGCGGTCAGGGCAGAATAAGCGATGTTGTTGGCGGTGTAGAACACGGCGTTCAGCAGCGTGTACGCAATCAGGAACCATGCGTACTGTGCAAACTGACCGAGATTCGCGGGAATTGCAAAAATAGCCACCAGCGTGATGGCGCAGCCGATGTAGCCGTACAGCATCCACGGACGAGCCTTGCCCATCTTAGAGTGCGTTTTGTCGATCAAAGAGCCAAAGAAGATGTCCGTTACACCATCCAGCAGCTTGGAGACTGCGATCAGGGTGCCGACAATGCCGGGGTTCAAACCAACCGTGTTGGTCAGATAGATCATTACAAAGGATGACAGGAATGCGTATACCACGTTGCCTGCAATATCACCTGAACCATAGCCGACTTTGTTGTACCATTTCAAATAGCGTTTCTCCGTCATTTTCCGATTCTCCTCATTTACTTCGATTTTACAAGGCTTACGCTTTTTCGGCAAGATGTCAAATTCTCTTGCGTTTTGTCTGAAAGTATTATAAAATTTATATTGACAGAATCATATTGAAAAAATGGAACAAAGTATGCACAAAATCACACAGTTTGTGAAAATCAAACAGAACGCATTCCGATTCCGGCGAAGTCTTTAAGAAAGAAGGTGGTATTGAGATGTATTTCAACTCTGGCTACTTAAACAACTCTCGTCTTGATTTCAAGGATTACACAAAACCGTTGGTGGTAGGAAGCTGCGGCACCTACCGCCTGAAAAAGCGTCCCATGCTGCCGACATACTGGAAGAAGGGCCGCAGAGACTATCAGATCTTATATGTGGCATCGGGCAAGGCGCATTTCTGGTTTAATGGAATCGAGGAAATCGTTGACTCCGGCCACATGGTTCTTTACAAGCCCAAAGAGGTTCAAAAGTACGTTTACTATGTTGAAGATCACCCGGAGGTGTTCTGGATACATTTTACTGGCTATGACGTTAAGAACATTCTGGAGTACCATGGCATCTCTTTGAATCAGCACGTCTTTTACAGTGGAACACTGCCGGAATATAAGATGTTGTTCCGAAAAATCATTCGGGAACTTCAGCAATGCGAATACGGGTATGAAGATTACATCGCTTCGTCGTTCAACAACATTCTGCTGCTTGTCAGCCGCCAGCAGCAGAACGGCGAAAACTATACCGTGACGATCCCCGAAGAAATCGAGATGGCGGTTTCTTATTTTAACGAAAACTACAATACGAAGATCAGCGTGGCGCAGTATGCCGAATCGCTGCATATCAGTACGAACTGGTTCATTCGTAATTTCAAACAGCACATGAAGATGAGTCCGGCGCAGTACCTTCTCTCCTTGCGGATGGTCAACGCACAGAGCTTGTTGGAAAATACCGATTACAGTGTCGGTGAAATCGCTGAGATCGTGGGGTACGATAACCAGCTTTATTTTAGCCGGGTGTTCAAAAAGGAGTATGGCATCAGTCCAGCGCAGTATAGGAAAAGAGCAGAAAACCAACGTGCGGCACCGATGGAATCTGATGTCGGAGAAATCACTCGTGAAGATTGAAACGGGAGTTCTACGGTACGCAGTGCCAGCAAGCAATGTTTTCGTCTATACAAAAACACTTTTTGCGTTGCAAAATGCTTGTTGGGGAAGCGCCCCAAACCCCTTTGATCTGCATTTTTCAATGCAGGCTGCGCGTCCCGGCGGGACGCTTTTTACCCGGTGATGCTCTCCGGGTCGTTGAGGACTTGCATGAGGTAGGAAGAGGCTTCTGCCAGAGAAGCATGCTTCATCTGTTCCGGGACAGGCGCATCCAGAAGCGAAACGTAGTGCAGCCGGGGGAATCCGCCGGATTCATCCAGCAGGGCGATGCCCTTGGCATCCCGGCGCACATAGCGGTTCATCCGGTTGTTCCAGATGCCGAAGTCGGCGCAGGCGGTGGCATCCGGTCTTTGGGCATAGATCATCAGCTGATCCGCAAAGGGGTACTTGTACAGCCGGGATGCAGTGGTCAAATAGTCCGTCCAGCTTTCCCAGTACCGGGTCAAGCCGTTGGCCGTGCGCTGGGCAAGGGCGAGATATTCTTCGGTTTTGCTTGGCATTTTGGCCTCCTTCTTCAGATTTTGGGGATAAAAAAGGACCGTCAACTTTTCGCATAGTGCGACCAGTCAACGGTCTGATTTTCGGTATTCGGTTTTTGTGTTCAGTTCAACAAACGGGAAATTTTATTCCAATGCTTTTTTTAAATCCAAAACAAATTGCTTTTGCTGTTTCCTCAAATAGGATTTTACAAAAGGCTTCATAAACCACTTTTTAGGCATCACATTCTCTGTAAAATCAACTTGTGTTTTATTTCCCTTTGCCATAAAAACACCAATCCAATGTCCTGCCATATTGCTATTTTCCATGTCAAATTCCCAGCGTCTATATGGCTCAACAGCAGTGATAGAAAATGTAGTTGCATATCCGTCTTTCGTATATTCAATAAATTGTTTCTCATTAATGATTTCTGTTTTGCTTAAATCACTTCGCCATGAACTATATTTATCAACAGCAAAGACAATATCCCAAACTTTATGAATATCATTTTCAAATATTGCCTTTATGTTTGAAACTGCCATTTTTTTTTTTGCCCTCCAAATCCCGATTTGCTTGTTCCATAAAATTCATTTTATTCGCCTTCAAACTTGCTGGCGGCGAACAGCATTTTATGCTGTTTGCGGACGGCAAGTCCACAGGGGATAGCCGCTTTAGCGGCGCAAGGGGGTGTAGCCACCTTGACGGAACGAAGTGACGCAACATTCTCGGTCAAGCAGTTTTCTTCTGCTGACGGAGAATGAAGCTCCGCAGGACGCACGATACTCCCGATAGGAGAGTATAGAAGTGCGCCCTTTAGTTCCTAAAGGGATTTTATCAGTTCGACAAACTGGAACTTGTCTTACTTCTTGTCATTGAAGTAGATGATAAAAGCACCCATTACTGCAATAGCAATGAGCAATCCAAACTCAACCCAATTACCTAAAAGTTCAAGTCCTACGACCATACCTAAATAACCAACAATCAATGTAACGATTGCTGCCAAAATCGCTTTACCCATATAATCACACTCCTCGTATTATAAAAGAGTAGTATTTATAGACCGCTCTCCAGCGGTATGCTAC
>ERZ791875.1042-NODE-1042-length-21179-cov-6.181736_pt1 | contig 21179 bp, 20 predicted proteins | sample MGYA00510278_ERZ791875 | MGnify/ENA primary metagenome ERZ791875 (study PRJEB30046, sample SAMN00792078) | human gut metagenome | study: EMG produced TPA metagenomics assembly of the A metagenome-wide association study of gut microbiota in type 2...
GACTAAGATATCAAATCCTGCAGTTTGCAGATTGCTTATCCTGGTCAATAGCCATCCGGCTCTTTATTTCTTAGATGCCAGGGTCAAAAGGTCTAAGCCCACATGAGCTTGCTCATAGGTGGGTGAAAGACCTTAGGACCCGCCCCGATATGAGCATAAAAGTGGGATGATAATCCCACGATATGCGAATATTGGGTAGGATTGTGGGAGTGCGTAGCACGGAGCAATCCGTAGGCATCAAAGTCGGGGGCTTTTGACCCCGACATCTTTCTTATTGAAATTTCGTATTTGTTGGGAGAAAATGTTCTGGCATGAGGGAAAATTTTCTGACTTGAAAAGCCTAATATCCGCCCTTGCTGTTGCGTGAGCAGTGCATTGACAGGGAGCGTTCCGAAGACACTTTGCCCAACTTGTTAAGGAACGTAAACAGGAGTGCCTCTGCACGAGTGTTTCCACGTTCCTGTTACAAGTTGTCAACGGGCTGAGGTAAAGCGGGTCCTGCACTGCGATGCAACAACAAGGGCGGATATGAACATTTTTTCATCAGATATTTTCTACTGCCGAGATATTTTCACCCCAACAACTACAAATTTCACTCCATAAATTTCATCGGATCTACCGGCTCTCCATCTTTCATTACCTTAAAATAGAGATTCGGTCCTTCCACGCTATAGTATTTTGTAGGTTCATTCAACAGACCGATCGGCTCACCTGTTGCAACAGTATCTCCTTCTGATACGGACAGGTCTTTTAACTGGCCGTAAACAGCCGCATATCCATTTCCCATATCCAATGTAACGGTTGTTCCCGTCTGTGCTGTCTCTTCAATACTGCTCACTGTTCCTGTCGCTGATGCCTTGATGCTTTCCCCGACTTCACCACCGATGATCATTGCCGGATTGTACTTATACTCTTCTAAAGTAGGAAAATAAACGGTCTGATCCATACTGTACCCGATCAGCGTTGCCCCGCTTGCCGGCCACTCCAGTATGCTTGCTTCCGTAAACCATGCACCGGAACTTCCCTGTGCCGCAGTCTCATCCGTCTCCTGACCCTGCTGCTGTCCATTTTCTGCCTCTGTTCCGTCTGTGGAGGATGCTCCTTCTTGTTCCTGACGATCCGCATGATCTGTCTGTGACGGTGTTGCATCTTCCTCTCCCTCCATTGGAAGTACATCTTTTGAATTTGCCGCTGCATCATTTTCTTTTGTCAGTTTTTCTGTCTCCTGCTGAACCTTTGCAATCTGCTCATTCATATTCTTTTTGTAATTTCTGAATGTAACTGTCCCCACCATTGCAATGACTGCCACGAAGCAAAGTACGATTCCAACAGAAGCTCCTTTTCCCTTTAAAAAGGAAAACTTCTCTTTCTTATTCATTCATCATCACCTCTGACTATAGCATTGCCAGAATATGTGACTTCTATTCGGAAAGAATTCTATTTTAATTCCCTGTCGCTTCTTTTTCGTCAAATTCTTTATTTAATGTTGTTCCTTCAAAAAAGAACTGCAGGATTTCTTCATAATTTTTCTTTTCCTTTGCCATTTCATTTGCTGTCCACTGACTCATTCCCAGTCCATGTCCTTTTCCGATGGTCGTGATCTTCAAACCTTTTATACTCTCGTAAAATGAAAATGCACTGGAAGACAGGGACAATGCATCCCGAAACTGATCCCCGGTACAGACTGTATCTCCCATCCTCATCTGTCGCACATAACCGGAAGAATCCATTTCCAGTATTTCAAAGTCAGCAAAGTTATAGCCTTTTTCTGCACTCTCCGAATTTTCTTCTGCCACCAGAAAATCTCTGCATAACTGTTGTATTTCCTGATAGTCAAAAACTGTTACCTGAATTTCATCCTCAGCCGCTTTGTCCAACGGGCATTCTCTCTTACAGATATAAGGATAATCTTCTGTTCCAAGAACTTCTGATGCGTTCCGTGTCTCACCGTTACTGGATTGATGATATGGTGTCCATGCACAAGCCTCATTATACCAGACCACTGTTCCTTCTGTATCTTCCACTGCTTTGGTATATTTTTTCAAATATGTATCAAAATTGGCCGCTCCCCATTTCCGTTTCATTTCTGCATGAGTCAGATATTTCTCTGTTGCCGTCTTCTCCTCGTTTTCTGCCAGTTCTCTGCACAGGCTTGTACGCAGCACCACGGCCTGTGCTTTCAACGCTTCCAATTCGTAAGACTCCGGCATTTCATATGCAAGAACCCCGATCAGATACTCTTCCCAGTCCAGATCAAGATCCAGTTCCGTTCCATCTGGGTCTGTTCTTGCAACTTTTATTGTAAAATGACCGCTCCCATTTTGTAGATTCACATCTTTTCCATTTACAAAAATAGAGACAACATATGGAAGAAATATGAGGATGATCAGAAATGCAGCTATATTTTTTATTTTCTTTTTTGCTGAATAAAAGCTCATAAAGACAGCCCTCCATACTTTATTATATGAAGGGCTGTCTTATTTTAGAACCTGTATGAAATTTTACCTTTACGCTTTATTTTTCTGCACTATTTTCTGTCGGTTCTGCTTCTGTACTCTGTGCATCTTTTGCCAGGTTTTCTGTTCCCTGAACCTGCATCGGATTCACATACGGATTCTGTGCCGATGACTCTGTCGGAGTTACCGGGACCTGCTGTACCGGTGCTTCTGCTGGCATCGGAGATACAGATTCTGCCGGAGTTTCTGATGCTGCCGGTGATACAGGCATCGTCGGAGGAATCGGATTACCACCGAAATTTGGTGCCTGCGGTGGAAGATTTGGCTCCATTCCCGGGTTATACGGCTTCTTGCTCATAATAAATAAGCAGATTGCTTCGTACATTGGAATAAATATACCAAGAACACTATGGATAATCGCCATATTATGGGATGTCAGTCTATGGTAAATATGAAAGTTCACCAGTACATCCAGCACCGCTTCAATCGCCTGAAGTGCTACTACTGCAATAATCAGCAGGAAAACTATCACCCAGATCAGTGTCAGACTTCCTGCACCCATTCCGGTGGAATAGCTCAATGCAGTTCCAATTCCTGCCACAACAATGAAAAGGAAATAAAGTCCTGCGATTACAGCCGTTCCGATCAACGGAATAAGGACTTTCCAGAGTCCCGGACTCTGAAGTCTTCTTTTCTTTAAAGGCATACTGCCTGCAAGATCTCCCTGAAGATAAGATCTCGCAAACGGTACCCATGCCATCCACGGATTTGCATTTCCTGTTCTCTGTGCCAGACGGTAAAGTGCAATGGATTTAAATACATATTTCACAATACCAATCATCACGGCTGCCACGATCACCAACAGATAAACGGTCATGATCACTGAAAATATATCTGATCCACTGCTGCTCATTGTCGGACCATCCGGAACTCCGTATGAAAAATCAAAATCATTTCCATATTCCATCTGTCATTCCTCCTGTCTTAATCAAAAAGATCCTGTCCTGAAGGTACTTCTACTTTTTCAAGATGCCAAATATCCCGTACATACTCTTCAATCGTTCTGTCTGATGTAAATTTACCACTGCATGCAGTGTTGAGCATTGCCATCTTAGACCATTTCTGCTGATCTCTGTAAGCTTCCTCAACTCTCTTCTGTGCATCTGCATAAGAACGGAAATCTTTCAGAATGAAGTAAGTGTCTGCTCTGTCTGTACACTGTGTATTTAACAGTGAGCTGTACAGATTGATATACATATTGTGGTCACCATTGGAGTAAGTTCCATCCATAAGCTGGTCTACTACACGCTTGATCTCCCAGTCATTAAAGTAAATGTCAACCGGATTGTATCCACCATTGTTCTCATAGTTGATAACTTCCTGTGAGCTTAATCCGAAGATAAATGCATTCTCCTCGCCAACTTCCTGAACGATCTCTACATTCGCTCCATCCATTGTTCCAAGTGTCGGTGCACCATTAAGCATAAATTTCATATTACCTGTTCCTGAAGCTTCTTTAGAAGCTGTAGAAATCTGCTCGCTGACATCTGCTGCCGCAAAAAGAATTTCTGCATTAGATACTCTGTAATCTTCAATAAATACCACTTTCAGCTTACCATTGATACTTCTGTCGTTATTTACAACATCTGCTACGGAGTTAATCAATTTGATCGTCTCTTTTGCACGAAGATAACCTGCTGCTGCCTTAGCTCCGAAAATAAATGTTCTCGGATAGAAGGACATCTCAGGATGCTCTTTGATCTGATTATACAGATACATGATGTGCAGTATATTCAGAAGCTGACGCTTGTACTCATGCAGACGTTTTACCTGAATATCAAAGATAGAACGCGGATCTACATCAATTCCATTATGCTCCTTGATATACTTTGCAAGGCGAACTTTATTTTGGTATTTGATCTCCATGAACTCACGTCTTGCCTCTTCATCCTCAACCAGTGGTTTCAGCTTGGAGATCTGAGAGAGATCTGTAATCCAGCCATCACCGATCTTACTGGTGATCCAGTCTGCAAGCAGCGGATTTCCATGAGCCAGGAAACGTCTCTGCGTGATACCATTCGTCTTATTGTTGAACTTCTCCGGCATCATCTGATAGAAATCTTTCAGTTCCTGCTTCTCAAGGATCTCCGTATGAAGCTTTGCAACACCATTAACAGAGAAGCCTGCTATGATCGCCATATTTGCCATACGAACCTGTCCATCCATAAGGATTGCCATTTTCCGTACTTTCTCTTCATTTCCCGGATACGTCTCACGAACCTGGATCACGAAGCGGCGGTCAATCTCCTGTACGATCTGATAAATACGCGGAAGCAGTTTTGAAAACAGGTCGATCGGCCATTTTTCAAGTGCTTCTGCCATAATTGTATGGTTTGTATAAGCACAGGTCTTGCTTGTTACTTCCCATGCCTCATCCCAGCTAAGTCCCTCTACATCAATCAGAAGACGCATCAGCTCCGGTACAGCAACCGTCGGGTGCGTATCGTTCATCTGAATGACAACTTTTTCATACAGCTTTCTGATGTCTCCATGCTTCTTTTTATATTTTGCGATCAGTGCCTGAAGACTTGCAGAAATGAAGAAGTACTGCTGCTTCAGACGAAGCTCTTTTCCTGAATAATGATTATCATTCGGGTAAAGAACATCTACGATCAGTTTTGCAAGGTTCTCCTGCTCTACTGCCTTATGATAATTTCCTCTGTCGAACTCATCCAGTTTGAAATCCGTGATCGGCTTTGCATCCCATACACGCAGTGTATTTACTACGTGGTTGCCATATCCAACAACCGGCATATCATACGGAACTGCCATAACAGACTCATAATTTTCCTGAATAAATTTATCTTTTCCTGTAACAGGATCTTTCTCGAAACGGATATTTCCTCCGAAACGTACTTCCTTTGCATACTCTTCACGACGGATCTCGAACGGATTTCCTTCTTTCAGCCAGTTATCCGGTACTTCTACCTGATATCCATTTTCAATTTTCTGCTTGAACATACCGTAACGGTAACGGATTCCACAGCCGTATGCCGGATAATTCAATGTCGCAAGAGAATCCAGGAAACATGCTGCAAGACGACCGAGTCCTCCATTTCCGAGAGCCGCATCCGGCTCTTCATCTTCGATCACGTTGAGGTCAATATTCATCTCTTCCAACGCTTCTTTTACATCTTTATATGCTGTCATATTGATGAGGTTGTTACCTAATGCACGTCCCATCAGGAACTCCATGGACATATAGTAAACAGTCTTTGCATCTGTCTCATCGTAACGCTTCTGCGTCTCGATCCAGTCATCAATAATAACATCCTTAACTGCATAAGAAACCGCCTGAAATAACTGCTGAGGTGTAGCCTCATCAATCGTCTTTCTGTAAAGCGTCTTTACATTTTCTTTCACTGCTGTCTTAAATGCAGCCTTCTCAAATCTTTTACTGAACATCCTTTTATTCTCCTTTTTTCTCGACACCCATCGTAACTGCTTCACCGTTGATCTTCCACTCTTTTACATGGCCTGCAGGCTCTGCCTTTACAACTTCTGTGGCAAGTACTTCTCCACCGATCAGGGTGCTGTTCTTTTCAAAAACAGCTTCTGCTTTTTCACTGCCTTCGTACGTAACACGGATCTTGTCCATCACCTCGAAATCAGCTTCTTTTCTCATCGTCTGGATCTTGCTGATGATCTCTCTTACAAATCCTTCTTCCAGAAGTTCCGGTGTAAGATTCGTATCCAGTACAACTGTGATTCCATTATCATTGACAGATTCATATCCTTCAATCTGAGCTGTATCAATCAGAAGGTCTTCTTTGAAAAGTTCGATCTCCTGACCATTTACATCCAGTTTGAGTACGCCAGTAGTATTCAGCTCATCCATTGCTGCATTTCCATCGATGTCATTGAGTGCTGCTTTGATACCACCTAACATTTTACCATACTTTGGTCCAACTGTCTTCAACTGTGGTTTAAAACTATAAGAAGTAAAGTCTCTTACATCATCTGTAAATTTAATATTCTTAACATTCAGCTCGTCTGCTACGATTTCCTGATAAAATTCAGAAAGCTCAAAGTCTGCTTTTACAAACATCTGACCGATCGGCTGACGGTTCTTGATATTGGATGCGTTACGGCATGCACGTCCCATTACTACAAGGTCAAGTACGTGTTCCATATTATTCTCAAGCTCTTTGTCAATCTGCTCTTCATGAACTTCCGGAAAACTACACAGGTGGATACTCTCCGGAGCATCCTTGTCAATGCTGCGAACCAGGTTCTGATAGATCTGCTCTGTCATGAACGGAATCATCGGAGCTGCTGCCTTTGATACCGTAACAAGGGCTGTATACAGAGTCATGTAAGCATTGATCTTATCCTGCTCCATTCCCTTTGCCCAGAAACGCTCGCGGCTTCTTCTTACATACCAGTTACTTAAATCATCTACGAAATCCTGAAGCACACGTGCTGCCTCCGGGATTCTGTAATTACCAAGGTTGTTGTCCACATCTTTTACCATGGTATTCATCTTGGAAAGAATCCATTTATCCATAACCGGAAGTTTATCATATTCCAGTGTATACTTTGTAGCATCAAAATTGTCGATATTTGCATACAGTACAAAGAATGCATAAGTATTCCACAGAGTTCCCATGAACTTACGCTGTCCTTCCTGTACTGCTTTTCCGTGGAAACGGTTCGGCAGCCACGGTGCACTGTTGATGTAGAAGTACCAGCGGATCGCATCTGCTCCGTATTTCTCCAGTGCATCAAACGGATCAACCGCATTTCCTTTGGACTTACTCATCTTCTGTCCATTCTCATCCTGTACGTGTCCAAGCACGATAACGTTCTTATACGGTGCTTTATTGAACAGCAGCGTTGAGATGGCAAGCAGGGAGTAGAACCATCCTCTTGTCTGGTCAACAGCCTCGGAAATAAAGTCTGCCGGGAACTGCTTCTCGAACAGCTCCTGATTTTCAAACGGATAATGGTGCTGTGCAAACGGCATAGATCCACTGTCAAACCAGCAGTCGATAACTTCCGGCACTCTGTGCATTTCTTTACCACAATCCGGGCAGTTGATTGTTACTGCGTCAATGTATGGGCGGTGCAGCTCAATATCATCCGGGCAGTTATCGGACATAGATTTCAGTTCTTCAATACTTCCGACAGAATGCATACATCCACACTCACACTGCCAGATATTCAGCGGAGTTCCCCAGTAACGGTTACGACTGATTCCCCAGTCCTGAACGTTCTCAATCCAGTCACCGAAACGTCCCTTACCGATACTCTCCGGAATCCAGTTAATTGTATTATTATTTGCAATCAGGTCATCACGAACTGCTGTCATCTTGATGAACCAGGACTCACGTGCATAATAAATCAGCGGAGTATCACATCTCCAGCAGTGAGGATAGCTATGCTCAAACTTCGGTGCATCGTAGAGAAGTCCCCTTGCATCCAGATCTTTTAATACTTCCGGGTCTGCTTTCTTTACGAACAGTCCTGCAAACGGTGTAGACTCTGCCATGTTACCCTTTTCATCTACAAGCTGTACAAATGGAAGATCATACTTTCTTCCTACGTTGGCATCGTCTTCACCAAATGCCGGTGCGATATGAACAACTCCGGTACCATCTGTCAGAGTTACATACTCATCACATACAACGTAAAATGCTTTCTTACGCTGCTTTGCAGCCTCATCTGCCGCACACTGGTACAGTGGCTCGTATTCTTTGCCCTCCAGTTCTGTTCCCTTATACGTTGCAAGTACTTCGTAAGCGTCTTTTCCTTCTTCTGCAAGTCTTCCAAGAACGGTATCAAGCAATGCACATGCCATATAATAAACTCTTCCGTCTGCTGCCTTTACCTTTGCATAATCCTCTTTTGGATTTACGCAGAGTGCAAGGTTGGATGGAAGTGTCCATGGTGTTGTTGTCCATGCAAGAATATACGCATCCTCATCTTTGACTTTAAAGCGGACGATTGCAGAACGCTCCTTGACATCCTTATATCCCTGTGCAACTTCCTGTGCAGAAAGAGGTGTTCCACAACGAGGGCAGTAAGGAACAATCTTGAATCCTTTGTAAAGGAGTCCTTTATCCCAAATTTTCTTCAAAGCCCACCACTCAGACTCGATGAAATTGTTGTCATACGTTACATATGGATGCTCCATATCAGCCCAGAATCCAACTGTGCCGGAGAAGTCTTCCCACATTCCTTTGTATTTCCATACACTTTCTTTACATTTCTTGATGAATGGTTCAAGACCGTATTTCTCGATCTGATCCTTTCCGTCCAGTCCGAGCATCTTCTCAACTTCCAGCTCTACCGGAAGACCATGCGTATCCCATCCTGCCTTTCTCGGAACCATATAACCTTTCATTGTGCGGTATCTCGGAATCATATCCTTGATAACACGGGTCAGAACGTGTCCGATATGCGGCTTGCCATTGGCTGTCGGAGGTCCGTCATAGAAAATATAATCCGGGCATCCTTCTTTTTCATCCATACTCTTCTGGAAGATATTTTCGTCATCCCAGAATTTTTCAACTTCTTTTTCACGCTCAACAAAATTCATGTCTGTTGAAACTTTCTTATACATAGCTTTGATCCTTTCTTAAAATATATTTTGGAAAAGGAATCTTCTAAAATAAAGAAAGACCTCCGTCCGTAATAGGACGAAGGTCTGAAATTCCTTTCGTTGTACCACCTGTTACAGCATACTTGGATCTTCCCGATCCGCATATGGTATTCTTTAACGCAGAACTCACGTCAACCCTTACTCCTCGAAATCTGTCTCACCGGAATCACCGGTATGCCTGTTAAATGCTTCCGTTTCAGGGGTTGCTGCTCTGGAGTGATCTTCAGAAATCTCTTACTGATACCGGGCTTACACCTTCCCCGGCTCGCTGGGATGTTCAGATAAATCCTACTCTCTCCGTCATCGCTTTAACCTGTAGTCTTCCATACAGAATTATTATAAAGAGATTCTGCCTGCTAGTCAAGGTTTTTTCTTTTTCTGCGATGTCTTTCTGCGATGTCTTTTCCGCCTGTGCCGTCTGCTTTTTGCCTGCTTATATTTTATCCATGCAACCGCTCCCGTCACAAGTACCAAAACCACTGCGACCACAGCGATAAGCACCACCGGCCTGCTCTCTTTCTCCTTCCTGTCTGTCGTTGTGCCAGTCTTTTCTGTTCCTTTTGTTATTGTCGGTTTCTCTACCGACTTTTTATTATCCAGCGTTACATCTGCCTTCCCTACGATCTGTCCTTCATAGGTATATGTAACGGTTCCCTCATTGACGGAACCATCCTTTGCTTTAACTTCCGCTTTCAGATCTGAAAACTTCACGTTGGGGGGCAGTACTACATAAGCATTTTCCTCATCTTTATATGACCGTACTCCGTCTGCTTTTTCCAGATCTTTCAGCATCACTTTCGAGAAATTATTAAATCCATAATCAAAGATGGCTCTGGTATCCGTATACGCATCTGACCCGAAATCATATAGCACCACTGCAACCAACTGCAGCTCTCCGTTATCTGCCATCGTCACCAGGGTCGTTCTTGCCTGATCTGTATAACCGGTCTTTCCACCTTTGCAATACTCATAATAATTTGCATTCTGTGGCCAGAGCATCTTATGCTTCTGATTGACCGTTCTCACCTCATTTACCAGATTGGTCGGTGGAATCTGATGTGTCAGTGACTGTGCGATCGTCCGAAATGCTTCTTTCTGATATACTGCTGCCCCAATCAGAGCCATATCATGAGCTGTCGTATAATGTTGCTCATCATGAAGTCCATTTGCATTCGTCCAGTGTGAGCCGGTACATCCCAGTGCATCTGACTCTTCATTCATCGCCTCTATAAAGGTATTGTAGTCTCCGCCCATCTGCTTTCCAACGCTCTCTGCAACTGCATACGACACTTCATTGGCAGATGCAAGCAACACGGCATATAAAGAATCTTCCAGCGTCAATTCCTCTCCTGCACGCATCCCAATATGAGCATCTCCGTACTGCAGGAAAGAAATACTGTCCTGTGAAAATTCCACCTTATCTGTCAGTTTCGCATGATCCAATGCAACAAGTGTAGTCAGAAGCTTTGTAATACTTGCCGGATAATGCTGCTTATCAATCTGCTTTCCATATAAGATTGCACCACTGTTCATATCCATCACGATCGCTGAATCTGCATAAACTGCCGGTCCCTGCGGCCAGTTCGTCAGTTCATTTGAGTCTGTTGGTTCTGCATAACAGGCCTGTCGCTGGATTTCCCGGTCTGCCGCTGTATCCCCTTCCTCAGCAAATGCTTTTACTGCCGGGGTCAGAATAAACGCCGCAGCCAGTATGGCTGAAAGACAGAGCGATCCATATCTTTTTATATTTATCATAAAAGAGTTCCTCCGATAATCTTCTTTATTATAAATCTCGGCTCTTACTTTTTCAACTCTTTCTGACTACGATGTTTTTATCATTCAGATAATTTCAGACACCTGGATCCGTGTCTGAAACAGATTCTTCCTCTGTCAGCGTCTGTCGGCAAATCAATTGATATTCTCTATCTCCAATCCACTCTATTTCTCTTTTTTATGATGATTTTACGCAGTTCCAAAATAGTTTTAAGCTATATCAAACCAGTAGTTTTAAATATTATACAGAGATTTCTTTTTCTGTCATAATAAAGGCACAATATCAACCAACACAATTTTTTAAATGTAAATTCACAAAGTATAATTTCAGGAGGTACAAATGCATGATAAATTTAACATATGACATTGTAGGGTCTTTTCTCCGTCCGGAAGAAATCAAAGAGGCACGTAAAAATTTTAAAGGAGGACAAATTTCCCGTGAACAACTGACACAAATTGAAGATCACGCAATCGAACAACTGGTAGAAAAAGAAGTTGCTCACGGTCTGAAATATGTTACGGACGGTGAATTTCGTCGCAGATGGTGGCATCTTGACTGGCTGAAGGAATTTGATGGTTTTGATACCCTGCATTTTACAAAAGAAATTAACGGAACTCCCAACGAAATCGAGCTTGGAACTGTTACCGGAAAGATTTTCTATGACAAAGAAAAGGTTCACCCGGAGCTTCGTGCATGGGATTTTCTTCATTCTCTTGCACAAAAATATGACGGTGTCATTGCCAAAAAATGCATTTCCGGTCCAAATATGATCTTTATTGATCATTTTCTTCAGCTCGGAAATAAAGAAACTCCTTATTACGGAACTGATATTACAACTCTGATCGATGATGTTGCCGAAGCTTATCAGGATGCCATCCGTGATTTTTATGACCATGGATGCCGCTATATCCAGATTGACGATACTTCATGGACTTACCTGATCGATGATAATTTCCTTGCAAAAGTAGCGTCTCTCGGCTATACAAAGGGACAGGTTCTTAACTGGTTCCAGACCGTCTCTACAAAAGCTCTGCAGAACAAACCGGAAGACTGCTTCATAGCCACACATTTCTGCAAAGGAAATTTCAAGGGAAATCCTCTGTTCCATGGTTTCTATGACTCGGTTGCACCGGTCATTGCAGAAATCCCTTATGATGCATTTTTCGTAGAATATGATGATGCCCGCTCCGGTTCTTTTGAGCCATGGAAAGTTCTTCGCAATAAAGATGCTGTTTTTGTTGCCGGACTTATTTCCACAAAGAACCCGGTTCTTGAAGATCATGATGAATTGAAAGCCCGTTACAATGAAGCCAAGAAAATCGTGGGGGATCAGATTGCCCTCTCCCCACAGTGTGGATTTGCTTCTGTCGAAGAAGGGAACTGCATTGATGATGAAACGCAGTGGAAAAAGATTGATCTGCTCGTTTCCTGTGCTGATTTTATTTAAAAGCCTGTAATGGTTCATGTGATTTAAATTGTTTATTTTATATGTATTTAATTTGCTTTATGCAAAAAGGTGACGGAAATCTCTGTTGATCTCCGTCACCTTTTTATCTTCATATTTTCTATTTTTTACTGATTGTTTTTTCAGATTTTCATTCATATTTCCATGTGATCTGATATTCTGTTCCTGTCGTTTCTCCGAGCTGCATGATATAATTCTCAATCATCTTTTTTGCCCGCTCCTGTGCATTTACAAGAAGTGCTGTATTCTTTTCTGCTGTTTTTATCATTTCATTTCTGGCATTTTCCACCGCACCGGTTGCATCTTCCGCAGTAATCTCATTTTTATTAATCCCATCTTCACTAAAAATATAGGAATCAGAATTATATGAATCATCATCTACATCTACCTGTTGTACTTCAGCTTCAGGAATTGTAACCGTTACATTGGTTCTATCTACTTTCATCTGCACTTTCGACATATCAATACCAAGTTTGACCGTTCCGGTATATTCAATCCAGAATTGCCTGTCCTTTTCTCCCAAATGCCAGATTCCCGTACCTGCCGACTTTTCGGATTTTGCCACATTATGATAATAACATTCTACTGTTGCAAGTTTACAGATGGAACGGATCTGCATAATATCCGGCTCTGTACTTTTTGCTTCCTCTTTATCTTCTGACTTTCCGCATCCACTTAACAGACTGATCAGCAGAATCCCGATCAGGGAAAGATTTATGATCTTCTTTTTCATTTGTATCCACCTCACTTAATTATAACTGTATATTTATCATCCACCTGATTAACCCATGGTTCAATCAGACCGGAAATTGCAGAAATCGCATTTTCTTTTGCAAGCTCTGTAATCCTGGTTTCTTCATTTGCTTTCTTTTTCAGATCTTCTTTGCTGACTTTGTACGCATCAGCAGAAATTGTTGCAGTATTATATTTATCTTTCTCGAAAATATATTTCAATGATCCTTCATTTACGCTACAGCCCAGAATTCTTGCCTCTGGAACAGTAATCCTTATTTCCTTTTTGTCCGGATTCACTTTCACTTTCAGTTTATCAAAATCAATTCCCGCACTCACAGTTCCCTCATATGCCACATGATACAGAAGCGTCTTTCCGTCTTCATTATAACCGGCTGCTACCGCATTATATGTATACTCAAGTGTAGATAATTCACTGATATCTAAAATTTTTTCAATCGATGACTGACTGATCGTCGTCACCTCTCCCTCTTTTGAATCAAAAAATCCTTTTTTTATAACAAATACAATCAGCACGATCACTATAATTCCTATGACTCCTTTTATCAATCCTGGAATGGAAGTGAGTACTTTCAAAGGGCTGATCTTTGGAACAGCATCTTTCTTTTTTCTACTTTTATTGTTCATTCTTTTTTCTCCCTCATAAGTTCTTTTTCAAATTTGCTTTTTGAATACTTACATTTTTCATATTACTTGCTGTTCCGGATTTATTCAAGTATAATCAATATCAAATTATAGATACACTTCTGGAAAGCAGAATTATTTCAATGTATTTTTCATATTTTGTGATAGAAAAGGGAGAGTTTATCATCTGAAGGCACATTGAAATGAATAACTTCTCCTAAAGCACCAATCTGCCAGCTTTTAATGAATCAAAAACGGCAGTATTCCGGATTAGAGGCACTTTTTCTTAAAGCTGTGATTTGAACTTTGACATGGGAAATGTAAGCCGCATGATCTTTTCCTTTGTAAAATACACTGGTTTTGATTTTTCCTTTACGGCGATTACGCAATTCTGTGGCAAAAGTCCATTTATTGTGATAAAGAAGTTTACGGTTTGATTTTAATCGAATTACCTAATCCTTTTCTGTTGAAGAGTGTATTTTTGAAAATATACTCACCGGATGATGATTGGTAGTAAGGACACAGGCTTCTGTTACGTGGTAGCCTTTTTTATAAACTTTTTTAGTAGATGTGCTTTCGGAGCCATCACGAACAATGCCAGGCGATTCAAATCTGTAACCATCTGGTTTTACAACATCGTTATCATCAATGTGGATGACAGGTTCTGCTGGAATCCATTTTTTAATCTGTCTAAGATAAGCAGATGTAGATTCCGGAATCAAGTATGTCATAAGTAATATCGGCAGTAAATTTACGTTCGGGTTTAGAAAGCCGTTTCGAAATTTTATTTGTAAAAGTCAAAATTTTTCGTTTCAATGTATAAGTATTTGATGTAAAATTAACCATAAGGAATCCCTTTTTTTGTTTAGTAAGATTTTGGCTTGATCACTTTAATTTTACATCAAAAAGGACTTGGATTCCTTATATTTTAAGCATTTCTTGAAAGTTGTTAATAACTATATATAAAAAAGAAAGCCATTGTGGATAAAACTGCGGAAACTCAAGGAATTTTGCTATTGAGAATCACTTGATTTTATGATAGAATAAGCGATAACGAGGCGTTCCCAAAATTGGGGAACGTTCTAACGTTACCAAATCAAAAAAATCTGTAGATTGACAACTCGAAAAAGAGTTGATAATCTTATATATGGCCGAAGGGAAAAATCCCAGAAACCCAGTAAAATCAAGGGTTTGCGGCATGTGTCGTCATAGCTCAGCTGGATAGAGCACTCGCCTCCTAAGGGTCAGGTGGAGCAATCCCCTTTTGGAAGCGATTTATGAAATAAATTTGAAAATTGCTCCATTATAATTAAATAAGTCTCAGTACCTCAGTAGGATAGAGGGTTCGCCTCCTAAGCGAAACGTCGCAGGTTCGATTCCTGTCTGGGACGCCAGCAAACAACGCTGAAAGCCTTGATTTATCGAGGTTTTCAGCTTCTTTTGGTTTTGGCTTATAACCTGTCGGATAAGAACATATTCAATTTATATTTTGCAATTTCTTTTGATTTTCAGAATTTGTAATTCGATATTTTTATGACTGTTTGAGTAGAAGAGTTTGCTAACACTTTTTTTATTTTGAAAAAATATCAGCAGATTTTTGAAGATTTGCTAACACTTTTGAAAAATTACTTTGAAGCTGATTGTTTCAAAAGTATTTCTTTCATCTCTGGCGTAAGTGATTTTAAAAGCTGTAAAAGCTCCATATCACTGTCTGATAAGCCGTTGTTTTCTGGCTGAACTTCCTCATTTTGTGATTGCATTTCTGAATCATGGTTTAGAGTGGAATAAAATTGTTCGTCCATCTTTTGAGCATTGTAACGTCTATCTTCGTCTATGATTTCTGAATAAACGTCTGTAACCATTTCTGCTTCTGCATGACCTGTATCGCCTTGTACCGATTTTACATCGCCGTTGGTCATTTTCAATTTGTATCCTGTGGATAAATGACGCAGACTGTGGAAAACAACTTTTTCATAGCCATTTTGTTCGCATAACTTTTGAAATCTGTCTCTCACAATTCTACTTTCAACGGGATTTCCATTTTCCAAAGCTATAACAAGGTTGTAATTGTTATAAGCGTCTCCCAGAAATTCCTGTAATTCCTTTTGGTCTTTTTGATATTGCACCAGTAATTCTGCAACCGTCTTTGGCAACCATACGGTACGATTACTTGTTTCTGTCTTTGGTGTTTTTAATACAAGCCTTGTTGTGCAATGCGGTTTCTGTGTCGGAAAAATCTTGATAATATCTTTTTCCTTTAATTTCTGCATAGCTTGTGCATTTACTCTGGAAAGCTCTTTATTGATGATTACCCTTGCGTTATTCGTTGCAATGGATTGTTCATCAATAACTACATCTTCCCATGTAAGACCTGTAATTTCTCCAATACGCATTGAGCAGGAAAACGCCAAATGCATACAGATGGTTAATAAATCGTCGTCTGACTGCTGAATTGCTTCACGGAATGTATCTACACTCCATACTTTTCTTTTTACCTTAGGAACTTTAGGAAGCGTTGCTAATGAAGCAGGGTTACGCTTGTTGGTATCAATATATTCCCAACGGATTGCTTGATTTAATGCACAGCGTATAATGTCGTGTATTTTCTTGATATTGGCAGGTTGTACGCAACGTCCAGTAGCTTTTCTGTTAGCTCTGGGTACTTCTGAAACACTCAATAAATCGTTGTAGTAGGCAGATAATTTCTTTGTGGTAATCTCATTTAACTTCCAATCCCCGATAAGTGGATTGATGTAATTTTCGATAGTACCGACTTTGCTACTAAATGTACTAGGCGACCATTTTGACGTACCATAGAGATTGACAAATATTTTTAAAAAGTCACAAAGCGTAATATCTTCATCGGTACTATCAAGTTCTTTTTTCGATTCATTAACTTGGCGTGCAAACTGTTCCTCTAAGGGAACAATCACATAACCATATTTTTCTTGATAATACTCAACAAATGCTTTTCTCTGCTTTGCTTCTTTCTTTGTCTCTAACGTATCCCATTTCTGTTTACGTTCTCCTGCATTGTCTAAATACCAGTAAATAACGGAAAATGTTGATTTTCTTTTTTTGATTGAAGCCATAATATATTCTCTCCTTAACAGTTAATTTTGATTTAACCATTTATCGAAAGAATCTTTAGATACCCGTATGGCTCTACCAGCACGAACATAAGCGAACTGTCCACTTTTAACCAATGCGTAAGCCACTTTTTTACTCACACATAATTGTTCTGCAATTTCCTCTACTGTATATGTCTTTTTCTCCTTTTTAGGAGTTTCTGTATTTGATGTATCACTTATCACGAGTAATAATAACTCCTTTCCGTGTGATAACAGCAAAATACATACGTTTAACAAGGTCATTATAGCATATCAATAACTCTTGCGGATATGTTTTTTGCCGTTGCTAACACTTTTGCTAATACTTTTTATATGCAGACAAATGGCTTTGGCAAGCTCCACTGGTATCTCAACCATTCCCATTCCTGTGGGCTGAACCGTGTCATACGGGTGTATCATTATCCTGTGTTGCAGGTCATGGCAGAACGACTTTTCCAACGGTCGCTCCCAGATCATTGCATGAATCGCTATCTCCCGATTGGAAAAGTCACGGCGTACAATCTCTGATGGCTCACTGCAAGCACAAACGTATCTGTCTGCATTATTCAGTTGTCAAAGAACTATTAGGCTCTTGTCAGCCTGTATCAATCTGTTTTGTTAAATAGACTGATACAGAATGACAAGCTAAGAAGTAAGCGGAACAGGAAAGAGGGAAGTGCTTATATGAAGCGTTCCGCAGATATTACCTATTCAATTTTTATGTCAAATTCCAATATCATTTTCATAATGGCTTCTCTGATACGACCTTTTAACTCCATATCCACAGCGATATATACATTTCCGTATTCATCATATAATGGGCGAATACAGCTTTTTGATATATACGGGTCATAGAAATCTAAGATTTTATCAATGGAAATTTTGTCGCCGTCCATAGCCGATGAAATCACATAAAATGATGGCTTCTTATACGAACGTTTTTGTTTCAAATACTAATTTCCCTCCTCTAATGACTTTTTCATTTGTTTTAATGCATAGTGTCGGTTTTGAAATACACCACTTCGGGATATATTCTGCATTTTTGCAATTTCCGTATCACTCATATCTAAGAAATAGTACATAAGTACATTTTCACGGTAACGGTCAGATAATTGTTTAATAACTTTTGCCAGCTCATCGTCATATACATAAATGTCATGTCCACATATATTGAAAGTAGTGTAATCCGTTTTATATGTATCCCATATAGCAACTTTATCTATGATAATGTCGGGAAGCTCACAAAAGGGGATAGCTTCTGCTTGATTCTTTTTCAACTCTTTGTAGTAATCTTTTACAACTCCGAAAACAGTTTTTTTTAAACAACTATCAAAACGACACATTACAGTTTTCTGGAAGTCAGATGGTTTCATGTTCTCACCTCCTCCCTGTGCTGTTTTGTATCTATCCCTCTTTCCACTCCATATAAGAAAAAAACAGGGCAGTTGCTAAGTGATTTGAAAAAATAATCGCTATTTTAGATAAAATTTATATTTGCCCTCAATATATAAGCCGATGAGAAAGGTAAAAATTATTCAATTCGATAAAAAACGACAAAAAAAGACCTGCACAGTTAATGTACAGGTTAAAGAAGTGATGATTTTTCATAAAATCAGTATTTAATTTTTGTTGCCATCGTATAAACGTATTCTTCTGGTGTAGGTCGTTTCTTTCCAAAATAACTTGAAAATTCAGCTTGCACATCTGGGTCATCGCTGTAATACATTTCATCAATGGTTGACTGAATACGTTCCTTTACTTCTGATACGGAAACACCCTGTTGATGTGCAATCGCTTTAAACACTTGTTTTGTATCACGTTTTTTGATACCCAACATTTAACCACAACCTTTCTGAAGAAATTTAATCCCAATCATACTCATCAATGATATCCTTGATTTCGATGGAGACTGATTTGTCATTCTTTAGTGCTTTAACAACTTTTGCAAATTCATTACGGTTTGGATTTTTTATATCATTATAGCAACGGTGAAGCATTAAAATGTTATGTGAAGTTGGATTTTTTTTGACGGAATCGATTAACAATTCTTCATATCCCTTTTTATAGAACTTTTCTACAAAATGAACTAAATCACCGGGCATTCCAAAATCAACTGAGGGATTAGTGGATATAATTTCTAAAATTGGCTCTACAAATTCATAAGGATTTTGATATGAAAGCATAGCACTTAATATTTCATCATCAAGATAATACTCTTCATAAGGCTTTGCTGATTTTTTTAGTTCTTCAATTATTTGTTCTTTGGTCATTATACATTTTCCTTTCAAACTTTGGTTGTTCAGTTCTACAAGCTGGAAGTTATCTTTTCACAATCATATCAAGAAATTCTGTAAAATTATTTGATATTGCTTGAACAAAATCTTCACCATTCGTAATCTCTTCTAAAGCTTTATCTATAAAATTCATCTATATTCTCCCATTTTAGTAAAATACTGAATTGTCATTTATCCTAAAAGTTCCAATCATTTAGAAATCATTTCTATTTCTCGTTATGTGATTTTCTCAAAAGATGATGATATATTTTCATATTCTCATCTGTTTGTTCTTTGCTTCGCATACAATAAGTATCTAAATTAGTTGTATCTACACTTAAGCCAAGCATTTCACGTATAACATCGACCTGCCACACTTCAAGTGGAATTTCCAGTTTTCTGCCGTTATATGCGTCGATTACTAATGTTACAGATTTAATACCATCTTTTCTTTCTGTGTATTTTTTTGACATGAGTATTCCTCTTCAGATTTTGCTTTGGTCAGTTCTTCAAGTAAATCTTGATTTTTCACAATTCTACAAGCTGGAATTTCATGAATTATCGCTTGCCTTAAACTTGCTGACACAAATCATTTAGTTTCCAATCCACTCAAATAGAATTGATATAACAAATACACCAGAGAAAATATACCAATTAACAAATACGCCACATTTTCTTTTAAAGATACTAGATACGATGAGAATACAACAAAGCCAATAACCTTGATTACCGCTTTAATTTTTCGATTTTCAATCTTATCAATTTTACAACAGATAAAACGTACTCCAATAACCATAGGAGAAAATAAGATTGCAATCAAAATTAATATAATATTTTGCTTATTAAAAATAAGCTTTGATAACTGTTTTTTCTCATTATCCTTGATGTCCAAATACTGGTATATCAATATAAGAGAGGCTTGGTCAGGAACACTTTTTCCCAATTCCCATTTCGAAATTGTCTGTCGCGTAACAAAGACAACATCAGCCAGTTGTTGTTGGGTTAAGCCCTTTTCAATTCTGGCTGATTTAATCAAATCTGATATTTCCATAGTTGTACTCCATTTATTATCTGTTTTTAATAGTGTCGCATAATGTTATTGCTAAACAAGCAACTATTACAAGAAAACTCATCTGATGTTTAATAACAACGCAAAATAGGCTAATTGCCAATAACATACCGATAAAAGCAATCATACTATACTTGTATATCCTAGGATGTTTTTGGGATAATGCATTCGATATTTTTACAATTACTGCTATCATAGGAATAATTAATACCCCCATAACACCAAATAAAATTCCAGTTGCAACAACACTCATTTTGTTTTTCTTTAATTCCTTCAACATAAAAAGAACCTCCTTTGTTTTTGATACTTTGATATTAAAATAGAATTCTTTTTATGTCACGCAACGCTTGTGAAAACAGGCGCAACGGTAATGATTTTCATTCTGGTCATCGAAAGCAAAATTCCGATTTTTCGTTCTCTGCGACTTCCCAATAAACGGGAAATTGTAGCACTATTGACTTACTACTGGTTTGCCGTCTTTATCAAGTAATGGTGTAAATCCCGCTGCATTTCCGTTTCTATGGAAAACATAATTTACACCTGTTTGTGTATCAACCCAAATTTCCACTACATCAATCGTACCTTGTTGATAAATCTTCTTAAAACGATCCATAAGTATTCCTCCTTAAAAATTCCGATTTGTCTTTTTCTTCATTATACACAGTACTTATGCATTTTTCTACATATTTATCGCTTTAGAAATTGCCTTAAGATATTATAATAGATTGCAGAATAGTATAGATTAAATAATAACTTTCCATACTATTCTGCTGTAATATTTATTCTACAATCTTCCAGTTATCGTCCTTATGAAGCAAAAGCTCATACTGTGATATTTGTGTCATTTTCGACTTGTTATCCAGATATTTCACAGACACACTGACTTTGAGGTTATCGCCGTCTTTGGTAAAGACAGGGTTTACAAGCTCTGAAAATACATAGTCGCCGGATACAGGAGCAAGCACACCGTCTTTGACATAGTAGGCAAGTT
>ERZ791875.1049-NODE-1049-length-21051-cov-2.806582_pt1 | contig 21051 bp, 14 predicted proteins | sample MGYA00510278_ERZ791875 | MGnify/ENA primary metagenome ERZ791875 (study PRJEB30046, sample SAMN00792078) | human gut metagenome | study: EMG produced TPA metagenomics assembly of the A metagenome-wide association study of gut microbiota in type 2...
CTTATACGGATCGGAGCCGGAAAATATTAGCCCGTACGCCTATGAAACGTTTTGGCAATATTAAAGAGTTGAACGGACTTGTCCATTTTCTCTGCTCAGAACATGCCAGTTTTATAACAGGAGCGATTATTCCAGTAGATGGTGGATTTAGTTCATTTAGTGGTGTATAGCGTATGGCATTGGAAAAAACATGGAGGTGGTTCGGCAGGAAAGATTCTGTCGGACTTGCCGATTTAAAGCAGATGGGAGTGGAGGGAGTCGTTACGTCCCTTCATCATATTCCGGCTGGCGAAGTTTGGCCGGTAGAGGAGATCTTGGCCGTTAAGCAGGAGATCGAAAATCATGGCATGAGGTGGAGTGTAGTGGAGAGTCTCCCTGTCTCTGAAGGAATCAAAATTTGTTCTGCCGACCGTTCCCGCCTGATTGAAAACTACCGGCAGTCTTTGCGCAATTTGGGAACCTGCGGTATAGACACCGTTTGCTATAATTTTATGCCTGTGCTGGATTGGGCACGGACGGATTTGCGTTATAAAAACGCGAATGGAGCTGAATCCATGCTGTTCGATTATCCGACTTTTGCCGCTTTCGATATTTATATTCTCAAACGGGAGGGGGCGCGTGAAAGTTATCCTAAGGATATTCAGGAAAAAGCTGCCGGGATAATTGCCGGACTATCCTCGGAACAGCAGGAAGAGCTGGCCCATAATATTATCATTGTGACGCAGGCGTTCATTCATGGTGTAGTGGGGGAAGGGGAAGATTATAAGAAACAGTTCCTTGATTATTTGAAAACTTATGATCGGATAGGGAAAGAACAGTTACGCCGTAATCTTGTCCTGTTTTTGGACGATGTGGTTCCGGTCGCGGAAGAAGTTGGAATAAATCTCTGTATTCATCCGGATGATCCGCCTTTCCCTTTGCTGGGATTACCACGTATTGCTGGTACGATAGAGGATATCCGATGGATATTGGAGCAAAATGATTCAATGGCAAATGGTTTGACTTTTTGTACAGGATCACTATCGGCTCGGCCTGATAATGATCTTATATCGATGGTGAAAGAGTTTGCTTCCCGCATTCATTTTGTACATTTGCGGAATACGGCTTTTCTGCCGAACTATGGTTTCTATGAATCAGGCCATTTATGTGGTAGCGTAGATATGTTTGCCATTGTGAAATTATTGTTGGAAGAGCAGATCCGGAGGAGAAAAGCAGGGCGTACAGATACGAGACTTCCTTTTCGTCCAGATCATGGATTGCGAATGTTGGATGATTATCATCGTATTTCTAACCCTGGATATCCCTTGGTCGGACGATTGAAGGGGCTTGCTGAAATAGATGGTTTACAAACAGGGATTGAACGTTGTTTACTGGAATGTTCTGGTGATAATTAAAATTGGTAGTGTAAGAGAATGAAAAAGTATTTGATTTTTACATTGGCATCACTTTTATTGATGTCTTCTTGTTTTACAAAAAAAGCGGAATCGGATGTTTTTACCGGAACTCCGGGAGAAGTCAAACTTATAACATTGGATCCGGGGCATTTTCATGCAGCTTTGGTTCAGAAAGATTCGTATGATCAAGTGTCGGATAAAATCTATGTATATGCTCCTGATGGGGATGATGTGAAAGAGCATTTAAAAAAAATAGAGGGATATAATACTCGTACTGATTCTCCAACGAAATGGCAGGAAGTTGTTTATAAAGGTCCGGATTTTCTGGAAAGAATGCTTGTGGAGAAAAAGGGAAATGTGATGGTGACTGCTGGTAATAACAGGAAGAAAACCGAGTATATAAAGCAAACTTTGATGGCAGGGATTCATGTCTTGGCTGATAAACCGATGGCAATAAACAGTGAGAACTTCAGTTTGTTGAAAGAGTGTTTCGACATTGCCGGACAGAAAGGTGTCTTGTTGTATGATATTATGACGGAACGCAATGAAATAACAACTATGTTGCAGCGCGAGCTATCTTTGATTCCGGCTGTTTATGGAGAACAGTTGAAAGGTTCGTTAGCTGATCCAGCTATTGTAAAAGAAAGTGTACATCATTTTTTTAAAGTCGTGTCTGGAAATCCGTTAAAACGTCCGGCATGGTTTTTCGATGTGACCCAGCAGGGCGAGGGTATCGTCGACGTAACGACCCATTTAGTAGACCTTGTTCAGTGGGAAGCATTCCCGGAACAGGTAATCGACTATAAGAATGATATCGAACTGTTGGATGCTAATCGTTGGACCACTTCTATCAGTCCGGAAGAGTTTAAGCAGGTGACAGGAACAGAGGCTTATCCTGATTTTCTGAAAAAGGATGTTGAAAATGATACGTTGAAAATCTATTGCAATGGTGATATTCTGTATAAGATCAAAGGTGTGACGGCAAAAGTATCTGTTATCTGGAACTATACCTTCCCGAAAGGTGGCGGTGATACTCACTTCTCAGTGATGAAAGGTAGCAAATCTGACCTGGTGATCCGTCAAGGTAAAGAGCAAAACTATCAACCTGAATTGTTTGTAGAAGCAGTTAAGGGTGTCGATCTGGCTGCCTATGAAAAGGATCTTACCGCTTCAATGGAAAAGGTTTCAGCCAAATATCCGGGTGTAGCCTTGAATAAGATCAACGACAGTGTATGGCAGATCGAGATTCCTGCAAAATACCGTGTCGGTCATGAAGCTCACTTCGGGCAGGTAACAGAGCATTTCCTTCAGTATCTGAAGGATGGCAAATTGCCGGAATGGGAAGTTCCGAATATGCTGGCTAAGTATTATACAACGACTTCTGCTTTGGATATGGCAAAAGCGAAAATGAAGTAAACGATTTCTTTATAAGAATAGTGAACCGGTCTGTAAGAGTTATTCTTTTAGACCGGTTTTTATTTAAGAAATTGTTTCCGGTATTCGGTAGGAGTAAAGCCTGTGTTGCGTTTGAAGATCCGGTTAAAATGTGTAATGGTGTTAAAGCCGCATTCGAGACAGATCTGGAAGATATCCATTTTGTTTTCGATCAGTAGTTTACATGCGTATCCGGTACGTAACCCCAGCACATATTCTGTAAAAGTCTTTCCTGATTTATCCTTGAAGTAACGGCAAAAGGCAGAGTTGTTCATGGCAATGAGTGAAGATACTTCGTTAAGGTCTATATCTTCCTTATAGTGGTTCATTAGAAATGAGAGTACCTTTTTCATGCGCGGGTCCATCGCCGGTGATAGGGTTTGGCAGAATTGCAAACTTCCCAGAGAGCGTTTGTCTGGAAATTTTGCCATTTGGTCCAATAAGTGTAGTAAGTTGATAATTCGTATGATTCCGTTAGATTCGGGCAATTGTATAATACTTCGGATAATCTCCTGATTTTGTGGATAAGGGAAGTGAATTCCACGCTTTGCGTCTTCCAATAAATTTTTGATGTGAGACAGGTCGGCGTAATTATTAATAGCATGAGCCATAAAGGCTTCTTCGAATTGGATGATTGTGCCTCTGACCCGCAATTTATTATCGCCCTTTTCATACTCCGGTGTACTCTTCATATAATGGGGAATTCCACTACCGATTAGAGTAAGGTCATGAGCTTGAAATTCTTCCATGTTATCAGCAACAAACCGTTTCCCTGAACCTTCTTCTACATAAATGATTTCGAATTCATTATGTACATGCCAGGGAAATGTAAATTTCTCATAATCATATTTCCGTGCAATAATAGGCGCTCCGGAATAAATCGTGAGTTGCTCATGCATTATTCTATTTTCCATTTCAGACTCTCTTCTTGTTATTTGCAAATGTATGTATAATTTTTGTGAATCGGGGGCTGTAAAGTTTTTTGTTTCGGTCCAAGATAGTGTCATTATTTGCAAAAATAGGTTATATCCGGTAGGTAAACTCTTTGTACTTTTGTATATAACAACTAAGTAATAACATTTTAAATTCTGATACGATGACTACAACACGAAGAGAGTTTCTAAAAAGATCATTGACTGCGGGAGTTGGTATGTTTATCGCTCCGACTATTGTTCCGGCCTCTGTTTTTGGGCCTAATGCACCATCCAATCGGATTAATATCGGAGCTATTGGGACTGGGCGTATTTCACGGGATCATGATATGCCAGGAGTTTGGAAATATGATGATGTCCGGATTATTGCTGCTGCCGATCTTGATGCAAATCGGGTGGCAGATGCGAAAAAGTTGGTAGAAGGATACTATTCCAAAAAATTAGGAAAGCCCTATACAGGTGTGACTACATATGAAAATTATCAAGATTTGTTGGCGAATAAAGATATTGATGCAGTTCTGATCAGTACCCCGGACCATTGGCATGCCAAAATCGCAATTGATGCTGTTCGGGCTGGAAAAGATGTTTATTTGCAGAAACCGACTTCTTTAACGATCGAAGAAGGACGTAAAATGAGTGATGCTGTAAATGCGACCGGGCGCATCCTACAGATTGGAAGCCAGCAACGTTCAATGGAGCAATTCCGGGTTGCCTGCGAATTGGTGAGAAATGGGCGTATCGGGCAATTGAAAGAGATAGAAGTCCGTTTACCGGGTGATCCGTCAGGTGGAAATCCGGAGGAAATGCCTATCCCGAAAAGTTTTAATTATGATATGTGGCTTGGACAGACGCCTTATGTCCCATATACGGTTGATCGTGTACATCCCCAACAAGGGTATGGGCGTCCGGGATGGTTGCGTTGTGAACAGTTTGGAGCCGGCATGATCACTGGGTGGGGAGCGCATCATTTTGATATAGCGCATTGGGCGATGGATAAGGAATATTCCGGTCCGATCGAAATATTCGGACGTGCAACATTTGCGTCCGGAGGCTTGTGGGATGTTCATGGGGATGATTTCGAGACGGAGATGCTTTATGATAATGGAGTGATAGTCCGTGGAATCACTAATACGAATGAGAAACCGAACGGGGTTTTGTTTACCGGAACCGAAGGATGGATATTTGTAAGTCGAGGAGCTTATCAGGCTTCGGCAAATGACCCGACGACAGCAGGAAGTTCAAAAGCATTACAGGCTTCTGATCCGAAGATATTGACATCTGTGATTGGTGAAAACGAAGTTCATTTGTATAGAAGCACAGACCATCATGGAAACTGGCTTGAGAGTGTACGGACCCGTAAGCAGAATATTACACCGGCTGAAGTAGCACATCGTTCCTGCTCGGCTTGCTTATTGCAACATATAGCCATGAAACTCAACAGAAAACTTTATTGGGACCCGATTCTGGAGCGATTTAAAGATGATGACGAAGCGAATTCTATGATTGCTCGTCCCCATCGTCCACCGTATAATTTCTGATAGTTATGAAGCAGTTTATATTAATTATTTGTTGTTGGCTTTTATCTTTGCCTTTATGGGCGGCAGAAACAGTTAAGATAGTCGTGGAGGCCGGTAATTTTGAAAGAAAGGATTGCGTCATTTCTGCAGACATTTCAGTGTTGGGTACACGAGAAGTGTTCAGTGTTGCTTTGTTTGAGAAAATAGACAAGAAAAAGAAGCCGGTGAAATGCCAATTGATATGGGAAGAAAAAAAGCCCGTATTGTATTGGATTTTGGATGGTGTTACTCCGGCAGGTACTTCACGCGAGTTTATCGCTAAACGGATTAAGGTACATCAGGGAACTGGGACAATGAAAGTGTCTGATACAGGGACTGCTTTAGTGTTGAAAAAGAATGGTAATGAAGTTCTTCAGTATAATTATGCGGTTACATTTCCTCCGGCAGGAATAGATCTGGCTTATCAGCGTAGCGGGTTTATCCATCCGGCCTATTCCCCTTCCGGGAATGTTCTGACTGCCATACAGCCAAAAGATCATTACCATCATTATGGAATCTGGAATCCTTGGACGCGTATTGAGTATGACGGAAAAATATATGATCTCTGGAACCTGGGGGACAAACAAGGCACGGTACGGGCACGTGATATTGAGTGTACTTATCAGGGAGATGTTTGTGCCGGATATAAGGCCATGCTGGATCATTATATCTTTACCCCTTCGGGTGAGAAAGTGATTATGGATGAGTCTTGGAATATAAAAGCTTGGAATGTGGCAGATGGTTTCTTGTGGGATTTTGAGTCTGGTTTACATCCGTCGACGGATTTACCGGTGTTGATAAAAGCTTATCGTTATGCCGGTTTCGGATGGCGTGCAACGGAAGAGTGGACTAAAGAAAATAGCGAGATGTTTACATCGGAAGGAAAAACGCGCCAGGGAATAGATGGAACTACTGCTCGTTGGATTTATGTCACAGGACAATGTGGCAATCGAGGACGTTCGGGTATGCTGTTTTTAGGGCATCCGGAGAATTACAATGCACCGGAACCGCTTCGTATCTGGGATGAGAATGCCAATGGTGGTCGGGGGGATGCGTTTGTGAATTTTGCCCCGACGAAAAATAAAGACTGGAAACTGATGCCTGGTGAACATTATAAATTGTGTTATCGTATCTTTTCTTATGATGGTGAGATGACACGTGAACGAGCGGATCGTTTGTGGAACGATTTTGCATACCCTCCAAAAGTAACAATAAAACAATAGAAAGATGAAAAAGATAATATTAACAATAGCTGCCTTGCTTTTGGCTGGAATTATGGCGGCTCAAGTACAAGTTGTTTCCGCAACAAAGGTCGGAAACCGGATCGATGTTGTGGTTGGTAACCAGTTTTTCACCAGCTATCATTTTCAGCCGGATGAGAAATATCCGTTCTTTTTCCCGGTTAACGGTCCTGTTTCCGGAGCCTCGACTACTTCGATGCGTAATGGAGAGTTTCCTCACCATAGTTCTCTGTTTTTCGGTTGCGATCGGGTGAATGGTGGTAACTACTGGCAGGAAGGGCTTGAACGTGGACAGATTGTTTCGGTTGGTGCCCGTATTGTAGAGGCAAAAGGCGAACGGGTGGTAATTGAGGACGAATGCATTTGGAAACGGCCGGATGCGCAGGCTCCAATTATTGATCGCCGTAAAATAACAATTTCGTCTCCATCCTCAAATTTGTATCAGCTGGATTTTGATATCGAAATGGAAATGTTAATGGATGTTACAATCTTGAAAACTAATCATTCCCTGTTTAGTGCCCGTATTGATCCGGATTTAACAGTTAAACAGGGTGGCGTGATGATCAATTCTGAAGGTAAAGAAGGGGAAAAAGGAACGTTTGGTGTTGCTTCTTCTTGGATTGATTGTTATGGCAAAAGAAAAACCGGAATAGAAGGGATTACTATCATGCAGCATCCTTCAAATAAATGGTATCCGTCTCCCTGGTTTACGCGTGATTATGGTTTTATATCGCCGACACCTATGTATTGGCCGGAAAACAGGGAAACGACAGACCTGAGAAAAGGAGAGAAAATTAACTTGCGATACCGAGTGCTGGTGCATGCGGGAGACTCCAAACAAGCTGGTATAGTTCAATTGTTCGAACAATATAAAAAAGAATAAACCGATGGATATAAATTTGAAAGGAAAAGTTGCTGTTGTAACTGGTGGTGGAGGTGTATTGGGGGGGAGTATTTCCCGCAGTCTGGTAGAGAATGGAGTGAAAGTTGCTATTTTGGATATTCGCGAAGAGCAACTTGGTAATCGTATAAAAGAGTTGACACAACAGGGAGAGGTTCTTGGCATTCAATGTAATGTATTGGATATACATAGTCTTGAGGCTGCACGGGAAAAAGTGCTTAAAGAGTGGGGTCGTGTAGATATTTTAATAAATGCAGCGGGAGGTAATTTACCGGGAGCAACCTTGCGTGAAGATCAAACGGTGTTTGATATGAAAGTAGAAGATTTCAATCGGGTAACGGATCTGAATATGAATGGAACTGTCTATCCTTGCCTTGTGTTTGGAAAGATTATGGCGGAAAAAGGAGAAGGCTGTATCATCAACGTTTCGTCAATGGCTACTTATTCGGCTATTACGCGGGTTCCTGGTTATTCGGTTGCCAAAAGTGGCGTAAGTATCTTTACTCAATGGTTAGCGATGGAGATGGCGTTGAAATTTAGTGAGAAAATCCGTGTGAACGCATTGGCACCAGGCTTTTTTATTGGTGATCAGAATCGTGGGGTGTTAATCAATCCGGATGGCTCTTATACGGATCGGAGCCGGAAAATATTAGCCCGTACGCCTATGAAACGTTTTGGCAATATTAAAGAGTTGAACGGACTTGTCCATTTTCTCTGCTCAGAACATGCCAGTTTTATAACAGGAGCGATTATTCCAGTAGATGGTGGATTTAGTTCATTTAGTGGTGTATAGCGTATGGCATTGGAAAAAACATGGAGGTGGTTCGGCAGGAAAGATTCTGTCGGACTTGCCGATTTAAAGCAGATGGGAGTGGAGGGAGTCGTTACGTCCCTTCATCATATTCCGGCTGGCGAAGTTTGGCCGGTAGAGGAGATCTTGGCCGTTAAGCAGGAGATCGAAAATCATGGCATGAGGTGGAGTGTAGTGGAGAGTCTCCCTGTCTCTGAAGGAATCAAAATTTGTTCTGCCGACCGTTCCCGCCTGATTGAAAACTACCGGCAGTCTTTGCGCAATTTGGGAACCTGCGGTATAGACACCGTTTGCTATAATTTTATGCCTGTGCTGGATTGGGCACGGACGGATTTGCGTTATAAAAACGCGAATGGAGCTGAATCCATGCTGTTCGATTATCCGACTTTTGCCGCTTTCGATATTTATATTCTCAAACGGGAGGGGGCGCGTGAAAGTTATCCTAAGGATATTCAGGAAAAAGCTGCCGGGATAATTGCCGGACTATCCTCGGAACAGCAGGAAGAGCTGGCCCATAATATTATCATTGTGACGCAGGCGTTCATTCATGGTGTAGTGGGGGAAGGGGAAGATTATAAGAAACAGTTCCTTGATTATTTGAAAACTTATGATCGGATAGGGAAAGAACAGTTACGCCGTAATCTTGTCCTGTTTTTGGACGATGTGGTTCCGGTCGCGGAAGAAGTTGGAATAAATCTCTGTATTCATCCGGATGATCCGCCTTTCCCTTTGCTGGGATTACCACGTATTGCTGGTACGATAGAGGATATCCGATGGATATTGGAGCAAAATGATTCAATGGCAAATGGTTTGACTTTTTGTACAGGATCACTATCGGCTCGGCCTGATAATGATCTTATATCGATGGTGAAAGAGTTTGCTTCCCGCATTCATTTTGTACATTTGCGGAATACGGCTTTTCTGCCGAACTATGGTTTCTATGAATCAGGCCATTTATGTGGTAGCGTAGATATGTTTGCCATTGTGAAATTATTGTTGGAAGAGCAGATCCGGAGGAGAAAAGCAGGGCGTACAGATACGAGACTTCCTTTTCGTCCAGATCATGGATTGCGAATGTTGGATGATTATCATCGTATTTCTAACCCTGGATATCCCTTGGTCGGACGATTGAAGGGGCTTGCTGAAATAGATGGTTTACAAACAGGGATTGAACGTTGTTTACTGGAATGTTCTGGTGATAATTAAAATTGGTAGTGTAAGAGAATGAAAAAGTATTTGATTTTTACATTGGCATCACTTTTATTGATGTCTTCTTGTTTTACAAAAAAAGCGGAATCGGATGTTTTTACCGGAACTCCGGGAGAAGTCAAACTTATAACATTGGATCCGGGGCATTTTCATGCAGCTTTGGTTCAGAAAGATTCGTATGATCAAGTGTCGGATAAAATCTATGTATATGCTCCTGATGGGGATGATGTGAAAGAGCATTTAAAAAAAATAGAGGGATATAATACTCGTACTGATTCTCCAACGAAATGGCAGGAAGTTGTTTATAAAGGTCCGGATTTTCTGGAAAGAATGCTTGTGGAGAAAAAGGGAAATGTGATGGTGACTGCTGGTAATAACAGGAAGAAAACCGAGTATATAAAGCAAACTTTGATGGCAGGGATTCATGTCTTGGCTGATAAACCGATGGCAATAAACAGTGAGAACTTCAGTTTGTTGAAAGAGTGTTTCGACATTGCCGGACAGAAAGGTGTCTTGTTGTATGATATTATGACGGAACGCAATGAAATAACAACTATGTTGCAGCGCGAGCTATCTTTGATTCCGGCTGTTTATGGAGAACAGTTGAAAGGTTCGTTAGCTGATCCAGCTATTGTAAAAGAAAGTGTACATCATTTTTTTAAAGTCGTGTCTGGAAATCCGTTAAAACGTCCGGCATGGTTTTTCGATGTGACCCAGCAGGGCGAGGGTATCGTCGACGTAACGACCCATTTAGTAGACCTTGTTCAGTGGGAAGCATTCCCGGAACAGGTAATCGACTATAAGAATGATATCGAACTGTTGGATGCTAATCGTTGGACCACTTCTATCAGTCCGGAAGAGTTTAAGCAGGTGACAGGAACAGAGGCTTATCCTGATTTTCTGAAAAAGGATGTTGAAAATGATACGTTGAAAATCTATTGCAATGGTGATATTCTGTATAAGATCAAAGGTGTGACGGCAAAAGTATCTGTTATCTGGAACTATACCTTCCCGAAAGGTGGCGGTGATACTCACTTCTCAGTGATGAAAGGTAGCAAATCTGACCTGGTGATCCGTCAAGGTAAAGAGCAAAACTATCAACCTGAATTGTTTGTAGAAGCAGTTAAGGGTGTCGATCTGGCTGCCTATGAAAAGGATCTTACCGCTTCAATGGAAAAGGTTTCAGCCAAATATCCGGGTGTAGCCTTGAATAAGATCAACGACAGTGTATGGCAGATCGAGATTCCTGCAAAATACCGTGTCGGTCATGAAGCTCACTTCGGGCAGGTAACAGAGCATTTCCTTCAGTATCTGAAGGATGGCAAATTGCCGGAATGGGAAGTTCCGAATATGCTGGCTAAGTATTATACAACGACTTCTGCTTTGGATATGGCAAAAGCGAAAACGAAATAGATTTAGCTATAATAATAAAAAAATGGAGTTGTTATAAATGTTTGTATGCTTTATAACAATTCCATTTTTTGTTTTTTCGAGAGCCAGGTGATTAAAAATCAAATCTTACACCTTGTTCCCATAGTGGTAGTAGCTTTTGTACAACGTCAGGCTTTTCTTTTGCTATATTTTTTCGTTCAATGCGGTCCTCATCATATTGGTAGAGCTCGGTAATGATTTCTCCTTTCTTGTTATAGCGTGTGAAGCGATATTCCGGAGTTCGGAGTGTAATGCAGTTCCGATAATAGCTATAAGCTGTATCGATCCATTTTTTGTCATTCGGTTTGTTTAGCAAGGTCGCAAAACTAAGCCCGTCCAATCCTGCAGGTAAAGGAATTTTACAAAGTTCCATGAGAGTTGGATAAATGTCGATAGAATTGACGATCCGTTTATTTTTTATCCCTTGCTTGCATCCGGGAGCTTTTATTACGAGTGCACTGCTTAGAGATGTTTCATGTAAGGTATGTTTTCCCCAAACACGAAGATCTCCTAAGTGCCATCCGTGGTCTCCCCATAAAATAATAATCGTGTTATCCATTTTTCCACTGGCTTCGAGAGCATCTAAAACTTTTCCAACTTGGGCATCCATATAACTTACGCAAGCAAAATAGGCATGTCGAAGTTTGCGGGCATAATCATCCGAAACTCTTTTTTCGATGAATGGCATTTCATCTCCTAATTGATAACTTTTGAACTCTGCACTCTCATGCAGACTGATAGGATCACACCCTTCTGGAATATCTGGCATAGGGGAGATGGGGATAGATGATTCCTCATACATATCCCAGTACTTTTTAGGAGATGTAAAAGGCAAATGAGGTTTAAAAAAGCCGACTGCCAGACAGAATGGCTCATTTTTTGTCGTTAATTCCTTTATCTTCTTGACCGCCAAATTAGCAGTTAACCCATCGGGATAACCTTCATCTGCAACATCTGCACACTCATATGGCTTTACTTGTTTTTTATGGCTTTGCCGGTTACTTCCGTCTGCGTATCCAAAGAAGGCATTCCAGCCATTTCCCCATTTCCCTGCATCGAATAACATTTCGTCCCAACTATAGGGAAGCTCCGGCTTATCAGTCTTGGGAGCTTCATAGCCGTATAGACATCCATCTACATAATGACTTATTTTCCCGATACCTACAGTATAATATCCGTTTCTTCGCAGGTGGTGGAACATCGTTTCGGGGATTTCCCCTTCCGGTTTGTCTGACAGTCTTGTTCGACATGCTTCGTTGGAAAGATCTGATTTGTCTTTAGGAAAATGTCCTGTTAGCATGCTGGCACGTGATGCTCCACTTGTCGGGACTTGTACATAGTGTTGAAAAAACAAACTGCCCTGTGAAGCCAGCCGATCGATATTCGGAGTTTTCACAATAGAACCATAAGCACCCAATTCCCTGCGGAGGTCATCCACGCATATAAAAAGAATATTGGGTTTTGTATTATTTATTTTTTGTTGTGCATGACTTTGTAGAGATAAGGTCAGCAGGCAAGCAGATAATAGAGGATAATTATTTTTCATGATGCATAATTTAGACATGAATAAAAATGTATTGTTAATATAGCCAACCGGTTGCTATGTACCGGTTGGCTGGAAACTTATTGTTGATCGTCTATGACAGTTAGTGGAGGTATATTTTTCTCATATCCGATATACCCTTTATTTTGATTAATAGTTCCTCCCTGATTGCTGTCGATAGCGTTTGCCGGAATGGGCCAAAGAACGTGGAACGGACTTATCTTGAATACATTTGTTCCCCATAATACGTTACCAGCTTTATAAAATTCATTTTTTGCCATTGTACGATCGTACCAGAAATTCTTTTCGGAGAAGTTATCAGAAGAATAACCATTTAATCCTTTATCTGCCATGATAAAAGCAATTCGGGTTAATTCTGTTTTACGGAATTCTTCTGCAAATAGTTCTCTGGCTCTTTCGTCTAAAATGTATCCTATTGAGACTTGGGAAGCTGTAATGGGATCGGCTTTTGCGCGTACTCTTACTGTGTTGATATCTTCTGCGGCTTTATCTGTCTGATTTAACCAGAAATAAGCTTCAGCTCTTAAAAGATAAGTTTCTGCTAATCTGAATAGATACCAGTCGGAATGTCCTCCGTAGGGTTGATCGGGTCTTTCTTCGTCTTCTACATATACTTTGTAATAAGGAAAGGGATACCAACAGTGGATTGTATCTTTGGGATTTGTATATTGTATCTGTACGGGTTGCCCAAAGTATTTAGAAGACGGATTGTTGTAAATAAACTTATCAACAGAGAACCAATTCACTTGGTTATCGTGCCGTAAATCTTTGTTACAATTATCCCATATTTCATAGTTATAATAGCTACACGGACGAACATAGCCGACGCCTCTTCCAACTTTTATCACAAATTCATTCCCTTGAGTATCGATAGTACCTCTTTTCCCGTCAGGATCTTTCATGTAGGAAGCATTCCACCAAGAAGGAACATAACGGCGCATTGCCTGAGTTCCACCTTTAATTTCCGCTTCTGGGAACCCGTAGCGTTCTTGTACAACCAGAATCCCCTCTTTGTTTGAAGATGAACTTTTATTGTCTTTTTGGTGCAAATCCCAAATCGTATTGTATTTCGGATCGGATGCATCCACTCCAAAGCGGTCGGTCATCAGGGAGTGAATACCGTCATTAATAACTAAAGATGAAGATTCGACTGCCTCGGTAAATTTCCCGTTAGCTAAATATATTTTGGTTAATAAATGGTTCCCGGCCGCTCTCGATACGGCTCCCGGTACTGCGGTTTGAGGTAACCATTTTACAGCCCAGATCAAATCTTCCTCTATTTTTGCCAAAATCGTTTTTCTTGAATGAGTGTAGAAGTCTATTTTAGGAGCAGTGTGCTCGATATTCAAGAAAGGAACGTCTCCATATAGATGTACCAACCTGTAGTACCAGTAAGCCCTGTGAAAATAAGCTTCGGCAATAATTGCATTTTTAATCTCTTCCGTATCAAATTTGCCGTTATCGATACGTGACAGAATCACGTTTGCATTTCGTATCTGGTTATAGCCTCTTGTCCAGATTTCGTGAAAATCGTAGGTTGTGCCGGTTCCGGTCGGCAATACTTGAATATCGAAATTATGAATGGCACTGGCAGCTTTATTGGCACTGATTGCAATATCGGAAGCTATCAGTTCAGATGCTAATCCTCCTCCTTCTCCATAAAAATCGGGACGTAAGTTTTTGCGAAGGTTGACTAATACACCTTCAAATCCGGCTTTATCCGTATATATAGATTCAGGAGTGAAAATAGATAGAGGTTTTATTTCCAGAAAATCATCTCCACAAGAAATAGTTGTAAATAGAGATGCATAAATAATATATTTTATCCAATTCTTCATAATGTGATTATTTATAGTGTTACATCAATTCCGAAAGTGAAGATCCGAGGCATAGGAGTATTTCCTGATTCAGGATCCCATCCGGACCATTTTGTAAATGTTATTAGATTACGTCCACTCAAATATACTTTACAATGTCCTACTTTTAGATTCTTGATAATATTTTCCGGGATATTATAAGCGATGGATAGATCTTGTAGACGAACAAAGCTGCTTTTTTCATAAATACTGTATCCGGGAGTGTTTACTGTATTTAATCTGGTATATTTGTTTGTCGGATTTTCTGGAGTCCAATAGGGGAGTGCGTAATTGTTGCTTCTGTCTTCAACTTCAGACTTGCTGCTTAGCAGATCGTTCTCTCTCCAATGTCCTAAGTCTGCACGAATAAAGCAGGATATCTGGAAGTTTTTGAAAAGGGTAAAGTCATTTCGAAGTCCTAAGCGAAAACGGGGCTTTGTGTAACCCTGAAATACTTTATCTTCCTGTGTGGACACACCGTCTCCATTAGGATCAAATAATTTGACATCACCTGGAGCTTTTCCGAATGACTTGGCTTGTTCTTCTTCTCCAAGTTGATAAATACCTAAAAATTTGTAATTCCATATCCGGTCTATAGACTGTCCGATGAACCATCCGTTGTCGATATCGTCTCCTTCTTTTTGGCCGATTACATTGCCATTTTCATCCAATATGTTAACCATTTCTCCATAAAGATGTTTGATCTTGTTTCTGTTAAAAGAAAAGGTCAATGTTGAATTCCAATTGAAATCTTTATTTTGGATATTATAACTGTTAAGAGTCATTTCAAATCCTTTGTTTTGTAATTCACCCATGTTTGACATGACATTATCATATCCGATAATTGTAGGCAAGCTGCGTTTTAGTAGCAAGTCGTTAGTGATCATGCTGTAATAATCGACTGAACCATTTAAGCGATTGCCTAAAATTGAGAAATCCAAACCAAAATTCAAAGCTTTTGTTTTTTCCCATTTTAGATATTGGTTGGCCAGCGAGCTACTGTAAATACCCGAAATTAAAGTGTTTTCAGTCAGGTATTTATTCGTTTCGAGTTTTGCCAGGGCATCATAAATCCCGATGTCCCTATTACCGTTTATTCCATATGAAGCTCTGATCTTAAGATTGTCTATCCATTTGACATTAAAGAAAGATTCGTCAGACATATTCCAGGCTAATGCTCCGGATGGGAAAGTCGCGTACGGATTTTCCATTCCAAAAGCCGAATATCCGTCTCTACGTATGGATAGTGTCAGCAAATAGCGATTCATGAGTGTGTAATTCAAGCGTCCCATAATTGCTGTACCGGTCGAGTAGGTATCTTCGTTTTTAATGGTGGGTGATCCTCCGGTTCCTAATTGGTGAAATCCTAAGGCTTCGCTGGGTGTGAAGTTTATGTTCTCGCTGGTATCTTTCCAAGTCTGTTTCTTTTCTGCGTTGTATAAGAATGTTGCATAGAAATCATGAATTCCAAAAGTCTTCTTCCAGGAAATGATATTATCTATTTGCCATTCATAGAGAGAATAGTTGATTCGTTGTCCAAATCCACCTGTTTTGTTTCCGCTTGGGATAGTTGACGGATCATAATAATAGTTTTTTTGCCAATCGTAGCGATTAATAAAAGACACTTTATAACTAAAGCCAAATGGTAGTTTCAAATCTGCATATATGGTAGCAAATAGATTTTGGGTGACATTAAACTTATCTCGCATTTCGTAAAGGAGAAATGGGTTTTGTTCAATTCCGGAATCATCATGAGGATACCATTTTAAATCTCCGTTTTCATCATAAGGTTGTCCTAAGGGACTTTGACGCCTTATATTAGATAATTTGATAGCTTCATAGCTTTCATCTTTATTGCTGAATTGCGCATTGATCCCTACCGTGAGAAATTCAGCGACTTTAGTGTCTGCATTGATACGGGAGCGGATTGTTTTATATTCATCTCCTTTTATATATCCTTGGTTGTCTGTATAGCCTAGTGACCAGTAATATTTAGTTTTTCCGATGCCTCCGGATATATTGACATTGTAATTTTGTCTCAGCCCCGGGCGGGTTGCTTCTCCATACCAGTCATAGGTATTTCCATTCAGATAATTTTGTTGTTCGATATCGCGCAGATTCAAGCGTGTCATCCAAGTCATAAGTGGGTCGGACTGGTATGATGCATCATAATTTTGCCAGGTATTTACGTCGATGCCTTCGGGCAATTGATTAGGGTTATTATAATATCCTTCAGGTTTGTCCGGGTTTATTCTACGTTGGAAGTCTTGTCTGCGTTGAAGGAAGCCATCCAGATCATTAGGGTGGATATTCTTAGTGAAATCGGTCAAGCCCAGTTGGGCGGAGAAATTGATACTCATTTTTTCACCTTTTCCTTGTTTGGTATTGATGATTACGACACCTGCAGCAGAACGGGAACCGTAAACTGCAGCAGAACTGGCATCTTTCAGTACATCGACTGTTTCAATATCAGAGGGGTTAATATCGTTTATGGAGCCGTTAAAAATCACACCGTCCAAAACAACCAGAGGTGAGTTGTTTGCAGAAAGGGAAGCTGGGCCTCTAATTTCCATCTCGTTTGCACCCGAAGCAGATGTCCCGATATTAGAATTAAAACCTGCCACTGTTCCATTCAACATATCCAGTACATTTGTATTTTGCTGTGTTGCATATTTATCTGTTTTTACTTGGGCGATAGCTCCGGTGAGGTCTTTTTTCTTTACAGCTCCGTAACCGATTACAACAACCTCTTCCAGTATTTGCTGATCATCTTTTAAAATTATTTTCAGTACAGATTGTTGGTTGACGGTAATTTCTTGTGTGTTATAACCAATATAAGAGACTTGTAAGATGTCTCCTTCAGTAGCTTCCATACTGAATTTGCCATCGACATCAGTGATAGTGCCATTTGTGGTTCCCTTGATTATGACATTGGCTCCGATGACAGGTTCTCCCTGTGAATCGAGAACGGTTCCGGAAACAGCTTTGATTTGGGCCTTGAATAAGGCAATATGTTTATTAGAAATGCGAAAAGAAATGTTTCTTTTGCCTCGGAATAAGTTTCGTAGGATTTCATTTAAATCCAGATTGGTTTCCTGGATAGAGGTCCTTTCATTTCGGTCAATATCAGAAGTTTTATAAACGAATTTATATCCGGTTTTTTCTTCTATTTCATTGAATATCTCTTCGAATGATGCATTTTGCCTGTTCAGGGAGAGTTTTATAGTCTGTGCGTGTACAAATGAAAGATTCATAAGTAGAAGCAATAAAAAAGTCGTAACACAGATTTTATGTTTAAAAACCTTTTTCGATGAGGTATAATGTTCCTTCCAGGTAAAATCTTTATGATTTTGCCTGATAAATAAAATTTTATCCATAATTTTGTGGGTATTAATTTTTTATACTTGACAGGGATATCCCTGTCGGTTGACAATAGAATTGGGAAATGGTCGCAACATTCCCAATTCTTTTTTATATCCGGCGGTGCGGATTAATACGTGTTTCTCATGTACTATCCATATTTATTACATTTTGTGGTTTGACATTGTATTTATTTTAAAAAGATTTCTCCTTTTTGCTTTTCTATCTGATAGCGGGCGGATATTTGCATAATAGACAATATTTCATCTAATGTTTCTTTCCCGGTGAAGTCGGCATTGAATGTCTGTTTGCGCAGATTTTCGCTTTCAATATGTATTTTTACGTGGAAAGCCCTTTGAAGTTCCTGCATGATTTCTTCTAAAGAACTGTCTCTGAATATAAATTTGCCGGTAATCCATGAAGTAATACTTTCTGGACGTATGGTTGAAACTATCAGATTATTATTGGACTTGTAAAAGACAGCCCGTTCACCGGGAGATAATATCCGGTCTGCTATTTGTGACAGGTTCTCTTTTCTATATAAACTGACTTTCCCGGTGAGAAGAGTTACTTCTGTCTTATCCGGTTCTGCGTCTACATTAAAAGTTGTACCCAATACCCGGATTCCGATCCTGTCTGTTTGAACGATAAACGGCTTTTTTTCATCTTTCCGGATTTCAAAGAATGCTTCTCCTTTTATTTCAACCTGGCGGGTATGTTCGCTGAACTCTCTCGGATAACGCAGGCTGGCATTGGCATTTAACCATACGACACTACTGTCCGGTAGTGTTATTTTTGTTTTTGCATCAGGAACGGCCGTTGTTTCATAATAGACAAGTTCGGGTTTGGGGGCCTTGTCAATCAAGAGGATACCTGTAACCAACAGAAAGGCAATGGAAGCTGCTATGGATAAATATTTCCATGCCGGATTCCCTTTTCCGGCATAAGAAATAACGACAGGCCATTTTGCTCTGTCTGTTAAACGATTGAATGCCTGCTTTTCATCAAATGGCAAAGACTTGAAATGTATACGCTTTGCCAGTGATTCGAGTTCATTATTGTTTTGTCTATCTTCCATCTTGTTCTGATACTTTGTATAAATAGAGATGACAAGTGAAGTGAAAAACTCCTATTCGAAGTATAAAAAATAATTGAAGGGTGATTGCATTTATTTATTGATTCACTTTTGGCAAGTTTTGAACCTCCTGCAAATAAAGAAAAAGACAATAACCCCCTTTTCGGCCGTTTTTCTATTTCGTCCGAAATCTTGATCGATTTTGGATTGACTCTTTTCATGGTTTCAGTTCCCCCGGCTGACACCGGGCGGAATGAGGTGCGCAGCCCGTTCCGAAAAGCGCGCAATTTGATTGCCGAAAACCGGAAACAGCAGCAAAGTGATAAACCTTAACTCCTGGAGAATCGCCTGTAGCAAAATAAAACGGACGGCGCTCCAAATATCCCAGGGATTTTTTAGAGCCCTGTCGCCATGACGACCGTCCTCATCGCCCTCGCGACCGTCCTCATTGGTATGACGACCGTCTTCATAGGGTATGACGACCGTTCTCATGGCGATAAAGTCCCAGGAAAACGAAATAAAGTCCGACTTCATGGCGATAAGGTGTCGGAAAAGAGGAAAAACCCAGTTTTTCGGCCCGAAAAACTGGGTTGACATTTGTTTAGTTTCGGATGTCTTTCGAGCCCGAAAAAAGCGTTTTTTACAATAAGCCCCCCGGGAGTTGAAAGTTGAGAGTTAAAGAGGGATCGAATTTAAGAAAAAGTGAAACATACAACCAGAGCTAAGTGTTAGGGATAGCGTTTATTTTAGTAAGTCCCTTCTTGAGTTTAAAATTTTTACTTACATTTACCACCTTAATATATTATTGAAGAAACTATATCTGAGATGGAGGAGAGTATCATATCCCTTTTTAATAAAGCAATCAGAGGAGATGAAACGGCATTCAGACTATTGTTTGAAACTTATTCCCGGCGTTTGTTTCATCTTGCTTATTATTATCTGCACTCTCGTGAATTGGCAGAAGAGGCCGTCTTGGATGTTTTTACGGTTGTCTGGCAGAAGGGGAAAACGCTATCCTATGTGAAAGAACCGGAACGTTATTTGTATATATCCGTGAAAAATCAGGCTCTGCATTATATAAGAAGAGGATATGTACAAGAAAAAGATTCTTATTCTTTATATGAAATAGAGTTGATACCAGATTCTGATTCTCCGGAAAAAAGTTTGTTGGATGAAGAATATCAGATATTGGTTCAGCAGGCCATTGATTCTTTACCTCCGAAATGCAAAGAAGTATTTCGTCTTGTCTTATCAGATAAATTAAAGAACCGGGAAATTGCGGATGTTTTAAGTATTAGTGAAAAGACTGTTAATATTCATATCGCAAAAGCTTATAAACGTATTGCTGAGTATGTAAACCAGCAATATAAGCAGGTAAAAGGCTTTATGCTCCTTTTACTTTAGTCTTCCGGATCTAATCAAAAATCTTTTGTGTCTTTAGCAGATATACGGATAATCGTAACAGTCCTTATACCGGAAAGATTCTCTATTGATCCCTTTTAAATTCATCGACAATCTCCAATAGTTTTGCGCCATAGTTTTCTACGATCTTTTTCCCGATACCGGGTATGCTGAGCAGGTCGCGGCCACTGACCGGTAAAGTGTTGACTACGCCGATCAATGCTTTTTGCTGCAGGATCGTGTAAGGAGGGAGGTCTTTCTCGACGGAAAGTTCATACCGCCATTGTCTCAGGCGGGCATATAGTTCCGGATATTTGATATCTGTCGATATTTCCTGTTTTTCCTGTTTGGAAGACCTTTCAGAGCGTTTGCGGGCAGGTGCTTTTGCCGGTTGTTCGATGCTTGCCTTTGCTTTGGCCGACAGATAGCCCGAGATCGTGAACTCGTCTTTACATCCTTGCAGTGCCGATAGCTTGATGCGGAGGTCTTCGTTCAGTTTGTTGAAAGCGTTGGTGACTGTCTTGCGGACTTCCTTATTATCGATTTCCACATTATCGGATGCTTCTTGCAGGGGCGTACAAAGGCGGTCTATCTGTTCCAGGAAGTAAGCGACGCCTTTGCGGACCCGTTCCTGGATTCTCTCGTCATGCAGGTAATTGTCGGGATTCTCTGCGATCATCCGTTTTAATTGCTGGATGAAACGTTCGCCGACATCTGTAATTGTCGAGCGGAACACATCGCGGGTGTTGGAATACTGGACACTTAGTTCCGGATATAGCTTTTGCAGATTTCCATATACAGTGAAGGCGGCATATTGCAGGCGTTGCTGAAGATTATTGAAGTCGAACAGCTCGCAGATCAGCTCCGTGAAATATTGTTGTTGGGC
>ERZ791875.1052-NODE-1052-length-20981-cov-2.647185_pt1 | contig 20981 bp, 13 predicted proteins | sample MGYA00510278_ERZ791875 | MGnify/ENA primary metagenome ERZ791875 (study PRJEB30046, sample SAMN00792078) | human gut metagenome | study: EMG produced TPA metagenomics assembly of the A metagenome-wide association study of gut microbiota in type 2...
CGGAGCCCAGATCAGGGTATCGGACTTCTCATCCATCGTCGTCTTTTTCCCGATCTTGCACAACGCCAGGTAAGCAACCGTCACGATCCTTGAAATCTTCATTTTGGAAGCATTTTCCAACCATTGTACGTCTTCTTTATTTTTTGTCCGGGCGGGAGAGCCGAAACTCCGGAACTGTTTCAGGGCAACGCGCTTCAAACCGGTCGCTTCGTTCAGCACACGATAGGCAGCCGTGTCCAAGTCTTCGCTTTCGTAAATCAAGCTCCCCGGCAGTTTATAATGTTTTTCATCACTGCCGGCCACCTGCCTTTCGACAAGCAACACACATAATTTATCTTCGTTTGTCCCTAATAATACGCAATCTACCGAAACATGCGGGTAAAACATTTCTTTCTTATTTTTCTGTGTTTCCATAATATCGTAATAAAGATTTATCGCAAATATAAACTTTAAAATAATATCAGACATAATGTATTTATAACAATATGTATCAAGGATGATTTAAACCCGGATATTTAACATACATTACCACGCACGAAAAAAAAGGGCTCATGCTTCTAACATTTATTTAATACATTTGTTCTTTTAAAAAGACAAGACATGGATTTCAAGCATCTACAATTCTCTCTCCGTATGTATTGGGCGAACATGAAAGGTTTGCTGAATATGATTGCAGAAGGGATTATACTTATCGCCTCGATCGCCACCCTCTTTACGCTGGTCTACCAGTTCGGATTCAAATATTCGGTTCACGTCACCCATATGCTGGAAACAAGCCGGATTTATCTGTTGCTGGCATTTTTCACAGGGATTTCGCTCCGGTACATTTTGAAGTTCAAAGAGATCATACAGGAGAAATTGCTCTATCTGGATATAGGAATCTATTTTTTCCTGTTCGCCGTTCTGTCGGGGAAGGTGTTTTTCAAGGAGGCGATCCATCAATCGCTACCCTACCTGAGCTTTCTGACAGAACCGCTGTTTATTTATTTCCTGCTGTTGCTGTTGAGCGTCATCCACCTGTCGCGGCAGACTTTCACCTTGCTGCAAAGCCATATAAAGCCGTCTTTCCTGTTCCTGCTAAGTTTCGTATTTGTCATTCTGGTCGGTTCGGGACTGCTGATGCTGCCTAACGCCACAGTTCACGGCATCCACTTCATCGACGCCTTGTTTATATCGACGACTTCCGTTTGCGTCACCGGACTGACAACGGTTGATGTGGCCACGACTTTTACCCAGACAGGGCATATCATCATCATGTTCCTGATTCAGATAGGCGGGATCGGAGTCATGACCTTTACCAGCTTTTTTGCTTTGTCTTTTATGGGACATTCTTCTTTCAGCAGCAAGCTCGTCTTGAAAGATATGCTCAACGAAGACCGGATAAACGGGCTTTTCCGGGTAATCCTCAACATCCTGTTCGTGACCCTTTTCATCGAAGGAGTCGGCGCGTACTTGATCTATATGGATGTGAAAGGTTCTCTGCCGGGAGGGACGCAGGAAGAGGTATTCTATGCCGTGTTCCATGCAGTCTCGGCATTCTGTAATGCGGGAATATCGACCCTGAGCGGAAATATGTACGACCCGCTGGTGATTCACAAATACAATCTGCATGTCTGGATCTCCCTGCTGATCATATTCGGAGGTTTGGGATTCCCGATCGTTTTCAACTATCTGAAACTGCTGCGGCATTTACTTGTCAACAGCTTCAAAATCCTTATCGGACAGCAGAAACATTACATCCATACACCGCGTATCATCAATATCAACACGTATATCGTAGTAATCAGCACACTGGTATTGCTGGCAGGCGGAACAGTTTTCTATTACCTGCTGGAAATGAATAACACACTGGCCGGATTGTCGTTCAGAGGACAGCTTGCCAATGCGTTCCTGGGAGCCACGACGCCCCGTACGGCAGGTTTTTGTGTGGCGGACATGAGTTCGCTGACCTCCGGCACACTGATGTTGACGTTGATCCTGATGATCATAGGAGCAGCTCCCATGTCGACCGGTGGCGGCCTGAAAGTGACAACTGTATGTGTCGCTTTACTGACAGCCCGCAATGCCGCCCGGGGAAAAGAGAATGTGGAAATCCGTAAACGTGAAATCTCCCGGGATACCATACGCAGGGCTTTCGCGACGATTGTTTTCTATTTCTGCTGGTTGGGCCTGGCAGTATGGCTCTTGTCCGTCACGGAAAAAGGCGCATCGGTATTTACACTGACATTCGAAACGGTGTCAGCACTCAGTACAGTCGGGCTAAGCCTGAATTTCAGCCCGATGCTAAGCCTGCCGGGAAAGCTGATCATCATCTTTACCATGCTGGTCGGCCGTATCGGCATACTGACATTCTTCATCAGTTTCAGCAAAGAATATAAAAAGAAGAACTACACATATCCGCAAGAGAATATATTAATGTAACATAAGCTATACAGTATGAAATATTTAGTAATCGGATTAGGGAACCTGGGACGTGCCATCGCTGAAAGCCTGACACGCATCGGTAATGAAGTGATCGGCGTCGACGTCGACCAGCATAAGATCGAAGCCGTAAAGCATACGATCTCGGGAGCGATCAGTCTCGACACAACAGACAAGGACGCACTGAACACCTTGCCGCTAAACGAAATGGATGCGATCTTCGTCACCTTCGGCAAAGATTTCGGAACCTCCATCCAAACGGTTGCGATGCTTAAAAACCTGGATGCAAACAAGCTGGTCGTACGGGGAATCTCTCCTATCCATGAAGCGGTGATCCGCTCGATCGGCGTGACCGAGATTATTACACCGGAAGATGATTTTGCAGGCATGTACGCTTCCCAATCTTTATTTGGGAAACGGTTCAAACAATGGTACAGAGTGACAGACACCCATCACCTGTATAAAATAAAAGCACCCGCCACCTTCGTCGGGCAGACTTTACAAACGATAGACCTGGAAGAAAATTTCGGCGTGCGCCTTGTCGGCATCGAACGCCCCAAAGAAGAACGCAACCTGATCGGACTGAAACAAATCCAATATTCCGTGATCAGCAAAATCACCGGCGACCTGACAATAGAAGAAGGCGACCTGCTGATCCTGTTCGGCAAGATGGAGGTCCTGCATAAACTGGCCGAAATATAATTCCATGCCCATGCAATCCGTTTTCCATGGGCATGGAATTTCGGACGGATGGGCATGGAATAATTTTACGATACCTCGTCTTCCGGTAATTTCTTCACCAAAACCTTATCGATGCGGGCGCCGTCCATATCGACTATCTCGAACTCGAAATTCAACCATGTCAACCTTTCGCCTGTCTTCGGAACCCGTTCCAGGATTTCAAGGATCAGACCGCTTAACGTGTTATAGTCATGTTCGGCATACAGGTCTTCCAAGTCGAAATATTCGAGGAAGTCATAGAAACTATACTGCCCGTCCACCAACCAGGAGCCGTCGGCACGTTGGATGATCTCGGCTTCTTCTCCGACTTCCGGCACCTGTCCGATCAATCCTTCCATGATATCTTTCAGGGTAACGATACCTTGTATGCCACCGAACTCATCCGTTACGATACCATATTTCGCACGCGCCTGCTTAAACTGTTCCAAAGCATTATACACGCTCTGGTTCTCCGGCATAAATTCGGCAGGACGGATCACCTGCTCCAAAGAAAAACCGGGTTCGTCGATGCGGCCAAATAGGTCTTTCAGATAGACAACCCCCTTGATCTCGTCAAACTTTCCGGAAGCGACAGGATAGATATTGAAAAGATTTTCCTGCACCTTTTCACGTATCTGCTCGATGCTGTCTGTCAAGTCCAACCATACAAGCTCGCTGCGGTGCGTCATGATAGAACCGACTTTACGGTCTCCCAAATTAAAGACACGTTCCACGATATCCTGTTCCACTTCCTGCACCTCTCCCCCGTCAAAGCCTTCTTTTACGATCGCCTTGATTTCTTCTTCCGTCACTTTATTCTCTTCAGCGCTATCCGTCCCGATCAGTTTTACGGTCAACGCCGTGCTCTTGGACAGTAACCATACGAAAGGCGAAGCAACCATCGACAGCAGGTTCATCGGTTTGGCAACCAACATCGAAACCTTTTCCGCATAGCCCATACCGATACGCTTAGGCACCAACTCGCCGACGATCAGCGTCAGATAAGTAACGACAACGACAATTGTAGTTTTAGAAATTCCCAATGCATAAGGTTCCAGGAAAGGAACATGACGCACATGCTCCGCCAAGTCGTAAGCGAAAGCCTCACCAGAATATAAACCTGTTAAAATACCGATCAACGTAATTCCGATTTGGATAGTAGAAAGAAATCTGTCCGGTTCGTTTGCTAATTTCAGAGCTGTTTGAGCAGATTTGTTACCTCGTTTTGCTTCCAGTTCGAGACGCGCCTTACGCGCCGACACCAAAGCAATTTCCGACATGGAGAGAAGTCCGTTCAATAAGATAAGACCAATAATAATGACAATTTCCATTTGTTATGTACACAGCGATTGATTATGGAGGCGAAGATATGAATTATTCGAACCACAATGTCTAACAAGATGAAAATATTTCCAATTAATATATAAAAAAAGCCATCCTATCTTCTCAGACAGGACGGCCTTGTATATTAATAGATAGATACGTACTATTCAACTACTTCACCTTTTTCATTCAGAACAACCGTTTGTTCCTTCTGATCTTTGTCTACAAGTACGACTTTATACTTCTTGGCACCATCGGCACCTGCGACGTATGCTTCTTTCACTGTACTTCCTTCATAAGACTTGGCAATTGCATCCTGTACAGCCTGGGGAAGATCTTTCACTTCGATCTTCACGAAATCATCCTGCATAACGTTTTCAACTGATGCCTGTACCGTTACTGCTTGTGCACTTTGTGATGCAAATGCAACACATGCTACTACTGCTACCATTAAAACAATCTTTTTCATGACTTTACTAATTTGATAAGTTTATACCCAATAATTAAAACCTAAACTTTAAATACAATCTGAAAAGATTAGTACAAGGATTATACCATGAACGATGCCAGCCGGACACACAAAGCACACAACAATTGAAAAACAAAGCATAAAGCAGCAATTCCATATCCGGATGCCAGACAAAACCTGTAGAACAAGATGTAGAACGCGAGTATTTTTTCTACAATAAACACCCCAATCTCCCGCCAATCTCCATTTTAATTGTTAATTTAGCCACATCATTAATGAAATCTAATAAAATATGAATTTAAGTGATCCCAAAGATTGTCTGTATTGCCAGAACAATCAGACTTTACACGATCTGATGATCGAAATTGCCCCCTTGTCCGTATCCCGGTTATTCCTGTTTAAGGAACAGACCTATCGAGGCCGCTGCCTGGTAGCCTACAAAGACCATGTACACGATTTGAATATGCTCAGTGACGAAGAGCGGAATGCATTTATGGCAGATGTCGTACGGGTAACCCGCGCGATGCAGAAAGTATTCAATCCGCAAAAGATAAATTACGGTGCTTATTCGGATAAGCTGTCGCATCTTCATTTCCACCTGGCTCCCAAATATGAAGGCGGACCGGATTTCGGCGGAACATTCGCCATGAACCCGCAGAAGGTTTATTTATCGGATGCGGAATACCAGGAAATGATTGAAAAGATAAAAGAGGTGTTGTAATAAAAAAAGGGCAGGTTTGGAACCTGCCCCTACGATGCAACCATTATATTATAATGTATTTACTTCACAAATGATGCTTTCTTCAGATAATTGGCACAACCTTTCACTCCGTCAAATTGCTTGCCTTCGCCAATACCTTCCAGCTCAACGAAATAATCTTTATAGCCATTTGCATAGAACTGTTTGAAGATCGATTCGAAATTCATCATTCCGGATTCTCCTAAAACAGCACGATCCTTAATATGCAATACTTTGATACGATCCGCATATTTCTTCATATATTCGACAGGATCCTGCTGGCCCATAACAGCCCAGTAAACATCCATTTCGAAGAATACGAGGGAAGGATCTGTGTTTGCCAGGAAAATGTCGTAAACCTTTTCGCCCTTATTGTGACGCCCGAACTTCAATTCCTTACCGCCGGGAACTACTTTTGCAAACTCCATATCATGATTATGATAGCCGAACGGGATACCGGCAGCTTTTACAATCTTTCCGGCTTCGTTAAAGACTTCGCATACATATTTTGTTTCTTCCACACTACGGGTGCTGGGCTGGCCGGGCTGAACCAAATATTTCACACCAATCTTGGCATGGTCGTCAGCCGTCTTTTTCCAGTATTCCTTAATTTGGGGCAAGTTGTCTTTCGTGTACTCGCGAACAGGAGGATTCACGTGCGAACTGATGATCTTAAGACCGGCATCATCCGCCATCTTCTTAAATTCCATCATGTCGACACCATTGATCTTGCCGTTACCATAACCGGCCAGCTCCAATGTCTGGTATCCCATCCCTTTCAGTTTCTTCATTCCACCCGGAACATCCGTGTATAACTCCTTGCCTAAAGAATAGATTTGTAAACCGATATTCTTAGCTGCCATCGCCTCGGATACAGCAGGTGTTGCAGGCTGGGCTGCAACAGCATTCCCTACTTTACCGGCCATCAAGCCACCTAACGTAAACAGGGACGCATTTTTCAAAAAATTTCTTCTATTGATCATGGTCTATTAAATTTAGATTCTCCAAAGATATACTTTTATTCTGAAACTTTTCAGATATTTACCGGAAAAGGTTATTATCATTCATTTTTAATGCTTTCCACCGGATTTGCCGTAGCCGCTTTCCAGCTTTGGAAAACAACCGTAGCCAACGTTATAAGCATTACCACGACCAAAGCTGCGGCAAACACCCACACATGAATAGGGGTTTTGTATGTGAAGTTCTCCAGCCATTTCGTTACGCCGTAATACGCAAGCGGAGTTGCCAGGACAAAGCATATCAGCACGATTGCGACATACCGCTTACTCAACATCCCCAAAATGCCTCCGACTGTCGAACCGTGCACCTTGCGGATACCGATCTCTTTCTTCCGGTACTGCGACTCGAACACGACCAGACCGAACACACCTACCAGGGAAATAATAATCGCCAACAGACTGAACAGGAACACCATCATACTCAAGTTCTCTTCCTGGCGGTACAGACTGTCGAATATCGTATCGTAAAACAGCACATCCACCGGATAGGCCGGATCGATATCGGCCACGACTTTCCGGATATGATTTACCGCTTCGGGCAGGTTCGTACCCGCCTTGATCCGGATATAAGACACTGGTAACTGTCCCCAATAGTAATTTATAATCAAGGCGGTATTCTCCATCTTGCCACGCAAGGATGTAAAATGGACATCTTTTACGAAGCCCGCTATTTCGATCGGCTCATCCACTCCCATCCAGGGAATATTAAAAGAATCGCCATCTTTTATGTCATATTGATTACGCATGGCATCGAAGAGGATAAAGGTTAGTTTTTTTCCCTTTTCATCCGCCTCGGTCAACTGGCGTCCGCCAGTCCGCTGAATCCCCATCACGTCGATAAAATTCCAGGAAACAGGCAGAGCATTGATACCCACATTCTGCTCCTTATACACTCCGCTCCAAGTCATATAGCTGTCCTGCGCTCCCAACTTTTCCTGTGCAAAGGCAACGTCTTCTATCCCCGGATATTCTTTCAGCTTATTGACATACGCATCCTTATTCTTAGTCGCCATCCTGCCGTTCAGTTCCACTACCGCGATGCGGTCTTTATCGAATCCGAGCGGAAAATGTTGCATATAACGGTTCTGCAGGTAAATGAAGAGTGCCCCGATAATCAAGACAAGCGACACCACAAACTGGAATCCCATCAGGCAAGTGCGCAGCTTGCGGCCGGCAGGCGAAAGCCCGAACGAACCTTTCAGCACCAGTGCCGGCGGAAACGAAGTGATATACCAGGCCGGATACAAGCCCGCCGCCAATCCGACCAACAATGACAAGCCACCGACCGCAACCAACAAGCCAATGTTGTGACTCAATGCCAAATCTGCCTTTACAAAAGACAGTATCTCCGGACGGTTCAACACATAAATCAAGAACAAAGAAATCAAGAACGAAAGAAAAGCAATTCCCATCGCTTCCACCAAAAGAGACAAACGTAAAACAGACTCCGAACTTCCCAATACTTTCTGCGTATTAATGCTCTTGATGCGCAAAGGCGTCAATGCCGTACTGAAGTTGGTAAAGTTAATAGCCGCCACGATAATAATCAGAAAAGCAATCATCAGCAACAACTTCGTCGTCTCCGGATTACCGCTCTTGACCAGGCGGCCATCCTGCGATTCGTTCAGATAATAAATCTCACTGAAGGGACGAAGCCTGATATGTACATCCTCTTCTCCTTTATAGCATTTACTGAAATCGAACGTACGGTTAAAATTGTCGGCTACGGTTTCCGGTGATGCATCCGGAGTCAGCATGAGATAGCAGAAATAGTTATTACTGCCCCAAGCGTCCTTCGTACGATCGTCATAGATAGCCGTATAAATCACATTGTTCAACTGCGTATTGCCAGGGAAATCTTTATACACCCCTCCTACAACCAGAAAGCCATCCGTATTCTTACTCCAGATACTTTCTTCCATATTCAGGCGCTGGCCGACAGCCGAACCTTCGCCAAAAAACTTGCGCGCCATGCTTTCCGGTATCAACGCCTTCTCCACATCATTCAAGCAATCGGCATTGCCCTCCACCATATCGAAATGGTACATCTTCGTTATCTCCGGATAACAGGTGATAAACGGTTCCTTAAAGCCCACTTTATCCTGTCCCTGCAAAACCGTAAAATAGTATTCACCGGTAAACGGATTGAACAAAGTCCCGGCGTCGATCAAAGGCGACGACTGGATAACTGCATCCACAAACGGGCGGGCCAGAATAGTCGAACCCTTATATTCTTTCATGTCCACTTCCACCCGGTAGATACGGGAAACGTTCGGATGACAACTGTCGAACGTCCGTTCATAGCGGACCTGCATCATAATAATGATAAAAGCAGCAAAGGACACCGACAAGCCCACCACGTTTAACGCAGTAGCCAGCCGGAACCTTCTCAACACACTTAGAAAATTTCTTAGAATCGTTTTCATATCAGATTGTCATTATTTTTATTCTTTCTGTCATAGCCGTGACTTGGTCTACAAGGACTACTGATATATTCTATCCAAATAGTGTGCCAAAACCCATATATTATTAACTATCAACAATATACTCAACCAGCATCTTTATCATAGTGTCAAATTATTTGACACACCTGTCCATTTTCTTTACAATTACAATCTTATATAAATTCGTTTACCGACGAAACAATGCTACCGTCGAACAGATTAATGATACGGTGAGCGAAACTTGCGTCATGTTTGGAGTGGGTTACCATCACGATCGTCGTTCCCTCCCGGTTCAGTTCGGTAAGGAGTTGCATCACTTCCGCACCATTCTTGGAATCCAGGTTACCGGTCGGCTCATCGGCGAGGATGATCTTCGGATTAGAAACGACGGCACGGGCAATGGCCACACGCTGCTGCTGACCTCCGGAGAGCTGCTGCGGGAAGTGGTTGGCACGATGGCTGATATTCATCCGTTTCAAAATGTCGTTCACCATCTGCTTACGCTCGGCAGCTTTCACCTTCAGGTAGGTAAGCGGCAGTTCCACATTTTCGAACACATTCAATTCGTCGATCAGGTTAAAGCTCTGGAACACGAAACCGATATTCCCTTTACGAACCTGCGTACGTTCTTTCTCTTTGAGATGTCCGACCTCTTTGTCTGCCAGATAATAGTCGCCCGATGTCGGGTTATCCAGCAAACCCAGGATATTCAGCAAGGTAGACTTGCCACAACCGGAAGGACCCATGACAGCCACAAACTCGCCGTCTTTCACTTCCAGGGAGACATTGTTCAACGCGATCGTCTCCACTTCTTCCGTACGGAAAAACTTACTCAAACCTTCGATCTTAATCATAACCGTTCTTTTATTTATGATTTGTAATTTGTTATTCTGATTTTATATTATTTACCGGATTCTCATTCGCCACATGCCAGTTCTGGAATGTCACCGTCACCACCGTAATCACACCCACAACCAGGAATGCAAACGGTAATACCCACCAATACATCGGCGTACGGTAGGCAAAGTTTTCCAACCACCGGTAAACGCCATACCAGGCAACCGGAGCACCCAGGATAAAACAGATCAACAGAATCCAGAAATAGTTCACATTGAACATATACAAGATCTGGCCTGTCGTAGATCCCAGCACTTTGCGTACGGCAATTTCTTTCCGCCTGTATTCGCTCTCGAACACAACCAGTCCGAACACGCCCACAATCGAGATAAAGATAGCGATAAGACTAAACAATGTTATCAGCGAACCGATCTTCAATTCTTTTTCATACGTCCGTTGCATCACCTCATCATAGAAACGAACCACAAAAGGATACTCCGAATCAAACTTAGACAGCGACTCGCGCACATGTTTCATCCCGGCGCGAAGATCGCTTCCGGCTTTAAACTTCACATAGGCCGTATTATAATAATTGCCTTCCTGCCCCCATTGATATTTTCCCCATAAATAAAAGGCCATCGGGGAAACCTCCTGACGAAAAGAAGCAAACTTGATGTTCGGGATGAAACCGATAATTTCGTCACCATCTATCTTTTCATTCAACTTCAAGTCGTATAACGCTTTTGCTTTTTCATTAAAAATGTAACAGCCATCCTCTTTCAAGTCATCTTCCGACCGGAAATTACGTCCTTCTTTCACTTCGATTCCCATCACTTTCAGGAAAGAAGAAGAGACAGGAAGACACTGGAAACTAATCTGTTCTCCATTATAATCACGCCCCCAACCCATATACTGATCTTGGCTGGCCAACAGGAACTGGGAATAAGTCACATCTTCAACTCCGGCAAATGTCTTCAACTGGTTCGTGAAAGCATCCCGATTCTGGTTGATCTTATTATTCAATTGAATCGTAATCATTTCCTCCTTATCATATCCCAGCGGCGCATTCTGCATATAATGATTCTGTAAATACATAAATAAAGAGCCGATAATCAGGATAAAGGAAGCTACAAACTGAATACTCACCAAGAAGCTCCTCATCCGGCGTCCGGCAAGCGAAAGCCCAAAACTTCCTTTCAACACCAATGCCGGCGGGAAAGAAGTGATGTAATAGGAAGGATAAAGGCCGGCCAACATTCCGACAATCACAGCAATCAAGGCCGTGCCACCGATAATCCCCGGCTGTGCACCGAACGACATATCAGCATCCACCAGCGAAGCAATCGGCGTTTTCTGTGCGAGATATAAAAACAGAAGCGAAAGCAGATAAGCAAAAATACTGACACAAACCGATTCCATCAACAGACAGCCCCGCAACATACGGTCGGAGCTCCCCAACACCTTCTGTGTATTGATACTCTTAATACGCATCGGGGTCAGTGCCGTACTGAAATTCGTAAAGTTAATGCTGGCAATAATAAGGATAACAAAAGCGATGGAGAAAAGCACAAGTATCGTCTGCCGGCTTGCCTTCGGCATCGAGTCGAAATCGACGTTATTCAAGAAATGGACATCGGGAAGGGAAGTCAAACGGAAATCGATACCATCTTCCCCACTTCCCCACGCAAACTTATCCCCTAAAGCCTCTTGCACATTAAAGTTACTCCTGAAATTATCCAGAACATTATCTTTATTGGCGAGATCATCCAGACGGACAAAGAAAAGATAATTCCAGTTTCCCCAGTTATCATAATTTTCTTTCTCATACATAGCCGTGTACATCACGTTCTGCAAGGACGAATTAAGGGGGAAGTCCATATAAACACCTTTTACAATTTTCGCATCTTCCTTAGGATTGGAAGAGATCAACCGTTTGTCCATGGCCGATTCATTCCCGAAAATCTTCTTTGCCATGCTCTCCGGAAGAATGACACTGTTCGGTTCGTCCAATGCATGTTCAGACCCTTCAAGCATATCGAAAGGGAACACTTTCAAAATTTCGGGAGTCACATTCCATGAGTTTTCCTTATAACTTGTCCGCTGCCCATTCTGATCGACATAGAAAAAACGGTTATCAATCCAGGCGCTCAAAAGGCATCCCCCTTCTATATGAGGCGATGATTCGGTAAATGCCCGTGCAAACGGACGGTTGATAATGGCCTGTGAACCCTGTCCGCCCCAAACAACATCCACACGGAATATAGACTGTGCATTCCGGTGGTTGCAGTCGAAGGTGTAATCATAATTCACCTGCATCATAATCAGCATAAAGGCTACAAAGGCTATGCTCAACCCCAACACATTGAGAAGTGTCGCCGCTTTAAAACGACGAAGTACGCTAAAGAAGTTTCGTAAGATCGTTTTCATACTCGATTTGTTATTTATTCACTTTTAAGACTGTCAACCGGGTTCGCATTTGCCACGCGCCAGTTCTGGATAGAGACAGTTAATAAAGTAATGGTCGTCACCGACAAAAAAGCCAGTACGAAAATCCACCATGAAAGACTTACTTTATAAATAAAACTTTCCTGCCAACGGATGATCGCATAATAGGCGACCGGAACGGCAACCACAAACAGGCTGTCGCGATTTGCAAATACGTCTTATTAAAGAGACGTAACAGTTCGCCAATCGTTGCACCAAAAACCTTCCGAATGCCAACTTCTTTTCGTTTATATTCACTTTCAAGCATTACAACCCCGAAAACTCCGATCAGCGAGATCAACACCGTCACCAGGCTGAAGAAGGTGATCTGGCGTCCTACCCGCAGCTCTTTTTCATAGAGATAGTCCTGAACTTCATCGAACAGGCTGATTTCCGGCAGGTAATTCGGGTCTATATCATGTAAAACGCCCGTAAGAGCCGTCTTCAAATCCGTATAATCGACACCGGTGTGAGTACGGATCATCACCTTGGACAGATAAGTATTCTTTCCGACAAAAAAGCCAAAAGGTTCCGTTATGCTTTTGAAAGAATTATATTTCAGGTCCGGCATAAATCCGACAATCTGTTCCCGTGCATGAAAATCGCCCCAATCCAGAGACAGGATATCCCCCGGTTCGAGTTCAAATTGCTTACGTGCCATCTCATTAAAAATATACGTGCCGTCACCCGACGCATCCTCTGCCTGGAAATTCCGACCGGCAACCGGTTTGATTCCCAAAACATCCAGGATCGAGGGATCTGCCTGGACCAGCAAAAACTGTATCTCTTCGCCGTTGCGAGTGCGTCCCATACGCGTATAATTATCCGTTGCGCCAATTAGGTGCGAGACCATAGAGACAGACTCGATATCCGGCATTCCTCCTAATTTTTGCTTGATCAGCTCCGGCTGCTTCTTCAATTCATTCGTCAGGTTTCCGACGACAACCACCTGCTCCTTGTCAAATCCGAGCGGCAGATGGAGCATATACCGGTTTTGCAGGTTCACAAACAAAGCTCCGATGATCAGGACAAAAGAAACGATATACTGCAAACAGACCAGACAATTCCTCAACTTCTTTCCTTTCGGAGACAGGCCGTAATTACCTTTCAACACCAATGCCGGCGGAAAAGAGGTGATGTACCGGGCAGGCCAATAACTGGCCAACACCCCGATTACAACGACAAATCCTCCCGTACAGAGAATCAAAGGCAACCTACCCTCAAACGAAAGCCCGCCGACCACAATATCGGCAAACGAACTTCGCGACAGGCCATAGATATAAAACAAAGACAACAGGTATGCAACCAGGCAAATCCCGATCGCCTCCAAGACCAAAGAAAGGCGGATGATTCCGACACCCCCGCCCAATACCTTCTGCGTATTAATGCTTCTCACCCGCATCGGGACCTGTGCATTGCTGAAGTTGGTAAAATTGATCGCAGCGATCACGACGATCAGGAAAGCGATACCCAATAGCAAGCGCAACAGGGTATAGCTGCCTTTCTGTTTTTGTGTATCGAAATGGCTGTCTGTCTGAAAATAGACCTCATGCAGGGAGACAAGGCGCAAGTCCATTTCTTCCCAGTTCAACTGGTCATGCCGGAAATATCGTTTGAAATTACTAACCAATCCGGCAGCGGAAGCCGGATCATCCAGGCGGAGGTAACACTCGTAATTATTCATCCCCCATTGTCCTGCTCCTTCCCGATCGGATATTTTCCTGTAAATTGCATTCCGCACAATGGAATTTTCCGGAAGATCCTTATAGACGCCGCCAACGACAACCGTCCAGCCCTCTCCCTCCAATTGTTGTCCCAATGCGGAAGACGAACCGAAAAACTTCTGAGCCATCCCCTGCGATATCAGCGCCTGGCCGGGAACGGACAGAGCCGACCGGTCTCCTTCGACCATTGTAAGCTCGAACACATCGGCATAGTCCGCAGAGACAGGATATAAGGTCTCGAGGAAAGACTCCCGGTTTCCGTCATGCTCAACCATCACATACTGTTTATCGACAAAGCCATTCAAAAGCGCCCCCTTCACTATATGCGGGGAAGAAGCCACGAAAGCATCTATCAACGGACGGTTCAGGCAAGCCTGCCCTCCATAATCCTCATGCGTAATTTCAAGTCTGTAAAGACAATCGGCATGTTTATGAAAACGGTCGAACCCCCACTCATACGTCATCTGCATCATCAGAATCAAAAACACAGCAAAGGCTACGGACATACCTATCAAGTTCAAGGCTGTCGGTAACCTAAACCGACGGAATACGCCGGAAAAGTTATGTAACAAAGTCTTCATATCTTCATATGATTGGTTATTTTATGAAAAGCAGCAAATAATATGCCAAATAGCATAACAACCAAATAATCAATCAGATAAACAAAAAGAAAATAGACGGCAGTGTCTAATTATTTGACACTACTGTCTATTTTCTTGACACTTTATGCAAAGCTGGTTATCCCACCATATCCCTCATGGTCAGGTACTCATGCTAAACGCGTACCATTGTTACTATTCCTTATATTCCGCAACCTGAAAGTAGCACCTATCCGGATGCAGATATGGAAAACCACTGTTTACAGAGGCATCATCCAAGCTCCACACCGGCTTATAGTCCGGACCGTTTATTCCTTTAAAATCAAATCCCGAATATAGGTCTTGCTTACCTTTGTCGGCATCGCTGACAATCGAAGACTCCCAATTTTTTCCACTTCCGTTGCGAATATAAAGGTGTGTCAGATCCCTTGTTACGAGATCGGTTGTCCCGACAGCTCCGTTTCCTTTCTCGACATTACCCGTATTGACAGCCCGGTAGCAACGACTGTTTGAACCCAGGGAGCCGGCAATGCCGCCTCGATGATCGCCACTCGTCGTAGATGCCCCTCCTTGCTGGCCCTTAATTTCGCCGGCATTATAGCAATCCAGGATATGATTGTCGTCGTCTTTTTTAGCACCTTCCACTTTACCCAAAATACCGCCTACGCAACCGTAATCTTCCTTCGACTTCGGAAAATCGACTGTCCCCCTGTTGCAGCAATACCGGATATGCATCCCGTTTCCACCACTAAAATAGCCGACCAGGCCGCCTACGCCCATATATCCGGCATTGCTTCCGGTCATAACGGTTCCATGATTCACCGAGTTATAGACTGTTGTACGATAGGCGCACGTACCGGCAATACCGCCCAATCCGGAAGATTTATCCCCGAGTATTCCCTTAATGGTCCCATAGTTGGCAGCATTATAAATTTCAAACGAACCGTTCCCTGAACACCATCCGACAATACCGCCGCCCGTCATGTTCACCGACACATCTCCAAGATTCACAGCATTCGTCAACTTTATCACGACACCGGTACCCTTACTTTCCACGTGGCCGATTATCCCGCCGACATTCGTTCCGCCGCTTATCACAGCTGAAGAGTAGTTGATCAGATTCTCGTAGCCACATTCTGCCCAATCGCTGCACAAATACCCGATGAGTCCTCCCAAGGCCTCGGAACCTGAACCTGTGCCATTGAACACCCCGCATTTACTTGCACAATCCCCGACAGGCGTATCAACGATATATCCGGCAATTCCTCCCACATAGTTCACACCGGTGACAGTAGGGGTGACATAGAAGCCGTTGATTCTGGATTTTTCAGCCCATCCGACCAGGCCTCCGACATATTTAGCTCCCGAATACAGGGCTCCGCTATTCACTTTCCCTGAAAAGAATGCCTTGTCGGAGTTATTGACGACCACATCGGTCCGGCTGAACACCGGCTTGTACGTTCCCTGGAGAGTTGTAGTCAGAAGGGATCCGGCGAAACCACCGGCGTATTCCAAAGCATTAACTTCCGTGTAGCCGCTCATTCGGACATTACCGAGATTGACCGTCCCGCAAGATTCCATATAACCTGCAAAACCGCCTCCCCGAGACGTCGCATTTATATGCCCTATGTCTATTGTCAGGGTAGATGAAGTTTGAAACTCTATATTCGCATTATAGACACGCCCTAAAACACCTCCGCCATAATCACCTGCCACCTCTATATTAGATGTTAATAATGAATTTCCGGCAAATTGCAAGGTGATGCCTCCGCCATCGGGAGGATTCAAAGACCCGATTAGCCCGCCAACGTAACCATTTCCTTTGACCATAAGACTCCCTAAAGGCAACTGATACGAGTCTATCGCCAACGTATAGGGGGCTGCACCATCAGAGACAACCTTCCCGGCCAGGCCACCCACTTCGGAAGTTCCGCTGATCGGATAATTAATCGTTACATTTTTTAAAGAGCATGAGCCAGTCATAAAAAGTTCCCCGATCAGGCCGCCCGTAAAGCTTTTTCCGGAGACAATCACCATATCCCTATCATCTGTGGAATGCGCAAACCGAATACTATCCGCGTCTATTCTACCATATAATTTACCGATTAAACCACCTGAATGCTCTCCACCTTCAAGGGAACCGAACGGATAATTAGATCCAATGTTTTTTACGTTCATGTGGACATTTTCCGCCCAGCCGATCAGGCCTCCCGTATAAGGACCGCATCCTACAAAGCCGACATCAACCTTAACGTCTTGAATCGTAAGATTACCCGGTGTATTCCCAGTTCCTTCGGCATAGCCGATCAGACCTCCGATCATTTCTCCCCCTGTAGTTATTTCCCCGCTCACTGTTACATTTTCAATGCGGACATTTCCTTGTGCTGCTCCTGCCAGCAAACCGCATTTGGAGGCAGGCTTCTGTATATGCGCGTCCCCAATACTCAGGTTTCGTATGACTGCACCGTCATAAAGAGCAGAAAAGAGACCGACATAAGAATCTTTCTCACTATTATTTGTCCCGGTGTACCGCAGGGGGCTTATCTTATTTTCGCCACCATCGTATATCCCGGCAAACGGTGCGCTTTTATAACCGTTTCCCTGGTAAAGGCATTCGGTAACAGGCGCATCGATATTACATATCTGTTTAAAATATTGTCCTTTACCGTAGTCACTGTCATACATGAGAAGCTGTCGCATCAAATAGGCGAAATCTTCGGTAGAGGAAATCAAGTATGGATTCGTATCGGTACCCTCTCCTACCAATTGGTCGTATTGATGCAGGGAGCTTTGTACGCCGCAGACCATGTGGTCTTGAAATGTCAGGCGATAACATTGCGGATAGATGTCTCCATCGGCCTCTTTCCGTATCCAGACGACATAGTCTCCGTCGACAATAGCCTGGCCATGAGGGATAAAAAGGTCGCACGAAAGGAGACCGGAGGTACGCTTCAACCGCCCTTCAAAATCAAGATGACTATTGTCGCTCAAAGACCGGAGTTGGAAATAGATGATTCCGTCGTCATCAACAAACTCCGTCTTACCTTCGGGCAAAGTAAAGGAACTAATCAGATGATCGCCTGATTCCGTCAGTGTGGACCCGAAACTGTTACGCTGGATATCATCATCGGAACAACCTCCGGCAACCAACAGGATTATCAAATATAAATAGAAATGCCATACAGGCTTATTTGTCGTTCTCATATACGATTGTTTTTATTGTTTAGGTTTCTCATATTGCATCTCAGACTGGTAGGGAACAGGGAAACTGCCGATGTTTGTATCAGGTAACGACCAATGTACGCTGAAATCCCAACCGCTATAACTACTCTTCCTATTCAGCTGATTTAATATCAAACCTTGATATTCAGGATATTCATGACTCGGGGGAAAGGCATTCCAGTAATAAAGATTCACATATCGGCTACCCTGAGCGTCATTATAGGCCATATTAGGCCAACCATAACCGATGTTCAAGCAGTTCTTCAGTTCGGCAACTCTCTCCGGATGTCCGACAAGCGCCCCGCCCGCATAACCGTCACTACCGTTCAGACAATCCGAGACAAGGCAGTTTTGCGCCAGTTCTCCGACAAGCCCGCCGTTATACTTTTCTGAACTGGTAACGTTCATGTTTCCGAAGCTGACACATTGGGTGACCACCACTGCATTCTCGGCAAAATCATCTGCCAAGGCGATCATCGAATTGGCATACCCGACTCCGCTAATAACAACTCCCGCCGCCGAGAGCACCAGGCTGAGCCCACCGGTTGCAGGCGTGGCAACCATCCCCACCACCATCGCAACTGTTCCGGCATAGAAACATACGCCGTCCACCAGGGAATGGGCAATCGATTCAACCTGTTTCCTCTTCAAGAGATGTTCGTAGCGCGCATCTCTTTTGTAATTCATGGCATCACGGTAGATCTCGTGGTTGGAACCTGTTTCATACCATTTTACAACATCAGCCCTGTTCTTCATAAATGCGTTGATCATCTCATCTCTCCGCAGATCTTTATCCTTAAAAGAGACCGAGAGTCTACTGACCAGCAATTGGTCCATATCCGACTCCAGCGTCTCCATTCCCATAGCCATTAACCCGCTTAGCGTGTTTGAAAAGACTTTCCGTTCTATGGGGTCGAGCAGATGCTTAAATTCGTGCTCCAGGGTAAAATAATTGACGGCTGTCATCACAAGATCGTGTGTGGTGAATACAGCCTCGATAATAGCCTTTCCGCTTTTCCCTACAAAACCGGGAATAGGTATAACACCTGCGACCGAGACTAAAAACTCAGCAGATGCAAATATGGCAGAAATTTTATCCCTCGTAGTCCACACCCTTTTATCTCCGACTTCTCCGATGATGCCGCCGAGACGCGTATTTCCGGAGAGATTGGCAAAGTTGGCACAATAGTTCACAGCCAGACAACTTCCACCGATACCGATCATACCTCCGACATGGCTCCCCTTGACAGACACCGGTCCCATGTTTACATCCAAAGCCAGGGAACCAGTCATCATCGTGCCGCTCATTCCACCGGCATAGCCGGATGCAGATACAGGCGCAAAGTTGACCGAGTTGGAAATCGTAGACAACGGGGTCATCCCTATTACACCTCCGGCATATTCATTCGCAGCCTCGACAGCTCCATCATTATACGATTTATACACAGCTAATTGTGCCTCGCCACACAGACCTCCGACATAGCTATCACCTTTAACAGTTCCCTTGTTAGAGCAATATCCGACGAACGTATTGTTATAGCTGGCCTCCGGATTGACTGACACTAATGTGCTGCCCAGGATTCCTCCGACCCCTCTATAGCCAGACACCTTTCCTTCGTTGCTGCAGGTAATAATCGTACTGATCCCGCTTCCGCCCACAATACCTCCTGTACCGAGGTTAAGAAGAGAGGTAGAAGGAACACCTGCCGGTTTACCATTTTCTACCTTATAACCTGTAACACTCGAACTGTTAGTACAAAGATAGACATACAAAGAGTCTGCATAACCGACTATTCCACCGGCATTTGTATATAAAGCATCAACAGTGCCATTCGAGTTGTGCGAGTTTGTAATTTGCGTGGCCGACCTCAGGTTGGCGCCTCCCAGGATACCGCCTACAGCGATAGCGCCGGACAAGTAGGTCGTTTCTACGCTACAGGAATCTATCCACAGCTTCACATCAGGATCTACACAACCGACAATTCCACCAACGGCCAGACCATCTTTCTGGCGGCCTGCTATCACTGACGTAGTCACCTTACATCCTTTTATAAAGGAGGCATCGCGTCCACTTCCCGATGTAACGACCGCGCCGGCTATGGCCGACACGGCGCTAAGACCGGTGATATTGGCATGATATATCTCCAGGTCCATGATAGCTGCCTTGTCTATGTATCCGAACAAACTGGCACCGACTTTATTCTGGTCAGACATGGTTAGATTCAGGATTTTATATCCATTTCCGAAATAATAGCCGGTAAACGGATGAGTACTGCTCTGTCCTATCTGGTACCAATTGCCTTCCCAACCACACTGATTGTTATAACCATACATATCAATATCGTGTACCTGAGAGAAGCAGGAAGACGAAGTAATCACGCCATTCTGGATAGCATATCTGATTTTAGTCAGATCCTCAGGGCTGCTGATCAGATACGGATCGTCCTGGGTTCCACTGCCGAATAGTTTAGCATTGCCGGCGTATGTGCTTTCCAACTGGATACCTTCTTTCGTCACATTCAATTTACAACATAAGCCAAATTTCCGTTTTAACCCGTTAATATCCGGGCATTCCGATTTTACTGTATATTCGAGATATAGCAGTAAATATTTACCCTCTTTCAAACCTCTTTCCATTGAGAAATGGGATACACCGGAAAACCGCTGGTGCTTGGCATTCCTATTGATGATGCTACCGTCGGGTGTCTTGAAATAAAAAGTGAGTTCGCCGTACGAGAAATCCTCCGTCTCATTCGAGAAAGTGACCTGGTCTTGCGGCCCCTCATAAACGTCCCCGGAAGTCGGAGGTGTTTCGGGTGTTATAACATCACGATCCGAGCAACCGGACAGGACAAAAAGAAAGAGTAACAGATAAAAGCAGTTTGTCTTCATACACATACAAAATATTAGGATTTACTAAGTTTGTCCTAAATGTGTAAATATTTACCTTAACAGGTGTCCGTGTGGCGCAAAACTTTTG
>ERZ791875.1065-NODE-1065-length-20744-cov-5.695152_pt1 | contig 20744 bp, 18 predicted proteins | sample MGYA00510278_ERZ791875 | MGnify/ENA primary metagenome ERZ791875 (study PRJEB30046, sample SAMN00792078) | human gut metagenome | study: EMG produced TPA metagenomics assembly of the A metagenome-wide association study of gut microbiota in type 2...
AGCCCGGAAACGGTTGATGCGCCTGGCTTTGCGCCAGACGCATCTATACCGGTAATTCTTTATGGAGCTGCTGGGCGGATTCGAACCGCCGACCTCATCCTTACCAAGAGATTTTTTGCGTTTTTTATAATAATTTCCGTTTGTTTTTAGTCGTTTTTGTTCCGAATAACGTTGTTTTCAGAACTTTCGCAGGGCGCAGTCTCCGTTGTTTCCACACCTGTCTGTGGTGAAACTGTGGTCAACCAGCGATTTGTGCAGACAGTGCCTGCGCAAATCGCATCGACCCAGCACCACAGATAACACCGCAACTTCTTCGAAAGTCGATATAGTCATCAGGAGGTTGGTATCATAGTTTGATACCAACCTCTTTGCCAAAACAGGCGTAATGGCTCATCCATATTTTGGGCCGCTGTAATCAATAAGAGTTAATCCTCAATCGCGGAATCCTCCACCGACTGCTCCAACATGAGGAAACGATCAAAGTCGCTCTCGTAGAGTCGATCCTGAATAATTCGATATTTCTCAAACTCTGTTTCGGCATGAAGCTTTGCCTGCTCCGCGCTGATTTTATCAGGTCCCGTCAGCAGTTCGTTTCCGTTAAACTCCAAGAACCCGTCCAGACGCTTCGCCCAATCCTCCATACTCATAGGAACTTTGCGTTCAGCCTGAAGTTCGGCATAGTCCAAATAGAGAGACACGATCCGTTCCAGATATGACATTTCCTTTTCGCTCAAATAGTTCTTGGCTACGGTCACATCAGCCTTCACGATTTTTCCGTCTGGTGCATTTTCCCAGGTTGCCAGCCCCATGTGTTCTTTCGCCGCATCAGCCCGCTCCACGATCAACTCTGCCGCTGTGTGGCGATGAACGGCATAATGCAGTTTGTTCTGCACGGTCTGAAAAAACAGACGAGTGGTCCTTGCATCCTTGTCGTAGTCGAAAGCTGTAGCGTAGAGGTCCGTGACCTTTTGATAGAATTTCCGCTCAGACAGTCGGATTTCACGGATGTACTGGAGCTGACGCTCAAAGTATTCATCCGTAAACATATGTCCTTTTTTCAGGCGTTCTTTATCCATGGTCCAGCCTTGGATGGTATGGTCTTTCACGATCTGCCCCGCCCATTTGCGAAACTGCACCGCACGGGGATTATTGACCTTAAATCCAACAGCGATGATCATTTGGAGCGTATAATGCTTCAGTTCTCTGTTGACCTGTCGTCCCCCCTCGGCTTGAACTATCCGGAAATTCCGGACAGTTGCCTCCTCCGACAGTTCGTGGTCGTCATATATTTTCTTAATGTGCTCATTAATTGTGCGAATGTCAACATCGTAAAGCGCCGCCATCATCTTCTGCGTCAGCCAGATATTCTCATCCTCATAACGCATCTCAAAACTTTCGTCACTGCCGCCGGTGGAGGCCACAAAGGTCAGATATTCTGCGGCAGAACTGCGAAGCGCCAACTCTTTTCTCTTGAGATTCTTATCCATTTTATTGTCACTTCTCTCTAATTCATATATCCCGTCCCGGCAAGATTTTTCTGCACAATTGCAACCGTTATGTGCGGTTATACATCCGTTTGTAGCAGATAATCGGAGGTCTTTAGCCCGTCCACCGCCTGCAAGCCGATGGCGGCCTGTTAGAGATAGCTTTTTTCGATGCGTGCCGGCTCTCCCTCACGAATATACTCTGCAAGGATGAACTGCCACGGTTCGGCCTTCATCTGGGAGTCGATGTGGTTGTGGTCTGCCACGGCAATCCCTCCCTGCAAGTTGCTTTACTTATTGTTGTCAGTATACCATATTTCTACGTAAAAGTACAAAAAAACTTATCCTTTTTCAAACTATTTCCAAAGCATTTACGGCCTTATGTGCCTTAGGCTGGTCAATACTCACCCCCTCCATCAGCCAGCGGTATTGCTGGGCCATGAGTGCTCTGGCTTCCGTTTCAGATCGTGGCCATTTGAAGGAACCGGACTCCAGCCGTTTGTAAAGCAGCACAAATCCGTCACCCTCCCAGTACAGCGCCTTGATTCGGTCCCGGCGTCTGCCACAGAAAAGAAATAGGGTGTTGGTAAAGGGATCCAGTTCAAACTGCTGCTGAACAATGGCAGCCAGGCCGTCAATTCCTCTGCGTAAATCGGTAAAACCAGTCGCTAAGAACATCCTTTCAGCTCCGCTAAAATCGGTCAGCATGACTTCAGCAGCCGCAGCACCATGCCCACGATCTCCTCATCTGCACCGTTTTGAATATCGATTTCCGCTCCGGCGAACCGCACAGTAACCGCTGCCGGGCTGGAAGTTATCTGCGTGGGTGTTATCTCTGCAAAGCGGGGCTGTTCCTGCTGCGCTTTTGCGATTCCGTAAAGCTTTTTCTGCCACCGGTAATAGGTTGGCTCACTGATATCATTTTCTTTGCACCAGTCTCGTACGCTCAGATCACTGCTCCGGCAGGCCGATACACGCTCTGCCCAGAGTGCCAGCTTATTCTGACCATTCATTGTCTGTAATTCACTGCCCATGAAAAATACCCCCATATGTGCCGGATGCGTGAGACTACCACCGACTATATGATAGTCGCATATACTATCCGCTACTATATGAGAGTATTGTTTCATATTGGAGAGTACCTTTCAAGTCGGGCTCAGCTTTGACGGTTACGTTTCTTCTGAGCAAATGTAATTCTAAGTGAGAGTTTGCAGCAGTTCTCAACATTGACATCTTTGAGTAAATATGCTATCTTGTTGTTAGCTGTTAGTTAACAGCTAACAACAAGAAGGGAGGAAAATCAATGGCCGTTTCAGCTACTGACAAGAAGAAACTTGGCAAATGGATCAAGCAATCGAGAGAAAAGAAGCAACCGCATCTCTCTCAGCGACAATTGGCACTGGCTGTAGATATTACCAATGCCTCCCTCAGTTCTATTGAGAGTGGAATGATTTTTCCCTCTGAGAAATTATTGCTAAAGCTATTAGAACAACTTCAGCCACCTCCTGAACTGCGTGAAAAGATGTTGACACTTTTTGCAAAGGCCAAAGGCACATCACCCCCGGACATAAACGCAAAGCTCAGTAGAACCCCTAAACTCTGGGGCCTGATAAGACAACTAATCGCAGTAGACCCATCGGAAGAACAAGTTTTACAAATCGAACAACTTATTTGTGCGGGCGTATCCGCATCAGGAGGAACGACAAATGACGTTGAATGAACTTTTCAAAAATACTACATACGATGACACTCTATTTTCCGATGAAGCCAAATCTGCGGTGAGTGCTCGCATTTTCATGAAGGCTGTCCGTGGTAGCAAGGTGCCTTATATTACTTGCGCAATCCGTGACAAAGAAATCAAGCTTACTCCCGAAGAAGCTGTTCGTCAGCTCTATATTTACAAGCTGATGAACGAATACGGATATGCCGCCAGCCGCATTCAGTTGGAAACTCCAATTCACTTTGGCCGTGAGGTAAAGCGAGCAGATATCGCCATTATGGACAAAAATCGTCCTATGGTGCCGTATATCATCGTTGAGTTGAAAAAGCCGAAACTTACTGATGGCAAGGAGCAGCTGAAATCCTACTGTAATGCCACCGGTGCACCTATTGGCGTTTGGACAAACGGCGAACAAATTTCCTGCTACAATCGAAAAGATCCCAATTTCTTTGAGGAAATCAGTGACATTCCCAAAGCTACGCAGAAGCTTTCTGATATCATCAACGAAAAGTTTACCTATGAAGATCTGAAGCGTAAAGATAAAATCAGCACCCAGAAGAAGTCCCTTCGTTCCCTGATTAAAGAGATGGAAGATGAAGTTCTGGCCAGTGCTGGTGTAGATTCCTTTGAAGAAATCTTTAAACTGATTTTCGCTAAACTGTATGATGAGCTGATCTGTGCCAATGACCCCACCGCTTATCTGCAGTTCCGCAACAACGGAAATACTGACTATGAACTGAAGGAAAAAATTCAGGGTCTGTTTGATGACGCTAAAAAGAAATGGGAAGGCATCTTCACCGACGAAAGCAAAATCCTACTTTCCCCTTCTCATCTCGCAGTCTGCGTAGCTTCTCTGCAGGACATTAAGCTCTTCAATAACAATCTTGATGTTGTGGATGATGCGTTTGAATATCTGATGAGCAAAGCGCAGAAGGGTGAAAAGGGTCAGTATTTTACTCCTCGATATGTCATTGATATGTGCGTCAAGATGATGAATCCCACTACCAAGGACAAAATCATCGACACCGCCTGCGGCAGCTCTGGCTTTACAGTCCATAGTATTTTCAAGGTTTGGAAAGATATCCGCAGAGAAAAAGGACTTCCCGAAGGTGATGGATTCACTGCTGCAGAGCGCATTCCTGAGGAAACCAATTTTGTCAGAGACAATGTCTTTGCCATTGATTTTGATGAAAAGACCGTTCGTGTTGCTCGCACACTGAACCTAATCGCCGGTGACGGTCAGACCAATGTGCTTCACCTGAACACACTGGACTATTCCCGTTGGGGCGAAACTACTAAACAGGAAGACTGGATCGATACCTATAACGAGGGCTTTAAGAAACTGAAGAAGCTTCAACCTGCTGGTGTGAAGGATTATAGCCAGTTCCAGTTTGACCTCGTGATGGCAAATCCTCCGTTTGCTGGCGATATCAAGGAAAACACAATAATTTCTCATTATGAGCTTGGCAAAAACAGTGCTGGTAAATGGCAAAACAAGGTTGGCCGTGATGTGCTGTTTATCGAGCGCAACCTGAACTTCCTCAAACCCGGCGGTCGTATGGCTATCGTCTTGCCGCAGGGGCGTTTTAACAACTCCAGCGATAAGTACATCCGTGAATTTATTGCGGAGCGCTGCCGCATCCTTGCCGTCGTTGGCTTGCATGGCAATGTGTTCAAACCGCACACCGGAACCAAGACCTCAGTTCTGTTTGTGCAAAAGTGGGATGATGAACTGTGCCCCAAGAAGGAAGATTATCCAATTTTCTTTGCCACCATGCAGAAGCAGAGCAAGGATAACTCTGGTGACAAGATCTATGTGAAAGACCCTGTTACTGGAGAGAATGTGCTTGACCACCATGGCCATTTGATTGTTGACCATGACTTGTATAGTCACGAAGGTTTGACCCCTGATGGCATTGCCGAAGCATTTATTGAGTTTGCTAAAAAGGAAGGTTTAAGTTTTTTTCGATAAGCCCATCCGTTGAACCTTTCGACGAAGCCAAATATAAAGCTTTAATGGATGGGCTGGATTTTCAGGAAATCAAAAAGAGTGAATTGGAAAATGAATTTACTATCGGTGCGGAGTACTATGGAAAAAAATATGTCGAATCCATCTCTGTGGTAAAACGACAGAAAAAAACTATCCCACTTGGTCAAATGTGGATATTGGCAACAGATGGCGATCATGGATCTCCTGACTATCAAGAAAGTGGTGTACTATATCTCTTGAGCGAATGCGTCAAGGAGGGATATATCGAAAAGGCGAAATGTAGATATATTACCGAAGCAAAGAATCGAGAGTTAAAGCGATCTTGTTTACATCCTGGTGATATCGTTGTAACTAAGACTGGCGTGTATTTTGGCAAAAGCGCTGTTATACCGGAGAGCATACCTGAAGCGAATACGATTGCGCATGTAGGAAAGATTACATTAAAATCGCAATATAATCCGTATTATGTGTCCACATTCTTAAACTGCAAATATGGTTATTGTCAGCTGAGAAGACGCGGCATAAAAGCAACACGTCCCGAAATTAAATTGGTGGAGTTTCCTGATATAGTTATTCCAGAGTTTTCTGATAGGCTTTATTCCGCAGTTGAAGCATCCGTACGGAAAGCGAATACATTACTTGAATTAGCAAGTGGCACTATGGAATTATCGGCAAAGCTGATTATAGATTCACTTGCCGTCGGTTCAAGCTATGCCGAACGAGTTAGTAAAGCGCTCGTAAGTTTTAAGAATAGTTTCCAGCTCACAGGGCGCTTAGATGCCGAATACTATCAGCTGAAATATAAAAATTATGAAGCTGCAGTTTTTGGCGCAAGCAATGGCTATACCTTTGTCAAAAACGAATTTGTTCCAGTTAAAAAAAGTTGCCCCCGCACCTTAGATAATTATAATTATGTTGAAATAGGCGATATTGATGTAGGTACAGGAAGTGCATTTGCTAATACGGTGGCTACTGAAGAACTCCCTGACAACGCAAAGATTATGACACAAAAAGGCGATCTTCTTGTATCGACTGTGCGTCCTAATCGTGGTGCCGTTGCAATTCTGGGAAACGGCGATCTTTTAGTTAGTGGTGCATTTACTGTTCTAAGAGAGGATGGTGATTATCCGAAAGAAGTGCTTCAAGTTCTGTTACGCACATCGATGTATAGAGATTGGCTTTTGCGCTTCAATGTTGGTACTTCCTATCCTGTCATAAAAGACGAAGATGTACTTAATATGCCTATACCAATTCTGGGAGATGATATTAAACAAGACGTTGTTGCTAAGGTTAATGAGTCTGCTTCTCTTCGCCGTCAATCTAAGCAGCTGCTTGAATATGCAAAGCAGGCTGTTGAAATGGCCATTGAACAGGGCGAAGATATTGCGCTGGCATGGCTGAAAAGCAAGGTGGAACAGTGATATGCAGGTAGAGAGAAAATACGAGCAATGGAAAGCAATCACTGAGTCTGATTTTGTTACGCTGTTCATCAAAACATGGTTTACATTCATTGCTGTTTTGAGGGAATTAAACCCCGATGTTGATGTGTTTACCGCAGATGGTATGCCACGAGGGGACAAGCCTTTTCTGAACGCCTACAAAGAAGGCATTATGCCCTTTGTTCAAAAGAACATCGATACGGACGATTTTGCACAAGAACTCTTCTCGATGTACCCTATCAGTATGCGAAAAGTAATGGATGTTTTTCCTCAGTATTTCTTCCAGACTTTTTTCCAAGTCAATCGTGAGTTCTCCTATGAGGAGAAGACGATTGATTTGGATAAGGATGGAAATTTGAAGGAAAGGTATCAAGTAAACCTACATATTGTTGATAAGCACATTTTGAAATTCTACTTGGGTATATCCGGCCAGTTCCGCGCAACAAAGTATAACGAGAGCATCAAAAAAGAAATTGATCTGCGGCCGATCATCCGTGCAGTTGTGGAGAAGCATCGTTATCAAAATCTCATTATTAATGAAACCCAATTTGTGCATGATTTTTATGATGCCGTGATGAGAGAGATTTCGGAAAAGCTTCGAAATTATATTGATATAACACTTCCGAAGAAAGGTTTCAATCAAACCGTAACCGGAAAAATCAAAGATGCCTGTTTGCGATTGGACACGGCACTCCGACTCCGATTTGAGTACAACTACAGATATCCTCACGAAGTAGACCCGCTGGCAGCATCGAACTCTTATGCGATCATCTATCAAGTTCCCTTCAATGGTTTTGGGCGTTTAGATCGGGAAAACATCTATGCAACACGTAGAGGCGAATATGCACCGCTAATTGCGACAAGAGCGGTGGAGTGGTTTGCTGACTATGTGTATGCATTGAGAAACGCTTTGTTCCATGAAATAATCAGTCCGTTGGATGAAGAATGGCAAGCAATTTTCAAATCGGCATACCTGCTCTTAAAGCAGGTATCTGATATTTGCATTTCTTGCATCTCTCAGATAGATGATTTCCCTCAGACACAAGAAAATGCTGTTTTTGAGTATGCGGAGAAACATAAAGCCGAGTGCTTCGATCAGTTAGCAGACTATGTTGAAATTTTGGATTTTCCCGAAATGACATTGTCTAATTGGAAAATCGAAAAAGGAAGAATTGCCTTGAAAGGTTGGTTCTCTGCTATGCTCAAACTTCAGCAGCGAAATGCTGAAGCGATAGAAAACGGGGCGGGCTCTATCACTACCGAATGCAAGGGTTTCGACTTTTCCATTACGCTTGGTGATGATTTCAAAATCGCAACAGATAAGGAGACGCAAAAAGAAATTATTGAAATCAAACTTCAGGGCTCTTAATGAGAGCAATGTTCATGGGACACCATAGGAACAACGGTGGAAACTAAATATTTGCAAAAAGAGCTTGCCTTCTTATCATTTCACAGCAACCACAAGAGATTACATAAGCGAGCAATGGATACAGGTAAAACTTTCACCGAAGTAAGCAATGACTTCCGAAGCGGGGTGGAGCAATGCTCCACCCCGTATTTTTGTCAGGACCTGCCCAGCCAGTCAATGACTAATTTGTTCCAGAACATGGTATAGCTTCCCGACGAGGGAAGCATGAGGAACTCAAAACTGAGTGAGTACATTCACAATCCTCACATCCTGCGCTGCTGTAATCAATAGAAACACTCAGGATCAGTTCTCGCAAACCGATCCCGAGTGTTTCTCATTTCCCGTATTTCTCTTTTAGGCTCTGGTGACCCTGTTGGTCACGGCGGCGCAGCTCCTCTGCCGAAAAGATCTTCCACTGGGGCCCCTCATCGTTCAGATCCAGATGCGCATAAGATTCCGGATAATACCGCTCCGGGTCAAAAGTAAAGTCCTTTGCAACAAGCCGCTGCCACATGCTCGGCTCATCGGGCAGGTCGATCTTGTCCACCTCATAGCTCGTCAGCTCATGGGTGGTGTCGATCTTTCGCAGGAATTCCTCTGCGGTCAATTTCCCCTGAACATATTCCTCCCGTGCCAGCCGAGCATTCTCGCTCCACTGGTCGTACTGCTCGTAGTCCATGTGCATCAGGTTGGAACGGTCAGAAGGTGCCGCGTCGATCCACCGCAGCAGGCGGGAATACATTCTGTCCCGCAGCTTTTTACAGATCAGGAGCGCCTCATCCTCCGAAGTCTTATCCAGCCTTGCCAGATTCGCGCCACGCTGTTTGCAGCTCTGCCCATCGGTCACCCGGTCACAGTACCGGGTGACCTTTTTCGTTTTCGGGATGAAATAGCCCCAGCAGTAGTCACATCGGCAGACCCGCTGGTTGTCCTGCTCGAAGTAGAGCGCCAGCACCAGCATCCGCAGCTCCATCAGGCTGCGAAGCCGGAATGACCGTGGTTCTTCCAACCGCGGCAGCTTTGCCGGATCGCAGATCCTCGCAATGTCGGCGTAAGTCGCCCGCAGCTTTTCATACTGCTCCGCCGGTGTCGATCCAGCCGTGCTGTCGAAGGTGACCTCCATGATGTTCCGCAGATAATTCTGTACACGCAACGGTTCCTCCATCACCCGCAGGATCTCCTGTCCAGCAGCCAGCAGAAACATCGCCGTGCCGTCATCCTCTGCCTGCAAAGTTTGATGCAGAATGTCCGTCACAACAAATCCGCTCACAGGATCGATCTCACACAGATCCGGAGTCAGCAAAATGGCCTCTGCGGCAAAGTCCTCTAAGTCGCTCACAGGAATGTCGATCCGCTCCTCAAACAGAGGATGCTCGTTCCGCAGCCACCGCACCACTTTGCGGTAGCCGGCATAGTCCAGTTCAGAAAAGGCGATCAAGGTCTCCGCGGGAGTCAGCGCGGGCATCCGCGTGATTGTCCTGTCATCACAAAGCAGGATGGAATAGCGTCCATCGCCCACCTCCATCAAGTACAATTCCGAAGCCATGCCGATACCTCCTCAAAGATCACTTCCTGATGTAAGCCGCCTTGAAATTATTCTAACATAAAGGTGAACACGGCGAAAGTGAAAAGTTTCATGACACCTCGACAACTGAATACCCGCAGCCGGAGTGCATACACCGTGAGGGAAGCAGCGCCGAGATCCGCAAGGGGGAGCGTGCCGACACGGGACAACGCCGCAGAAAGTCTGGGGCAGGAAGGTGTACGGTGTGCGGCCAATCAAAATCAAAACAAAAAAGAAAGGAAAATCAAAAATGAAATCATCTGTCTACAAAAGCTACGATGAACTGCCGCTGTTCCTCAACTCAGATCTTGTTGCAAAAACACTCGGTATCGCTCCGTCCAGTGCATATGAACTCATGCACGAAAAAGATTTTCCCACTCTGCACATCGGCAACCGTATGGTCGTTCCGAAAGAAAAGTTCATCCAGTGGGTGGAGGAGCACACGAAGGGCGGTGCCATTACATGAGAAGAACGAAACCTCCCGTTGGATGGGAGCATGTGAAAAACTGCTTCCCCGTCCCCAACGAGCTTCTCGATTTCGATTTGCCCGGTGGATCAATCGCTGTCTACATCTTCCTGCTGCGTCATGCAGACCGAAGGACTGGCCAGTGTCATCCAAGTACTGCGACTATGGCTAAAAATCTTCACTACTGCCGAAACACCGTCGCAAGCTATGTCCGACTGCTGGAGGAACGCGGGCTCATCGTCACGGAGCATACTAAAATCATCACAAAGAACGGCATTAAGAAAAACGGCAGCCTGCTCTACACGATAATTCCCTTACAGGAAGTCATGGAACAGCACTACGAACAGCAGTTCAATGCATTAGAGCGTACAACAGAGCGGCGGAAGGCGCAGGCAAAGCTGGCAGAACAGCTCGGCGCATAAAACGAAGTGTGCTTTTTTCCGCACTCTGTAATCACGGTCGGCCAAAACCGTGAAGCCTATCAACGCGGTGAGAGAAACAGCAATGGGATCACGCAGCCCAGCGGGGCCGCGGCGCCTCGTGACAGCGACGCGCATGAGCGCATCGCTGTCACGTAGGCTTTCTGCGTTCTTCGGGAGCGCTCCCGGCCAAGACCCAAAAGCGGCAAAGTTTGCCGTTTTAAGTCCCGGCCGCGCAGGGTTTCCGAACCGCGCAAAACGCTCCGAGGGTAGTGATAGCGCCCCCATCCAAAACGCCCCGTGTTTCGCCGTGTAAGCCGCTGTGTGCGATCCTGTTGGCGAAGGCAAGTGTGTACCCGCCGCAGCCCCTTGAAACGAGCGTTGCGGCGTTTGTGGGCGATGTGTGAAAGGGCCCGGTGCATCCTGCTCCGACAGTGGGAAACCGAGCCTTTTGGGATGGATGTTTCCCTCCCGGCCATGCCCCGTTTCGGAGGGTTTCGCCTCTTATTTGCCCGTTCGATAAAAGCACAAGATAAAGGGCCGCAGTCGCTTATGCGTGCGGCCCGCCCACAAAGCCCCGCAGTGCGGGGCTTTTCAGGGAAACGCAAACCGCAGTCGGTTTGGCGGTTTTGCAAAATAATCGCAGTCGGTCATCCAGCAAAGTCCCGTGTTTGCAAGGCTTTGCGGCGATTTTGACCGACGTCACAGAAAGGAAAGAAGAAAAATGGATGATAACAAGAAAAGTACCACGATCTGGCTGCGCCCCAGCGTGATCAGCCGCATGGATGGTTGGCTGGAAGCAGACAACTGTCAAAGCCGCAGTGAATTTGTGGATAAGGCCCTGCGCTTTTACATGGGTTATCTCGGCACCGAGGACAACACGACCTACATCTCTCGGGCCATCCTGACAGCCATTCAGGGTACGCTGGACGACAACAACAATCGGCTCTGCCGCATTCTTTTCAAGTGTGCGGTGGAACTGAATATGCTGTGCCACACCATCGCCGCGCACTTCCGCGCCGACCCGATCCACACGCGGGAGCTGCGCGCCTACGCCGTGGATGAGGTGAAGCGCACCAACGGTCAGGTGAGTTTTGAAAACGCGGTGCGGAGCCAGCGACGCATAGAGCCGGATGACACATGGCCCGAATCGTACTGATCTCCCCCTACCTCAAGGGCGGGCAGAACGCGGCAAAGCTGATGCATCGCACCCGCTACGTTGCCACCCATCCCGGCGTGGAGCTGCCGGCGGATGAGCGCAGTACACTCCCCGCCACAAAAAAAGGCTGCTCGATGCGGATGCACACGTGAACAGGTTTAGAAACGTATTTTTTGCGCCGCAATAGTCAAAGAAACATTTCGAAAAACAGTAGCTTTGTGAGCGGAGTTGTGGTATGTGTTGTGGTTACCAAAAGGAGGTGCCGCAATGTATGACTACATGAAAGCCCTGCAAAAGCGTTTCGACTGTCAGGAACACAGCAAATTGGACGCCCAGATCAAAAGCGCCCATGAGGAACTGCGGCGGGACATGGACACCGCGGGGCGCAGAAAGCTGCTCCGGCTGTTGGACACGCAGAACACGTTGCTGGTTGAAGCCACGCTGATGAGTTTCACGGCGGGCTTTAAGCTGGCGTGGGGCATGGCGAAAGAGCTGGAGGCAGATGGGCTCTACTCTTTCGAACGGGAGGAAGAAGAACACATCTGCCGTCCGGCAGAACAGGAGGATTGAATGGCGAAACGAAGACCGGCCGGTGACGGCATGGTGCGCAAGCGGGAGGATGGGCGCTGGGAAGGCCGCATCGTGGTGGGCCACAAGAAAAACGGTGACTCCATCTTCCGGTACATCTCCGCGCCCACGCAAAAGGAACTGTCCGCCAAACTGCGGCAGCTCACCGAAGCCTATAAAGGTGTTGATCTGACCGAAGAAAGCAATATGGCCCTCTCCGTCTGGCTGGACAAATGGCTGGACGAGTACATGGCCGCTACGCTTCGTCCCACCACCCTGAACGGCTATCGCCGCTCTCTGGAACTCCATGTCAAACCCTATCTCGGAAACAAAACTCTCTCAAAAATCACTGCCGTCGACCTGCGGTCGCTCTACCGCACCTTGCAGGAAACCGGGCGGGTACATCCCAGAGATGGACAATCCCCCGGCCTTTCCGCCAGAACGGTCCACGGCATCCACACCACCCTGCACCACGCCCTGAAAATGGCTATGGAGCAGAACCTGATCCCCAACAATCCCGCGGCAGAAGTTGACCCGCCCAAGTTTGACGGCGCACCCATGAAGATCCTCACCGAAGCACAGCTGGATGCTTTTATGAGAGTCATTGAAAAGGATGCGTTCTGGCATGATTTCTTCTACACCGCGGTGACCACAGGTCTGCGCCGGGGCGAGATCTGCGCACTGCGGTGGGAGGATTTTGATACGGAGCAGGAAATGCTCCATGTGCGGCGCACCCTCCACAAAGAAAAAGGCAAGCCGCTCACCACAGGCGACACCAAGACCTATGCGGGAACACGGAAAATCGTCCTGCCGCCCAGCACGGCACAACTCCTGCGGGAGCGAAAGAAAACAGCGCCGACCGAATGGATATTCCCTAATCCCTTTGATCCAGAGCAGCCTATCGCCCCCGGCACAGCATACAACCGCCTGAAAGCACTACTGAAAGAAACTGGACTGCCGGACATCCGCTTTCACGATCTACGCCACACCTTCGCCACCCATGCCCTATCCTCCGGTGTGGATGCCAAGACACTGGCTGGCATTCTGGGCCACACGAAGGCCAGCTTCACGCTGGACACCTACACGCACACCACCGGAGATATGCAGAAGCGGGCCGCTGAGATCGTGGGCGGTTTCCTGACCGACTACCTTGGAGAGGAGATGAATCCTTGGCAAAGCAGAGAAAACATGGCAGCGGCACCGTCCGTCTGAGAAGCGATGGCCGCTGGGAGGGCCGCGTTGTCATCGGTTATGATGACAAAGGACTGCCCAAAACTAAAAATGTGCTGGCAAAAACAAAGGCCGAATGTGAGAAAAAACTCAAAAGTTTGATTGCCGCACAAAAAGGATCTGAGCCGGAACTACCTCATCAGACCATGACGGTCGCCCAATGGCTGGACTTTTGGTATCAAACCTATAAAAAGCCAAATCTTCGCCCCAACACCCAGATGTCCTATGAACGGCGGATCTATCAGCATATCATCCCGAACTTGGGCCCCATTCCGCTGAACAAACTCACCACCGGCGACATCCAGCAGTTCTACACCGGGCTCAAACAAAATGGCCGTCTGCTTCGTCAGGAACAGTACGGCGAAGGACTTTCCGACCAAACTGTCCGCGGCATCCACACCACCTTCCACGCGGCGCTGGACAAGGCAGTCTCTGAGAAAATCATCCCCAAAAATCCCTCCGACTTCTGCCGCCTCCCCTCTGCAAAAGCCAGAGAAATGCAGATTCTCTCCCCGGAGGAGATCCAGCGGCTGCTCATTCAGGCCAAAGAGGACGGCTGCTTCGAGCTGCTCCTGCTGGAGCTGTCCACTGGCCTGCGCCGTGGTGAGATCTGCGCCCTCCAATGGGACGATCTAAACTTCAACACCGGAGAGCTTCAGGTAAAGCGGCAGGTACACCGGGTCAAGGGAGAATTGGCAGTGTCCGAGCCGAAAACAAAGGCGTCCAACCGGAGCGTCATCCTCCCGCCCCCTGTTCTGATGGTGCTGAGTGACTACAAAACCGAAATAAACTCTGTATGGCTGTTCCCCTCCCCGCTGAACAATGACTCGCCCAGAGATCCCGCTGCTGTCCGCAAGCGGCTGACCACCATACTGGAGCGGGCAGACTGTAAGCGTGTCAGATTTCATGATCTGCGGCACACTTTCGCCACCACATCTCTGGAACACGGCATGGACATCAAGACTCTCTCCACCATTATCGGTCATGTCTCTACCGCAACAACTCTGAATGTTTACGCCCATGTCACAGACGAGATGAGGAAAACCGCAGCGGCAAAAATCGACCGAGGGATCGCCAAATCAGAAATCAGCCAGGATATAGACACAGCGCCAAGAAAACCGGCTCCATCTACCTTCCTGCCCCACAAAGGGCAGCGCCGCAAACCCGGCACCGGCTGCGTCAGCCAGATCAACGAAGAGCTGTGGGAAGGACGGTATTCTCCCAAACTTCCCAACGGTGCCCGCCTCGCCCGAAATGTCTACGCCCACAGCGAGAAAGAATGCGAACAGAAACTGGCAGAGCTGATCGTCCAAACGAAAGCAGAAATTGCCGCCCAGCGGCAGCAGCCCCAAGTCCCGGCTTGAATCACGTGAAGAAGAAACGCGGAGTTCCCGATGCCATGTCGGGAACTCCGCTTCTGTCTGTGGTATTTTATGTGGTCAACAAAAATCCGCAAAACCGTATTCGTTCAATAAGTTGCCGAAATCAAAAGAAAACACCCGAAATCCAAAGATTTCAGGTGTTGTTCTGGAGCTGCTGACCAGATTCGAACTGGTGACCTCATCCTTACCAAGGATGCGCTCTACCTACTGAGCTACAGCAGCATAAAATGGCGACCCGGAACGGGCTCGAACCGTCGACCTCTAGCGTGACAGGCTAGCGTTCTAACCAACTGAACTACCGGGCCATTTTGTAGGCTCGTCCTATTATAAGCAAATACATCCTGCCTTCTAAAGATTCCAATGGCAGGAGCAGAAGAATTCGAACCCTCGGCATGCGGTTTTGGGATGGCTACAAAGAGCAACGTTCCTCTACTGCCCCAAACACTTACCAATCCATAGCAGTTCGCTCTTCACAATTCTGACGTTTTCTTGATGCTGTCATCCTTTGGGACAACGCATCCGCCGCACAGAACAATAAGGATTATACTTTACGCCGCAGCTTTTGTCAATCCTTTTTTTGATTTTTGAGACATTTTTTTAATGTCTCCATTATCCAGCAGACAGACAGCTGCCTTGAGGCACCTTTGCAGCAGGTGTGTTTTGTCGCTTCACAATTCTACTGATTTTGGAGTCCCAAGGGAAGCTGTGTTTTCGCCGTTTCCCTTTTTCTTTTGCCAACAAAAATTTTACACTAACCAGACCAAATCTCTGAAATTTCCAGCGCCAAGGATGACCGTAGCGCACAGACATGGAAAAAGCCGCCCCTCAAAAACCAAGGCGCATAAAACAATGGAAAGCCCTTTCCTCGGGGAACTTCAAACCTATGAGAAAGAGCCATACTGGCGCCCTCGATGGATGCCTCCTTCCGGAGATGGCCGATAGCCTGCTGATCTGCATGGAAAGTATGGTGAACCAAGGCCAGCGTCTACAAAGAGGCCACCTGGGTCAAGAAGCTGAAAAACACGCTGAATATCCAGTTCCACCAGTCCATTGCAGAGCACTTCTCCTGGGCTGGTCTGGAAAATTCTGAAATACCGGGAGAGCTACAGCCATATGAATCACGCTTTGGACAAGAGGGATGCCACCAGCGCGGATATCCTGCTAGATATTATTGTGAAGCTCTGGAGTTGCTGCAGTCCATTTTCTTTTCACCCGCACCTCGGCCGCAAGAGAAAACACCGCCAGGAACGGTGTTTTTTCTGTCACTCTTCAAATTGAAAAAACGCTCTGCCATCATGTCAGAGAACGGCAGGTCCCCCGCTGGACCAGGCTGGGCATCAAAATCTGGTGCACATAACCCTGGGTCCCCTTTTCGATCTTGTCCAGCAGCATATCCACCGCCTGGACGGCCATTTCCTTTTTCGGCTGCTCAATGGTGGTAAGGTCGATGCGCGGCAGCGCAGTGGAGGGGATGTTGTCAAATCCGATGAGGGACAGATCCCCCGGGATGCGGATATGGAGCTCGTCAGCCGCCTTCAGGATGCCCAGTGCGTTGGAGTCCGTAGAGGCAAAGATCGCTGTATAGTCGATGGGCTTTGCAAACAGCTCCTTGACCATCTGATATCCATTCTCGATGGAGGACCGGGCAAAGTCGCTGTGATGGAGCCTGGGTTCCAGCCCGAATTGCCGGCAGGCCCGCAGATAGCCCTCCGCCCGGAGCTGATGGGTAGTGGAGTTCCGGCAACCGAAGTACAGGATCTCCCGGTGTCCCAGTCCGTAGAGATACTCCACCCCCAGATAGGCGCCTCGGCTGTTGTCCACAGATACGTAGCTCTGGGGCTGATCCCGCAGATTCTCGCTGAGAAACACCGCAGGGATCTGCTCCAGCAGCGGGGCGATCTTCTCATAGGTGGCCGGGGACTGGGGGACGATCAAAATCCCGTCCACCCGGCGGCCCAGCAGCAGTTTGACCACCATCTCCTCCTGTTTCAAATCCGGCTCTGAGTTGCACAGCATAATGTTGTAGCCCCTGGCCCGGGCGCTCATCTCCACATAATAGGCCAGCTGGGACATGAACTCATTTTCAATGGCCGGCACCACCAGTCCCAGCAGATACGTCTTTTTCATCACCATGGAGCGGGCCACGTAGTTCCCCGTGTACCCCATCTCGTCGCACAGGCGGACAATCCGCTCCCGCGTGCTCTTTCCGATCTGGTTACTCCCCGACAGAGCCCGGGATACCGTTGCATAAGAGACACCGGCGGCCTTGGCCACATCCTTCAGTGTCACGTTCTTCATGATCTCTGTCCTTTCCATCGGTCCACGCCTGAGCCGGTTCCATTGCGTAAACGTTTTCATTTTGACGCCGTTAAAATCAAACAAATCGTCAATTTCACTTTTCTTATTGAACAGCATATAGAATTATATCAAACTTGTCAATATCTCCGAAAAAATTATCATTATAGTAATTTCTCCAAATCTGCCGAAGATTCTTTGGCGGGCGCCGACTTGACAAATGACAGACGGATATCCTAAAATAAAATCAAGAAAACCGCAAACGTTTACATTCTTCAGCTGTCCGTTTACAGAAGCTCTCCTGCCCACTGTGAATGGCGGCCTGAAACATAGGGGAGGTCTTTTGATGTCTGTATCCAATCACGGCGGTGCCCAGCTGGCAGAGGCCGTCCGGCATGCCTATGCCGCAGGGCAGGACGACTATCATCTGGAGCCCATGGTGCTGACTGAGCGCGGCGTTCCCGTCGGCCGCATCCGGGATCACGACGCGGTGGTGTTCTGCTGCCGCCGGGGTGAGCGGGAGATCGAGCTGACGGAACTGTTCACGGCGGACGACTTCCGGGCCGTGGAGCGCCGGAAGCTGAAGGATCTGTACTTCGCTATCCTGACACTGTATCACGACAAGTTCAAGCATCTGCCCATCGCCTTTGCGCCGGAACACGTGGTAAAACCTTTGGCCCAGGTCCTCTCCGAGGCCGGAAAAACCCAGTTCCACTGCGCGGAGTCCGAGAAGTTCGCCCATGTGACCTTTTTCTTCAACGGCGGGGAAAACACCTCCTTCCCCGGTGAAGAGGATGTGTGCGTCCCCTCTCCCAAAGGCATCGACTTTGACCAGAAGCCGGAGCTCTCCCTGCCGGAGGTGGCCCGGACTGTGGCGGGCGCCCTGGGGAAATACGACTTCATCGTCACCAACTTCGCCAACGGTGATGTCATCGGCCACACCCAGAACACCGCCGCCAAGCTGGATGCCTGCGGTTACGTCAGCCGGGCCCTGGAGCAGGTGGTGGATGCTGCCCTGGCCCAGGACTACGTGGTGGCCATCACTGCGGACCACGGCAATATCGAAAAGCTGTACACCGTTGCCGGGAAGCCGGACGGCTCCCACACCACCAATCTGGTGCCCTTTATTCTGATAGACTCCCGTCAGGAGGACCCCATCTCCCTGCGGGACGGTGCCCTCTGCGACGTGGCTCCCACAATATTAGACGTCATGGGCCTTCCTCAGCCCCTGGAGATGACCGGCCGCTCCCTGGCGGAGGGACACGCCTGGAGCCGGGGGCGGAGGATGCTCCTCATCATCTGCGACGGCTGGGGCCTGGGCGCCGGCGATGAGGGCGACGCCATCCACCTGGCCCACACCCCCTACTGGGACGCCCTTTTGGAAAATCGCTCCTGGTGCCGCCTGCAGGCCTCCCGTGAATTTGTGGGCCTGGGGGCCGGCAAGGCCGGCAACTCCGAGGCCGGACACTCCAATCTGGGGGCCGGCCGGTGCGTCATGCAGGACGACGTGCGGCTGGACGCGGCGGTGCAGGACGGCTCCTTCGCCCGCAATCCGGTCTTTCTGGAGGCCATCGAGCATGCCAGACGGAACCATGCCTCCCTGCATCTGCTGGCCTACCTCACCCATAAGTCCTCCCACGGGTGCATCGACTATCCCCTGGCCATCTGTGAGATGGCCAAGAAGCAGGGCCTGGAGGAGGTCTACTTCCACATCATCTTCGACGGCCGCTCCACCGAACCCGGCTCCGCCCCCGCGCTGCTGGCGGAGCTGGACAGCCGCCTGGACCAGATCGGGCTGGGGCGGATCGTGGACGGCGTTGGCCGGGGCGTGGTCCTGGACCGGGACAAGAATTACGACAAGGTAAAGCGGGCATACGATGCCCTGACAGACGGCCTGGGCGCCTGGTATTCATGAGCGCCGACGCTCGGCCCGCGCGGGATGCGCTCCTCATTCCGCGCGGGCCCTGTATTTGTGATACAGCCGCCAAGGGCGTGCTGCGAGATTGTCTGCACATTGGAAAAGAGGTGCGCTATGAAAACCGTGTTGGGCTATCTGCGCCCCCATGCCGGGCGGGTCGCCGCCGGTGCCGCCATCAAATTCACCGCAGCGGTCCTGGAGCTGATCCTCCCCCTCCTGCTGGCAGAAGTCATCGATGAGCTGGTGCCCGCCGGCGACACTGCCGCCATCTGGCGGACCGACGGCTGGATGTCGCTGCTGGCTCTTGGGGCGGTGGGCTGCAATATTACCGCCAACCGGATGGCCGCCTGGGTCTCCATGGAGATGACCCGGGTACTGCGCCAGGATCTCTACCGCCGGATCCAGGGACTCTCCTGCACCCAGGCAGACCAATTCTCACCCTCCTCCCTGGTGTCCCGCCTCACCAATGACACCTACAATGTCCACCAGATGTTTGACAAGGTCCAGCGGGGCGGCATCCGGGCCCCCATGCTGGTGTTGGGCGGATTGATACTGACCTTTCTGCTGGAGCCCTCTCTGGCGCTGGTGCAGCTGGCGGTGAGCCTTCTCACCTTTCTCACCATTACGCTGGTGACCCGGCGGGGGATCCCCCACTACACCAGAGCTCAGGCGGCTGTGGACACGGTGGTGCGCATCCTACGGGAGAACGCCGCCGGGGTGCGGGTGGTAAAGGCCCTCGCCTGTCAGGTCAGGGAGCGGGATCGCTTTGACACAGCCAACCAGGCCCAGCGGCAGGCAGAGGCGCAGGCCGGGCAGGTCATGGCGCTGGCAAACCCCATAACCGATCTGCTGCTGAACGCCGGGCTCATCCTGGTAGTCCTGGTGGGGGCCCTGCGGGTCAACGCGGGACTGATGCCCCCGGGGCAGATCGTCGCCTTTATGACCTACTTCACTCTGATCCAAAGCGCCACACTGGGGCTTTCCAAGGTGTTCGTGAAGGTCAGCAAGGGCGCCGCATCCGCCCGCCGGATCCAGGAGGTCCTGCTGGCCCCGGAGCAGCAGCGGCAAACAGCTCCCCTGCCTGCTGGCGGCGGTTTTCTGGGCATGGACCGCGTCACATTCTCCTATCAGGGTGCCAAGCCGGATGTGGAGGAGGCGTCCTTCCTCCTGCGCCAAGGCGGGATGCTGGGAATCCTGGGGCCCACCGGCAGCGGCAAGAGCACACTGACCGCCCTGCTGCTGCGGCTGTATGACGCAGACCGGGGCGTGGTCTGGGTGGGCGGCATGGATGTAAAAGCCCAGGATCGCCGGGCACTCCAGAGCCGCTTCGGCGTGGTCTTTCAAAGCGACGACCTGATCCGCGGCACCGTCTATGAAAACATCTCCTTCCTGCGAAATCTCCCACGGCCAGCGGTGGGAGCCGCCGCCCGGACGGCCCAGGCGTGGCCCTTTATCTCCCAGCTGCCTCAGGGTCTGGACACCCCGCTGGACCTGGGCGGCGCCAACCTCTCCGGCGGCCAGCGCCAGCGGCTGCTGATCGCCCGGGCCCTGGCGGACCGGCCGGAGATCCTGATACTGGACAATGCCGACAGCGCCCTGGATTACTCCACAGCCGCCGCGCTGCGGCAGGCGCTGCGGCGGGATTTCCCCTGCACTACCCTGGTGATAATCTCCGAGCGGGTGTCCGCCGTGCGTGAAGCGGA
>ERZ791875.1068-NODE-1068-length-20649-cov-16.409537_pt1 | contig 20649 bp, 9 predicted proteins | sample MGYA00510278_ERZ791875 | MGnify/ENA primary metagenome ERZ791875 (study PRJEB30046, sample SAMN00792078) | human gut metagenome | study: EMG produced TPA metagenomics assembly of the A metagenome-wide association study of gut microbiota in type 2...
TTCTTTCCTTTTTCGGCTCAATCTATAAACAATGGTCGTATTTTTGTGTTATAAAACATGTAATTAGGAGGATAACAAAATGAAAAAGTTAGAAAGATTGTTTAGAAAGATCGGCAATGCCGATGTACATGTTTGGGGATACTCAACACTTGGCATACTCCCCAAAGAGAAGATTTAAGTTTTTTAGTTTTCAGGTATTAGTAATTTTAAAGGTTTAAAGATTATGGCAAAGAAAATGAGTTCATTAATTAGAAAAATCCTCAGTGAAGTAGGTCGCAACGAAATGCTTTCATGGGGGTACAGAATTGAAAAATGAGATTCAGTACATTAACTAAGCTTGAGTGGGGATGCGTTATTGAAAACGTTATCCCCACTTTTTATTCTGTCATTTAGGCTGTATAGTGGTTAATCCGCGTTCTTTATCTTTCTGTTTTCCATGTTCCGATAGTTCTTGTCGCACTATCAAAGTTTACCCCCACTTTTATTATTTTCCAGTCTCCCACCTGATAGGGAATGGCATACTCCTTACTATTAATCTGCGCCAATGCTTCTTCCGGTGTACCGTCCACTTTAAATTCAAAGACATAAAGGGTATCTTGTAATTTTACAATGGCGTCAGCCCTTCCGATAGCTGTATCTACTTCCACATCTATATATTGCCCCATCAGCCTGAAAAATAGATAGAAGATGGTTTGGTAATGTTTCTCTTCTTTATTATTTAACTTATTAGGGATAGAAGCGAAGAAGGACTTTAGTCTTTCCAGGCATCCATCCAAATTTCCGGCACGTAAGTCTTTAATAAATGATACTATATAAAATGTATTCTCTCGTGCGGGCAAATGTACATAAGCAGGCATGAGAGATTCGAGAAATCCTTTCCTGACTTCCTTGTTGGGGTAAGCTAGGGTATAGAGCTGAAAACTCGGGTCATATCCTTTAATAGTGAGATAGCCGCTTTGATAAAGTACTGGAAGAGGGTCGGTAATTCTATTAGTGGGAGCATCAAATTGTTCTGCTGTAGCAGTAGTGTCATCCAACTCACGGATATCAAAGTTACTTTCTTGTAGGAGATCTATCAAAAAAGTGGGAGTACCGGTAGAAAACCAAAAATTGGAATACTTTTTTTGTGCGAAAGCATTGAACAGACTGAATGGATTATAAATATCCTCGCTATTTTCACTAAAATGATATCCGTCATATTGTTGTTTCAGATGAGTACAAGCTTCTTCATATGTTTCATTATTGGCTTGAGCCATCTGTTCGATATCGATTTGCAGTGTGTGTACCTCTTGTTCGGTAATGCCGCATATAGCGCTATATTCATCCCACATACTGATATTTTGCAAGTTGTTCAGTTCGCTAAAGATACTCATTTGACTGAATTTGCTGATACCTGTGATAAAAAGGAAACGGATATATTGGCCTTGCGCTTTCAAAGGGCTGAAGAAATCGCGCATAATATCACGAATTTCTATTTGCAATTCCGTATTGTTATTACTGTCCAGCATGGGAGCATCATATTCATCTACAAGTATCACAACTGGTTTGCCGGTCTGTGTATATGCGCGTTGTATGATTCCCTTTAAACGAAGGCTGAAAGTCGTTTCTCCTTCTTCGCGTCCATATAATTTTTCCCATTGCAGTAACTGGTAATTAATGACGGCTGATAACGCTTCGGCAGTCATATATTTACTCACACTGAAATCAATATGTAGCACCGGATAAACAGCCCATTCTTTTTCCAGAGTTTCCATTGCCAATCCGTTGAACAAGTCTTTCTTTCCGGAAAAATAAGCTTCGAGTGTAGATACTAGCAGACTTTTCCCGAATCGTCGGGGACGGCTTAAAAAATAAACCTTATTTGTGTTTGTCAAACGGTAAATTAACTCCGTTTTATCAACGTACACATAACCATTATTTCGCAAATCTTCGAAATTCTGTATTCCTATCGGGTATCGTCTGAATCTCTCGTCCATCTAAATTACATTTTTATATGAAACATAGACAAAGATAGAACTAAATAGGGGAAAATCAAAGATCAAAAAGTATATTGTTGTTTTCTTCCATTTTTATTTTCGTATTTCTTTTCACATAATATACTCTTGTTTTCTTCCCATATTACGATACATTCTTTTAGCTCCTCACCTGTTTTATTTCTATTTGTGTATATATCGGTCTCATGGTGAAAAAATGACCTTCTTAAAAAGGGAATATTTAAACAGTCAGGAAGGCGCTAATGCCAACATCATATAAATATAGAATGAAAAAGCTTCGGCATTTGTAACTATGATATTTACTCTTTTTATGAATTGGATGGTTTTGTGATTAAATTGAAGCTGTCTTGATCTTAAACTGGTTATTTGGTAACTTTATTGAAATTTGATGATTCATTATGCTATTGTTATCATGTTTGTTATTGTCGATAAACTAGAGAAAAATAGCCTCCCTATTCCTCTTTTATTACTTTTTTGCCGGTGATAAATAAGTTCCTCGGTGAGGAAAGAGTCGTTGGTTTAAAAGGAACATCCCGTTGGTTTTAAACCAATGAAGGTTTTGTTGGTAAGAAAAGATGCATATTTCACGTACTTTTATGTAATATTAGTCTATGTTTCTGCATATTATTACACTTATTTATGCGAATTATTTGCTGGTTCATTATTTTTTGATTAACTGAATTTCTAATATAATCTTAAAAATCGAACATTGCTGTCTCTTTTTCAAATTTGGTATCAGATGAAATAAGACAATTATTGAAAATTAATTGAAAAAGAATAAATCTTTAAACTTTTATTCTTTACTTTGTTATTTATACAGATATATATCAAACTTAAACTGGAAAGATTATGAAAATAAGGCAGATTTGTATGCTGGTGCTGTTATGTCTGGGAGTGATTCCGGCAGTGCAGGCACAAACTTACGACAAATTATGGAAACAAGTGGAGCAGGCAGAAAAGAAGAGCCTGCCTGAGACTGTGATAAAACTGACTGGCGAGATTTATCAGAAAGGGGAGAAAGAAAAGAACTCTCCACAAATGCTGAAAGCGTATATGTGGCGGATGAGATACCGGGATATGCTGACCCCAGATAGCCTGTATACGAACCTGAATGGTTTGGAACTGTGGGCAAAGCAAACTGACCAACCCATGGACCGAGCTGTATTACATTCGCTGATAGCCGAGATTTATTCAATGTATGCTTTTAACAATCAATGGCAACTCCGGCAACGGACAGAGATTGTAGGTGAAGCTCCTTCGGCAGATATGAGGGAGTGGACAGCAAACATGTTTGTAGAGAAAGTGAGAACAAACGTAAGGGAAGCAATGGCGGATTCCGTACTATTGCTTAACACATCTTCACGTACTTATATTCCTTTTGTTGAGTTGGGCGAAACAAGTGAATACTATCATCATGATATGTATCATCTGCTGGCTACCCGCGGTATTGTAGCTTTACAGCAGGTAGCGGGATTGGATCGTGCCACTCCGGTGGAAGATATTTCGGAAGATTCGTCTGCTGAAAAAGAATCTTCGGTGAAACAGGATATTATAGCAATTTATGGAAATATGATTGCTGCTTATAAAGCATCCGGTTTGAAAGAAGGCTATGTGTTGACAGCGCTCAGCTATTTAGAGTGGAGACGTGATTCAGATAGAAACATCCGGCCTTTCGGACTGAAGAAAGGATTGTCGGGATTAACAGAAGATACCTACGTTACTGCACTGAATGAACTGAAAAGCAGATTTAAATCAGAGAGTATTTGTGCTGAAGTTTATTTGGCCCAGGCTCGCTATGCGATTGAAAAAGAACAGCAAACGTCAGCTTTGCAGCTTTGTGATGAGGCCATCCGTTTATACCCCGGTTATCGTAGAATTAACGCTCTGAAGAATTTGCGCGAAGATATCCTGTCACCGTTTCTGAATGTAACTGCGGCTGCAACAGCTTTCCCTGGTGAGGAAATCGAAATAAGAGCTTCGCACAAGAATCTGGATGGATTTACACTTCGTCTTTATCAGGCAAAGAAGTTGATAAAGGAACAGCACTTTGCGGTTCTTCGTCCCGAAGACTACCGGACGCAGGATACGGTATTTACCTTTAAAGCGCCGGAAGTCGGACAATATGTAATGCGTATCGTTCCGGATATTCGTGCCAAGAGAGACAGTGAAAGCAAATTCAATGTGACACGTTTCAAAGTATTGACCTGCCGTTTACTGGGAAATCAATATGAGGTAGTGACGCTGGACGGACAAACGGGACACCCTATACCGAATGCGAAAATAACTCTTTATACGAATGACGAAAAAGTATTGCAGGAATATATAACCGGGGCAGATGGCAAAGTTGTCTTCCCCTGGAAATCCGAATACAGATATTTGAAAGCTGCTAAAGGTATCGATACCGGTATGCCGTTTCAAAGCATTTACGGTGGAAGTTATGGATATTACGGAGATGAAAACAAGGTCTCCGAAGGAATGACTTTGTTGACGGACCGTTCTTTGTACCGTCCCGGTCAGACCGTATATGTGAAAGGAATTGCCTATGTACAGAAATCTGATACGGCAAATGTACTTCCGAACAAGGACTATACTGTTGTTTTGATGGATGCAAATAATCAGGAAGTTGGACAGAAAGCGGTTCGTACCAATGAATTCGGCTCGTTTACTGTCGATTTTGCATTGCCATCCGCTTGTCTGAATGGGATGTTTTCGTTGAAAGCCGGCGAGGGAAGAACGAATATTCGCGTGGAGGACTATAAACGTCCGACGTTTGATATTACTTTCGACAAGCAGCAGGGCAGTTATCAATTGGGCGATAAGGTAGAGGTGAAAGGTAAGATACAGTCTTATAGCGGTGTGTTGCTGCAAGACCTTCCGGTAAAATATACAGTGAAGCGTTCTGTTGTCGATCTTTGGAGACTGGCGGAAAGTACGCAGATTGCTTCCGGTGAGGTAATTGCCAATGAGGACGGGGAATTTACGATTCCGGTTTTTTTGGAAGAAAATAACGCCTATAAGAATAATACCAGAATCTATTACCGCTACTCGATAGAGGCTACTGCAACCAATGTAGCAGGTGAAACACAGTCGTCTACAGATGTGATAGCAGCAGGTAACCGTTCACTGATTCTACAAACAGAATTAAAAGAGAAGACCTGTAAGAATCAACCGTTTAACACTGTATTTAAGGTACAGAATCTGAATGGGCAGCCTGTTGAAGTAAAAGGTACATTCTCCCTCTATCAGGCGAAAGATGCGGACTTCAAGCAACTGGACGAGAATCCGGCTGCAACAGGTACATTTACTTCCAACGAAGAAATGACGATTGAGTGGGGAAACCTTCCTTCCGGACCGTATGTGTTGAAAGCAGTCGTAAAAGATGGACAGGGCAAAGAAGTGACGGCTGAGGCCAACACCATTCTTTTCTCCCGCGAAGATAACCGTCCGCCGGTAGAAACGACCGTTTGGTTCTATGAGGCAAATACGGAATTTGATGCAACGCATCCGGCCGTGTTCTGCTTCGGAACTTCGAAAAAAGATGCTTATGTGATGATGAATGTATTCTCCGGTAATAAGTTGCTGGAAAGCAAGACTATGAATCTGTCCGACACAATTGTACATTTTAAATATCCATATCAGGAAAGCTATGGTGACGGAGTACTGGTAAGTTTCTGTATGGTAAGAGACGGACAAGTCTATCAGGAACAGGCAAGGCTGAAAAAGCGTCTGCCGGACAAGACATTGACCATGAAATGGGAAGTATTCCGTGATAAACTGCGTCCCGGACAGAAAGAAGAATGGAAACTGACTATTAAGACACCGCAGGGACAGGCTGCCGAGGCAGAAATGCTAGCAACTATGTACGATGCTTCGCTGGATAAGATATGGAATAGAAAACAGAATTTCAGTGTATTCTATAATCAGATCATCCCTTATTCTAGTTGGATGGGCGGATATTTCGGTAATAATTCGTTCAATTACTGGTGGAATAATAAATACTTCAAAGTACCGACAATGGAATATGACTATTTTGTGACGCAGGGAACGATGTCGATGGACCAGGCGTTGAATGGAATGGTGCCGGGAGTGATGGTCAGAGGATATGGCGTGCAAAAGCAGGCCTCAATGACGGGCAGTATGATGATACGGGGCGTTTCGAGAAGTAAGGCGGAAGCAAAATATGTACCTGCTTTGGTTGGAAGTGTTGCTGAGGATGCGGTATTTGAATCAGAGTTAGTGTCAGTAGAGGCAGGCAAGCTGGACGGCGTATCCGAAGAAGAAACTCTTCCCGAAGCTCCCGCCGATTTGCGTACGAACCTTGCGGAAACAGCCTTCTTCTACCCGCAACTTCGTACCAATGAACAAGGCGAAGTTTCCTTCTCCTTCACTATGCCCGAAAGTCTGACCCGCTGGAACTTCCGCGGTTACTCTCATACCAAAGGTATGCTGATGGGCACATTGGACGGTGAAGCCACTACAAGCAAAGAATTTATGCTGACTCCTAATCTGCCTCGTTTCGTACGTGTCGGAGATAAGACATCTGTTGCCGCCTCCATTTCCAACATGACCGGAAAGCTGCAGGCCGGTACGGTGAACATGATTCTCTTTGATCCGATGACGGAAAAGGTAATCAGCACACAAAAACAGAAGTTTACCGTAGAGGCCGGAAAGACAATCGGCGTCAGCTTCATGTTTACTGTGAGTGATAAATACGAGATACTGGGATGCCGGATGATAGCCGACAGCGGTACCTTCAGTGATGGTGAACAGCAGCTACTTCCCGTGCTTAGTAATAAAGAGCATCTGGTAGAAACGCTTCCGATGCCTGTCCGTGGAGAAGAAACACGTACTTTCTCTCTTGACAGCCTGTTCAATCATCATAGTAAGACGGCAACCGACCGTAAACTAACCGTTGAATTTACCGGAAATCCTGCCTGGTATGCTATTCAGGCATTGCCTTCATTGAGCCTTCCGGAAAATAATAATGCCATTTCGTGGGCTACCGCTTACTACGCAAATACACTGGCTTCCTACATCATGAACAGCCAGCCACGTATTAAAGCCGTATTCGATAGCTGGAAGCTACAGGGTGGAACCAAAGAAACCTTCCTGAGCAACCTGCAAAAGAACCAGGAAGTGAAGAATATCCTGTTATCCGAATCTCCGTGGGTACTCGAAGCGCAAACGGAAGAACAGCAGAAAGAACGTATCGCCACTCTGTTCGATCTGAACAATATCCGTAGCAACAACATTGCCGCATTGACAAGATTACAGGAGTTGCAGAATTCAAGCGGAGCATGGTCGTGGTATAAAGGTATGACCGGTAGCCGTTACGTCACTACCTACATTGCCGAATTGAATGCCCGTCTGGCTATGATGACGGGTGAACAACCAAGCGGCACGGCGCTTGCCTTGCAGAAGAATGCTTTTACCTATCTCCATCAGGAAGCTCTGAAGGAATATAGAGAAATTCTCAAAGCACAGAAAGACGGTGTGAAGTTTACAGGTGTTTCCGGAAGTATCTTGCAATATCTATATCTGATCGCTCTGTCCGGCGAACAAGTTCCGGCTTCCAATAAAGCCGCCTATACTTATTATCTGTCCAAGATAGGCGAAATGCTTCCGACCGCTTCGATGGATACGAAAGCGATTGCCGCTATCATTCTGGATAAGGCCGGACGGAAGAAAGAAGCTCAGGAATTCATCGCTTCACTGAAAGAACATCTGACGAAGACGGATGAACAGGGAATGTTCTTTGCCTTCAATGAAAATCCCTATTCCTGGGGCGGAATGAAAATGCAGGCTCATGTAGACGTAATGGAAGCGCTGGAACTGACAGGCGGAAATAACGATACCGTAGAAGAAATGAAACTCTGGCTGCTCAAACAGAAGCAGACCCAACAGTGGAATTCTCCGGTAGCTACTGCCGATGCCGTCTATGCCTTACTGATGAAAGGCGTAAACCTGCTCGACAATCAGGGAGACGTGCGTATTGTCATTGCCAATGAGGTGCTGGAAACTGTCTCTCCAAGCAAGACTACCGTACCGGGACTGGGCTATATCAAACGCTCGTTTACACAGAAGAATGTAGTGGACGCCCGTAAGATAGAAGTCGAAAAGAGAAATCCGGGCATTGCGTGGGGAGCCGTTTATGCGGAATATGAATCACCCATCAAGGATGTGAGACAACAGGGAGGAGAACTGAATGTGCAAAAGCAACTGTATGTGGAACGTATGGTGAACAATGCTCCTCAACTACAGCCTATTACAGAAAAGACCGTTCTTCAGGTAGGCGATAAAGTAGTTTCCCGTTTGAGCATTCGTACAGACCGTCCGATGGACTTCGTACAGTTGAAAGACCAGCGGGGCGCCTGCTTCGAACCGATCGGCAGCGTATCCGGTTACAACTGGAGTAATGGAATCGGCTATTACATAGACATCAAGGATGCTTCCACCAATTTCTTCTTTGACCATTTAGGAAAAGGAGTGTATGTGTTGGAGCATAGCTATCGTATCAGCAGAGTAGGAACCTATGAGATAGGTTTGGCAACCATGCAATGCGCCTATGCGCCGGAATACGCTTCGCACTCGGCTTCGATGACAATTATTATTAAATAACGCACAGAGAAGATTTCTTCTCCACCGGTGAGCAGGGCACTCGCCACCGATGAGGAAGGTGTTCCCCACCGATGAAGGCTGCCTTCATCGGTGGGGAACTTTTTGTTGATGAATACTGCGCTGCAGGAGTTGTCACAGGGTAAAGTATTTTCTCAAACGGTGTTAATCTATGTAATCTGTGATGAAAAACTCATCTAAAACTCCTACATTTGTGGACCAAAATAAAATATATCACATGAAACGTACTTTACTATTGATATTTACTCTGCTTACTGTCACTTTGGCGGCTGTTGCCCAACCCCGTATTTCCTCTAACAAGGAGACGCACAACTTTGGACAAATAGAATGGAAAAAGCCGGTAACAGTAGAATATACCATCACCAATACCGGAAACGAGCCGTTGGTGCTGACCAATGTCACGACATCCTGTGCCTGTGCCGTAGCCGACTGGACAAAGGAACCCATTGCTCCGGGTGCCAAAGGAACTGTGAAAGCCTCTTTTGACGCGAAAGCGCTGGGACGTTTTGACAAGTCGATAGGCATATACAGCAATGCCACTCCGAATTTGGTTTATCTGAAATTCACCGGTGAGGTAGTGCAGGAAATCAAAGATTATTCAAAACTTCTTCCGTATGCCATCGGCAATATCCGCATTGACCGTGACGAGTTCTCCTTCCCCGATGTCTATCGCGGACAGCAACCGTCCATGACGTTCAGCATTGCCAATCTTTCCGACCGTCCGTACGAACCGGTATTGATGCACCTGCCTCCTTATCTGAAGATGGAAGCGGAACCTAAAGTACTGCTGAAAGGTAAAAAAGGAACGATCAAGCTGACACTGGATGCCAGCCAGCTGCAGGACTTCGGACTGACACAGACCTCTGTCTACCTGTCCCGTTTCTCCGGTGATAAAGTGAGTGAAGATAATGAGATACCCGTTTCGGCCATTCTTCTTCCTGATTTCTCGCGTATGACGGAGAAAGATTCTTTGAATGCTCCTTCCATCCACATCTCGGAGACGAATATTGACCTGAGTATTCCGTTGATCAAGAAGAATAAAGTCAGCCATGATATATTGATCGCTAATGCGGGAAAGACCCCGTTAGTCATCAGCAAGCTACAGGTATTCAACTCTTCTGTAGGAGTAAGACTGAAAAAGACGGTCATTCCGCCGGACGGAATGACCAAGTTGAAAGTGACGATCCACAAGCGGGATGTAGGTAATAAGAAACATCATTTACGTATCTTGATGATTACAAACGACCCGTTGCGTCCGAAAGTTGAAATAAATATCAAACGCTAACTCTTATTATCATGGAACATCCTGAAAATAACGAAGAATATAAAGGACTCGTTGTCAATAAAGGCATCGAACAGCCCTCATCCGTGAATCCTTATTTGAAACGTAAGCCCAAAAAGCGTCAGCTTTCGGTAGCGGAATTTGTAGAAGGTATTGTGAAAGGCGATGTCACTATTCTCAGTCAGGCTGTGACACTGGTAGAGAGCGTGAAGCCCGAACATCAGGCTGTCGCCCAGGAAGTGATCGAGAAATGTCTGCCTTATTCCGGCAATTCCATCCGTGTAGGTATCAGTGGAGTGCCCGGTGCGGGAAAGAGTACCTCGATTGACGTATTCGGCCTGCATGTGCTCGAAAAAGGCGGTAAGTTGGCGGTGCTGGCTATCGACCCTAGCAGTGAGCGCAGTAAAGGCAGTATCCTGGGAGACAAGACACGTATGGAACAACTTTCCGTACATCCCAAATCGTTTATCCGCCCCAGCCCTTCAGCAGGTTCGTTGGGAGGAGTTGCCCGGAAGACCCGTGAAACGATTGTGCTCTGTGAGGCTGCCGGATTTGATAAAATCTTTGTAGAAACCGTTGGAGTGGGACAGAGCGAAACGGCTGTTCATTCTATGGTAGATTTCTTCCTGCTGATTCAGTTGGCAGGTACGGGAGATGAATTGCAAGGCATCAAACGAGGAATCATGGAGATGGCGGACGGTATTGTCATCAACAAAGCCGACGGAGATAATCTGGAACCTGCTAAGTTGGCTGCCAGCCAGTTCCGTAATGCGCTGCATCTGTTTCCGGCTCCCGAATCGGGATGGATTCCGAAGGTGCTGACTTACTCCGGTTTTTATAATATCGGCGTGAAGGAAATCTGGGACATGGTGTATGAATATATCGATTTCGTGAAGAAGAACGGTTATTTTGACTATCGCCGTAATGAACAGAGTAAGTACTGGATGTACGAAACGATCAATGAACAGCTCCGTGATAGCTTCTATCACAATCCTCGGATTGAAGCGATGCTTCAGGAGAAGGAACAACAAGTGCTGCAGGGAAATCTTACTTCGTTTATCGCTGCTAAGAGCCTGCTGGATACCTATTTTGACGAATTAAAACGATGATAAAGCAGAAACAGTGATGGATTAGAAAAACGACCGAACATTTACCCCCGATAACTATACCCTAATTAATAACCAATTGTTAACTTTAACACCTGATGAACAAAACCTTATTAACCGGGCTTTTGTGTTGTAGTTTGTCAATACAGAGCTTTGCAGACCAACCGTTAGAAGGATTCACCTATGGTTCGGTGAATGCTCCTACAGGAAAAGAGTGGGAATCTCCCGAAAACCTGGCGCTCAACAAAGAGCAGCCGCATGCTTATTTCTTTCCGTTCCAGCATTTGGATAATGCCCGCAAGGTATTGCCGGAAAACAGTAAGTATTGGCAGTCACTTGACGGTGACTGGAAGTTTCACTGGGCACCCGACCCCGACTCCCGCCCCAAAGATTTCTATCAGACTGAGTATGATGTCAGCTCATGGGATGCGATTCCCGTGCCTTCAAGCTGGAATATTTATGGCATTCAAAAGGACGGAAGCCAGAAGTACGGAACGCCTATCTACGTCAACCAACCGGTAATCTTCCAGCACAGCGTGAAGGTGGATGACTGGCGCGGAGGCGTGATGCGTACTCCTCCTGCCAACTGGACTACTTACAAGGATCGGAACGAAGTAGGTTCCTTCCGCCGTGATTTCGAAATCCCGCAGGACTGGGACGGACGCGAAGTCTTTATCAGCTTCGATGGTGTCGATTCATTCTTCTATCTGTGGATCAACGGTCAGTACGTAGGTTTCTCCAAGAATTCGCGTAATACCGCTAATTTCAATATCACTCCCTATTTACAGAAAGGCAAGAACACCGTAGCCGCCGAAGTGTATCGTAGTTCGGACGGTTCCTTCCTCGAAGCGCAGGATATGTTCCGTCTGCCGGGCATCTTCCGTACGGTTGCCTTGTACTCGGTTCCCAAAGTTCATTTCCGTGACTTGGTTGCCACACCCGATTTGGATGCGACTTATACGGACGGTTCTCTGACTGTCAATGCCGAAATCCGTAATCTGGATAAGAAAGCCATCAAAGACTACAAGGTATATTACTCTTTATATGCCAACAAACTGTATTCTGATGAGAATACCTTGGTAGATGGATTCTTATCTCCTGTGATCGACAAAATCGCTCCGAATGAAACCGGTAGTGTTCAGACTGTTCTTAAGGTAAAGGCTCCTAATAAGTGGTCGGCTGAATTTCCGTATCGCTACACGTTGGTAGCCGAATTGAAGGATAAGAAGAACAGAACCGTTGAAATGGTTTCCACCATTGTCGGTTTCCGCAAAGTGGAGATTAAGGATACTCCTGCCTCCGAAGATGAATTCGGACTTGCCGGACGTTATTATTATGTGAACGGAAAGACGGTCAAACTGAAAGGAGTGAACCGCCACGAATCCAATCCGGGAGTAGGGCACGCCATTACCCGTGAGATGATGGAAAAAGAGATTATGCTGATGAAGCGTGCCAACATCAATCATGTACGTAATTCACATTATCCGGATGATCCGTATTGGTATTTCCTGTGCAACAAATACGGTATTTATCTCGAAGATGAGGCGAATATAGAATCGCACGAATATTATTATGGTGCTGCCTCCCTCTCTCATCCGGTGGAATGGAAAAATGCGCACGTGGCACGTGTGATGGAAATGGTGCGTGCCAATGTTAACAATCCTTCTATTGTTATCTGGTCGTTGGGCAATGAAGCCGGACCGGGCAAGAACTTTGTGGCGGCTTATGATGCTTTGAAGAAGTTTGATACTTCCCGTCCTGTGCAATATGAGCGTAATAATGACATTGTAGATATGGGTTCCAACCAATATCCGTCTATCGGCTGGGTACGTGGGGCCGTGCAGGGGAAATATGATATCAAGTATCCGTTCCATATATCCGAATATGCCCATTCAATGGGGAATGCCTGCGGTAATCTGATAGATTACTGGGAAGCTATGGAGTCGACCAATTTCTTCTGTGGAGGTGCCATTTGGGATTGGGTAGACCAGTCTATGTACAATTATGACCCGAAGACGGGTGTCCGTTATCTGGCTTACGGCGGAGACTTTGGCGATACTCCCAATGATGGTCAGTTTGTAATGAACGGCATCGTGTTTGGTGACCTTGAACCGAAGCCTCAGTACTATGAAGTGAAAAAGGTATATCAGCACATCGGCGTAAAGGCAATAGATACAGAAAAGGGGGTATTTGAGATCTTCAATAAGTACTACTTTAAGAACTTGGCGGAAGATTACCAGTTGGTATATTCGCTTTATGAAGACGGTAAACCGATAATGACCGGTAAACCGATGGATATCAATATAGCTCCACGCCAACGTGCACAGATCACTCTGCCGTATGATCATGCCCCTCTTAAGAAAGATGCTGAGTACTTTATGAAACTACAGTTTATACTGAAAGATCAAAGACCTTGGGCTGCCAAAGGCTTTCCGATGGCAGAGGAACAGATTTTGATAAAGGAGGCTACGGATCGCCCGTCCATCAGTGAAGTAACTGCCGGTGCAGCAAAACTGGATGGATTCATACTGGACAAGGATACGAAGCGCATCCTTATAAAGGGAGCTGACTTTGAAGCCATATTTGACCCGCAAACCGGAAGTATCTACAGTCTGAAGTATGGCAACGAGACTGTTATCGCCGATGGCAACGGTCCGAAACTCGATGCTCTCCGTGCTTTTACAAACAATGATAACTGGTTCTATGCCCCCTGGTTCGAACATGGTTTGCACAATCTGATTCATAAAGCAACTGAATATAAAGTACTGAATAAAGGCAATGGCACTTTGGTATTGAGTTTTACGGTAGAATCTCAGGCACCGAATGCCGCACGCATTAAGGGTGGTACAAGCTCCGGTAAGAATAGCATCGAAGAACTGACCGACAGAAAATTCGGTAGCAATGACTTTAAATTTGTCACTAACCAGATATGGACAGTGTATCCGGACGGTTCTATCGAATTGCAGTCCAGCATTACTTCCAATCGTTCAAGTTTGGTTTTGCCACGTTTGGGTTATGTGATGAAAGTTCCACAACAATACAGTAACTTCACTTACTATGGACGCGGACCGATAGATAACTATGCCGACCGTAAGAGCGGACAGTTTATCGAACAGTATACGAATAGCGTAGCAGGTGAGTTCGTAAACTTCCCGAAACCTCAGGATATGGGCAATCACGAAGATGTTCGCTGGTGTGCATTGACCAATCAGGCAGGGAATGGAGCTGTCTTCGTAGCTACCGACCGTCTTTCGGCTTCGGCACTTCAGTACTCGGCTCTCGACTTGATTTTGGCTTCCCATCCTTATCAGTTGCCGAAGGCAGGCGATACCTATCTGCATTTGGATTGTGCAGTGACCGGTCTGGGTGGTAACAGTTGTGGTCAGGGAGGTCCTCTCGTACACGACCGTGTGTTTGCCAATCAGCACAGCATGGGCTTCATCATTCGTCCTGCCGGTAAGGAACTGAGTGTCGTTGCCAATGTTGCTCCTGCGGGAGATCTTCCTCTGTCTATCACACGCACCCCTGCCGGAATGGTCGAATTGACTTCGGCAAAGAAAGATGCTGTCATTTGTTATAGCATTGACGGAAGTAAAAAAGTGCAGGAATACACAGAGCCTGTCCCTATGCGTAACGGAGGTACGATCAAGGCATGGTATAAGGATAGTAAGGATATCAGCAGCACGATGAAGTTTGAGAAAATAGAAAGCATTCAGACGCAAGTCGTATACGCCAGTAGTCAGGAATCGGGTGAAGGCGATGCTTCTCATCTGACTGATGGTGATCCGAATACCATCTGGCATACCATGTATTCGGTGACAGTTGCCAAATACCCGCATTGGGTAGATTTGGATGCCGGTGAAGTCAAGGAAATCAAAGGCTTTACTTACCTGCCACGACAGAATGGAGGAAACGGTAATATCAAGGATTACTCTATTCAGGTCAGCATGGATGGAAAAGAATGGGGAGAGCCTGTTAATAAAGGAACGTTCGCAAGGGACTCCAAAGAAAAGAGAGTCTTGTTTGACAAACCGGTGAAGGCACGTTATATCCGTTTCACGGCTTTAAGCGAACAGAACGGACAGGATTTTGCGTCCGGTGCGGAGATAACGATTCTGGCTAACTAAAGATAGCTGAATATATAGAAGAAAAGTATCAATGGGAATGTGTCCCCCCTTCTAAATTTATGAGGGTTTCGACACATCCCCATTGATGCTTTTCTTTATTTTATCGGTATGAGGAAACTCCTACAACTCCTTTCCCGCCTTCTCAAAATCCGCCTTAGACTTACTCTGCGTCACAATATACACACCCAGAAACACAAGTGTAATGGCGATTCCTTTTTCCCAGCCGAAGCTCCCGATTCCCATGAGGATTGCTGCAATCGTAGCCACAATCGGCTGCATATAGTTATACATACTTACCACTGTAGGGCGGAGTAACTTCTGAGCTGTCATGATGCAGAGATAAGCAAGGAAACTTCCTCCCAGTACGACATACAATACCTGCAAAATGGCAACCGTTGGAATGCTGGTCCATTGAATGACCGAAATATCTTGATAAGAGAAAGGAATATAACACATCGAAGCATAGATAAACATCCATTTATTGATGGTTACTGCCGAATATCGCTGAGACAGCCCCTTGAACACCGTCAGATAGATGGAGAAACTGATTTGCGCAACCAGACAAAGCAAGTCACCGATCAGACTTCCGTTACCACTACTCGCTGCCTGACTGCTCATAATAAGGATAAGCGCTCCCATAGCTCCCACGAAAATACCCAGTACTTTCTTATTCGTAATCGGCTCTTTCAGATAGATGGCTGCCACAATCATGGTAACTATCGGCAGAGTAGTCGTTACGATAGAAGCATCAATAGGCGAAGTCATCGAAAGCCCGAAGATAAATATCCCCTGATTGAAAACCAGAGCAAAGAGGGAAGCAAAGAAAATCTTCAGCATATCGCGGTGGTCCACATGCTCCTGTTTGCAGAAGATGGAAAGTATCCAGAATGCCGCTGCCGCACCTACCATACGAAACGTGGTGACGGAGATAGCTGAAAACTCTTGAAGTGCCGATTTGCCGATAGGAGACATCAGTCCCCACATAACGTTTGCCGTGAGTGCAAACAGATGTCCGTGCAGATTCTTGTTATTGCCCATAAGTCTGTGTATACCTTTTAATTGTTACCTTTATTGAAAACTGCTGCAAAGGTAACCAATTTGTCGCATGATTTGTTTATATTTGCCTTGATTAAAATTGAATATTATGGAACAACAGGCAGACTATATCCGGCGGATCGAGATCAAAGGACTCTGGGGCCGCTTTAATATACAATGGGATTTGCGTCCGGATGTGAATATCCTTTCCGGCATCAACGGAGTGGGAAAGACCACTATTCTGAACCGTTCGGTGGGATACCTCGAACAGCTTTCTGGCGACATACAGCTCTCCGGTGAAATGAAAAGCGACGCAAAGAACGGAGTACACCTCTTCTTTGATAATCCCGCAGCGACTTATATCCCATACGATGTGATCCGCAGCTACGACCGCCCCTTGATTATGGGTGACTTCACGGCACGCATGGCAGACAAGAACGTGAAGTCCGAACTGGACTGGCAACTGTATCTGTTGCAGCGCCGCTATCTCGATTATCAGGTCAATATCGGCAATAAGATGATCGAAATGCTTTCCAGCAATGACGAGGAACAGCGCAGCAAAGCCGCCACCCTCTCCCTTGCCAAACGTCGTTTTCAGGATATGATTGACGAACTGTTCAGCTACACCCGCAAAAAGATAGACCGCCGTCGGAATGACATAGCCTTCTATCAGGACGGAGAATTGCTGTTTCCATATAAGCTCTCGTCCGGTGAAAAGCAAATGCTCGTGATTCTGCTGACAGTGCTCGTGCAGGACAACAGCCACTGTGTCCTTTTCATGGACGAACCGGAAGCCTCCCTGCACATCGAATGGCAACAGAAACTGATTTCAATGATCCGAGAACTGAATCCCAATGTGCAAATCATTCTGACCACCCATTCGCCTGCCGTCATCATGGAGGGCTGGCTGGATGCAGTGACAGAGGTGAGCGATATTTCCACCGAAGCGGACGGATTCAGACTCACCCCGACTATTAATTGTTAATGACAACTTCTACATGGCAACTTCACTACGCGATAATCTGACTTCTTCTTACTTCAATGCTGCCCACAAGCTGTATTCCAAAAAGGCTCGCCGGCGCATCATTGCTTACGTAGAGAGCTATGATGATGTTGCTTTCTGGCGCACATTACTCGAAGAGTTTGAAGATGACGAGCATTATTTTCAAGTGATGCTCCCTTCGGCCACCTCATTGGCAAAGGGGAAGAAGATGGTACTCATGAACACGCTGAATACCGCCGAACTGGGCAGAAGTCTGATTGCCTGTGTCGACAGTGACTATGATTTCCTGTTGCAGGGAGCCACGAACACTTCCCGAAAGATCAACCGGAACAAGTACATATTCCAAACCTACACATACGCTATCGAAAACTATCACTGCTTTGCCGAAAGTCTTCACGAAGTATGTGTGCAGGCCACATTGAACGACCGTTTTATACTGGATTTCAACGCTTATCTGAAACGGTATTCGGAAATCGTATACCCGCTTTTCCTGTGGAACGTGTGGTTTTATCGTCAACGGGATACGTATACTTTCCCGATGTACGACTTCCATACTTATACTGCCTTGAGGGAGATCAGTCTGAAACATCCGGAACACAGTCTGGAAGCACTGCAACACCGAGTTAATCAGAAACTTGCTGAACTGAAAAAATGCTTCCCCGGTTCTGTCAACCAAGTGAACGGATTGCGGTCGGAATTAAAGGAACTGGGACTCGTCCCCGAAACCACCTATTTATATATGCAGGGACATCACGTGATGGATAATGTCGTGATGAAACTTCTGATTCCCGTCTGTACCGCCCTGCGCCGGGAACGGGAACAGGAAATCAAACGACTGGCGGAACATAATGAACAATTCAGGAATGAATTGACTTGTTATCAGAACAGCCAAGTGAATGTCGAAATCATGTTGAAGAAGAATGTCGCCTATAAGCGACTCTTCCACTACGACTGGCTGAGGCAGGACATTCAGGAATATCTGGCCAAAGGAGACTGAATAAAAGGGAACTAACTAATAAGGGAATAAACTAAAAGAGATACTATTTTATGAAAGAAGTGATTGATACAGTGAGTGTGGCATTGGCAAATGGAGATACGGAGAATGTTGGCAATGTCGTGATGCAGGAGGTCAACCGTACGTTGCTCTCGGCAGGTGTGGATGAAGTATGGGCGGACAAAATAGATAATCTGATCGTATTGCTGTTTATTATCGGAATAGCCTTGTTGGCTAACATAATCTGCCGTAAAATCATTTTACGGGTGGTAGCCAAGTTGGTGAAGCAGACCAAAGCTACCTGGGACGACATTGTATTCAACCATAAAGTGATGGTGAATGTCAGCCGGATGGTAGCGCCTATCCTGATTTATATCGCCATTCCTATCGCATTCCCCGAGCATGCGGATTCTGATTTGCTCGATTTTCTGCGGCGTCTCTGTCTGATATATATCATTGCCGTTTTTCTTCGTTTCATCAGCGCTTTGTTTACGGCTGTCTATCAAGTCTACAGTGAGCGGGAGCAGTATCGGGACAAACCGTTGAAAGGACTTTTGCAGACGGCGCAAGTGATTCTTTTCTTTATAGGAGCCATTATTATTATAAGCATTCTGATCAATCAGAGCCCGATGGTCTTGCTGACCGGATTGGGAGCGTCTGCCGCTATTCTGATGTTGGTTTTCAAAGATAGTATCATGGGATTTGTATCCGGTATTCAGCTTTCTGCCAACAATATGCTGAAGGTGGGCGACTGGATCACCATGCCGAAATATGGTGCGGACGGTACAGTGATAGAAGTAACGCTGAATACCGTGAAGGTGCGTAATTTCGATAATACGATTACGACCATTCCTCCTTACCTGCTGATCAGCGATTCTTTTCAGAACTGGCAGGGAATGCAGGAGTCCGGCGGACGCCGGGTGAAGCGTTCCATTAATATCGATATGACAAGCGTGCGCTTTTGTACTCCCGAAATGCTGGAAAAATATCGCAAGATACAGTTGCTGGCAAATTACGTAGATGAAACGGAGAAAGTGGTAGAAGAATATAATAAGGAGCATGATATTGATAATTCCGTGTTGGTGAACGGGCGGAGGCAGACCAATCTGGGAGTTTTTCGTGCCTATCTGACCAATTATTTGCGAAGCCTGCCCACTGTTAATCAGAATATGACCTGTATGGTACGCCAGCTTCAGCCTACAGAAACCGGCATTCCGCTGGAACTTTATTTCTTTTCTGCCAACAAAGTATGGGTTGCTTACGAAGGCATACAGGCAGACGTGTTCGACCATGTACTTGCCATCATTCCGGAGTTCGGCCTGCGCGTCTTTCAGAATCCGTCGGGTGAAGACCTGCGACGGATAGGAGTGAAGATAGAACACTGATTTAAAAGATAGAATACTATATATTTTAAGAACGATACATACTGTTAACCATTATTGATTATGAACACACCTATACCCAATCAGATTATCCGTGAAATTACACCTTTGTCCGACAAAGACTGTTTCTATATTGCAGAACGTTATAAGACGGAGTTTACCTATCCGATTCATAACCATTCTGAATTTGAACTGAACTTTACGGAAAAGGCCGCCGGAGTCAGGCGTGTAGTGGGAGATTCCTCCGAAGTGATAGGAGATTATGATCTGGTTCTGATTACGGGCAAAGACTTGGAACACGTATGGGAACAGAATGAATGCCGCTCCAAAGAGATACGGGAGATCACCATCCAATTCTCTTCCGATCTGTTCTTCAAGAGCTTTATCAATAAGAACCAGTTCGACTCTATCCGCCGGATGCTGGATAAAGCTCAGAAAGGACTTTGTTTCCCGATGTCCGCCATACTTAAGATATATCCGTTGCTGGATACGCTTGCTTCCGAGAAACAAGGGTTCTATGCGGTGATCAAGTTTATGACGATCCTGTATGAACTTTCTCTCTTTGAGGAAGAGGCCCGGACACTGTCCAGTTCTTCTTTTGCTAAGATTGATGTTCATTCCGATAGCCGCCGGGTACAGAAGGTGCAGGAATATATCAATCTCCATTATCAGGAAGAAATCCGATTGGGACAGTTGGCAAGCATGGTCGGGATGACTGATGTGTCATTCAGCCGTTTCTTTAAGTTGCGTACGGGGAAGAACCTTTCCGATTATATTATTGATATCCGACTGGGATTCGCTTCGCGGTTGCTGGTAGATTCTACGATGTCTATCGCAGAAATCTGTTATGAGTGCGGATTCAATAACCTGTCTAATTTTAATCGTATCTTTAAGAAGAAAAAGGATTGTTCTCCGAAGGAGTTTCGCGAGAACTACCGGAAGAAAAAGAAACTGATCTAATTTCTCTGTCTCCTCGCATACTTTACTAGTCTGTTTCTCTATTAGGGCTGACTAAAAAGTCAATAGTATCTCCATTCTCCTCCTTCGGGGAGGTTGTGTAAAAAGTAAGAATCAAGTGTTCTTTGACATA
>ERZ791875.1074-NODE-1074-length-20546-cov-2.564101_pt1 | contig 20546 bp, 18 predicted proteins | sample MGYA00510278_ERZ791875 | MGnify/ENA primary metagenome ERZ791875 (study PRJEB30046, sample SAMN00792078) | human gut metagenome | study: EMG produced TPA metagenomics assembly of the A metagenome-wide association study of gut microbiota in type 2...
AAACGTGTCTTCGAAAATTTTGTTAATTCTTCACAATCCTCTCAACCTTAATAGAGTTTCGCAATTACTTATAGTTCTTATATCCAACTTCCTGAAGTCTTGCGTCTTTCGCCTGAACCTGCTCTTTTAAATCTTTTGAGTAAGCTTTTAATCTCTCTAACAGTGCCTCATCGGAAGTAGCAAGAATTTTTGCTGCAAGAAGCCCTGCATTAGCTCCACCATTGATTGCTACGGTTGCAACCGGGATACCGGATGGCATCTGCACGATAGAATATAAGGAATCTCTTCCTCCTAAAGAAGTGGTGTGCATCGGAATACCAATGACTGGCATTGGGAAAATCGCTGCGCACATACCCGGCAGGTGTGCTGCCATTCCTGCTCCTGCAATGATGACCTTAAAGCCCTTGCTCTCAGCCGTTTTCGCATATTCAAAGAAAACATCCGGCTCACGATGTGCAGAAATGATTGTCATCTCGTAATCGATTCCTAATTTTTCTAATATATCTGCTGCTTTTGCCATTACTGGCATATCTGAGTCGCTGCCCATTACAATACCAACTTTTGCCATGATATTCGTCTCCTTTTTTGTTTCAATCGTTCTATCTTCGAAATGATTATAATATGTTTCGATTAAGAAGTCTAATTAATAATCGTTATTTGTTTTATTAATTTTCTTTATATATAAACAAGGTACCCTAATTTTATATGCCATTGCACATGTATCAAGGTACCCTATAAAATATAACAGCCGTTTTATTCATCCAGCGGTCTGTTCAGTTCTTCAATTCCTGCCAGCACAAAACGTCCGTCTGAGATAATATCCTCTGTCGTTCCATCTTTGCGGATGACTGTGATCTTATCCAGTTCATCATAAGGAATTGTAATATCAGTGTGGCAGTTAAAGTATGCTTTACTCATATCTTCATTACGAAGCTTGGAGAAATCATTCTCTCTTGCTACAATCTGTTTTCCGTCCGGATTGTAGGTCACCATATCCTCCTCATGGGAATAGCAGGTGTCACCGACTGCAAAATGAGGACCGGTCTTCTCTGCGATTAAGATTGGAAGCTTATCGGCAATATCAAAGTCTCTTGCCATGCGGTAAGCAGTCGTGTTTGTTCCGATTGCGAACTCACCCATTGGCAGTGTATCATGATTCATTAAAACATTCTCTTTGATATAATTTTTACATTCTTCCTCTTTGTCAAAGTTTGTACAGGTGTAATCTTTGATCACGCCATCTTCAAAATCAATTTCCAGATTGAGATATTTCAGTTCATTCAGATAAACCTGGCTGACAAATAATTTTCCGGTAGTTCCTTTTAATACTGGAGAAGTGAACACCTCACCAACCGGAATATTCACATCTGCCACACAGTTTTCAAATGCAGTCTCTTTGGAAGCATCTTTTAATGGCCAGACAGAAACATAAAGGTCTGTCTTGTTGCCATTTTTTCCGGTAATGTGTACTTTTTCCGCCTGATCTAACACATCAATGATTTTCTGCTGCATCGTCTGATACAAGGTGTAATCCAATGTATTGATTTTTACGGTCTCTGCAAAAATCTCTTTGAACTTGTCGCCAATCTCCGGTACCGGATATGCAATGATCGTAAAACTGCGCTCCTCACCAATGATGTACTCATTTGTGATCTGTCCGGACATACTCATATCGTATACGCTTAGCTGCTGCTGTTTTTCATTCAGTTTCAGCACTTCTTTCTTCGTCTCCGGTGAAAATGGGGTTTCTCCAAATACTTCAATGACAGCAGGACCAGCCTGACCGTTTGCCATTTTCCTCATTTCTTCGAAAGAAGTTTTCATCACTTCCAGACGTCTCTCCACGTAAGCCTTGTCATAGTATAATGCCTTGTCCTCTTTGTGGTCATAATCATACTGCTTGTTTGCCGCGGTAGAGTATGCGCGCATCGTTACTTTCAAATTCAATTTTTCCAGATTTTTTACTGCGGCACGCACCATGCGCTCAAAACCGATCGGATAACGCACCTGTGCAGTTGTCTTTTTTGACAGATCTTTTCCGGTTGACGCAAATCCGATGCGGTATCCCTCTGTATAAGTATCCGCCATTGCCTGAATCTCTTCGTCAGACATTCCATTTAAAAATGCTGCGATTCCAGTCTCATTTGCTCCAACGTGCTGACCATACTGATAAAGATAACGCAGGTCGTTCAAATCCGAATTCATCACGATCTGGTATAAGAAATCTTCCTCGTCATCCACGATCTCACGGATGTTGTCTCCGATAAAAATTTCACTGTAATCATGGAAGTACCAGTAAATCGCCTGTTCGATCGCATTTTTATCAATACCGTCTTTATCCTCAAAATAATTATAAATCTCAACAAACAATTCTGCTGTGATCGTTACATTCATTTTTTTTGCGGCAAAAGCATCTATGATGCATTTTCTGCACTGTGCATACAATGCAGATAAAATCTGTCCGTACTCTTCTCCGAGTTTTCCCACTGCATAAGTTGGATTTCCGTAGCTGTCTGCATAATTTGCTGCAATAATGTCCTCATAAAGTGAAGCGTTTCTCTGCTCACATTCTGCAAGGGAAGCATCTTTTAATGTATCTGCTTCTGCTTTTTCTGTTATATTTTTTAACTGTAATAAAAAGGCTGCTGTCTTTTTAAAATAATCATCAAATGTTTCCGGCACATCTGTTTCTTTTGCGATCTCTGCAATACGCTCCATCACAAGAGAAAAGCGCTCCTCTGCCTGTTCATTTGACTCTTTATAAATGTCTCTGTATCCCATTTTAAACCTCCCTTATCAACTATATCAAAAATCCAATCACATAAATTGCAATCCATATGCCGGCTGCCAAAAAGGACAGCACTGTCGACATGTATGGAAACAGCTTGAATGACTCCTCCTCACGCAGACTCATTACTGCAAGCACCACTGCGACAAGCGCAACGAGCATGGAAGACACCCCTGCACTTCCCAGGTACATACTGCCATTTCCGCCATGGTGAAACGAATTTACCACCACATAAATAAAAATTGCAATAGAAAGCACAGCCAGAAAAAAGGCTGCGATTCCTTTCTTTGACTGTGTCTTTTCTGTAAATTTATATCCGTATTTTCTACGTCTTCTCTGCGCCATAATTTTTTCCTGCTACTTAAAATATTTTTTCCACAAATAAAGGATGCACTTATACACCAGATAGCCCAGTAATCCACCGATCGTGTTCAAAAGCAGATCATCCACATCAAAACTTCCTACTTTAAACACAAGCTGAAGCAGCTCCACGAGCAGACTTAGTTCAAAACTATATAACACTGTCACCCACAGGTTTCTACAGCGTTTCGAATAGATTGGCAAAAAGGAGCCAAAAGGCATGAATGCAATGATATTTCCCCAGATATTGAGCACTACAGCCTGCCATCCCAGCACATGCCGATAAATAATAAAACGCATGATCTCATGGAATGGGATCAGATTGTAGTGATACGCCCTCTCTGAATAAGTCCGCCCCATCTCCTCCGAAAAAAAGAGGAAATAGAACAATACAATAAAATAAACCAGAAAAAATACGAATGCCAATACCCGGTGTTTTCCTTTCCGTATCAGCGGGCAGCGCTCGCTGCCTTTCTTACTTGCAGCCATATTCTTCGTAGTACTTATCAATAGCAGCTTTGATCTCGTCATTGATCACAACTTTGCCATTATGTTCTCTGTTGTAAAGATACTCTGTCACCTCTGCCATTGTGACAATTGCTTTTCCTTCAAAACCGTACTTTTCTTTGATCTCATCTAAGGCACTTACTTTTCCGCCCTGTCCGACTTCCATACGGTTTAAGCTTACCATAAGACCAACGATCGTAACATCTGCTGCTCCTCTTACTTTCGGAACCGTCTCCTCCATGGATTTTCCGGAAGTAGTTACATCCTCGATCATCACAACTCTGTCGCCGTCTTTTAAGCTGCTTCCAAGGAAACCTCCCTTATCAGCACCGTGGTCTTTTGCTTCTTTTCTGTCAGAGCAGTAACGCACTTCTTTTCCATAAAGTTCACTGTATGCGATAGCTGTGACAACTGCAAGTGGAATTCCCTTATATGCCGGTCCGAAAAGTACATCAAAATCATCTCCGTAATTATCATGGATTGCCTTTGCATAATACTCGCCAAGTCTCTTTAACTGAGAACCTGTCACATAAGCACCTGCATTCATAAAGAATGGGGATTTACGTCCACTCTTTAATGTAAAATCTCCAAATTTTAAAACATCACTCTCTACCATAAAATCAATAAATTCTGATTTGTATGCTTCCATTTTATTATTTCCTCCTGATACCAATTTTTTCCTGTTTATTCATGTACAGCACCGACTAAGTCTTTGATGTCGGCAACCTGATAACGCTCCATGTAATCTTTGATTCCTGCAACAATCTCCTCCGTCACATGCGGATTGGTAAAGTTTGCGGTACCTACAGATACTGCTGTTGCTCCTGCAAGGATCATCTCAATGGCATCCTCTGCATTCATGATTCCACCCATGCCGACGATTGGCAGTTTTACTGCCTGTGCCGTCTGGTATACCATACGGACAGCAACCGGATGAATGGCTGGTCCGGACATACCGCCTGTTTTATTGGCAAGCACAAACTTCTGACGGTTGATATCGATCTTCATGCCTGTGATCGTATTGATCAGAGACAATCCGTCTGCGCCTCCTGCCTCCGCTGCTCTCGCCATCTCCGTAATATCTGTGACATTCGGAGAGAGTTTCATGATGACCGGCTGTGCAGCGTGCTTCTTCATCTCTTTTGTGATAGCTTCCACTGCTTTCGGGTCCTGACCGAATGCAATTCCACCCTCTTTGACATTCGGGCAGGAAATGTTGATCTCCAAAATGTCTACCGGCTGGTCTCTTAACCTCTCCACTACTTCAATATATTCTTCTGTGGAATGTCCACATACATTGACCATGATTTTTGTATCAAACTGTTTTAAAAACGGAATATCCCGTTCCACAAAAAGGTCGATTCCCGGATTCTGGAGTCCGACTGCATTTAACATGCCGCCATATACTTCGGCAACACGCGGTGTCGGATTTCCCGGCCAAGGAACATTTGCAACACCTTTTGTCACAACGGCTCCCAATTTATTCAGATCCACAAACTCTGCGTACTCTGCGCCGGAACCAAACGTACCGGAAGCAGTCATGACAGGATTGTTTAAGGTTACTCCACATAAATCTACTTTCATGTTCATTAGAATTCTACCTCCTCTGCACGGAATACAGGTCCTTCTTTACAGATTCGTTTGTTCTTCACGTTGCTGTGTGCGTCTTTTTCTTTTGACTGGCACACACAGGCAAGGCATGCACCGATACCACATGCCATACGCTCTTCCATGGAAATCCAGCATTCCATGTGGTTCTTCTGTGCATATTCTTTCAAAGCACGTAACATTGGCATTGGTCCACAGGCATAGATGATCTCTGCATCCAGTCCGTTTTCGCGGATCGCATCTAAAACATTTCCCTCTGTTCCTGCACTTCCGTCTTCTGTTGCCACATAGACAGTGCCCTGCTTTTTAAACTCATCCATTAAAAACAGTTCGTCACGAAATCCTAATACAATCTGTTTCTCACAATTTAATTCTTTTGCAAGCTGTAACATTGGAGGGATTCCGATTCCACCACCGATCAAAAATGCTTTCTTCTCTTTTTTCGGGAATCCATTTCCAAGAGGTCCCACGATACGAAGCTGAGCGCCCGTGTGCATACCTGAAAATTCCGCAGTTCCTTTTCCTGCTACACGGTATACCAGACGGATTGCCCCGTCCTTTTTGTCAATCTCACAAATACTAATCGGTCTTGGAAGCAGTCTGCTTCCCTCATTACAGTAAACAGAAACGAACTGTCCTGCTTTTGCATGTGCTGCGATCTGGTCGGTGTGCAGCCACATACTGTAAATATCATCTGCGATCTCCTCCTGACGGATGATAATCGCTGTCTCTTCAAATTTTTCTGCCATAAATGTGTCCTCACTTTTCTGCTGGTAAATTTCTATTCTTTACGCATTTCTATCATGCCAGTACACTGTTTCTTATTTTTCTGCCTCGTAAACAACACGTCCATCCACGATCGTTGCCATTACTTTTCCGGTAACTTCTCTTCCGTCAAAAGGTGTATTGCGTCCTTTGCTTGCAAACTTGGTTTTATCAATCTTATATGTTTTTTCCGGATCAAAAATCACAATATCTGCAATTTTTCCCGGCTGGATATCGCCCTTATCGATTCCAACGATTTTCGCCGGATTGTAACTCATTTTCTCTGCCATCTGCATCGGAGTAAGATACCCCTGCAAAACAAGTTCCGAATAAGTCAGACATGCGGCTGTTTCAAGTCCTACGATTCCGAAAGGTGCCTTTTTCATGGAAGTATTCTTCTCTTCAAAAGTATGCGGTGCATGGTCGGTAGAGATTACATCCATGATATTATCGCGTAATCCTTCCTTTAGTGCCTGTACATCCTCTTTGGAGCGGAGTGGCGGGTTCATCTTAAAGTTTGTGTCTGCATCCGCATCAATGGCAAGTTTTTTTGCCTGATCAACGGACGGTTCGATTTTATGGATATCATCCGAGCTAAGCGTAAAATGATGCGGGCAAACTTCTGCTGTTACCTTTGTCTTTTCCATTTTGGCATGCTGTACCATTTTTACGGAATCTCTTGTGGAGCAGTGGCACAAATGCAGCTTTGCTCCGGTATCTCTGCTTAACATGATATCTCTTGCAACAATGATGTCTTCTACCGAATTGGTGATTCCCTTTAACCCAAGTTCCTTCGAATGAGCGTCCTCGTTCATCACGCCGCCATTTACCAGATTAATGTCCTCACAATGCGCAAGTACCGGAATATCGAGTTCTGCTGCAATTTCCATTGCCTCACGATAAATCTCGGAATTCATGACGGATTTTCCGTCTTCACTGATCGCAGGGATTCCTTCTTCATACATACCTCGGATGTCTGCCAACTCTTTTCCCTGCTGGCCTTTTGTAATGGCTCCCACCTGTAAAACGTTCACAACGCCAACTGTTTTTGCCTTATTGCGCACATATTTAACAACGTCCGGATTGTCTACAACCGGTTTGGTGTTCGGCATAGCAAGGATCGTCGTGTATCCGCCGTGCGCTGCTGCATTGCATCCGGTCTCGATCGTCTCTTTCTGCTCCTGTCCCGGATCTCTTAAATGTACGTGCATATCAATAAATCCCGGCATTACATAGCATCCCTTTGCGTCGATCACACGGTCTGCCTTTGCCTTGATATTCTTTTCCATTTTCACTACTTTTCCGTCTTCGGCAAGCACATCTAATACTTCGTCTGTCTCGGTTGCCGGATTGATCACATGTCCGTTTTTAATTAATAACGTCATTTTACGATTCCCTTCTTTCTATTTAAACTATATCTGTAATTGCACATAACAGTCCGATAAATCTTACCCTTGCTGTATCGGCTGTAAACCGGAATGTTACAGTTTTGCATAGATTTCCATTGGCACATAAGCACGGATATAGATTCCGTCCTCGCGGTATTCTTCCTCTAAAAGCTCGCCGGATTTTCGGACAAGCTGGATCACACCTGCGTTTGCATATGGTACTGTGCGCTCCACTAAAATCTTGTTTTCACGTAAAAGTTCGGACAACAGGTTTTTCAATTCTTCTAACCCGGTTCCATTCTTCGCGGAAATCGGGAGTGTATAATCCGCTTTAAAGTCATGCAGGGGTTCGCTGTCGCTTCTTGCATCCTGCTTATTAAACAGCGTAATCACTGTTTTATCCTTCACATCAAGATTTGCCAGCGTCTCATACACGATCAGCATCTGTTTCTCATACTGCGGATTAGAAGCATCCACAACATGTAAAATATAATCTGCGTATTTCGCTTCCTCCAAGGTACTCTTAAACGCCTCGATCAGGTGATGTGGCAGTTTCCGGATAAAACCTACTGTATCCGTGACTAAGATTTCCTGTCTTCCTGCAAGTTCTAACACCCTTGTTGTCGGATCAAGTGTTGCAAAAAGCTTGTCCTCCTCCAAAACCCCGGCATTCGTCAGTGTATTGATCAGTGTTGATTTTCCTGCATTCGTATATCCCACGATCGCAGCTACCGGCATCTGATTTTTTTCTCTCTGTGCACGCGTAATGTCACGGTGCTGTCTGACCTCTTTTAATTCACGGTTCAACTGTGCGATCCTGTCTTTGATCAGTCGTCTGTCAATCTCTAACTTTTTCTCACCCGGACCTCTGGTACCAATTCCACCACCAAGTCTTGACATGGAGCGTCCAAGTCCTGTCAACCGGCTCAGGCGGTACTTTAACTGTGCCAGTTCCACCTGGATTTTTCCCTCGCTGGTCGTTGCCCGCGCTGCAAAAATATCCAGAATGATCAAGGTACGATCCATTACTTTGGTATCTAACATATCTTCTAAATTGCGAAGCTGGGCCGGGGAGAGTTCATCATCACATACAATTCCCGTTGCGCCAATTTCTTCCACAAGTTCCTTAAGCTCTGCCACTTTTCCGGAACCGATATAAGTTCCCGGATGAATGAGTTCGCGTTTCTGGATCATGGTTCCGACTACTGTTGCACCTGCTGTTTTTACTAATTCCGTAAGTTCTGCAACGGAATCTTCCGCGTCGTCTCCCTCCTGCTCACTCACTCCTATCAAAATCACTTTTTCTTCTATCTCTTCTATTTTAAATGCCTCTGCCATTCAATTCTCCATTATTTTATTACTGTGCTGTCTCGCCACCGTCTGTTCCTGTCTGATCAGAATCAGCCGCTTCACCTTCTGCGCCAGTCGTATTCTGATCTGCCGTGCCTTCTTCTATACCAGTCGTATCCTGCTCTGTCGTGCCTTCCTCTGTACTGCTGGCATCTCCGCTGATTTCTGCTGTAGATGCATCAACCCTGTTTTTCAAAAAAATATATTCCCTCTGTGCACTTGCATCATCCGGATAAGCCTGCACATACTCCTGCACAACATTCCATGCAGAATTAAAATCGAATGTATACTCATAACAGATGATCAGATTCTGCATAAGTTCTCTTCGATTTGTCACATTCTCCATGGCAATGCCCTGCTGTAAGTAAGTAAGTGCACCGGAATAATTTCCTTTTGCCATTTCAATTTCACCAAGGGAATTCATTGCCTCGGAATCTGCGGCTCCTGAGTTTACATAATTCTGATAATAAACCTCAGCGTTTTCCGAATCGCCCTGTGCCTCATACACCTGCGCAATGTAAAGGTTTGCGATCACGCTTTCCTTATCTAACGCTGAATTAAGTTCTGTCATGGCATTGTCATACTGTCCCAGATAATAGTAAATCCTGCCTCGCCATGCATAATCTTCTGCACTGTTTCCCTTAATGTCAAACGCTTTATTTAAGTATTCTTCCCCTTTTTCTGTCATATCATAAGCCAAAAGGTTCTCATAAATATTGACATAAAGCTCGTAATCATCGCTGTTATATTGGACTGCCGCATCAAAATCTGAGACAGCACTCTCTGTATTGCCCTGTTTCAGATAAACACAGCCACGCAGATAATAGGCGTCTGCCGCCTTTTTATCATAATCAATGATTGCGGTATAAGTTGCCACTGCTCCCTCAGAATCACTACTGGCATACTGTGCTGCCGCTTTATAATAGCAGATATCTAATTCATTCTCTGTGATTTTTCCAATACACTGTCCTAAGGCACTGTTAAATGCATCCACTGCCCCTGCATAATCTCCGCTTTCCATCGCATTGATACCGATCTGGCGGTATGCAGTCTGATTTTCCCTGCGCTCATTCGTGCAGCCTGTCATAAGGGTAAGACTTAACATGGTAAGCGCTGTGATATATGTTAATTTCTTTTTATTCATGAAAATTGGTCCTCTGTTACTTCTATCCGCAGTGCACGTCCATGAAATCAGAGATTTCATGGACTCACGGGCATTTGCCCTATCAGTCTGCAGATGCGCTCCGTCAAAAGCCAAGAAACCCTGCGGTTTTCTTGGCTCGCGGGCGCGTTCTCATGGAATAAATCCTCCATCGCATACAAGTATGCATGGGCGGATTTATTCCATGCTCACTTTTGCCTTCGCGTACATTATAAATCATCCATAAAAATATTCCAAGCAATTTATTATATTGATGTTATTTATTACATATTTAAATTGGTAAAAAAATTGAAACATCCTTTTCTATAACGCAAAAACTGCCGCACAAAATTTTTGTGCGACAGTCACTATATCAATATACTCCCCTGTATTATGACCTTTTTATCTTACGCATCAGAACAGCAAGAGTTCTGATGCTGAATTTTACAGATGCCAGATGTCCTCGTTGTACTGTGCAATAGTTCTGTCGGATGAGAAGAAGCCTGCCTGACTCATGTTCACGAGCATTTTTTTCGCCCATGCCATACGGTCTTCGTAATCTGCAAAGATTCTTTCTTTTGCTGCAACGTATTCCTCGAAGTCTGGCAATGTCATGAACCAGTCTTTGTTTAATAACTCATTATAAAGACGCTCTAAGTTTTCTCTGCATCCAACTGCCATCATCTCATCGCTTACAATGAAGTCAATTGCACGTTTGATGTTCTCGTCATTGTCATAATAGCTTCTGGAAACGTAATCTGCTTTTGCATAATGCTCGATAACCTGCTCAGATGACTCACCGAAAATGTAGATATTGTCATCTCCAACGAATTGATGCATCTCAACGTTTGCACCGTCCATAGTACCGATTGCAACGGCACCGTTTAACATGAATTTCATGTTGGATGTTCCGGATGCCTCCTTGGAAGCAAGGGAAATCTGCTCATGAATATCTGCTGCCGGAATTAATTTTTCAGCTAAAGTTACATTGTAATTTTCTACCATAACTACTTTTAAGTATGGAGAAACTTCCGGGTCTTTGCTGATGAGTTCCTGTAAGCAAAGGATCAGGTGAATGATGTCTTTTGCAATGACATAAGCCGGAGCTGCCTTTGCACCGAAAATAACGGTGATTGGACGCGCTGGTTTTTTGCCTGCTTTGATCTCAAAATATTTGTGGATGACATAGAGTGCATTCATCTGCTGTCTCTTGTACTCGTGTAATCTCTTGATCTGGATATCATAGATAGAGTTCTCATTTAACTCGATACCCTGTGTCTTTGCAAGATACTCTTTTAATTCTGCTTTCTTTGCATTTTTTACATCAAGAATCTTCTGTAATACAGCTTCATCATTTACAAATGCACCTAATTTTTCAAGCTCAGTTGCATCTTTTTTGAATCCGTCACCGATCAGGGACTCAAATAATGCGGTAAGTTCCGGATCACAGTGTAATAACCAGCGGCGGAATGTGATACCGTTTGTCTTATTATTGAACTTCTCAGGATAAATCTTGTAGAAGTTGTTAAGTTCAGAGTTCTTTAAAATTTCTGTGTGAAGGTATGCAACACCGTTGATGCTATATCCATAGTGGATATCCATATGCGCCATATGAACACGTCTCTCATCATCAATGATTGCTACGGATTTGTCGTCGAATTTTTTCACAACACGGCTGTTTAACTCATAAATGATCGGCATTAACTGTGGAACAGCTTTCTCTAAGAAATGGATCGGCCATTTTTCCAGAGCTTCTGCTAAAATTGTATGGTTTGTGTAAGCACATGTTTTGGATACAATATCAATTGCTTCATCCATTAAGATTCCGCGCTCCATTAATAAACGGATCAGTTCAGGAATTACCATACTTGGATGTGTATCGTTGATCTGAACAACTGCATACTCGTTTAATTTGTGTAAATCTCCGCCTCTTGCGAGTGTCTCATCAATGATCAGTCTTGCTGCGTTGCTTACCATGAAATACTGCTGGTAAACACGAAGGATACGTCCTTTATCATCGGAATCATCCGGATATAAGAATAATGTAAGGTTTTTCTGAATATCTTCTTTATCGAAATCAATTCCTTCGCCAACTAAACTCTCGTCTACTGTCTCCACATCAAATAAATGAAGTTTTGTGGTACGATTGTTGTATCCTAATACGTCGATATCGTACATTCTGGACTGTAAATTGAAACCGCCGAACTGGATTGTATAAGCTTTGTCTGTCTTTGTTAACCAGCTTTCTTTCTCAATCCATGGGTTTGGTGTCTCATGCTGAAGGTTGTTATCAAATACCTGTTTGAATAATCCATAGTGGTAATTCAATCCAACACCGTCACCGTTTAAACCAAGTGTTGCGATAGAATCCAGGAAACATGCTGCAAGACGTCCAAGTCCACCATTTCCTAAGGATGGTTCCGGCTCAACTTCCTCGATCTCAGCAAGGCTCTTGCCGTTGTCTGCCAATAATTTTTTTACATCCTCATAAATTCCAAGGTTGATCAGGTTGTTAGATAATAATTTACCGATCAAAAACTCTGCTGAAATATAATATAACTTTCTTTTTCCCTCGTTGCTGACTTTCTCTTCTGCCATTCCTTTTGTCATTTCAAGCAAAGAGAAATATAATTCTTTGTTGCTGCACTGGGAAATTTCTTTTCCTGTTCTTTTGGTTACGATTTCCTGTAAATTCATGATTTACTCCTTTCCTTGCGCCTGCTGGCGAAAGCTTATTGTATTTTCTGCCACAGTTGTTTTCGTGTTTTTTCGTAAAACCGATGTCTTATGATTAATATTATATTCAGGTATACCATTTTATTCTTGTAATATTCCATACAAAAGTGGTACAATTCTATCATATTTTAAATAGGCAGTTGGCTCGATTGCCTTGTGATTGTATAAACGTCACAAAATCAGTAGCTTGTTTTTGTGCACTTTTCAATCATACTGTTCTGTTTCCCAGATTACGACACAAAGCGCATGTTTTCGACACAATCAAATCATTACAAAGGAGTATGTACCTTATGAATATCTTAGAATACGAAAATTATCAGGAAAAAATCTCTCATGGAAATCCTTTATTTCCTTATATCACCTACCTCTGCTCTATCCCGCTGGATTTTTCTTATGTGCCGATCCACTGGCATGATGAAATGGAGATTATTTACATAAAAAAAGGACGTGGTATGATCACCGTGGATTTCAAACAGTACCCGGTCAGCGCCGGAACACTTGCCCTGATCATCCCGGGACAGCTTCATTCCATTGAACAATTCGAAAATGAGAGCATGGAATACGAAAATATTATTTTTCATCCGCAGATTCTGTTATCCAAACAGACCGATACATGCAGCACAGACTATTTTTCCCCACTTATGGACGGAACTATCTCCGTTCCTGTCCTTTATCAGCCGGGCGATCCCTATTACCACAAGATTTCCGCCTGTGTCGATGCAAATGATGAGATCTGCAAAACAGATCCGCCTGCCTACCAGCTTTTCATCAAAAGCCAGCTTTTTATGCTCTTTTTTATTCTATTTAACAAATGCAGTTCTAAGGATGTGCAGAAAAAAGATTACAAATCTTTAGAAAAAATGAAGCTGATCCTGAAATTTGTGGAAAACAATTATATGGAAAAAATCACGATTGAAGATGTGGCAAAAGAAGTGAACCTAAGCCAGTCACATTTCATGAAGTATTTTAAAAACACAATGGGAACCTCGTTTATCGATTACCTGAACGAATACCGGCTCACAATGGCATCGAGACTTCTGATTTCCTCTGATTCCTCGATTTTAGATATTGCAGCGGAAGTGGGGTTTGACAATCTTTCCTACTTTAACCGTTCCTTTAAAAAACGTTTTGAACAGACGCCGCGCGAGTATCGGAAGCACTATGCAACAATAGCAGACCATACGATACGCCCACAATCCATGCCGTGAAATTGCGCAAAAAATCAAATCACATAATACCCAACGATTCCGCAGACGATCCCCGCAAATGCACCTGCGATAATGTCTCTCGGCTCGTGGACTCCGACAAGCACACGCACGAGTCCAAGCAGCAAACCAATGATTCCCAGCAGCACACCTGCCCCCGGATGTTCATAAAAGATCGTCATTGCAATAATAAAAACAGAAAACACATGCCGGCTTGGAAACGATTTTCCTTTTGTATCTTTTTCAAGTACCGGCGGTATGTCAAATGTTTCATAAGGTCTTGGCGCATTGATAATTCTGCGGATCACTGTCAATCCCACAAACGATACCGCAGGAACGAATACTGCACGCAAAAGCCACGGATTGTGATCCACGAAAAGCATAAAAAGGTAAAGTGGATACACGCAGAACACCAGCGCGGTCAGCATATGATTTAAACTTGTCACACGTTTTGCGCGTTCCGTGTTGCTCCGAAGCGGCTCTGTTATTTTGATATACTGCTCTTTTGTCATAAAAATCAAATCCTTCCAAAAGTACCATTGATAACTTCATGATACTCTCTATTATCTTACATTACTACACGAATTATTCTGTTTTTACATTCTGCCATATCATTTACTGTTCACTTGTCCTGCTCATGATTCACTTCCAATGACCGCAAGCACTGCACCAATAAATATAAAGAAATCAGACACATTAAAAATGATTCTCTGAAACCATTTCGGTCCAATCTGAAACCGAATGTAATCTACAACATGATGTTTCGTGTACCGGTCGTATAAATTGTTCAAACCTCCGCCGGCTAACATTGCAAGTCCTGTTTTTGTAATCTGTTTTCCACTAAAGCGCATGATAAAATAATAACAAGCTGCGACAAAAACCATGATCACGCTGTGAATTGCAGTCATGACTTTCGGGTGCTTTGCAAGCAGATTCAGTGTTGCTCCCTTATTATAAAATTTTTCTATGCAGATTTTTCCACCAAGGCGCAGATGTTTTACTTTTCTGGCATATTTTTTGTCGATATATTTTTTAATAAAAAAATCAAGTGCAAAAATTGCTGCTGTGATTGCGAAATAAATCATATTCTACCCTCATTTTATTTTTATCTGTTCTGCATCATTTCCAAATTTTTGAAATTTGTTATCCGGTATGCGGTTCCACAATTTGGAAATCTGAAAATTATTTTGTTTTAATCTGGCATCAAGATTGCTGCAATTAATCAGATCTCTCTTGTAATTTATATCTGATTTACTTTTTGTAAGTTCCGAGATTGATTTTATATTACAGGCATTTATTAATTCATCCTCCAGATTTTTTACCTGTGGAATACACAACACCTTCTTAACACATGGCTGTTTTTTCAAAAAAATAATATTTTCATTCATTATAGTAATGTTGCTCTCAACATCTGTATCGTAAATCAATACCACAATTGTACCACTTTTTAATGTTCGTATTCTGGCTTCTGAAAAACGATTTTGAACAGCATTAAAAATGTCTACCTTTCCACTTTTAATACATCCCATATCTCTCTTTAAAATATCAACAATTTTCTTCTCGTCATGTCCCTCTACATAGTAATGATACACCTCATTTTTCTTCATACGTATCCCTCCTGAAATTATAAATCAGCTATTTCATATAACTTATGTAATTCAGGTGCCGTACAAAACAAATCATTCTCCACCGCATTTTTCAAAGAATCTGTATTACGTTTTAAATATTGGGACGCATTAATACATTTTATTGGCATATCTTCATCTTCCACTTCTTTTTTCAAAAAATAGAAAGAATGTTTCGGCAACTGCATATCTAAAATATCCGTATTATGGGTTGTAAAAAACAACTGCTTTTTGTCCGTCAAGCGATCGATCATGATAGAAAGGCATGCTTTCTCTACATCACTGTTTACAAAAGAAAATAATTCATCACAATAATACAGATCGTGAAGATCACACACAAGTGCTGTAATAATATAAGAAATATCAAGTCCGGCTTTTGTTCCACTGGATAATACCTGTCCATCTACAATCTGTCCATCTTTAATAATAGCTGAGCAGTTCTCCCATTTTACTGCATATGTATTTTCTACCTCTTTCATCTTCACAACTTCTTTAATGGACGGATCTAATGTCTGTAAAATGTGTTTTAAAACATATAAATAATTTTTTTCTTCCTCGATCCGTATGTAAGTTTTTGTTTTACCTGCATCCTCAGGATACGAAAAATTCCAGCCAGACAAATCTAATCCATCATATGATACTGTTTTTCCTTTTCCATTATCTAATTTTTTTACACAATTCTCATAATTATCTTTTGGTTCAATTGGAATTGCCTGAATCTGTATCTCTACATTCTCCTCGGTATAATTTCCTGTTTCACTTGGCAATATCTTCATCTCAAATCTGCAAAACTGATTATATTCTGTCACAAACTCAATTTTTAACATGGTTTCCTTTTTTACATCATTGATTTTATTGGTAAATCTCTTATAATTTCCATCACTAAGATAATTCACAAAGAGCATTAATACTTTTCCTAAGGATGTTTTTCCTGTCGCATTTCCGCCCATAATAATATTTAATTTTTTATATCGGAAATTAGGTCTGTCATGTAAATATTCTTCTGGAATTGTCGAATCAACAATTTTTTTCGGATATGACATATTCATATGAAAGTTCTTGAAAGCATACAAATTATCTATTTTAATATCCATAATCAACATAATTTGTTCTCCCTCTCTTTTGCATATTTGTTCGTTTTTTACGAAGTAATCCTCTTTCATAAAATTATACCTCTTTTTATTTCAAATTCAAGTCTTTCTTTTCATTTTAAATATAGAAAAAGAGCATATGATAAAAATGTTGTATTTTGTCATACGCTCTTTGATATCTGTAAATATAATTATTCTACCCTCATACACCTTAAACCGGCATCTCCCACGCATTATGATCTGTATGTAAGAGCATATGTGCTTTGTGTGAAAGCGGTTTTTCCATGTAATTTTCATATAATTTTAAGACATCCGGGTTCTCATGGGAGAAACGGATTTTTGCATTTTTATCGAGGAAATAAAGATTCTCTCCACGGACTGATGCTAATTCTTCTCCGTCATGAATCGGCTGGCCGCCGCCACCTACGCATCCACCCGGACAGGCCATCACTTCCACAAAATCGTAATGAACTTCTCCTCTTTCAATGCGCTCTAATAAATTTCTTGTGTTTGAAAGTCCACAGACCACTGCAACCGACACCTCTGTGTCTGCAAGTGTAACCGCTGCCTCTTTTACACCTGTTTCCATGTTATTGCGGACAATTTGAAAAGCATCCGCATCCGGGTTCTTTCCATTCACAAGATAATATGCTGAACGGATTGCAGCCTCCATCACACCTCCGGTCGAACCGAAGATCACACCCGCTCCGGTTCCTTCACTCATCAGAGGATCACATTCCACATCCTCTAATGTCTCCGGCAGAATGTGTGCAGAACGGATCATCCGCTCTAACTCTCTTGTTGTGAGTACTGCATCAATATCATGTCCTGCATATTCCTCATGATACAGTTCCATCTTCGCTTCCCCTTTTTTCGCCACACAAGGCATAATGGAAACGGTATAGATATTTTCCGGTTTCACACCGATGCTGTCTGCAAAATAAGTTTTCATGACAGCACCAAACATCTGTTGCGGACTTTTCGCCGTGGAAAGCTGTGGTACCATATGTGGAAACTGGCTTTTTACAAAACGTACCCATCCCGGGCAGCAGGAAGTGAACATTGGACGGACTTTTGTCTCACCTTTTTTCAGGCGCTCCAAAAATTCGTTTCCCTCTTCCATAATGGTTAAATCCGCTGAAAATGCTGTGTCAAAAACATAGTCCACGCCCATTTTCTTTAACGCATGTACGATTTTTCCAAAAGTTGCCTCCTCGCGCTTCATGCCGAGAGCCTCTCCCCATGCTGCGCGCACCGCAGGCGCAATCTGGGCAACAACCACTTTCTTCTCATCTGCAATTGCCTCCCATACTTTTTCCGTATCATCACGTTCCCTGAGCGCACCGACCGGGCAATGGGTGATACACTGTCCGCAGAGCGCACATGCTGCCTGATCTATTTGCCGATTACCGGATACACCGACCGTTGTTCTCGAACCGGTTCCTGTCACATCCCAGATCTTAAGTCCCTGCACTTTGTCGCATACCTGAATGCAGCGCATACATTTGACACATTTTCGTGCATCGCGGATTAGTGGAAAATTTTTATCCCACGGCTCTGTTTCAAAACGCTCTTTATACGGAAGGTCAATGATATTCAGATCATTTGCCACAGTCTGCAAGGTACAGTTTCCACTCCGTACACAGGTCGCACACTTGCAGTCATGCTGGGATAAAATAAGCTGGATCGTCTTTCTTCTATCCACGCGCACCTTCGGACTGTTGGTGTGGATCACCATTCCTTCTTTTACAACATTGTTACAGGAAGTGATGAGTTTATCCATTCCCTCTAATTCCACGACACAGACACGACAGGCTGCAATTTCATTAATTCCCTTTAAATAGCAGAGTTTCGGGATTGGGATTTTGCTGCTTTTCGCTGCCTCCATAATGGTGGTACCTTCCGGTACCGAAATTACTTTATCGTCAATTGTAAGATTTACCATTCTTCTTCACGGCCTCCTTTGAAAATTCCATATCCAAAATGATCACAGCGCAGACAGCGTCCTGACTCCTGATGTGCCTCTTTTTCTGTCATGCAAAACTCCACTGCTTCAAAATCACAGACTCTCTCACCGGATTCTCTCTCGGATAAATTAACCCTTCCACAAGGTGGTCTGTCATCTAATCTTGCCTCCGGGATCTTGACATCCGTGGAAATAATATGATGATATCCAAGGTACTCATCAATGTTGGCTGCAACAACCTTCGCTGCTGCGATTGCTTTAATAACGGAAGCCGGTCCGCTTGCACAGTCTCCACCCGCAAAAACACCCGGTATATTTTCAAATCCTCCATGACGTTCTGTTACGATTTTTCCGCGCTCTACCGGAACACCTGCCTCAGCAAAATGCTGATATTCAATATCCTGTCCAATTGCAACGATCAATGTCTGGCATGGGATAAAAATATCTTCCTCGCCGGTTGCCTTCACACTGGCTCTTCCGTCTTTGATTTTGCTGATCATCTGCGGTGTCACATAAATTCCTTTGACTCTTCCGTTTTCGTCAGCAACAATACGCGACGGCGCCTTTAATGTTAAAAGCTCGATTCCTTCTGCCACTGCACCTTCGATTTCCGCCGGAAGCGCTGTCATATCTGCAACACGTCTGCGATATAAAATGGTTACTTTTTTTGCACCTAATCTTCTTGCTGTCCGCACTGCATCCATAGATACATTTCCACCGCCGACAACCGCAACCTCCTGTCCGGTCAGATCCGGGTTCTGTTTTTTCCCGACATCACGTAAAAACTGTACTGCCGATAAAACTCCCTCTGACTGTTCGCCTTCAATTCCGAGTTTTTTATCTGTGCTCGCACCAATGGTGATAAGCACCGCATCATACTCTTCCCGTAAACTCTGAATGGTAATATCCTCTCCGATGCGGAGTCCGTGCTTTACCTCTACCCCGGTTTTTAAAATCGCACGCACATCTTCTTCTAACCGCTCCTTCGGCAGTCTGTAGTTTGGAATTCCATAACGCAACATTCCGCCAAGCTCCGGAAGCATCTCAAAAACAGTCACCTGATGTCCCATGAGCTGCAGATAGTACGCAGCAGAAAGACCTCCCGGTCCGCCTCCTACGATTGCCACACGTTTTCCGGTGGACGGCGCACATTCCGGTGGATCAACCTCTCCTGCAAAATCTGCCGCCACACGTTTTAAGCCACGGATATTGACCGCATCATCCACAATGTTCCTGCGGCATCTTGCCTCACATGGATGCTCACAGATAAATCCGCAGGTCGTTGGAAACGGATTATCTTTCCGGATCAGACGAATGGCATCTGCATATCTTCCCTCATGCACTAATGCGATGTATCCAGGGATATCGACATGTGCCGGGCAGAGTGCCACACATGGAACTGCCTGCTTGCTGTGGCTCATGCAGCGGTCATGCAGAATATGGGATTCATAATCTTCCCTGCATCCGATCAGACTTTTATACACCAGATCTGCGGCTTCGTAACCAATCGCACAGTCCGCGGAGTCTTTGATCGATACGGCTAACTCTTCCATCTCTTTTAGCGTATCCATGGTTGCTTCTCCGTTCATGACCTCGGTTAACATGGTTTTTAACTGCCAGAGTCCTATACGGCACGGAACACATTTTCCACAGGTCTGCGCGTGACATAACTCCAAAAATGCTCTGGTAAGATCTACCGGACATAATCCCGGCGGACTTGATTCGATCCGTCGTTCCAAATCTTTATATAGTCCTTCTATTACAAGCTGCGCCCGGTCCGGTGCCGGGATTTCCAATCTGCTCATTTTACCCTCTCCTTCTGATGTAAATAATGATATGAGTAGATTGTAAAATACGATCTTTGGGTTTTCAAGAATAGTTAATATTTAGACAGGCTTGATAAATTTTTCTCAATTAACAAGTCATTTTATATTGGAATGAAAAAATAGAGGACAGATTGATAAACTGTTAAGGAAACAATCGGAGTTGGTGTAAACGAAAAAGCAGCCTTGAGTT
>ERZ791875.1076-NODE-1076-length-20449-cov-3.113612_pt1 | contig 20449 bp, 20 predicted proteins | sample MGYA00510278_ERZ791875 | MGnify/ENA primary metagenome ERZ791875 (study PRJEB30046, sample SAMN00792078) | human gut metagenome | study: EMG produced TPA metagenomics assembly of the A metagenome-wide association study of gut microbiota in type 2...
TATGCGGCGAGATTGACTTTATATTCGGAAGTGCAACAGCATACTTTAAAAACTGCACATTATATGCACTTGACCGTGGCGAAAAAATTAACAGTTATTATACTGCTCCTTCAACATATGAAGGTCAGAAATTCGGTTACGTGTTTGATAGCTGTACATTTACAGGAAACTGTCCTAAGGAAACGTGTTGCCTAAGCCGTCCTTGGAGAATACACGCAAAAGTTGTTCTCTTAAACTGCGAATATTCCGACCAGATTATAAAAGAGGGATTTGACGACTGGAATAAAAAAGAAGCCCACGATAATGTATACTATGCAGAATACAATGGTCACGGACCGGGCTATCAGCCTGAAAAACGTGCTTCATTTGCGAGGATACTTACAGATGAGGAGGCTCTGCTGTATACTAAGAAAAATGTGCTTGCGGGTGAATAGCAAGACTAAAAAAGGATTGGCTGGAATATTCCGACCAATCCTTTTTTCATATTCTTTTAATAAATCTACTGAAGACTTATATTTTCTACTGTCTGTGAACCAGAGAGCACTTCAAGCTTCATATCAGAAGACTTGACCGCAGAATCCGATGGAACCTGAAATACTGCTACTGCTGTATAACTTTCCCCAGCAACTATACTTACTCCATCAAGCCCGCATATGTCATTCTTCAACATAGACTTATACTGATTATAAGAGCCACTTCCAAGCTTAAGCTTCATAGTCACTGCTGATGACCTGGTTGTCGCTGTTATAGGCGAAGCTCCATTATTCTTAATAGTAAACTCCACTGCCACAACCTTACATCCACTATCTGCCGGAACACATACCGCATAGGCATCTGTAGGATATCTATCACCTATTGATACATCCTTGTAGCTCACTGTAACACCGCTTAAACCGAGTGCTTCTGATAAGCTTTTGGCTGTTGTTCCAGCTCCTGTAGCAGCACTGGCAGCTGTTGCAGTTCCTGATGCAGTTGTCCCTGATACGGCTCCTGCCGCTGTTGTCTGTGCATTACCAGTGGATGATGCCGCATTTAATTCAGCCTTTAAAGCCTTCTGTGTGCTATAACCTGCATCCTGTGCACTATTCAACTTAGTATACTTCCACTCATTATCATATGAATGCATAAGCAAGGCACCAGCCACATACTCAGCTATAATATCATTCTGTTCATTTGTCAATGCAACATTGTCACCGCAGCCTGACAGTGCAAATACACCAACCGCACATATCGCTGCTATTACTAACTTTTTCATTTTCATATATAACAATCTCCATTCTGGCAATTTTTAACCCTAAACTATATGAATTCTATCACAATTTGCAATCAAGGTCAAACCAGAACTCAACTCCGTCAGGAAGATTATTTACACCGCATTTCTTACCCATAGACTCAACAATCGCCTTGACTATGGAAAGACCTATGCCGTTTCCGCCATATTCTCTTGTTCTTGCCTTATCGACCTTATAGAACTTTTCCCATATATGGTCAATATCTTCTTCCGGAATATTTTTACCCGTGTTAAATACTGATACTCTTACATTTTCCTTATCTATCTGTCCGACTGCAACCTTAATGATATTCTCATTGCAGCAGTGATTGATAGCATTCGATATGTAGTTAGTTATAACTTCCTCAACCTTATACTCATCTGCCCATACATATAAAGGTGTATCCTTAATATCACAGGTTATCTTAAGCTCCTTCTGTGATGCACGGAGTTCATTGGCACTTGCAACCGACTTCACAAGCTCATTGATATCAAACCTTTCCATGACAAGCTCATCCTCGCCAAACTCTATCTGATTAAGTGTAAGAAGTCTCTTAACCATATCGTTCATCTTGGCAGCTTCATCCATAATAACGCTGCAATAAAAGTCCATACTTTCAGGGTCGTCAGTTATACCCTCTTTAAGACCTTCGGCATAACCCTGTATAAGCGCTATAGGAGTCTTTAACTCGTGTGATACATTGGAAAGGAAGTCAGTACGCATCTGCTCAAGCTTCTCCTTCTTATCAATATCCCTTTGCAGCTCAAGATTGGCTGCCTTAAGCTGCGATATATTTTCCTCAAGCTTCTTGGACATATTATTCATACTGTTTCCAAGAAGTCCTATCTCGCCCTTGTCCTTTCCATCATACTTAACATCAAAGTCAAGCTCTGACATACGTTCTGCTATGTTGGATAACTGCTTAATCGGTCTTGATATATAAGATGACAGTACAAAAGCCGCCACAATTCCTATAATAAGAGTACCTATTCCTATATATGTTATAAATGTATTGGAAATATGTACATTATCCTTTATTCCCTGTATAGGTGTCCTTATAAGTATGAAGTTACCATTATTAAGAGTACCCCACAGTTCTATGTAATCATCCAGCAGACGGTTATCATACACCTTCTGCACTGTATATCTGTCGCTCTGATATAAAATTTCCCTTGTTTCACTTGCACCATTGCCTGACATATCTATAATCTTTTCCGGTGGATTTTTCTTTCCATTATTCTTATCCGCTTCATCACCGCCATCCATATCATCAGGCTGTTTATCCGGCACATCACCATTGCCATCGTTGCTGGCATCCGGCTGTCCCTGCTGCGCTGAACTGCTCTTATCAGATATTCCCTGAAATATATCATTATTGAATATGCTCTTCTTTAATCTTTCAAGCATCATCTCATCGCCCTGTGTGCTTACATAAAATGTTGTCCAGTCGCTGTTGACAATTATGACTGACATACCTTTGGAAGTCGATACCTGCTCAAGATTATTCTTAAGGTCTGTGTCAGCCAGGGAGCCTGAACTGTACTGGTCGCAGGCATCGTCTATACTCTCATAAGCATTTAACATAGCTTCCTGCTTATCCTTCATATAAAACTTCTCTGAAAATGTTATATTAAAAAGAAGCAGCATAACTATAAGTATACATATTATACCCGCAAACAATAATGTAATCTTAAATCTAATCGAATGTTTACCCATTACTTAAACCTCGTATAAACTCTTTTGAAATCATACAAATTCTACCCGTTTAATAAAACATCTGTCCTTAAACTACCTCAAACTTGTAACCCATTCCCCATATAGTCTTTATGTAGTCGCCCTTATCGCCAAGCTTTTTCCTTAACTTCTTGACGTGTGTATCAATAGTTCTGGCATCACCGAAATAGTCATAATTCCATACATTATTGAGTATCTTTTCTCTTGATAAGGCAATTCCCTTATTATCAACAAAATATGTAAGCAGTTCAAATTCCTTGAAACTAAGCTCAATCTCCTCGTCATTAATCTTTACTATATGAGCCGCCTTATTAATAATAATGCCGCCGACATCTATTATTTCACTGCTGTCTATACTATAAGACCTTCTGATAAGCGCATCAACTCTTGCTGTAAGAATTTTAGGGCTGAAAGGCTTTGAAATATACTCATCTGCCCCACAGTCAAAGCCATTAAGCTCACTTGCCTCATCGCTCTTTGCAGTAAGCATAATAATAGGAACATTGGAATTCTTGCGGATTTCCTTACAGGCATCCCAGCCATTCATCTTAGGCATCATAACATCAAGTATGATAAGTGCTATATCCTTATCCTCATAGAACTTATCAATAGCCTCCTCGCCATCACCAGCCTCTATTACCTCATATCCTTTTCGTGTAAGAAAGTCACTTACCAGCTTTCTCATTCTGCTTTCATCATCAACCATTAAAACCTTTAAACTATCCATATCCTTCAATCTCCATTCTTCTTGTGTCTGATAACATAATTCTCATTTCTTATCACTATAGATAATAAATATGTTTAAAATGTGTTCTTCCAGTTAATAAAATGTGTTTATTTTCTGTTGTTAAGAGCATTTTCCCTTGCATTAAGTGATTCTTCCTGTGACTGTAACTGCTCCTGCCACTGTGAATATTTATTCTGTATATTTACCTCATAGTTAATAATATTGGGATTAGAGCTTGTATTAAGTATCACAAACATAGCAATTATGATAATAATAAGCACCACATTTATTATCATAACTCTTGTAAAATTATTCTTATACTTAGCCACCTTTACCGACATATCCCTGAGTTCACTCTTAAACTCACTTCTTTCCCTTCTTATGTTAATCTCTCCCTGAGTCTCAGCATTGATAGGAATAGGCTGGATTTTATCGTTTGGTATCTCATCACTCTTATACAGAAAAGTCTGCAAATTCTTTAGATAATTCATACCGACATGTGTCGAAAAAAGCTTTCTTTCTATTATCTTGTTATACAGACTATATACCTGCTTAGGGTCTTTGCTGTTAGTCTTCTGCGAAAGATACTTGATAGCATTCAGCTCATCCTTTGCAAGCTGCGCCTCCTCTTTTGTGGCAAACTCATAGCCGCCCACCATAAACTTTCCGTTTTCCTTTTCTTCTGCCATACAGACTCCTTCATTACGTGTTTTGTATTTTATTGTATTTTATTTTAAAGTTTCAATAATATTTTAATATTCAAATACATATTTAATACATTTCCCCTGCTATTCTACTACAATATCTGCTTCATCAACTCTTATGACTTTCTTAAGTTCATCATACATAGTTTCTATCTGGAAGCCTATCTTTCCTGCACTGAAAAATATTGTGTCATCAATATCTAAAACACTATTGTTTATCACTGTCTTAAAAAACTTCTTCATGCCAACCGGTGAACAGCCTCCATGAATATATCCGGTAAGCGGAAGCAGCTCCTTTGACTTTATCATTTCAATATTCTTTTCACCCACACACTTAGCCGCTTTCTTAAGGTCAAGCTCCTCTGCCACAGGAACCATAAATACATAATGATTACCACTTTTTCCTACAGTAACAAGTGTCTTAAATGCTCTCTTAGGGTTCTGACCAAGCGCTGCTGCCACCTCAACTCCGCTTACAGCACCTGACTCCTTATATTCGTGTACTTTATATTTAATCTTCTTCTGGTCAAGAATTCTCATTACATTGGTCTTATCTGCTGACATACTACACACTCCTCCATTCTGTCATCTGATTGTTTAGTTATATTATAATCTACTATTGGTGATTGGTCTAGGATATAAAGCTTTTATGATAGCTTATTTTTTCAGCATTATATACATTTGTTTTATATAAGTCTGAAAGTTTTCCCGCTAAGCTATCTGATATATTTTCTCCAATAATTCTGTCTATTTCCTTAAGCACACTTAAATATATTGTATTCGCCATTAATACCTGTAACTTATATAAACTATTACTACTTTTAATTTTTTCCTCTTTCTGTATTTTTTCGACATCAATTATTGACAATATACACTCGTTTGATTTTCTGATACAGCAATTATTTTTCCAACAGTTACCTGATATTGGTTTTAAATTTGCATTACCCGCAAATACCTTATTAAGAATAAGCTTTGATATTGTTTCTATTGATATTGAGGCTAGTATTTGTGCATCTGAATATCTGCTACGTTTCTTTCTTTTCAATTCCACTGCTTTGTTTATAAGCGGTTCATATACTTCATCATTCTTGACCTTCATCGTCATTGCAGTTGTATTTGTTATATTCTTTAATTTTCTAAAGTACTTATTATATTCTGATACATCGCCTAAATATTCTATATCGTCCACTCTAAGTATTTCAACTTCAAATGACTGTGTATTAATCAATTTAATATTACTATATTGCCTGCAAAAAATATTTAAGTCCTTTATATCCTGCCTTATATCTATATTTTCAAGTATATTATCTATAACAACAATTATATAATCATTATTAAAATCTATATTATTCTGTTCTATTTTATCTTTTAATTTATTTACAGCATTATATATTCCCTGAAGTGTATCTACCTTTATGTCGTAGTCTGGATATAATATTTTCACCACACTCTCAATTAATTCTTTTCCATCTCTGGAGTCCTCTGTAAATATATAAATCATATTTTTCTCCCGCATACTAATCAAATACTGGCTCTACTGTTAATTTACTATTTTCCTTATCATATTCCACATTGTGCCAGGTTGTTATATCCTGTACAAATATGGAAGTTCTGGTAAACATTAAAAAAATATTACTACTATCATCTACGCATATTATATTTAAAATATTTTCATTCGTTCTAAAAATCTCATCTGCCCTGTCTATTATAATTAACGTATCTGCACTATTCTTCAATATATTTTTAAAACTATCTTCCACATTACCTGCTAATTCCCATGCTTTTAATGTATCTGTATTTATGCAGATTGTATTTTTAACTTTATTATTATTTATCAATTCATATAAAAATGTTTTCCCTGTTCCACTATCACCATCTATGATGTTAAACTTACCATAAAGATTAATAATTATTTCTATCTGAGATAACTTATCTTTAAACTCTATTGTTTTCATTGCCTATGCCTTTCATTATTCAAATATTTCAGATGTATTATGAAGAAGATATCCATTATACTCAAAATCAAATATAATATCTTTAGGTATTTCTAAATGTGTAAGCAACACATTCAGACTGCACTCTTTATATTTTTCAAATATATATTTTAAGGCATTAGGTCCACAGGATGTTATATCAATAATTTCATCAGTATTACCTAATTGTGTATATACATAAATAAACTCTGCTGTTCTGCTTCCATCCGATAACTGGTCTACTCTAATTGGAGCATTTGTAAATGGAGATATAATGTTGTTACGACTGTCTACTGTGCATTTATCTATTTTAATTGCTATATCTTCCTGTATTTTATATAAACTATTAATTCCAAACTCCTTTATATACTCTGCCTCTATAAGACTGCATTTATCATATGGACTCTCTATTAACTCTTTTCCCGATTTTTTCACCTGATTTATGTCTGTATATATTTTTATCATAATAATCCAACCTCTTAAAATAAATTAAGTCATTCTACCTGTTACATATCCTGCCATAAAATGCCTCTGCCACCTTACTGAATACCGCATGTTTCTTCCACACAAGTGCCAGTCTTGTTGGAAGTTCCGGCTCTAGCGGAAGAAAACACACATCCGTGTCAAGCTCTGGTGCAAGCAAATATCTGGCCGTCAGAAAATATCCCAACCCGTGTTTTACAAAAGGAATGGGACTTCCGTGTACTACATTATAAGTTGCAGCAATATTAAGACTTTCGGTACTTGTTCCCGCCCAGTGCGCAATCTCATTTTGAAGACCAATCCTCTGATGCATAATCAACGGAATACTTTTAATATCTTCATTTGTCAGTGCCTTTTTAGCAGCTAACGCATCACTCTTATTCATAAGAACTCCCCACTGTGAGCAATCCAGCAGCGAAACAAATTCATACTTAATATTATCAACAGGTTCTAACATAACTGCAAAGTCAAGGCTTCCGTGATTTAACCTTTCCGACACATCCTGCGCATCCCCACTGTAAAAATGAAATCTCACGTCAGGATATTCCCGCCTTAAGTCTGCCGCCACTGACAATATAGTTTCAGATGTACTTCCACCTATATAAATATCACCCGACAACTCCTCAAAATCATAGCTAATCTCATGCTCTGTCTTTTCCACCAGCTCAACAATTTCCTCCGCACGTTTTCGGAGTATTGCGCCCTCCTCTGTAAGAGTAATTTTCTTCTTTCCACGAATTAACAATTGTTTATCCAGCTTTTTCTCAAGCTCCATAAGCTGCTTTGACAGTGATGGCTGGGCAATATGCAGGCTTTGAGCTGCACGCGTAATATTCTCTTCTCTTGCAACAGCAAGAAAATATCTTAACTCCCGTATCTCCATAATACTCCTCACTATCATCATTCTTTTTAACTATATTTTATCATAGATAATAGATATTGGATATTATTTTTTGTCAGTCTATAATACATTTACAATAAAATATAATTATAAAACAGGAGGACTTTTCAATGGAGAAGACTGATAACAGTATTTCCATGAATAATGGTACATATATGCCGCCTATTGGCTACGGCGTTTTCCGTATGACTGATGAAAAACAATGCGAAGATGCAGTGTTTCAGGCACTAAATGCCGGATACCGCCTAATCGACACTGCTGCTGCCTATAAAAATGAACAGGCTGTAGGACGTGCCATAAAGAAAAGTGGAATTCCCCGTAATGAACTTTTCATAACAACCAAGCTTTGGATTACAGATACCTGCTACGAAAAGACAAAAGAGGCTTTTTCGCACTCACTTAACTGCCTTGGTCTTGATTACGTTGACCTGTATCTTATCCACCAGCCATATAATGATTATTATGGTGCTTGGAGGGCTATGGAAGAATTATATGAAGAGGGCAAAGTAAAAGCCATCGGAGTAGATAACTTTACACAGGATAAGCTTGCTGATTTTCTGTTTTTTAATAAGGTGAAACCTGCCGTAAATATGATTCAATGTAATACATTTTTCCAAGGACAGGATGAGGCAGAATATATGAACAAAGAAAACATCCAGATACAGGCATGGTCGCCTATAGCAACCCTTGATACTGGTCATAGCTGCTTTAATGAAAGAAAAACTGCGGCGCAGATTACGGACTTTTTAAATATTGCTTTAAAATATCATGTGCGACTATAAAAAGGATAAAAGGCATTTATTCTATATATGCAGGAATAAATGCCTAATCACTTCTAAAAAATAATTACTTTAGTAAGTACTTTTTTAGTCTTGTAATTGTCGCCTGCTATGCCTGTTCCAAATTCTGCTCCCCTGCCAGCCAGAAATACTTGCGATGCATTAATCCCGAAATAATCATTGTCAGAAATTCAGCTACAGGAATAGCAAGCCATGCTCCTATAATGCCAAACATCTTTGGAAGAACTAACAGCGATATAACAATAAAAACAAGTGTACGGCTAAAAGAGATCAGCGCAGATACTTTTCCATTTGACAATGCTGTAAAAAATCCTGAAGATGTAATGTTACTACCACTGAACAAGAAATTAATGGCAAATATCCTGAAACCGGCAGAAGCCAGTTCCCATGTATGTTGCTCCTTTGTAAAGACCGTAACAATCACTGGTGAAAATATTACAGCTACTGTAACAACCAATACAGAAGAAATTATAACAAATAAGAAAGCAATCCTGTAAATCTTTCTTAACTTCTGCCTGTTGCCCGCACCATACTGAAAACCAATAATTGGACTTATTCCAATAGAAAATCCCATATAAACTGCATTAAATAAAAACTGTCCATACAGCAGAATTGTTATAGCTGCAACTCCATGTTCCCCTGCCAAAGACATCATAACTATATTAAATAAAAATGTAATAACTGCATTTGACAACTGCGATACCATCTCAGAAGAACCATTATAACAGGCCTCAAGAATCTCTTTCAAAGATAGTCTGAAACGGCAGAAATGAAGCTCATTTCTTGTAAATATAAAAAAACATAATCCACATATTGCCGGAATACACTGCCCCATTCCTGTGGCAAGTGCTGCACCTGCAATCCCCATCTGACATGGAACAATAAACATATAATCAAGAAACATATTTGAAATACCTGCTCCAATCATAAGTGCAAGTCCAAGTCCCGGGCGTCCTGCTGTTACCAGAAATGACTGGAAAACTGCCTGCAGCATACAAGCAGGTACAAACAGCATAGCTGTACCAAGATACATACGGCAGTCTGAAAGCAATACATCACTGGCACCAAGAAAACGGGATATTGAAGTAAGAAATGTTTCTGAAAAAATAAGCAGAATGAAACTCAATAATAATACTAATACTACAAACTGTGTCAACGCTTCACGGGCACGCTCTTTTTTTCCTTCACCAAGATATCTACTGATAATTGCACTTCCGCCCGTACCAATCATTGTAGAAACAGCAATAGCTACATTAACTACCGGATATATAATATTAGTTGATGACAATGCATTACTTCCAATAAAACGCGAAATAAATATTCCATCTACAATAGTATACAACGACATAAATATCATCATAATAATTGATGGTGCTGCAAACTTTAAAAGCCCAACAGGGGTAATATTCTTATTAATCGAATAACTCATATGCTAAAACTCCTCTTTTATTTGAATATTATAGGATTGACAAAAGTCAGTATATAGTATAGTGTTACCCTATAGTCAAGAAGAAATGAGAAAAATATGAATAAAAAAAGAATGTATATGACAACAGGAGAACTTGCCAGAATTATGGGAATTACAAAAGAAACATTATTTCATTATGACGAAATCGGATTGTTCAGACCTGCTGTCGTTAAGACAAACGGATACCGTTATTATGAAGTCAGACAAATGGAACTGTTAGATACAATTCTTCTTTTAAAAGAACTTGGAATGCCTTTAAAAGAAATTCAGAAACTTCTTGGAAACCGTAATCCTGAAAAAATGTTGGAGGTTTTTTCTGAAAGAGAACGTAAAATTCAGGATGAAATGACAAAATTAAAAAATATGAAACGATGGATTGTTCATCGAAAAAACAGAATTCAAACAGGACTTCAAGTAAACACCAATGAAATTTATATTCAAAAATTTCCAGTACGTTATTATCTTTACAGCAGTGTAGAAAGTGAAAATGAAGAAGATAATTACAGAAAAACAAATGAACTAATTACCAGATTTATGGAAAATAATCCAGCATTTAAAAGTGATTATGAAGTTGCATATATTCAGCATGGTAAAGATGTGGAATATGGTATTTATAACCGATATGACAATGCAGTTGTCTTATTGGATAAACGTCCACAGAAACTCTCCTATCACATATTTCCAGAAGGTGAATATCTTACTGCATATCACGCAGGAAACTGGAAAAATATTGGAACGGCTTACCAGCGGATGATTGCATACATCAAAGAGCATAATCTGCTGGTTGAAAATGACTATATGGAACGTTATCTGATAGATATTCTTGCTGTTGATAATCCAGATTCTTACATAACTGAGATTACAGTACGACTAAAAAATTAAGTGCTGTATTTATTACGGCACTTAATTTTTCTCTTTATATACTATCTGTCTGATTACTTTTATCATCTACTTACCTTGCCATGCGGTAAATTTCTTCAAAATCTTTCTGATATAAAACCTTTGCAGAACCCTTTTTACCGCCAGCCGCACGAGAACACGATTCTGCCATTGCAGTAATCTGCTCATCTGTAGGGGCAATACCAAGTTCTCTCATATTAACCGGCATACCAATACGATGATAAAATTTCTCCATAGTCTCTATACCTTTCAGTGCAGTTTCCTCATCACTTCCAGAATGAATTACTCCCATCACATTTACAGCATACCTTACAAATCTAGGAAGACAATCTTTATAAACATATCTCGCCCAGCTCGACCAGATTGCTGCAAGACCTGCACCATGTGTTACATCAAACATTCCTCCCATTTCATGCTCCAGCGCATGACATACAAAATCACCGCCGTCATTTCCACAACCTGTAAGACCATTATGAGAAAGACTTCCTGCCCACACAATCTCTGCACGTGCTTCATAGTTCATAGGATTATTATGCAATATTTCTGCATACTTCATTACTGTACGCAAAAGGCCTTCAGCTATCTCATCTGTCAGTTCCATATTGCCGCCATTAGTAAAATAACGTTCCATAGTATGCATCATAATATCCGCACAACCCGATTCAGTCTGGTAATCAGGCAGGCTCATTGTCAGCTCAGGATTCATAATTGTAAATTTCGGACGTGATATATTATCATTATATGAACGTTTTTCGCCTGTATCCTCATTTGTTATAACACAACTGTTACTTGTTTCACTACCGGATGCTGCGATAGTTAAAACTGATGCAACAGGAAGAAACTTCTCAGCCTTACGTTCATGCCTGAACAATTCCCATACATCATATTCCGGCTCAGCAAGTCCATATGAGATTGCCTTTGCAGAATCAATTACAGAACCACCGCCAACTGCAAGAATAAAGTCAATCTTTTCTCTTTTTCCAAGTTCAATACCTTCTCTTACTTTTGATAAATGTGGATTGGGTACTACACCTCCTAATTCCACATATGGTATTTCACTATTATCCAGCGCTGTCTTTATCTTATTAATCAGTCCCGATTTTAAAGCACTTTTTCCTCCGTAGTGGATTAATACTTTATGTGCACCATACTCCTGTAAAAGTTCCACAAGTTTATTTTCTGAATTCCTGCCAAAAATCACCTTTGTAGGTGTGTAATATTCAAAGTTAAACATTATTAAAACCTCCATATCTGTATTATTTTCTATAAATACTGCTTTCAAATTTTACTTTTATAGCCTTTCTTTATACTCTGAAGATACAATCATTGTATCATAAAAACAACAACACTGTCTGTGATTCTTTCAAACTTATCAAAGTATTCCATTAATTCATCTGCTCTTTCAACATTTTCACATACGAACTCCGGCAAATTGCCTTCTCCTCCACTGCAAAATACAGCAATATTGCCTTGCCTGTCAATGCCATACCACTCCATATCCATATGTTCACATTCGCCTGCTTCTATTCTTGACATACATATCCTTTCCTGACTCTTATACTACACTTATTAACATTTTGATAAACAATAATTTTCCACTTCTAACAGGAAGAAATATAACCATAATTTTAAGTAATTACCACCTCAACACAACACCTATACAAGTTCTCCAACCTTTTCCTCTCACCCTTACGTATAACCACACCAATACTCCCAGCATCTATATCTGAGGAAATAATACGGCACATATGCGAATAGCAATTCTTCCAATGACTGTGAAATACAAGCATATAATTACCAAACTTTGCCTGTGCAACAGACCCAAGATTATACTCTGCATTTAATGTCTGAAGTCTGGCGGCAGTTCCCCAAAGAAGCGTTTCAAACGGCTTTTCCATATAATAATATGTGCCGCACAAAACCTCTCTTTTGTCTAAATCTTCTTTACTAATCGGTTCTTTTAATGCAAGCTGGTCTTCATCATTTACACCAAATGCACATGTATCCCTGCAAAGTTTTTCAACTTTATTTTTTCTGATTTTCTTTAAAAATACACATCCAACTATACATGCAATAATCTCCGTTATAGGAAATGCCCACCATATTAATGAAACACCTGCATGTCCGTTTTTTACAAAAACAGAAAAAATTCCTGCCAGTGGCAATATAATCACAAGCTGTCTAAGTAATGAAATCGCAAGCGATTCAATACCACCATCCAATGCCTGATAAATTCCCTGATATGCCACATTTATTCTCTTTCTGCTTCCCATTCCGTATGCAAATGCTATTATTGGTGTAATCGCATCTCTTAAACCAAATGCGAGGAACAATACGAATTGCTGCACTTTATAAAATAATCCGTATGCTGTCTGTGCAGAAGGACTAAACTTCAAAATCAAATTCATAACATAAACCATGATAGACATAAGCGCCTGCGCTATAATCGCTGGAAGTACATTTTCTGCATAAAAAAAGTGTGAACTTATCTTGTAAGCTGGACTTACGCTGATAAACTACACACTTTTCTAAATGCATTATATATTTTCATCATGTACGACATCAGGTACATAAAAAACGAGCAGCAAAACTGGATTTACGCTAGTCTGCTACTCGTTCAAGAATTATTATATTTTTCTTTTTTGAAAAAGTCAAATAAATATTTCGATTTATTAAATTCATATCCGTATTATACCATAAAAATAACGGCATCGTATATCACTCTCGCAATCGTACAATGCCGTTACTTTTATTTTCTACGATACACCAAACAAAACATATTCTAGTATACGATAACGATAATATCATATACTGGGTTTGCCTTAATGAACTCAAGTGGACCTGAGGGGAGTCGAACCCCTGTCCAAAAGCCCATCCGCTGTTCTTCTACTATCATAGTCAGTTATTTGACATTCCCTTATGCATACGGGAACTAACACCCTTATGCACTTAGTAGCTTCATAATACGTCCATAACCGCAAAGCTTAAGCTATGTCGTTTCTCACATGTTCGAAGCCTGGGTCCTAAAGTGTGAGTGCTCTAGGTCAGACTGCTGCAACTTAGGCAGCGTATGCTAAATTATCTTCAGCGTTTATATTTAAGTTTGCCATTTAACGCATTGCATACGGATAGCTTCACCAGTTTCAAAACCCCTGTCGAAACCTTTACAAGCCCATATATTAAATTGTAGTCTTTAATGACCATATAATATATAACATTATATACTGCTTAAAGTCAATATATTCTTATAAATAATTAATTAATTTTTTTATAAATTATGATATAATAGAGCGCAAAGGAAAAGAAAGCGGCTGTGAAACAGATATTTAACTATTCAAATACAGCCGCTATGTTAATACATTCTAAATATACGAAACCGTATCTGTTTTTTCATCACTAAACTTTTTGCATGAATATCTGTTTTTTATTACTTCTGTGAATTCCATAATTACAATTTCCTTTCTTAATCTTAATCTGTAATAAAATTATTAATTATTATCTTACAGATTTCTAATCTTAAAGTCCTTAGCCGCCTCTCTTTGCTGGTCTTTCTTGGCAATCGACTCACGCTTGTCGTAGTTCTTTTTACCTTTTGCAAGACCTATCTGCATTTTCACCTTGCCATACTTAAGATAAACCTGAAGCGGAACAAGTGTGTAACCCTTTGTAGATAACTGCCCAGCAAGCTTGTTAATCTCACTCTTATGTAAAAGAAGCTTCTTAGGTCTTAATGGATCTTTGTTGAATATATTTCCTTTTTCATAAGGCGTAATATTCATATTAATTGCAAATACCTCGCCATTTATTATCTGTATATATGACTCTTTTATGGAACATTTTCCCTGTCGTATAGACTTAACCTCTGTTCCACACAGCTCCATACCTGCCTCTATCTTATCTTCTATAAAATAATCATAATAAGCCTTTTTATTATTAGCAATAAGTCTGTTGCCACTGGCACTATCCTTTGCCATCATATACCTCCTTATAATCAAAGCATGATAAAATTAATTATATCTGTCATCATAATCCTCTGCAAACATAAAGTCGATTGTTCTTGCTATCTTATTGGTTCCTATAGTCACAACATCAACCTTCTGTCCCAGCTTATATGTTTTGTGTGTCGTTTCATTTACCATCTCATAATGGTTCTCGTCAAATATATAGAATCCCGGCATATCATTTACAGATACCATTCCTTCTATTGTATTAGGAAGTTCGACATATATGCCCCAGTTAGTTACACCTGATATGACACCAGAGAACTTCTCACCCTTGAACTGCTCCATGTATTCAACCATCTTGAGCTTGTCAGTATCTCTTTCCGCCTCATCTGCCCTTCGCTCGGTAGCGCTTGTCTGCTCCGCAACATCCGGAAGTATTTTATAGTAATGAGCTTTTCGCTTTTCGCTCATACCACCATGCAGACACTCTTTTATAATTCTGTGTATCTGTAAATCCGGATAACGTCTTATAGGTGATGTAAAGTGGCAGTAATACTTGGCTGCAAGTCCAAAATGTCCTATACATTCCGGTGTATACTTAGCTTTTTTCATTGAACGCAATGTAAGCCTGCTTATAAGATTTTCCTCATCTGAGCCTGATATTTTCTCTAAAAGCTTCTGAAGCTCCTTAGGATGTATCTCATCTGTTATGTGCATTGAATATCCAAAGTTATTGATAAATGTTGACAGCTTGATTATCTTTTCAGGGTCAGGATTTTCATGTGTCCTGTAAAGAAATGGAACTTCCTGCCAGAAATAATCCTCTGCAACTGTTTCATTAGCTACAAGCATAAAGTCTTCTATAAGCTTTGTTGCAACATTTCTGTCATAAGGCTCTATCTTAACCGGATGTCCCTTAGTATCAAGCACTATCTTAGACTCTGGAAAATCAAAATCTATCGAACCACGCGCAAATCTCTTCTTTCTAAGAAGCGCGGCAGCCTCCTCCATAAGCTTAAACATAGGAATTAATTCTTTATATTTTTCTATCTCATTTGCATCATTATCTTCAAGAATTTTCTTAACAGAGGTGTATGTCATTCTTCTGTCAACATTGATGACTGACTCACATATCTTGTGACCTACGACCACTCCCTTTGAATTAATATCCATAAGACAGCTAAGTGCAAGTCTGTCGCATCCTTCATTAAGCGAACATATGCCGTTTGACAGCTGGTGAGGTATCATAGGTATAACTCTGTCAACAAGGTAAACGCTTGTACCACGTTTTAACGCCTCTTTATCAAGCGCACTTCCCTCTATTACATAGTGGCTGACATCTGCAATGTGAACACCAAGATGATATATATCCCCCTCTTTTGTCAGCGATACAGCATCGTCAAGGTCCTTTGAATCTTCTCCATCTATAGTAACCATAACAACATCCCTGAGGTCGGTTCTTCCCGCCTTATCCTTTTCGTCCACCTCGTCAGGTATGCTCTTCAGCTGCTTTTTAACGCTGTCTGGAAACTCCTCCGGCAGGTCATATGCCTTGACTATCGACATAATATCTGTTCCCGGGTCGTCTATATGTCCTATGACTTCTGTAATTCTTCCCTCAGGATTTCTTCCACCTTTGCCATAGTCTGTTATCTTTACTATAACCTTGCTTCCGGTAACTGCGCCCTGCTCATGCTCCTTGGATACAAATATATCACATGCTATCTTCTGGTTATCAGGCACAACAAATCCGAAGTTTTTATTTCTCTGGTATGTTCCCACAAGTGTCTTAATCTCATGGTCAACTATATCTATAACCTTTCCTTCTGCTCTTTTATCGCCCTTTTTAGGAAGTGTTATAACTATCTTGACTTTATCATGGTAGAAAGCATTTTTCGTGTCGCTTGCCTTTATGAATATATCCTCATCCTGTCCTTCTACAGACACAAATCCAAAGCCCCTGCTTGTACTTTCAAATGTACCTATAAGTGCAACATTATCCGGCTTCATATACTTTCCTTTTTTACTTACTCCTATTGTTCCGTCAGCCACAAGTGCATCCAGTACTTCCTGCAGCTCGTATCTCTTATCCTTCGGAATACCAAGTAATATGGCTATTTCCTTTGTCTTCATCGGAACATATAATTCATTATTAAGGATAAGGTCAGCTATATTTTTCTTTCTTTCCTTGAAAATGTCTGTCTTCATCGTTGTCACCTCTGTTTCGTATTATAATTTTTTCTTTTAGCCTGCATTATGTCATAAATTATTTACTTTGCCGTGCAAGTCTAAGAAAGCAAAGCTTTCTTAGACTGTCGGACATTCGCCCTATACGAAAAATTCTAAAAAAGAACTCTGTGCAAGCACAGTTATTTTTTATTCTTTTATCCTGCACGGCTCATTGTTTACGCACATTATATCACAAAACGCCCTTAAGATATATTATATCTTAAGAGCGTCCTCTGTAAACACTTAAATTAGAAATTAATATTTAAAATAATAGCAATAAGAACAAATAACACTGAAAGTACTTTTGTAATTGTTACAAGCTTTCCTTCCATAGAACGTCCCTTGTTCTTACCCCAGTATGTGTCTGCTGCACCACTGATTGCACCTGAAAGACCATTCTGCTTGCTTTCCTGCATAAGAACCACTACTGTTAAACATATACATACTAATATAAATATACCCATTAAGACTATTCTTAATGTATCAGCCCATGACATACCAAACATATATCAAACCTCCTAATAGATTGCAAAAATCACAATAAAGCTATTATACCAAATAAATAATAAATGTGCAACTAATATTTTACTGGTATGTGTAATAAATTTTATGATACATTTATATCATTACTTCTTAATAAGAAGTGATTCTCCTGTCATCTCGGCTGGCTGTTCAAGTCCCATTATCTGGATAAGAGTAGGTGCTATATCGCATAATCTTCCGCCATCTCTTAATGTGTATGACTCATCATAGTTCACAAGAATAAATGGAACTGGGTTAGTTGTATGTGCTGTATGTGGTGCGCCTGTTTCGTAATCAATCATCTTTTCTGCATTACCGTGGTCTGCACAGATGAATAATACGCCGTCAACATCCTTAATAGCCTGTACTGCCTTTCCAACAAGTTCATCAATCTTCTCAACAGCCTTAACTGCTGCTGGAATAACGCCTGTATGTCCAACCATATCAGGGTTAGCGAAGTTGATTACGATAACATCATACTTGTCTGACTTTATAGCCTCAACAAGGTCCATACTAACCTCTGGTGCGCTCATTTCTGGCTTTAAGTCGTAAGTAGGAACATCCTTAGGTGAATTAACAAGAAGTCTGAATTCATCTACATTAGGGTCTTCAACACCACCATTAAAGAAGAATGTTACATGTGCGTACTTCTCTGTTTCTGCAAGACGAAGCTGCTTCTTGCCGTGTGCTGCAAGGAACTCGCCAAATGTATTCTTAATTTCTTCCTTCTTGAATGCTACAAGCTTGTTAGGAATAGACTCATCATAATCCTTGAAGCATACAAATGTTGTAGGAATATACTTTCTCTCAAAGCCTACGAACTTATCATCACAGAATGCTCTTGTCATCTCTCTTGCTCTGTCTGGACGGAAGTTAAAGAAGATAACTGAATCATTTTCCTTTACAACTGATAATGGCTTGCCGTTCTCTGTAATAACTGTAGGTACTACGAACTCATCTGTAACATCTGCTGCATATGAGTCTTCCATAGCCTTTACAGCGCTCTCAGCCTGCTTTCCTTCACCTGTTGTAAGTGAAAGATATGCCTGTTCAACTCTGTCCCAGTTATTATCTCTATCCATAGCATAGTATCTTCCTGCTAAAGAAGCTACCTTACCAACACCGATTTCTGACATTTTTTCTTCAAGCTGTGCAACAAAGTCCTTACCAGATGCTGGTGGAGTATCTCTACCATCAAGGAATGCATGTACATAAACATTAGATACACCATTCTTCTTAGCCATCTCTAAAAGACCATATACATGTGAAATGTGGCTGTGAACACCACCGCTTGATAAGAGACCGAAAAGATGAAGGTCTGAATTATTCTTCTTGCAGTTTTCCATAGCAGCAAGAAGCTCTTCATTGTTAAAGAAATCTCCATCTTCTATAGACTTTGTTATTCTTGTAAGGTCCTGATATATTATTCTGCCAGCACCGATATTCATATGTCCAACTTCTGAGTTACCCATCTGTCCGTCTGGAAGACCTACATAACTGCCAGAAGCATTACCCTTTACAAAAGGATATTCCTTCATTAACTTATCCATAACAGGAGTATTTGCCATAGCAATAGCATTACCTTCTGTTTTGTCACTTAAACCATAACCATCAAGTACCATTAATACAACTGGTTTCTTACTCATATTAATCCTCCATTCTAACGCATGCGATGCGCCTTAAGCATAATCCAAAATAGCCGCTACATACTTATACTGTAAACTTATACGCATTTAATACACGCATAAATCCTAAACTTATATAACTGATAGCAGCCTCTGATTTCACCTGTTGTATAATAGCATAATTATCTGAAATATGCAATTAGTGATAAATAAAATAAAGCAGGGAGTAACTACAAAACTTCCACCCTGTAGTTATTCCCTGCTTTACAGCCTTGTCCTCTTTCTTTACACTTATTATAACGCTTCATAATTAACAATATTACAGAAGTCTGGCTTAAGGCTTGCGCCTCCAACCAATCCACCATCTATATCTGGCTGTTCAAAAAGTTCTTTTGCATTAGATGCATTAACTGAACCACCATAAAGAATTCTTACTTTAGATGCTACCTCATCATCGTATATTTCCCTGATATTACCTCTTATAGCCTCGCATACTTCCTGGGCCTGTGCTGACGTGGCAACTCTTCCTGTACCAATAGCCCATATAGGTTCATAAGCAACTATGCACTTAACTGCATCCTCTGGCGATACCTGTGCAAATGCCGCATTTATCTGCTTCTTTATGAACTCTAATGTTATTCCCTCTTCCCTCTGCTGGATAGTTTCACCACAGCAGATTATAGGTATAAGACCATATTCGATAGCCTTTCTTACCTTTCTGTTAATACATTCATCATCCTCGTTAAAATACTGTCTTCTCTCAGAGTGACCCAATATAACATATGATACTCCTGAGTCAACTAACATTCCCGGTGATATTTCCCCTGTAAATGCTCCCTTCTCCTCATAGTGCATATTCTCTGCACCGACCTTTATATCAGTATCTTTCACTGCTTCAACAACTGGTATTATGTCGATAGCTGGAACACAGAATACAACATCAACATCACTACCTGAAACTTTATCACGGAGCTCACATACAAGCCTCACTGCTTCCTTTGGAGTCATATTCATCTTCCAGTTTCCTGCTACAATCTTCTTTCTCATACTAAAACCACGCCTCCATACAATATGTTACTGATTAATATTCAGTCGAATGTTATGAATATATTATTAACAGCGATAATTCCTTGCTATCCTGTATAATTCATATCAACCACGCACAGTA
>ERZ791875.1080-NODE-1080-length-20397-cov-9.380641_pt1 | contig 20397 bp, 11 predicted proteins | sample MGYA00510278_ERZ791875 | MGnify/ENA primary metagenome ERZ791875 (study PRJEB30046, sample SAMN00792078) | human gut metagenome | study: EMG produced TPA metagenomics assembly of the A metagenome-wide association study of gut microbiota in type 2...
TAGTGCAAGCCGAGCGCAATGCCAAATTTATTTGGGCATTGCCAAGGCGCAGCCTATGTTCTGTAAAGATAGTGCAAGCCGAGCGCAATGCCAAATTTATTTGGGCATTGCCAAGGCGCAGCCTGTGTTCTGTAAAGATAGCACAAACCGGGTGCAATGCCAAATTTATCCGGGCATAGTCGGGGTACAGCCCGCACATTGTGTAGAATGCAAATCCGGTGCAGGCCGGACGCAATGCCGAATCCATCCGGGCACGGCCGGCATACGTCCTATTTTCGGTAAAGATAGCCACTCATGCGATTTTTTTCAATAAAAATTTCTATCTTCGCGATACGGTAAACCCCATCGTACAATGAAATACAAGCGAATACTCCTGAAATTGAGCGGCGAATCACTGCAGGGCTCACAAAAATACGGGCTTTCGCCCGAGGTACTCCAGTCATACGCCGAGCAAATCAAGGCGGCAGCCGCAACGGGCGTCCAAATCGGCATCGTCATCGGCGGCGGCAACATCTTCCGCGGCCTCACGGGCGCGAAAAAAGGTTTCGACCGCGTGAAAGGCGACCAGATGGGCATGCTGGCCACGATTATCAACTCGCTGGCATTGCAGTCGGCGCTGGAGGACAACGGCGTGAAAGCCAAGGTGCTGACCTCGATTCGCATGGAGCCCATCGGCGAATACTACTCCAAGGCCCGTGCCATCGAATACCTCGAGGCGGGGCAGGTGGTGATTATCGGCGGCGGCACCTCGAACCCCTACTTCACGACCGACTCGGCATCGGCGCTGCGCGGCATCGAAATCGAGGCCGACGTGATGCTGAAAGGCACCCGCGTGGACGGCGTCTACACGGCCGACCCCGAGAAAGACCCGGCGGCCACCAAATTCGACGAAATCACGTTCGAGGAGGTACTCGACCGCCGGCTGAAAGTCATGGATCTCACGGCATTCACGCTCTGCCGCGAGAACGGATTGCAAATCATCGTCTTCGACATGGACACGCCGGGCAACCTGGGCAAGGTGCTTGCCGGGGAGCGCATCGGGACACTCGTAAAAAAATAAGACAATGGCAACCAAAAAGAGCAACAAACAGCTGTGGATCATGCTGGCGCTGATCATCGTCGTGGTCGCTGCCATCCTGCTGCTGCCCTCGTGCGGCAGCCGCAGCGGCAAAGCGGCTGCGGATACCGAATCGACCACGCTGGTCAAGGCGGGCGAAAAAGCCCCCGACTTCACCGTGGAGATGTTCGACGGCGGAAAAACCTCCCTCGCGGAGCTCAAAGGCAAAGTCGTGCTGCTGAACTTCTGGGCCACCTGGTGCCCGCCCTGCCGGCAGGAACTGGCCCGCGTGCAGAAGGACATCGTCGACCGTTTCGCCGGCCGCAACTTCGTCTTCCTGCCCGTATCGCGCGGCGAAAAGCGGGAAGACGTGGCGGCGTTCCGCGAAAAGAACGGATACACGTTCCCGATGGGCCTCGACCCCTCGCAGACCACCTACGACCTCTACGCCTCGAACTACATCCCGCGCAACTTCCTGATCGACGCCGACGGCAAAGTCGTTTCGGCCTCGGTGGGGTACGACCCCGAGGAGTTCGACCAACTAATCAAAACCATCGAAAAAATACTCGAATAATATGGATACCAAGACGATTCTCAACGATGCCTCCGGCCGTATGCAGAAGGCTATCGACCACCTCGAAGAGGAACTTTTGAACGTGCGCGCGGGAAAGGCGTCGCCCAATGCCCTGAACGGCGTGATGGTGGACTACTTCGGCTCGCAGGTGCCCGTATCGGGCGCCGCCAGCGTCACGGTTCCCGATGCCAAGACGATCCTGATTCAGCCGTGGGACAAGAATATGCTGCGTGCAATCGAGAAAGCCATCATCGACTCGAACATCGGACTCACCCCGTCGAACAACGGCGAGCAAATCCGCCTGACGATTCCGCCCCTCACGGAGGAGCGCCGCAAGGAGCTGGTCAAACAGGTGCGCGGCGAGGCCGAAACGGCCCGCATCAGCCTGCGCAACGCCCGCCGCGACGCCGTCGAAGCATTCAAGAAAGCCCAGAAGGAGGGCATGCCCGAAGACGAGTCGAAAGACGGCGAGACACAGACGCAGAAATTGCTCGAGAAATTCACGAAGCTGCTCGATGCGGCCCTCGACAAGAAAGAAAAGGAAATCATGACGGTATAATTCCGTCCACCCAGGAGTTAAAATCCGGCCAACACATAAATGTGGCCGGATTTTTTCATATATTTGCCCGTTGTAACAATCCGCCTATGAAAAACATCCGACTCAAACTCTGCACGGCAATCCTCCTGTCCGCACTGTTCTGCACACAGGGAGCCCTGGGGCAGGGATACGTCAAGCTGAATATTCCCTATGCCCTGGTCGGCGTGGTCAACCCCTCGGTCGAATTCGCCATCTCGCCCAAGTCGACCCTGCAGACCGACATCGTCATATCGCCGTGGAAGTCCGTCAACCAGAAGCACATGCTTTTCGCCATCTTCATGGGCGAATACCGCCGCTACTTCAAGCAGCATAACAACGGATGGTACCTGGGTGCCAACATCGGCATGATGGCTTTCGACATGTCGAAACCCTACATCGAGGGCTGGAAACTGAAATTCGAGAACCGCTACTGCAAGGGCTACGGCATGATGATCGGCCTGTGCGTGGGCTACGAACACCAGTTCGGGGAGCGGTGGCTGCTCGACGCATTCTTCGGCTGGGCCTGGATGGACAGCCATTACAACGGATACAGTTTCGACGGCGAAATCGACATGTATCCCCACCGCCCCGTGCAGCCGAAGCACCCCGACCCGTTCAACGGTTCGTCGGAATGGTATCCCAACAAAATAGGCGTATCGATCGGATACCGCATCTTCACCCCGCGCAGCTTGCGCAACAAATAACGCCGGACAGTTATTTTCGGGAAACTTCCCGCAATAAATCACCGGCACGGGTTTCCGTGCCGGATGAAACCGTATGTCCGCCCAGGCCCCGGCAGGCGGCTTTTGCGGCGGCCTGCCGTGCTTTCCGGCGAACCGTCCGGCCGCAAAAACCGCCTGCCGGCAAGCCCCACGAATCCCGCAACGCCCGCCCCGGAAAACGGATTGCGGGAAAGCGCCGCCCCCTCCTGACAACAAAAAGGCCCCGCCGTGATTCACGGCGGGGCCTCTCCAATTATTTGTACCTATTCAGAATTACTTTACTTTCGGGCCGGCTGCTACGAGCTTCTTACCCTCCTCGTTGCCCGTGAACTTGGTGAAGTTCTTCACGAAGCGGTTTGCGAGGTCTTCGGCCTTAACGTCCCAATCCTTGGCGTTCTTGTAGGTGTCGCGCGGATCGAGGATCTTGGGATCCACACCGGGCAGCGCCGTCGGAATCTTGAAGTCGAAGATGGGCAGCGTCTTGGTCGGCGCCTTGTCGATCGAGCCGTCGAGGATGGCGTCGATGATGCCGCGCGTATCCTTAATCGAGATACGCTTGCCGGTGCCGTTCCAACCCGTGTTCACGAGGTATGCCTTGGCACCTGCCTTCTGCATCTTCTTCACCAGCTCCTCACCGTACTTGGTGGGGTGCAGCGAGAGGAATGCAGCGCCGAAGCAAGCCGAGAAGGTCGGCGTGGGCTCGGTAATGCCGCGCTCGGTACCTGCCAGTTTGGCGGTGAAACCCGACAGGAAGTAGTACTTGGTCTGCTCGGGAGTCAGGATCGAAACCGGGGGCAGCACGCCGAATGCATCGGCCGAGAGGAAAATCACCTGCTTGGCAGCCGGGGCTTTCGATACGGGCTTCACGATGTTGTCGATGTGGAAAATCGGGTACGACACGCGGGTATTCTCGGTCACCGACTTGTCGGAGAAGTCGATTTTGCCTTTCTTGTCAACCGTTACGTTCTCCAGCAGCGCGTTGCGGCGAATCGCGTTCCAGATGTCGGGCTCGTTCTCCTGCGAGAGGTTGATAACCTTGGCGTAGCAGCCGCCCTCGAAGTTGAATACGCCGTCGTCGTCCCAGCCGTGCTCGTCGTCGCCGATCAGTTCGCGCTTCGGGTCGGTCGAAAGCGTGGTCTTGCCGGTACCCGACAGGCCGAAGAAAATCGCCGTCTCACCCTTGCTGTTGGTGTTGGCAGAGCAGTGCATCGAAGCCATGCCCTTCAGCGGAAGCAGGTAGTTCATGTAGGAGAACATACCCTTCTTCATCTCGCCGCCGTACCAGGTGTTGATGATAACCTGCATCTTCTCGGTGAGGTTGAAAACAACGGCCGTTTCCGAGTTCAGGCCGAGTTTCTTGTAATTCTTAACCTTGGCCTTCGAAGCGTTGAGCACCACGAAATCGGGCTCGCCGTAGGTTTCCAGTTCGGCGTCGGTCGGACGGATGAACATGTTCTTGACGAAATGAGCCTGCCATGCCACCTCCATGATGAAGCGGATTTTGAGGCGCGAGTTCTCGTTGGCGCCGCAGAACGTGTCGACAACATAGAGTTTCTTGCCCGACAGCTCCTGCGAAGCGATTTTCTTCAGCTCTTTCCAGGCTGCTTTGGTTACGGGCTTGTTGTCGTTCTTATACTCGTCGGAAGTCCACCAGATCGTATCCTTGGTGGTTTCGTCCATTACGAAGAACTTGTCCTTGGGCGAACGGCCGGTATAAACGCCGGTCATTACGTTCACGGCGCCCATTTCGGTCTCCTGACCTTTCTCGAAACCGCGCAGGCCCTTCTTGGTCTCTTCGCGGAACAGTTCGTCGTACGACGGATTGTACACGATCTCGGTCACACCCGTGATCCCGTACTTTTTCAAATCCATTTTGTTCATAGCAATCGTTATTTTTAATAAAACATCAAATCCTGATTTACCTAACTCAAATCCGGATGACCGGACTTTAACCGCACAAAGGTAGAAAAACTTTTATACTTGTGAAAAAAATAACAGTAAAAAACGCAAAAAACAGCCATTATTTTTTCCAACAAGCGTATATAATTCATTTATAAGCAGGTATCACACCCCGAAAAGCGGATAAAAAACCCAGCCGTACATCCCTCCGCAAACATTCTGCCGCGTTTCGCGCCGGTGCGCCGCAGACGCGCGGCCCGCTTTGCGCCGTTTTTTCCCGCTTTGGGGAAACGCCGGACTTTTTGTCCGGAACAGCCGTTCCCGCGCTTCGGGACGGCCCCTGCCCGGACAGCGTAAAAAATACCGGCAGAAAACACGAACCCGCATGAAAACCCCGATAAAAACGACCCCGCACCTCTGCTCGCTCCTGCCGCCGGCAATACCGCCGCAGCATGCAGGAGTTCCGCAGCGCCGGGTGCCTGCGCATCAGAACCGCCATCAGACTGTCGCACGCGATTGACGCCGGGCCCAACCGCTTCGGCCAGCGCATTACCGCATACGACCTGAATTCCAACACGCCGGGCGGACGCTTCTACTCGCCGCAGGCTCCGACGAGCAAGGAACTCACGGCCGACATCTACATCGACCGCACGTCAATCGGGGTATTCATCGACGGCGGGCTGTACTCCTGCTCCTACGGAGCTCCGCCCGGACAAAAACAACGACGGGAAGTTGCGCTTCCGGGGCAACCGTATCGAAATCAAGGAGCTGGAAGTATTCTCCGTCCAACCGATCCGGCAGCCGGAGTAAACCCGGCGCACGGATTCCGAAAAAACCGGGGCGGGCGAAAGGGAAGATACGGGAATTTTTCCTATCTTTGGTATATTCGACCCGCACAAAATTTCGTTATCCCTTTCAAGCAATGCGCCCGATGAAAATACGACATGACCGGATATGCCTGAAACCGTTTTCGCTCGAATGGATAAACTACCATTGTTTCTCCATCCTGCTGTTTGTCTGCGGGGCATGCTACTCCTGCTGTTTCGTCCGTGAACTCGCCCGCGGATTGCGGAACCGGTATTGGCTGGCCGCGCTCCTGCTGTTCGGCGCGGGACTTGTCGTCCATATGTTCCAGCGCAGCAAACTGAAGTTCAGAAGCATCCCGCTCCCCCGGCAGCACGACGGACTGCAAGAGCGGATACGCACGCTGCTGATTGACAGGGGATGGCGAATCGAATACGACAACCGGCGTTACCTGCAGGCCGTAAACCGGAAGGGCATTCCCTTCCTGGACTGCGATCTGCTGGTATTGAGCTGGCGAAACGACGAAATACGCTGGGCCCTGATCTACGACCCGTGGTATAACATGGCCGGAGGAATCTTCACGTTCAACAGGTACGGACGGAAAACCGTAAAGGCGATAAAGGCGCTCGCCGGCGATTCGGCGGAAGCCACCGCCCGGAAACTCGGATAAACCATGGCAGGACTCTATTTCCACATACCTTTCTGCAAACGCATATGCGCCTACTGCGACTTCTACAAAAGCGCAGACCTGCGCCGCACGGACGACGTCGCTGCCGCCATGCACCGCGAACTGGAACAGCGGCGCGGCTACCTGAAAGGGGAAGCGGTGACCACCCGCTACTTCGGCGGGGGTACGCCGTCGCTCTGGGCGCCCGAAATGCTGAAAGGGCTGTTGGAACATGCGGCGCAGCTTTTCGACTGCAGCGGAGTCGCGGAAACCACGCTCGAGGCCAATCCCGACGATTTGACGGAATCCTACCTCGCCGGACTGCCGGGGGCGGGCATCGACCGCCTCTCGATCGGCGTCCAGTCGTTCGACGACGACTGCCTGAAGCTGATGAACCGCCGCCACACCGCGGCACAGGCCGCAGCGGCCGTCCGGGCCGCACAGCGGGCGGGATTCGGCAACATCACCGTCGACCTGATCTTCGGCGTACCCGGTTTCGGCGGCGAATCGCTGAAAAGGTCGCTCGATACGGCCCTGTCGCTCGGCGTACAGCATATTTCGGCATACCATTTGACCGTCGAACCGAATACGACTTTCGGCCGCCGCGCCGCACGCGGGCAGTTCCGGGCCGTGGACGAGGAGGTCAGCGAGGCGGAATTCCTGCTGGTGCACGACACGCTCACCGGAGCCGGATTCGAGCACTACGAGGTGTCGAACTACGCGCTGCCCGGATTCCGCGCCCGGCACAACGCTTCGTACTGGCAGGGGGTGAAGTACCTCGGCATCGGCCCGGCGGCCCATTCGTTCGACGCAAACGAGCGGCACTGGAACGCCTCTTCGGTGGAGAAATACATCGACGGGGCACCGGGCGGGCGGGAGGTGCTGACCGAACGCGACCGGTTCAACGAATACGTCATGACGGCGCTGCGCACGGCCGAAGGAATCGGGATGCGGGAGGCCGGGGCGCGTTTCGGGACGAAACGCACGGCACGCATCGCACGGGAAGCCGAGCCGTTCCTACGGGCCGGCATGCTTCGCCGCACAGGGGAGCGGCTGGCCGTTCCACCGGAAAGATTCCTGACCTCGGATGCCGTAATCGAGGCATTTTTCGAAACATAACACGGCACGCAACCAAGTGAAACTGAAATGTTAAGTTATTATTAAATATTTTTAGAAATTACCCCTGCAAGGTTGACAAATATAAATATAAGTATTACCTTTGCAGCGGTTTTCAACCGATCCGACAAGAAATCATAAACAAGCAGCACAAATATGAGTAATGCAAAACTGACCCCCGACTACCTTTTCGAGGCGAGTTGGGAGGTGTGCAACAAGATAGGCGGCATCCATACCGTCATCTCGACCAAGGCACAGACCGCAACCCGTAAATTCGCAGAGCACTATATCCTCATCGGGCCCGACCTCCAGCACGAGGGGGCGAACCCCGAATTCGAGGAGGATCCCAACCTGCTGAAAGCATGGCGGCAGGGCGTCTACAACGAGGGGCTCCGCATCCGCGTGGGCCGCTGGAAAATCAAAGGCGAGCCGACGGTAATCCTGGTGGACTTCACCTCGCTGATTCCCCGCAAGGACGAAATCCTCAAAAGCCTGTGGGAAACCTACCACGTGGACTCGATTTCGGGCCAGTGGGATTACATCGAGCCCGTGCTCTTCGGCTATGCCGCCGGCATGGTCATCGCCTCGTACGTCGACAACTTCTGCAACGCGACCGATAAAATCGCGGCCCACTTCCACGAATGGATGACCGCCGCCGGAGGACTTTACCTGCGCAAGCACGCCCCCTATGTGGCCACGCTCTTCACGACGCACGCCACGGTCATGGGGCGCTGCATCGCCGGCAACGGCCTGCCGCTCTACAACGACCTGGCCAAATTCAAGGCCGACGAGCTGGCGCGCCAGTTCAACGTCGTGGCCAAGCATTCGATCGAGAAGATGGCCGCCACGTACCACGACGCCTTCCTGACCGTGAGCGACATCACGGCCAACGAGTGCAAATACCTGCTGGGACGCGAGCCGGACGGCATCACGCCCAACGGCTTCGAGAACGACTTCGTCTGGACGGGCGAAGAGTACGACGCCAAGCGCACCGAGGCCCGCAGGGCGATGATTACGGTGGCAGAGGCGTGCCTGGGGCATAAATTCGCCGCCGAGCCGCTCATCGTCGGCACCAGCGGCCGCTACGAGTTCCGCAACAAGGGGCTCGACGTATTCATCGAATCGCTCAAGAAACTGGCCGCCTCGGACCGCCTCAAGCGCGAAGTGCTGGCCTACATCACCGTGCCGGCCGCCAACCGCGGGCCGCGCGTCGATTTGCAGGCGCACCTGGCCGACCCGTCGAAACCGATCGACGGAGGACAGTACAAATACGCGACGCACTACCTCGAATACCAGCACAGCGACCCGGTCGTGAACGCCCTCAACGGCAGCATCCTCACGACAGACGACTCGAAAGTGAAAGTGATTTTCGTGCCGACCTACCTCAACAAGGCCGACGGCATCTTCGGCAAGGATTACTACGAGCTGCTCGTGGGCATGGACATCACGGTATTCCCCTCCTACTACGAGCCGTGGGGCTATACCCCGCTCGAGTCGGTGGCTTTCTCGGTGCCGACCGTCACCACGACCCTCGCCGGATTCGGCCTCTGGGTCGACAAGCAGCGCGAACATGCGGGCGTGGAGGTTATCCGCCGCGACGACTACAACGACAGGGAGGTCGAAGAGAAAATCGCCGAAACGCTGCTGCATTTCAGCGCCCTGGACGACAAGCACGTCAACGAAGCGCGCGTGTCGGCCTACGAAATCTCGGAAACCGCACTCTGGGAACACCTCTTCGCCGCTTACGAGCAGGCCTATTCCGAGGCTGTCGAGAGTTCGGTAATCCGCACCAACCGCGCCGTGCTCGACGAGGGCGGCGCACGCACCGAGCAAATCAACTTCGTACGCCAGCAGCTCTTCGCAGAGCAGCCCAACTGGAACCGCATGATGGTCGACAAGACCCTGCCCAAACGGCTGCACGCCCTCGAGGAGCTGTCGCGCAACCTCTGGTGGTGCTGGAACCCCGGCACCCGCGACCTGTTCGAAAGCATCGACCCGGCACTCTGGGCCGAATGCGAGCGCAACCCGATCGCGCTGCTCGACAAATTGAGCGTGGAACGCATGAAAGAGCTCGAACACGACACGGCGTTCCTCGGCCAGCTCGACGCAGCACACGCACAGTTCCGCGCCTACATGAATGAAAAGCCCGATTCGAAAGTCCCCTCGATTTCCTATTTCTCGATGGAATACGGCCTGCACTCGTCGCTTAAAATCTACTCGGGCGGCCTGGGCATCCTCGCGGGCGACTACCTCAAGGAGGCTTCGGACAAGAACGTCCCGATGGCCGCTGTGGGCCTGCTGTACCGCTACGGCTACTTCACGCAGCGCCTTTCGGCGCAGGGTTCGCAGGAGGCGACCTACGAGGCGCAGAACTTCTACAAACTCCCGATTTCACCCGTGCGCGACGCGGCAGGCAACTGGCTGACGATCACCATTGCATTCCCCGGCCGCACGCTTTCGGCGCGCGTCTGGAAGTGCCAGGTGGGCCGCACCGACCTCTACTTGCTCGACGCGGACGTCGAGGCCAACCTCGAAGAAGACCGCCAAATCACCCACTACCTCTACGGCGGCGACTGGGAGAACCGCCTCAAGCAGGAAATCCTGCTCGGCATCGGCGGTATCCGCGCACTGCGGGCGCTGGGCATCAAACACGACGTATTCCACTGCAACGAGGGACACGCCGCATTCATCGGCATCGAGCGCATCCGCGATTTGGTGAACCACAAGAAGCTCTCCTTCTCGGAGGCGCTGGAGGTAATCCGCTCCTCGTCGCTCTTTACGACGCACACCCCCGTACCCGCCGGGCACGACGCATTCCCCGAGTCGATGATCCGCCAGTACATGTCGCACTACCCCGACGTGCTGGGCATCACCTGGGAGCAGTATATCAACCTGGGCAAAACCAACCCCAACGACCCCAACGAGAAGTTCTCGATGTCGGTATTGGCCTGCAACCTCTCGCAGGAGGTCAACGGCGTGTCGTGGCTCCACGGCGAGGTTTCGAAAGAAATCCTGGGCAACATGTGGCCGGGGTACTTCAAGAACGAGCTCCACATCGGCTACGTCACCAACGGCGTGCACTTCCCGACATGGATCGCCACGAGCCTGCGCCGCCTCTACGCCCGCTATTTCGCCGACGGATTCGAGGGACACACCTACGACATCCCGGCATGGCAGAAAGTACACCACATTCCGGACGAGGAGCTGTGGAGCGAGCGCATGTACCTCAAGGAGAAGCTCATCAAACACATCCGCAAGCGTTACAGCGACCCCAGCCAGGTGCGGCTCGACTCGCCGCGGCAGATGATACAGGTCGTCGAGGGCATCAAAACCGACGTGCTGACCATCGGTTTCGCACGCCGCTTCGCGACCTACAAGCGCGCATACCTGCTCTTCACCAACCTCGACCGCTTGTCGGCCATCGTCAACAACAAGGAGCGTCCCGTACAGTTCATCTTCGCCGGCAAGGCGCACCCCAACGACAAACCGGGGCAGGATCTGATCAAACGCATCGTCGAGGTGGCCGCCATGCCGCAGTTCGTGGGCAAGATTCTCTTCCTGCAGAATTACGACATGGAACTGGCGCGCCGCATGGTACAGGGCGTCGACGTATGGCTCAACACCCCGACCCGTCCGCTCGAAGCGTCGGGCACCTCGGGCGAGAAGTGCGTCATGAACGGCGTGCTGCAATTCTCGGTGCTCGACGGCTGGTGGGTCGAAGGCTACAAGGAGGGCGCCGGATGGATGCTGCCCATGGAGCGCACTTTCGCCGACCAGCACTATCAGGACGAGCTGGACGCCGAGATCATTTACAACACCATCGAGGAGCAGATCGCACCGAAATATTACAACCGCGACCAAAACGGCATACCGCACGAGTGGGTGGCCTCGGTCAAGAAGTGCGTCGCCGACATCGCGTCGAACTTCACGACCAACCGCATGCTGGGCGATTACGAAGAGCGATTCTACAACAAGCTCGCGGCCCGCAAGCACGAAATCGTCGGGGGCGGCTACAAACTGGCCCGCGAAATCGCGGCCTGGAAACGCAAAGTGTCGGCGGCATGGGACAAAATCCGTGTAATCGACGTGCAGCGCGTGAAAATCGACAACGAGGCGGTTTTCGTCGGCGAGAAGTACCATTTCGAAGTGACGGTCGACGTGGCCAACCTGCGGCCCGAAGACATCGGCGTCGAAATGGTCATCGCCCAGCAGATCGTCGGCGGCCGCAACGTCAACGTGACGCGCACAATCGGGCTGAAACATACCGCGACCGACGGCAGCCGGGCGACCTACTCGCTGGATTACACACCCGACGAAGCCGGAACTTTCGACGTGGCGCTGCGTATCTTCCCGTACAACCCGCACCTGCCGCATCGCATGGATTTTGCATTGGTAAAATGGGCCTGATAAATTTAGGGTAAATAATGTTTAAAAAGGTATTAATTCACAGGAACGCCCTTGTAATTTCCTGAAAAATTCAATATCTTTATAGAACCAACAGCATTTTTAGATATGTCAGCACTTACTTTCGACAAAAGCGAATTGGGCAATCTGGAGTACTCGCTCCAGCGCGAAATGCTCTCCACTGACCGGATCGGCGGCTACATGAGCACGACTATCGTCTGCTGCAACACCCGCCGCTACCACGGCCTGATGGTGGCGCCCGTCGACGACAGCGGCCGGACCTACGTTCTGCTTTCGTCGCTCGACGAAACCGTAGTCCAGCACGACCAGACATTCAACCTGGCCCTGCACCGCTTCCAGGGGGTATACGAGCCGCGCGGACACAAATACATCACCGACTTCGCGTATACGCCGACCCCTACGATCACCTACCGCGTCGGCGGGGTGATACTCAAGAAAGAGATGCTGTGGATACACAAGCGCACGCAGCTGATGATTCGCTATACGCTCATCGACGCGCACTCCGAAACCAGGCTGCGGCTGCGCCCGTTCCTCGCCTTCCGCGACAAGCATGCGCTCACGCACGCCAACATGGAGGCCGACGGGCACTCCTACCCCGCAGTCAACGGCGTGAAGTGCCGCCTCTACGGCACCTTCCCGTGGCTGTACCTCCAGACGAGCAAACCCGGCACGGAATTCGTGCCCGCGCCGGACTGGTACTATAATTTCGAATACCAGCAGGATCTGATTCGCGGCTATGACGGCTACGAGGATTTGCTCACGACGGGCTATTTCGAAGCGGAACTGAAGAAAGGCGAAAGCATCATCTTCTCGGCGTCGCTCGACGAAATGGGTTCGACGAAGACCATCGAAGAGGTATTCGCCGCCTCCATCGCGCGCCGCACGCACAAAATCGACTTCATCAGCTGCCTCGAGCACTCCGCACGGCAGTTCCTGATACGCCGCCCGGGCGACCGCACCGAAGTGGTGTCGGGATACCCGTGGCACGGGGTTTCGGGCCGCCAGACTTTCATTTCGCTCCCGGGCATCACGCTCGAGCAGGGACACAAGGAGGACTGCATCGACGCCCTCGACACGATGGTGCGCGGCATGCGCGACGGCATGTTCTGCGGCAACGCCTCGGCGGAAGTCGCGGCGGACGCGCCACTCTGGTTCTTCTGGACGCTCCAGCAACTCGAACGCGAAGTGGGCGCCAAAGAGATATGGAAGAGCTACGGCCCGGCGATGAAAGACATCCTGGAGAGTTACCGTCGGAGTGTGGGCGGACGCGTAAGCCTGCACGACAACGGCCTGATATGGGCCGCGGCCGACAATGTTCCCCTGACCTGGATGAACTCCGTGGTCGAAGGCTGTCCCGTCACCCCGCGCAACGGCTATCAGGTCGAAGTAAATGCACTGTGGTACAACGCGGTATGCTACACACTGGAGTTGGCCGGCAAAAACGGCGACAAGGCATTCGTCGAAGCATGGCAGGAGATTCCCGGCCGCACGCAGGCGTCGTTCCTCGAATTGTTCCGCCTGCCGGAAGGGTACCTGGCCGACGTCGTCGGCCAAAACGGCCCGGACAAGTCGACCCGCCCGAATATGGTAGTCGCCTGCGGACTGGATTTCAAGATGCTCGACGAGCAGCTGCAGTTCGAAGTGCTCCGCACCGTGCGCCAGCACCTGCTCACCCCGAAAGGGCTGCGGACGCTCTCGCCCCAAAACCCGCTTTACAAGGGGCGCCAGCAGGGAACGCCCGCCGAGCGCGACTTCGCAGCCAAAAACGGCTCGGTATGGCCGTGGCTGCTGCCGTTCTACGTCAAGGCCTGCTTCGACATCGACGGCGACGCTTTCCTGCCGCAGGCAGAAGAGATACTCGCCAATTTCGAGGAGGACATCCAGAGCTACGGCATCGGCTCGGTATGCGAACTTTACGACGCCGATCCGCCCTATACGTCGCGCGGGGCAATCTCGCAGGCGTGGAGCGTGGGGGCCGTGCTGGACATCTACCGCATGATCCGTGAGCGCAGCAAGCAGGAGCATCGGGAAAACAGCACGACAAAAGGCGCAAAAAAGAACACCCCGAAAAGCAAAGGCGCCGCAGGGACAGCGGCAAAAAGCACGATAATCGGAGCGGGAACAACTGCCAGGCCGAAGAAGCCGGCAGTGAAAAAAGCGGCAAAAACGGCCGTTTCACCGGACAGCGCCGCCGAAGCCCCGGCGAAGAAAGCCCCGGCGAAAAGCGTAACGGCTGCAACGAAAAAGGCAGCCCCGAAAACGGCCGCAAAGAAAGCGGCGAAAAAGTAAGGTAACAACAAAAAGATATAAGGCTTATGAGAGTATTGATGTTCGGTTGGGAGTTCCCGCCCCATATCGCGGGCGGACTGGGAACGGCATGCTACGGCATGACCCGCGGTTTGGCGCGTAACGACGTCGACGTCACGTTCGTGGTTCCCCACGCCTACGGCGACGAAGACCAGCGGTTCTCGCATGTGGTGAACGCCAGCGACGTGGAAGCTCTCTACGGTTCGACGGGAAGCGGTGCGGACGACATTCTCGAGAAGATGTCGTTCATCCACATCGACTCGAACATGGTGCCTTACATCTCGCCGGAAGAGTACGAGCAGTACCACGAGCACTATGTCAAATCGGGGCAGAAAACATGGTCGACGACCGACGCATGGAAACAACGCTACACCTTCTCGGGCAAGTACGGCGCCAACCTCATGGAGGAAGTGGCCCGCTACGCCGTGGTGGCCGCGCAGGTCGCCAAAGACCTCGAGGGGCAGTTCGACGTGATACACGCCCACGACTGGCTCACCTATTACGCCGGCATCGCCGCCAAACGCGTCTCGGGCAAACCGCTCGTCGTGCACATGCACGCCACGGAGTACGACCGCAGCGGCGAGAACGTCAACACGGAGGTCTACGCCATCGAGCGCGCGGGAATGCACGCCGCAGACCGCGTAATCGCCGTGTCGAACCTCACGCGCAACATCGTCATCAACCGCTACGGCGTCCCGGCCGGGAAGGTCGTCACGGTGCACAACGCCGTACGCTTCGCCGCAGGCCAGTGCAAAATGCCGGAGCGGGGCGTCGAAGACAAAATCGTCACGTTCCTCGGACGCATCACCTACCAGAAAGGCCCCGACTATTTCGTGGAAGCCGCCGCCAAAGTACTCAAGAAGGTTCCCGGCGTACGGTTCGTGATGGCCGGCTCGGGCGACATGATGAACCACGTCATCCGCCGCGTGGCGCGGCTGGGCATCGCCGACCGTTTCCACTTCACGGGATTCCTGCGCGGCGAGGACGTGCACAAGATGTTCCAGCTTTCGGACGTTTATGTCATGCCGTCGGTTTCGGAGCCGTTCGGCATCTCGCCCCTCGAGGCGATGCGCTCGAACGTTCCGGTAATCATCTCCAAGCAGAGCGGCGTGGCCGAGGTGCTCGACTACGCCGTGAAAGTCGACTACTGGGACGTCGATGCACTGGCCGACGCCATTTACGGGCTGATAAAGTATCCGGCCCTGTCGGGCATGTTCGCCTCGAAAGGGCTGGAGGAGGTCACCAACCTCAAATGGAACGATGCGGCCGCAAAAATCAAAACCGTATACGAAGCGGTAATCGAAGAGCATGAAAAAACAACAAAATAGAAACCCTATGAAAACCGTCTGCTTATATTTTCAGGTACACCAGCCCTGGCGACTGAAGAAGTACCGCTTCTTCAACATGGGCAAGGACCACAACTATCTGGACGACCTCCTGAACCGCTCGATCATGCAGAAAGTCGCCCGGCAGTGCTACCTGCCGATGAATGCCCTGCTGCTGAAGCTCATCAAGGAGAACAAGGGTAAGTTCCGCTGCTCGTTCTCGATAACGGGCATCGCCATCGAGCAGTTCCGCGCCTTTGCGCCCGAGGTGCTCGAGTCGTTCAAGGAACTCGCGGCCACGGGCTGCGTGGAGTTCCTCGCCGAAACCTACTCCCATTCGCTGGCCTCGCTGGCCTCGAAAGAGGATTTCACCGAGCAGGTGAAGCTCCACACGGCGCTGATAAAAAAGGAGTTCGGCGTAAAGCCCACCGCATTCCGCAACACGGAGCTGATCTATTCGGACGAAATCGGCGCCATGGTGGCCGACATGGGCTTCCGCACGATGCTGGCCGAGGGCGCCAAACACATACTGGGCTGGAAGTCGCCCAACTACGTCTATGCCAACGCCATCAACCAGAAGCTGCGCCTGCTGCTGCGCAACTACAAGCTCTCGGACGACATCGCCTTCCGCTTCTCGAACCGCAGCTGGGACCAGTGGCCGCTGACGGCCGATAAATACGTGAAGTGGCTCGCATCGGACGAAACCCCGGGCGAGGTCATCAACCTCTTCATGGACTACGAAACGTTCGGCGAGCACCAGACGGCCGACACCGGCATCTTCGAATTCATGCGCGCCCTGCCCAAAGCCATCCTCGCCAAGAAGAACGACATGGAGTTCGCGACCGTCACCGAGGCTTCCAGGAAATACCAGCCCGTCGCCGTGCTGCACTGCCCGCACGTGATGTCGTGGGCCGACGAGGAGCGCGACGTGACGGCATGGCTCGGCAACGAACTGCAGAACGAGGCGTTCGCGAAACTCTACGCCCAGAAAGAGAAGGTCGCGGCCCTGAAAAGCCCCGATTTCGATTATGTGTGGAGTTTCATGCAGACCTCCGACCACTTCTATTACATGGCCACCAAATGGCTGTCGGACGGCGACGTACACTCCTATTTCAATCCCTACGACTCGGCGTACGACGCCTTTATCAACTACATGAACGTCCTCTCGGACTTCATCATCGAACTGGACAAGGCCGTGGCCGCGAAAGCCGCGAAAGTGAAATAACCGCCGTACGAAGGCCGTATGCAAAGCGGCCGTAAACTGCGACAACGAAGAGGCATATCCTGCACACACCGCCAACGCGGTGCATCCTGCAACAAACATAAAAAGGCAGCCGGAGTTTTGAATTCCGGCTGCTTTTTTTCAGCCCCCTCCGGCCGCACGGAGGGCAACCGCACACACCGTGCAACCGCCCCCAACGAAAACCGGAACCAAGGGGGGGGGCAAACGCCCCGGCACGGCAAGATGCGCCAGCCTGCAAACAGGCCACGGCAGGATGCATGAAGCCCGAAAATGCACAGAGCCCGGAACGATATACCCGCCGGAAAGCAGCGCACACCGCAGGACACAAAAAAGCGGCAGACCGCGCCTCTTCGGTCTGCCGCAAGCAGGGGTTTTCTATTGAAAGTGGGAGTTGTTGTTAACCAAAAATTTTGGGATTGTCAGCCCCTGCTTTGGGGATTTGTTGCCCGGGTTCCCGGCACCGCCCCGAAGGACGGCGCCGGATTCCGCGGAAAAGGAAGTTCTGTTATTTTTTCGGGTTGATGGTAATCGTTATTTCAGCTTTCTTCTCGCCGAACTGATAAGTGAACGTTGCCGGAACAGTTACCGTTACAGGAGCCTGCAGTACGGTCTGGTTCTGTGCAATGGTCAGCACGCCGTCCGTAACTGAAATATTACCGGAGAACAAACCGTCTTCAACGACCGGAGTTCCGAATACGATACCGCCGGTTGCAGTTGCCGAAGCACCGGTTCCGGTAACACCGAATACTTTCTCCGGACCGTTGTCAGGCAGGCCTGCTCCGCCATCACCCGTCGTTACGGGCGTATACAATTTTGCACCCTTCTTAAGTTCGATCCAAGCCTTATCGGTAGCGTCTTTGAGCGTGATACCAGCCAACAGGTCGACTTCGGTCGCCGTTCCGGTAGAATATTCTGCTGTCAGCGCTTTGGCTGCAAAGGTCTTGATCGGGTCGGTTGCAACTACCTTGAAGTCGGTCGTAGCAAGCGGAGTCACAAGCGTGTTCCACATCAGTTTGGCAGTCATCTCCACCTCAAGCTGATTTACAGCGCTTCCCCATTCGAGCTTAACATCGCTGCTGTCGTAAGTCGGATAGACACTGTCCTTCGGAGTTCCATTGGCTGATTTGCGTGCGTACTCGACTTTGGCAAGGGCATTTGCCGGATCGCAGCTGAAGTAGTCCTTCATGATTACTTTGTCGATCGCCCAAACATGCGTAGTCGGATCAACCTGGCCTTCGGCTTTCGCTATACCGTTCACAACATACTTGTCGCTGGGTTTCAGTTTGTAATCGCCGAGCGTCACGGTCGTATTCACCGTCAGGGTAACCTTCTGTCCGTACCAGGTAGTCCATTCGGCCTTGTGCTCGAACTTGTTGCCTACGGCATCAATATCGGCAGCTTTGATTACGCACTTCAGGCTGTCGGGAGTTTCTGCAGTGAAAGTCGTCATTTCGGTACCGTTTCCTTCTGAAGTAATATCCGTTCCGATTTTATCCGAAGCTTTTGCATAGCGCGTGATAACAGGTGCAATCGGGTCAGGAGCGGTCGTTCCGGCCTGGATAGCCTCCACGAACTCTACAGCATCCTCGAAGCCCGTCGTTGCCATTGCCTTGTAAATGTCGGCCCAGGCGAGTTTCTTCGAAATTTCCGGGGCGTATTCCGCATCCTGCGTAAAGGTATATGTTACAGGGGCGGGAACTGCGCCGAAGTGGATTGTACCCTTGATAACGTAGTCTACATTATTCACCGTATAGGTATACTCGAGATCGTATTTCGTATTCCATGCATACCCGTCCTTGGTGACGGCAACGTTGATGCCCTTTGCCAAATCCTGAACAAGCGCAGAGAACGTGAAGTCTGCAGTAGCGCTGACATCCGAAGTTTTACCCTTATCATCGGTGGCGGTTACTTTCTTCACAAGCGTACCGGCCATAATCTCTTTCAGCTTCAGTTTGATCCCGTCGGGAACGGCAACAGCCACTTCGCCGAATACGGGTGCGTCAAATGCCGGGGTCTTGTCCGTTGTGTTGGCGCCGTTATTCGATACCAACGCGTAGCTCCACGGCATCTCTTTCGTTTCGGTGAACGTAATCGTGCCGCCCAGCTGGTTGGAAATCTCGTAAGAAGTCGTGCACGTTACCTCTTTGTCGGAGGCCTTGCCTGCAACGTTCATTACGATTTTGTGTGCGACGTCGGCTTTGGCTTTGACATCGGTGCTCTCGGCAGCTTTGCGGAACTCGACCGTAGCGAGCTGGTCGTTCCAGCTGGGAGTTTTGGGTGCGGTAACCTTGATAATGAATTTACCGATATTCGTGCTGCCGGTAACGGGACTGCCGCCGGCATCCGTATAGGCCGGGGTGATCGTATATGCACCGGCCGTGATGTTTACGCCCAGCAGCTGCGACATGGCTTCCAGCGACATGTAGTTCTTGCCATCTAACGAAGCCTTGAGCGTCGTGTTCTCGAGCAGCGTCACTTTGCTGTTTGCAACAGTAGTATTGAACGGCTTGCGGATGGTTTCGGGTGTGAACTCCTTGTCATCGGCACCGAAGAGTTTCACTTCGATAGCTTTTGCCGTGTCATTGTATCCGATAACTGCGAAGTTCGAAAGGACATCGTTCGTCACGCCCGAAACGACCTCGCCTTCGGCTCCGGTACCCGGATTTACCTGGTTGTGAATCGAGAGCGCCAGTGCAAGCGATTTGCCTGCGGCTTTCAGGTCAGCCATATCGTCTTTGGAAGCGCTGATCGTAACGGTGAATTTACCGTCGGCACCGGCTTCGATGCCCGTGATGGCAGCAGCGACCGTTTCGGGTTCGCCGGCACGGGTCAGGACTTTCTCGGATACCATCGAGAAGTACTCCGGATGGCTTGCATAGAGGGTTTCGATGTCTTTGACCGCAGCGGCGGGAGTCGCACGGAAAGTCAGCACGGCGGCAGCGTTGTCGATGTCCGTAGTTCCGACCTGGTAGATGTTCATTTCAGTCTGTCCGTTCGAATCCTGCGGTACGTTCACCAGCGACTGGATGCGGTTAATCAGGGCGTCGACGTCTTTCGCGAGGCTTGCGATGGTAGCCTGCATATCGCTGACGGCTTTTTTCACCAATTCGGCGATCTTCGTATCGATGAAACCACCCTCGGCCACAGCGTCGCTGATGTACTTTTTGATCTCCTTGTCATAAACTGCATGATCGGCCTTGGTGTAATAAGCGTCGAGTTTCGTTTCGAACGCACTTTCGAGGGCCGCGCCGGCAGCTGATACGGCAGCATCCTGCGCCGCCTTGATGGCAGCGTCGATGGAAGCATCGTCCGTGTACTTCTTCAGGCTTTTCGCCAGTGCGATGGCGTCGGCAACGGACTCGGTCGTAGCGTATGACTTAAGGGTTGTGGTAAGCAAATCGTTGTTTACCATGTCTTTCTCGATGGCATCGATATCTTTCTGGAGCTGCTCCTGGGCCTTTTTCAAGGCGTCGATAGCCGTCGCATCGTTCTTGAGATTCTCGATCTCCTTGTTGATGGCCTCGTTGGCCGCCTTCAGGTTGTCGATAACAGTTTGCATCGACTGTAGCTGCGACTCTACATCGGCAATTTGGCCGGTCGTCAACCCGTCGATGCGGTCATTGATTTTGTCGATGTCGTCGTCGTAATCCTTACAACCGACAGCGGCTAACATTGTTCCTG
>ERZ791875.1082-NODE-1082-length-20393-cov-3.168748_pt1 | contig 20393 bp, 16 predicted proteins | sample MGYA00510278_ERZ791875 | MGnify/ENA primary metagenome ERZ791875 (study PRJEB30046, sample SAMN00792078) | human gut metagenome | study: EMG produced TPA metagenomics assembly of the A metagenome-wide association study of gut microbiota in type 2...
TTAACTCCCGGAGAATCGCCTGTAGCAAAATAAAACGGACGGCGTTCCAAATATCCCAAGGAAATTTTCGTGGTTTTTGGGCATGAAGACGGTCGTTTTTCAAAAGAAGACGGTCATAATCGCCATTGCGACCGTCCTAATGGTCCGTGCACTCGGCACCTCGCAAAGATTAGCACGGTCGCAATGGCAAAGAGGACGGTCGTGATGGCGAAAAACTCCCGGAAAAGGGGAAAAAGTGCATTTTTGACGGTCGAAAAGTGGATTAACATTTATTTTCTTTCGTGTGTTTTTCGAGCCTGAAAAATGCGTTTTATACAATAAGTCTGACTATTCGTAGCTGATACTTATATTCTTTTCATTCTCTTTTGAAAAGCTGTTTGCAACGTTCTGTATGTCTTGCAGTGTAAACTTTCCCGTCAGGCGGATGATGACATACGTGGAGTCGGTATCGGCCAGCATGATCATTTCGTTTATCTGGTCGCCTTTCTGCTCGATGTAGAAGGTCGCTTTGGTGTTGTTGTCTTTGACACGCATCAGTTCTTCGTGCGATTTGCCGATAAGGCCGCTGAATTCCTTCCGCATCTGATCCCGTATTTCCCGTTTCTCGGAAGTGAGGATCTGGAGGTTGTTTATTTTTCCTTTCAGGTTCATCAGGTCGAGGCCGCCACTCTCTATGTTAGGCATCATTTCAAACATTTTCTTGGAGATGAAGACGGATGTCACGTTGTCCATGTCGGCATATTTCTCGAACAGTCTATCCTGGGCAAAGCACAGGCTTGTGCAGCAAAGGAACAAAATCAGGAATATATTTTTGTATTTCATAAGATTAATCGTTTAAATGTTTGTTTAATATGTTGTTTACTTTATCGATTTCCTGCCCTGCGTTGTTCACCTGGCTAAGACCTTTGTTGAGGTTCTGCGACATCAGGAGCAAAGCTTTTTCGGCGGCGACGGCGGCATCCTTCGGATTGGTATAGGTGTCGGCGAGCCGGTCCGGAGTGTGAGACGGCGCGTCATACAGGAAGATGCCGATACACAGCAAGGCTACGGCAGCGACTCCGCTTAACCAGTATAAAGAACGTCTCCGGGTCAATGAACGAGTTTTCTTTTCCTCTGCGACAGCCCAGGCGTCGATCTGCTGTTCCAGCCGCCGGGAAAGTCCTTCCGGTAAAGCCTGCTCTTCCTGGAGGGCTTTATTGATCAGTTCGTCTATATTTTTATCGTTCATATTCATGTGCATAATATTTATCAAATTGTTCCCGGATTATTTTCCGTGCCCGGGAGAGTAGCACCCGTATGTTGACGGCGTTCAGGCCGGTGATCTGTTCTATTTCGTCCATCGAGCAATCGTCTATCCCTCTTAGCCGGATAACCTGTCGTTGGTTTTCCGGCAGGCGGCTGATCAGGTGGCGGATATGCTCTACTTTATTTTGCATTTCCAACTCTTTGTCCGGCGAAGAATCTGTGGAGAGCGTGACGGCCTCTGCGACGTCTTCGTCGTGCCTGTTAGCACGGGGAGACCGGAGATAATCGAGGCAGAGGTTCTTGACCAGCGTAACACAGAAGGCTTCCGGATTTAGAACATTGGCCAGTTCTTCCCGCCGGCTCCATAGCTTATAGTAGGCGTCTTGCAGGATGTCTTCGGCATCGGCTTTGTTTTCGACCAGTGCGTAGGCAATCCGGAAGAGCTTGGGATGGAGGGGGAGGAACAGCCTTTTAAAGCTATCAACGTCCATTTTTATGGTCGTTTACTACCCGTTCGATATCGGATGGTTTGATCTTTCCTTTGATGCGGATCAGGGCATCGTCGCCGCCATCGGTTGTCAGGACTACCAGTTCGCGGATCATCTCTTTGTCGATGCGTACCATTACTTTTGTCCGGCTGCCGCCTTCGTTGCTTGTGACCATTGTCTCGAAGTTGGGATCTTTCAGTTGCTTGATGGCCGTACGGAGATTTTCTTTGACAGTACTGCCGCATTCATCGAAGGAAAGTACCTCGATGCTGCTTACCCCCATCGTTTCGGTAAACATACTGCTTATTTTCATCAGGAACGGACCGACCGTTACGCGGGTTACGTTATCCTGTTTGGCAAAATCGTTGAACAGCTTGTCCATACTCTGGCTATATCCTGCCTGGCAGAATAGAATGAGAATCAGAATTGCAATGTATTTTTTCATCTTTCTTTATGTATTAATCGTTACTTAATTCCGTTAGTTCCGGCTCATTCAATGCGCGCTATTGAAGAGCGTTCATTAAGTAGACGGTAGTGGTTGCAAAGTTGTTACAAATAAATTGAGAATTTATCATTTTTCTTTGTTTTCTGCTATCTCGACGAAATAGACACTCGAGCAGATAAGCAGAACGGCAATCAGTTGTGTCCAGCTGAAACGGTCCTGTCCTAATGCTAAGGAGGTGATGGTTGCCACAATCAGGATCAGGTAGCCATAGATGGCAACGAGCGTCGTTTTCAGGTATTTCAGTCCGATCGGGACAAGCAGATAACTGATAACGGTCGGGAAAATCAGGACGAACAGCAATACGCCCATCGGTTTCCAGTGGATCGGAGAGGTAAGGACGGCAGCATCGAATCCGGTTATCGCCGAGACAATGATGCCGGAAAACGCCGCACCCGAAAAGGTGTATCTCAGCATGGTCATGACCCCGACATTCTTCAGTATGCGGTTGCTTGCAATCAGATAGACGGCATAAGCAACGGAACTGAGCAGGCAGAGTATATTCCCTGTCAGGGCATCCGAGGCCAGATCGTCGCTTTTCTGTGTCAGGATACACAGCAGTGCGCCTCCCAACCCGATGAGGATACCGGTTACTTTCATCTTCGTGATTGTCTCTTTAAAGAAAAGGACGGACAGGATGAACACCCAGATCGGTTGCAGGCTGGAAAAGATAGAGCTGGATACCGGCGTCGTCTTGCTCAACCCGATCAGGTAGAAGAACATAAAACCGTAGATACCGAGTGCACCTAAGAGGAAAAGGAGTATTTTGTCTTTCCGGGTGGATGTTTCCGGTTTGGTGAAAAAACCGATGATCCAGAAGGCGACGGCTGCGAATGTACATCGCAGCGTGACACCGGTCAACGGACTCATCCATAGTGGTAACAGATATTTCAGCGCATTCATGTTCAAGCCGCTGAAGATTTTGGATATGACCAGGCTGATATTGGCTTCTCTGATTTTATTTTTCATGTTTTCTACTGTTGTTTAAGTTATGCGGATTTAAAACTGTCGTTGAATAAAAAGGAATCCCGTTTGAGGTAAGCCCAGACGGCGGCAGCCAGTGCGATAATCATATTAAAGATGAAAGCGAACTGTTGCGTTTCGATATGGAACATATCTTTGAACACGTTAATGATAAACGGGCAAAGCAGGATCGCCAGGTAGTTCATGGCCATGACGAAAGCCAGTGCTAACGTTATTTTTGCCGGTATGGCAGTACGGGTTGTCTTATCGTAGGCAATAGGCTGTATGACGCCGTAGCCGAGCCCTGCCAGGATGCAACCGAGCCCGATCAGCCATTCGGTGCGGGAGACAAGGATAAGCGCCATCCCGGCAGCGATGGAGAGCATACAGGCAAACTTGGTCTTTTTCCCGAAATAGGAGACTATCTGGTTGAGGACGAATCCAGGCGCCATGATAGCCAGGAAGAAGAGTGAAATCATAAGCCCTGAATTGCCGCTGGTAAAATGGTATTCCTTCATCAGGAACGGAAGGTTGAAACTGATGATGATGACCAGATAAGTGGCTAATCCGTAGAATAGCATAATCTGTATCAGGTGGCGGATTTGTATGCCGAATTTGCCGAAACTGTTGTTGGTATCCGTCCCCGTACGGCTCTGTGTCGCTTGCGGGGAGACAGCCGGATAAGGCGAAATATTCTTTTTCAGATAGAATGAAAGGACGATCGAAATCAACGGAAAGAGATAGACGACGAACGGCAGGTGCCAGTTCACTTCCGCCAGATATCCTGTCAGGACGGTTGCTAACACTAACGTTACATTCGTAATGGCGGAACTGAGCCCGAATTGCTTCGTACGGTATGTCCCGGTAAAAAAACGGGAAATCAAGCCGGTGGAGAGTGGTACGATCAGCCCGGAACCGACTCCTAACAGTGCGCTGACGGCTATCAGTTGCCACATTTTTGTGGAGACCAGATACAAGACACCGCTCAGTGAGAAGATCACCAGCCCGACTTGCAACAGGAAGATATTATTGACTTTTTCCGTCAGTTTGCCGGACAAAATGATAAATGGAATGATCAGCAGGGAGGGTAACGACGAAAGCATCTGTATATCCAGCTCCGTGGAATGCGGAAAAATTGCCGAAAGTTTTCCTAAGATAGGAGACACAGCCAGGCCGGGCAACGCATTCAGTGCCGATATCGACCATATACCTATTAATGTAATAAGGGGAATCGTCCCCTGTCCGGTCTGTATTCGCATAATCGTTTCGTTTTAGCGTTTGTGAATAGTGATTTATGATTTATTTATTGTATTGAAACAAATCCGGATTCTGAATGTTCACTATGCTTATAAAATCCTTTTACAGAGTCGTTTTAGGTTAAAATACGAGTAGATTTTGGCACTCTTATATAACATTATTTTAATAAAGCTCAAATGTCGTATGTTTAACCAAAAACATAGAACAATTGCGGATAGCAGCTGTTTTTGCCATACAATCGACCGAAATAAGTCGATAACGCCATTAATAATTAAAAACAAAAAAGACATGAAAGATTCAAGTTTTAGAGAAGGTGATGCCAAAACGGCGATCTTTGGCTCGAATGCAATGTTGCATCCCGCTCCAGTAGATGTAATCCCCGATGGTCCTACCACTCCGGAGATTGCCTATCAGATGGTAAAAGACGAAACCTACGCACAAACACAACCGCGTCTGAACTTAGCCACATTCGTGACTACCTGGATGGACGATTATGCAACCAAATTGATGAATGAAGCAATCAACATCAATTACATCGACGAAACGGAATATCCGCGTATCGCTGTGATGAATGCCAAATGTATCAACATCATGGCTAATTTGTGGAACAGCCCCGAACAGGCAAAATGGAAAGCCGGCGCATTGGCTATCGGATCTTCCGAAGCATGTATGTTGGGGGGTGTTGCAGCCTGGTTACGCTGGCGTGAAAGAAGGATCGCACAGGGTAAACCGACCGACAAACCTAATTTTGTGATCTCTGCCGGTTTCCAGGTTGTATGGGAAAAGTTCGCGCAACTGTGGCAGATCGAAATGCGCCAGGTACCTCTGACACTCGAACACATCACGCTCGACCCGCAAGAGGCTTTGAAGTATTGCGATGAAAACACGATCTGTATCGTTCCCATCCAAGGTGTTACCTGGACCGGCTTGAACGACGATGTAGAAGCATTGGATGCCGCCCTTGACGAATACAATGCAAAGACAGGCTACGATATTCCTATCCATGTGGATGCCGCTTCCGGCGGTTTCATCCTGCCGTTCCTGAAACCGGAACTGAAGTGGGACTTCCGCTTGAAATGGGTACTTTCCATCAGTACTTCCGGACATAAATACGGCCTGGTATATCCGGGATTAGGTTGGGTTATCTGGAAAGACAAGAAATATTTGCCGGGTTCCATGTCTTTCAGCGTGAATTATTTAGGAGCAAACATCACCCAGGTCGGCTTGAACTTCTCGCGTCCTGCCGCACAAATCCTGGGACAATACTATCAGTTTATCCGTCTTGGCTTCCAGGGATACAAAGAAGTTCAGCAGAACAGTATGGCTGTGGCCGATTACCTGCATGCTGAAATCGCCAAGTTCGCCCCGTTCCAGAATTACAGCAAAGACGTTGTGAACCCGTTGTTTATCTGGTATCTGAAGCCGGATTATGCAAAGACAGCCAAATGGACGTTGTACGACTTGCAGGATAAATTGAAACAAAGCGGATGGATGGTTCCGGCTTACACGCTGCCTGAAAACCTCGAACAGTGTGTTGTCATGCGTATCGTTGTCCGCCAGGGATTCAGCCGTGATATGGCAGACCAGTTGTTAGGTGACATCAGCGGTGCTATCGCCGAGCTGGAAAAACTGGAATATCCGACGCCGACACGTATCGCACAGGATAAGAGCCAGGAAGTAAAAGGCTCTGTCTTTACCCATACGGGCTGTGCCAAATCAACAAAATAAAGTAGTTATGGATAAAAAGATTTCTGTTTCACAACTGAAAGAGGTAGCACAGGAGGCTTACGAACAGTATAAGAATAATACGGACGGTAAGAATGCCGATTATATCCCCTATCTGGCTAATATCGACAAAAATCTGTTCGGCATCAGTATCTGCCTGTTGGACGGCAAGACTATTACGCTGGGCGATTCTTCCTACCGTTTCGGTATCGAGTCCGTTTCGAAGGTGCATACCGCTATCCTGACATTGCGCCAGTATGGTGCGGAGAAGTTGTTAGAGATGATCGGGGCGGATGCAACCGGCCTGCCTTTCAACTCCATCATGGCGATCCTGCTTGAAAAGGATCATCCTTCTACTCCGTTAGTGAATGCCGGAGCAATCACGGCATGCAGTATGGTGCAGCCTATCGGCAATGCCGACGGGAAGTGGGAAGCGATCGTTTCCAACATCACCGACCTGTGCGGCAGTGCTCCGCAGCTGATAGACGAACTGTACAAGTCCGAATCGGCTACCAATTTCAATAACCGTTCTATCGCCTGGTTGCTGAAGAACTACAACCGTATCTACGACGATCCGGATATGTCGCTCGATCTCTATACCCGCCAGTGTTCGTTAGGTATCACAGCCGAGCAGCTTTCCATCGCCGCAGCGACTGTTGCCAACGACGGGGTGAATCCGGTCACGAAGAAGGCTGTTTTCGACGCCTCTCTGTCTCCGAAGATCACTTCCCTGGTAGCGACCGTCGGTTTCTACGAACGTACGGGCGACTGGTTGTACACTTCCGGTATTCCCGCCAAAACGGGTGTCGGTGGCGGTGTGATGGGCATTATGCCCGGACACTTCGGTATCTCCGCCTTCGCTCCTCCTTTGGATGGCTCCGGCAACTCCGTAAAAGCGCAGTTGGCTATTAAGTACATAATGAATAAGCTGGGTCTTTCCATCTTTGGAAGCAGCCGGTTTACAATCACCGATTAAAACGGTTTATTCTTTTAGTTGACGAGCCTCCACGCCCCTACGTTGTAGGGAGACGGGAGGCTCGTTTTTTTATGTCTGTTTCGTCTCGGGTTTGTTTTGCTCGTAAAATGCCTCTTTTTTCTTGTTTGCAGCTTGTACCAGGCTTGTGACGTAGACGGTAAAGATCGGGAACATCATCATGCCGAGAGCAGCCAGCAGAACCGATAGAATGCGTCCTGTAGGCGTGATTGCAATGATATTGGAACCAACGGTTGTCACGTCCATGAAAGCCCACCAGAGGGCATCGCTGTAATCCCTGACTTCCGGGTTCACCTTATGTTCGAGGACGAAGAATATCAGGCTGGAAAAATAGACCATTGCCAACAGCATCGTCAGGTAAGAGACAAAAAGGCCGGAAGCCCGGTTGGAGGTCAGCCAGCCTACCACGATCGCCAATGCCCATCCACTGCGTACGAGTGGGATGAAACGCAGGAAATAGGTCACCTCCGCCGAAAAGGTAAAACCGTAATAATCGATAATGTTAAGATAGGGAATCGAAACAAGCAGGAAAATGATGTGGGTTTGCAGATAATGTAATTTATGTTTTGATAACAAAAACTCCAACACAAAATCGGCAATAAAGAACATGCAAATCCAGAACTGCGTTTTCAGGTAAGATGTTTGCGTGATGAACGGAATGTTGTTGAATGTGTCGATCGAAACATCGACGATAAGGAAAAGAGAAAGTAGCAATATCATTACATGGAGCACTCCGTAAATGCCCCGTTTTTCGTAGAAAAAGTCATTGAATGCAGTCTTCATTGTCTTGAATTATTACGTATTACCGAATGGAACAGCGTAGGTACGGATTTTGTTTTTAACACTTATTCGTTAATTAACCAAGTTTGACATCCCGTTGACAAACTAACACAAAAAGGAGTTGTTATACTGTCAATACAAGCGAAACTAAACGAAACAAAATTCACATTTTAATAGTAAAATTCATGGCAAATATTGGAAAAGCAGTAAAACTTGGAGTCTTTACTCTTGCGATTATGAATGTTACGGCAGTCGTCTCACTTCGCGGACTGCCTGCTGAAGCTGTCTATGGACTGAGCTCAGCCTTTTATTATTTGTTTGCAGCGATCGTGTTCTTAATCCCTACCTCGTTGGTGGCGGCCGAGTTGGCAGCCATGTTCCAGGATAAGCAGGGTGGTGTGTTCCGATGGGTTGGCGAGGCCTACGGTAAGAAATGGGGTTTCCTGGCTATCTGGGTGCAGTGGATCGAAAGTACGATCTGGTATCCGACCGTGTTGACGTTCGGTGCCGTTTCCATTGCGTTTATCGGGATGAACGATGCACACGACATGGTGTTAGCTTCAAACAAAATGTACACCCTCGTGGTGGTGTTGATTATTTACTGGCTGGCTACTTTCATCTCTTTGAAGGGATTGAGCTGGGTTGGTAAAGTGGCGAAGGTGGGCGGTATCGTCGGAACGATTCTTCCGGCTGCCCTGCTGATTATTCTGGGAATTGTTTACCTGTGTATGGGTGGACAGTCCAATATGGATTTTCACGGTAATTTCTTCCCCGACTTTACGAAGTTCGACAACCTGGTGCTGGCATCCAGTATCTTCCTCTTTTATGCCGGTATGGAGATGGGCGGTATCCACGTGAAAGATGTGGAGAACCCGACCAAGAACTATCCGAAAGCGGTGTTTATCGGTGCGCTGATCACGGTTGTTATTTTCGTATTAGGTACTTTTGCTTTAGGTATTATCATTCCGGAAAAAGACATTAACCTGACGCAGAGTCTGCTGGTCGGTTTCGACAATTACTTCAAGTTTATCCATGCTTCCTGGTTGTCTCCGATTATCGCGATTGCATTGGCATTCGGTGTGCTGGCAGGTGTATTGACATGGGTTGCCGGCCCGTCAAAAGGTATCTTTGCCGTGGGGAAAGCCGGTTATCTGCCTCCGTTCTTCCAGAAAACAAACAAGCTGGGTGTACAGAAGAATATCCTGTTGATCCAGGGATTGGCTGTTACGCTTCTGAGCTTATTGTTCGTGGTGATGCCTTCCGTACAGAGTTTCTATCAGATCCTTTCTCAATTGACGGTGATCCTGTACCTGGTTATGTATCTGTTGATGTTCTCCGGTGCGATCGCACTACGCTATCGGATGAAGAAAGCCAATCGTCCGTTCCGTATCGGCAAACATGGTAATGGCCTGATGTGGTTTATCGGCGGTCTTGGTTTCTGCGGTTCATTGCTCGCTTTCATCCTGAGCTTTATCCCGCCCAGCCAGATTTCGACAGGTAACAATACCGTTTGGTTTTCCGTACTGATTATCGGTGCCATCGTTGTGATAGCCGCTCCGTTTATCATCTACGCTTCCAAAAAACCGTCATGGGTCGATCCGAATACTGAGTTCGAACCGTTCCATTGGGAAGAAGACAAACAGGTTCAGGGTGCTTCCGCTCCAACAACAAGTAGCAGTACTACCACAGGAGGAACTTCCGGAAATGCGTAAATGCAAGAAGCTTCGGTTTACTTTTGTCAAGGTCTGAACCGATGTTATCTATTTAATTTGATGAAAACAGGGGCGCCTCCATTCCTGGAGGGCGTCCCTGTTGTTTAAAGACTAATACCTAATTATCCAATCTCTTTACCAACCGGTATTTTGTTCCAAACTCTTATTTAAATCGATTTCAGATCCTGGAATAGCCCATAAATTATACTTGGAATCGATTGTCTTGACACCGCCGACCAAACGTCCCATGATATCGGTTTGTTTCATTCCGTTTGTTTTTTCAACTAATTCTCCCCATCTCTGTAGGTCGAAGAAGCGAATCCCTTCAAGAGCAAATTCTACGGCTCTTTCATGTTTGATACGTTCGAATACTTGATCCTGTGTTGATGCTTGCAACCAGGCGGGGCCACTGTTCAACCCTGGCATATTCACGCGTGCACGTACTTGATTGATGTATGAAACGGCGGATGCCTGATCTCCGGTCTGATTATAGCATTCGGCTAACATCAGCAGTACATCGGCGTAACGTATTACCGGCCAGTTGACAGGCGAATGGGCACGATCCGAAATCGTACCGCCCCAATCGTATTCCTGTACGAATTTGCGCCACAAATAAGTATCCTGATTGTATGCATTACGTACGTAGCCGTTACCTTCATACGAAAAGTAACCATCTTTTGCCAGAACCATTTCACAATCGATAGCCTCATTGTTTGCCCATCCACGATAGATTGTATAAGGCAGGATGACTGTTGCGTCCATACGCGGATCTCGTTGAGCATACATCGCTTTCAGTTTCTCTACTTCAGGCGGGTATGTGACCACTTTCTGGCCATTTTCGTCAAATATGCTCAAATAAAGATCTTCGTCACTGATATTTTTAAAGAAATTGTCCCGGTCATAGGGCTTGCCATCAGTACATTCATACATATTTACCAGTTCTTGTGATGCCACATTCGTATTAATACAACTGCCATACGATGCACGGTTACCCAGGAACTGAACGTTCAAGCCGTAAGGCGTAGCGCTTCCACCCATATTTTCTACAGCAAAGATGATTTCCTTGCAGTTATCGGCTCCGTCTTCAAAACCGGCAGGACGGAATAAACTGGCGTAGCTGCTGTTCAGTATATATCCGTATCCGCCATTGACGACTTGTAAGAAGTCTGCTTTTGCTTTTTCATATTCTTTATTGTAAAGATATACTTTTCCGCGTAATGCATAAGCGGCTCCTTCAGAGGCTAATCCGACGGAATCACCTCTGGTTTTGGGTAAATTCTCGCAGGCATAAGCCAAATCGTCCAATACAAATTTACGTACCTCGTCTGCCGTATTGCGCGGTTTTTTCATTTCGGAGGCATCGCCTGTAAATGTTTCATCGTAGATAGGTACACCACCGAAGTAATTCAATAAGTTATTATACAATAATGCGCGTAAAAAACGAGCTTCTGCTGTATATTGTATTCTTATTCCTTCGGATATGGTGCTATTCTCCAGATTGGCAATTATGTTGTTTGCCCTCGCTATACCCTCATACTGTCCTGTCCAGGCATCACTAAAAGAGCCGTAATAGGCGTTTGCGATTCCCATACCGACATTATACTTATCGTAGGCCGGCCACCAGCCATTAGTGCTCCAGCCTAAATCGGTCACTGATTCCAGCGAGTACAAACCATTATAGACTCCGGATGAGTTCAGCGACTGGTACACGCCAATCAAACTTTCGTAAGCTTTTTGGGGCTCATTGAAGTCGATGACAACTGCGTCTTGAGGCAATTGTTCCAAGTCATAGCAGCTCGTCATGGTCAACAAACTGCATGCACATATACCTAATAAATATCGTTTCATGTTTTTCATAATCCCTATTCTTAAAATTCAATATTAACACCTACCACTGCCTGACGCATGGTTGGATAAACCAAGTTCGCTGTTTCAGGATCGATACCTTTCCAACTTGTAAACGTGAAGAAGTTTTCCAACGATCCGTATAAACGGAGTTTCTCGACAAAGAACTTGTGAGTGAGAAGTTTCGGGAATGTATAACCCAGTTGGATATTGCGAATCTTTAAGAAATCGCGGTTCTGCATCCATATCGTGTTGTTGTTGTCGGTCGCAATGATGCCTTGTGATGACAGGCGTGGGTACTTGGAACTTGTCTGTCCTTCCCGCCATGCGTTCTCAACTACATATTTGGAGAGCTGGTGATCTTTGGAAACTGTGGTTGTGAAATAACCTTCATTGATATATCCTTGATAACCGAACGCACCGTCAAAGCTTATGGATAAGTCAATCCCTTTATAGGCTGCAAATAAGTTTAAGCCTAAGAAATCGGTTGGATTGGTATTACCTGTAACTGTGCGGTCTTCTGTATTGATCACACCGTCATGGTTGATGTCCTGGAACAATACGTCGCCTTTTTCCGGTATGCGTCCCAATGCTTCAAAAGCCTTCGGATTGGCTGCAACCATATCATTGACAATTTTCAAATCGGCATCGGTTGCAATTATCCTGTCGGCTTTATACATATACATATCTCCGATAGAACCTCCTTCTTTGATGTAGTCATATCCGCTCAGTGAGTAATCATCTCCTTTGAACTTGTTGATCTTGTTTTTTACATGAGTGTAATTCAGTGTAACGCCGTAAGAGAAATCTCCCACATGGTCATTCCATCCTAAAGTGAATTCGATACCTTTATTGGAAACTTTGGCGGCATTGGTAGTTGGAGCTGAAGCATTACCATGCACACTCGGTATCGGAAGCTGGATCAAGATACCGCTTGTACGTTTGTCGAAATAATCAAATGTACCGGTTAATCGATTGTTCAGCACTCCGAAATCAAGACCGAAATCGGCTACTTTCGTCTTCTCCCATGTCAGATTCGGGTTTGCCAACGAAGTGATTGCCCAGCCTGTTTGGACTGTGTTTGCAATAATATACGTACGATTGGCATATGTAGAACGGGCGGCATAATTGCCAACAGAGTTGTTACCCAGTGAACCGTATGAACCGCGAACCTTTAGATTGCTGATCCATTCTATTTCTTTCATGAACGACTCTTCACTGATTCTCCAAGCTGCAGAGAATGAAGGGAACCAACCCCAGCGGTCGTTTTTCAGGAAACGTGAAGAACCGTCTGTACGTAAGTTAAATTCAAGCAAGTATTTGCTCTCCCAGTCCAAGTTGATGCGTCCGAAATATGAGCGCATGGCCCATACTTGTTTGTTTCCTGTTGCCGAAACCTCACCGTTTGCCCCGTTCAGTACGGAAAGACTTAAATCCAATAAATCTTTGCGTCCGTAATTTTCCCATTCTGTCGTATAGCGCTCCTGGCTTGTTCCTGCCATCACGCCGATACCGAATTTGTCTGAGAAGAAACGATGGTTGTAGTGGGCCACTAAATCCATATAGTTGCGTTCGTTACGGGTGGAAGACTGATTGATGTAGGATTGTCCTTTACCTTCAACTAAGATGGTATTGTTGGCAAAGTTCCAAAAATCATGGAATACAGGAATCTCTTTTGTGTTGTTTCCGGTATATTCATAAAGCATACTTCCCGTAATACTCAAGTCTTTGATTGGATTTACAGTTACAAAGAAACGTCCTTTACCGTTACGTGTGATGTTGTCTCCACGTTTCGAATATAAACTTGCAAGCATATTGTTACCAGATTCGGAAACATCGGCCTGGGGATCTTGCATTCCACCGAATTTACCGTCATGTCTCAAAATCATAGCAGGGGATGTCGCATAGGCCCAGCCGAAACTACCGGATCCCGGATCTGCTTTACCATAATAGCCACTGAAATTAATGCCCATCTTCAACCAGTCTGTAATGTTGGCTGTGATATTAGACAAGGCATGATAGCGTTGGTAACCGGCATTTTCCATGATACCCGGGTTACTGTAATATCCTAAAGAACCATAGAATTGTATAGCATTGCTTCCTCCTTGCATGGAAACGGTGTGATTGCTTCCTACGCCTGTCTGGAAGGCTTCATCCAACCAGTTTGTATTCGGGTATTTTAGCGGATTCTTTCCTGCGTCAGCGCGCCATTCCTGAATGGATGCTTCTGTATATGGCCCTGTGACGTCACTGTTTGTATAGCCTTCATTCATGTATTCCATGTAGTCGGCATAGTTACTAATCGGTTCCAGAATATTCTTCCGTGCGGTTTGGAAGGAAACATAACCGTTGTACGATAGTTTCATCCGGCCGGTATGTCCTGTTTTTGTAGTGACCAAGATAACGCCGTTAGCAGCCCGGGAGCCGTAGATGGCTGAGGATGCAGCGTCTTTTAGGATGGAAATATTCTCGACATTGTTGATATTGACGTCACTCAATGTACCTTCTACCCCATCAATGATGATTAACGGACTCGAGTTGTTCAATGTCCCGACACCGCGTATCAGAATGTTGGCATTGTCATCACCCGGGCGGTTGTTGGAGGATGTCACCTGCAAACCGGCTGCAGCACCTGCCAGTGCGTTCGACAGGTTCGTGATCGGACGGCTTTCCGCCATCTCGGAAACCTTAACGGAAGCTACGGAACCGGATAAATTAACTTTTTTCTGTGTACCGAAACCTACCACTACGACCTCTTCCAACGCTTGTGTATCTTCTTTCAGCTGGACGTCGAGTGTCGATTCGTTTCCTAATTTAATGCGGCGTGTCGCATATCCGATGTAGGAAATCTGGATGGTTTCACCCGGGGAGGCCGACAGGGAGAAATGGCCTGAACCGTCTGTGATCGTTCCGTTGCTTGTCCCTTCTACGGAGACGTTTACGCCGATCAGCGGCTCACCGTATTCGTCTGTGATCGTTCCGGTGATTCTTTTTGTAGTTTGCGTGATGATGGGGTTTTCGGCTTTTTCCCCTTTCATCAGCATGATGTTATTTCCCTGCATGGCATAGACGATATCCGTGTTGTCGAATATGTTCTGAAGGACTTCTGCCACAGGTTTGTTTTCTGCTTTGACCGTAACCTTGCGATTCAGGTCCACTTCGTTCTTGTTATAAATAAACAGGTAATCCGTCTGCTGTTCGATCTGGTTGATCAGCGCCTGGATTTTAATGTTTTCGCTATTGATGGAAACTTTGGCAACTTGCGAGCTGGCCTCCGTAGCGAATAGCCCCGTTATGAAAATGAAGAGAGATGCAAAGGTTATTTTCATAATGCGCAATATATGTTTATTAGTCAATTTTAATGGGATATAGAAATCCCTGTATAAATTATTTTTCATACATTTATAGCCTTGTATTAGTTAATACTTAAGATAATTAAAAGCGTGTCTGGTATTGACTTAGCCGGAGTGTGTTGGAAGCGCATTCCGGCTTTTTCGTGTTTTTTTACTTACTCCATAGGCAAAATAGATTTAAGATGTTAATGACTATTATTTATTTTATTATGATTGTACTTTCTTTATCGTCTTTTTTCTCATATTTGAACTTTGTCCGTAGCTGTAACGTTTTCAGGACATGTTCGACCCCGTCGCTGGTCCGGAATTTGCCGGTGTAGCGTTGGTTGAGTATCTTGGTGTTTTCAATGATAATATTGACATCAAAATAGAGTCGCAGTTTCTCGAACAGGTCACCGATGGTATTGTCGTCGAAGCAGATCAGCCCTTCTTTCCAAAGGAAATAATCATACTGGACGATAGGGGAGGTTTTTAACTGTCCATGCTCTGTGAAGGCCTTTTTGTTGGGTTCCAGCAGGATGCCCTCCTTACGGTTGGCCGATTCTATCCGGACGGAGCCTTTCAGCAAAGAGGTCTCGAATAGGACATTGCCTTTATAAGCGTTGACATTGAATTCCGTCCCTAAAACCTTTATATCATATTGCTCTGTTTTCACGATAAACGGTTTGCTTTCGTTGTGGGTAACGTCGAAATAACCTTCGCCATCCAGTGTGACACTCCGGTTATTTCCATCGAAATGGCTTGGAAAAGTAAGGGTTGTTCGGGCATTCAGCCATACTTTGGTACTGTCCGACAGCGTCAGTTCGGCACGCTGTCCGGCAGGGACGTAGATCGTTTGCATGATGGCTTCCTGTGGGACCGTTTCCGGTTCCGTTCTGCTATAATAGATGGACACAACTGAAAAAGCAATGGCAAATATGGCGGCGATTTTCAGCAATTCCCGGCCGGCAGACCATAAGGTCCATCGCTTCCGCCCCTTAGAAATCATTTCTAAGGCAACAGGAGCCGGCTCCTGTTGCCAGATTGTTATTGTGTGCAGTTTACACAAGGCGAGATATTCTTTCATATTCTCCTTATCGGCATCTATCCAACGGACGACTGCCTCCTTTTCTTCGGGGCTGGCATCGCCAATAATGTATTTATATAATATCTCCTTATCCATAATTTCCTTTCCGGAGACCGCTTTTTTTCAGTCTCATATTTATAAAACGATTCAAAAGGGAATAACCCTAACCGAAAAATGAAATATTATTCGATCAAAAGTAAAAAGTATAAAATCGGCAGATAGTCTTTCAGGCTGATGCGTAACGGCTTGAGGGCTTTTGTGATGTGGTATTCTACTCCTTTTACGGTAATCCCCAATTCTTCGGCAATCTCTTTGTTCGATTTGTTCTGGAAACGGCTCATAACGAAGATACGGCGTGTCTGTTCCGGCAGAGTCGCTAATGTGTCTGCAATAATTTTTTTTACTTCTTCGGAGAATATCTCTTCGGGATCACACGCTTGCAAAGTGGATATGCGTATTTCCAATTCACGTTGGTTCAAGTTGCTCATCGAATGGATAGCTTCCGCTTTAATCGCCTCGTGTTTCAGATGGTCGAGCGATTTGTTTTTGAGGATTGTGAGCAACAGGGCATCTGTATGATCCGTATTTTCCTCTTTCAGGTTTTCCCATAGTTTGATGAGCGATTCGGAAACAATGTCTTCGGCAACGGATTCATCATGTACAAACGATTTTGTAAACAAGAAGGCTTTCCTGTAGTATCGCGTGTATAAGGCATTAAAACTATGGATATCCGTTTGCGACATTTTTTATATGTATTTAGTACGCTCTTGGTCACAAATATAGATAAAAATATGAGATTGGGAATAGTTGCAAGATGAAAAGCGGCCCCACCCTGGTTAAATTCGAATAAGGGAGTGTTGTTGGCGATAAGTTGAGAAGGGAGAAATGGGCGGGGCGCTGTTCATAAAGTTTGGTATTGCACCAACTTTATACATAACCAAAACATAAAATAGAACTTACATTACAGAATTAATTTTATAGATTCTTTTCTATCGGAAGCCATTCGCTTGTACTTACATTATCAAGTGTAATGGCCTTCCCGTTAAAAAAGAGATTGTATATATATCTTTGTCCTTTTTCCCACTTTGTTCCGGCAGGAATTTTGTATTTGAATGTTTTCCCGTTGATGGTGAAGAGCGCTTCCACGTCTCCGTCGGAACGGATGCGCGATGTCGGGATTACCATTAGTTGCAACGATTCTCCCGGTATCGTTTTCAGCATGTTCGGAGAGTCTAGCTTTAAACGGGTGGAAGCATTCGTGCCGGCGCATCCGCCGATATTTCCGGTTTTTATATTCATCATTCCTCTGAAACAAAGAGCTGTCCCGCCTGCTTTATTTCCGATCTGTATGGCGTTGAGCAGGAAACAGCCTTTCGCTTCCGGTGTCAGGCGTATTTGAAAACTCAGAAGCGAGAGCGTATGGTTCATATTGAGCAGTGCGACAGGCGAAACCTGGTTGACGGCCCGTTGGCCGCTGGCCTGGATCCCGTACATATAATCCTTTGTCAGGGAAGCATCCGCCGATATACGGACCGGGATATTTTCCGGATCGAAGTTTACCTGCGACTGGTAGGGATAATAGGCATAGACCATGACCGGATCTTCATGCAGATAGATTTCCGGAGACTGTTGCCAGCTTAGTTTATTGTCCGTTAGACAGGCCTCTGCCCGTACATTTTTGTAATCGGGATTACTATCATATATGTTACCGGTATTTTCCGACACTACATGCAGCCCGATAACCGATCCTCCTGTAAATTCCTGCATGAAATTGGGAGACTTCGTTGTCAATACCTTCGTTATTATTGTCAAAGGCCGTTCCTTCATGCCTAAATTTTCAATGAGTACCGGATCGTAGTCGTTTGTACAACTAAAAATGACGGTCGTGAACATTATAAATAGTAGTAATTTATTCATTCTTTGTATTATTTTTGTGAAATGATTACAGTTGCAAAGATCGGTCGGTTTGGAGAAGTAGAGGGTGCATTCGGTATAAAACCACGATGAATTCATATAAAAGCATGGGGTGCAAATTGTCCACAGGCGTCAAATTGTCTACTTGTAGTGCAAATCAACTATTTAATGCTTCAATTTGTTTACTTAAAAGGGAGATATATTATGTTGGATAAAATTCAGTTTTTACTAAGTCTACAGATCATTGGGTTCTGTGTTTTTGGCGGGACAACTCTTTTGCTCCGTGCAGGGGAAAACCGTGCAAAAAAGATACTGGGCTGGGGGATGTATTCGTGGGCTATCATGGCTGTCGTAAGACTGTCTGTCAATCTTTATCTCCATGAAGCGAAAGAGGCTTTTCATTCGGATGTATTGATAATAGGAGCTTTGGTTACGGCGACGTTAGCTTGTTACGTCATTGAAGTGCTGCGGCCGGGTTATCTGACTTGCCGGCGCTTCCTTGTCTTTATCAGTCCGGTTGTTGTCGGTGGTTTGGCTTATCTAGCTTACCGTTTGTCGGGAGGGGAAATCCATACGTATTATTCGCTGGAGGAAGTGTTCGAGTTCTTTAATATGGACGTTTTGCTCCGTATGACGGTCTTTGTCCTCACTTTGTTCTATATGGTGTTGCCTGTTTACCTGATAGCCCGGTATAGTAAAGACTTTAAGGTCTTTTTGGCTGAAAACGTATCCGATCCGGAGGAGTATGATCTGGACTGGCTGAAGAAAACGATGATAATTTTAATTGTTTTGTATGGTTTTTATCTTGTCCTATTGCTGACGGATATTCCGGTCATGTATGTGATCGATAAGACTGTACTGCTTTTTGCCTGGTATTATTTCTTCTATAAAGCATTATTCCTTAAAGTCGTTGTCTTGGATTATTCTTTTAAGGACGGGTGGGATTTGCCGAACCAGCAGGATGATGTGAATAATGACGATGAGCATGGAATCCTCAGCAAACGCTATGCGGAGGAAGTGAATGCCTGGTTTGAGAAGGAAAAACCGTATCTCCGTGAAGATTTGCGCCTGACGGATTTGCAGCGGGTCTTTCCGATCAGCCGCTCTTATCTTTCCCAACTGTTCAACCGTGAACTGGGGCAATCGTTTTCCGATTATGTCAACCAGTTCCGGATCGAGGAAAGCAAGCGTTTGATGGATGCCGAACCCAACGCCAGCATACAGGAAATTGCCGAACGTTCGGGATTTCATTCGATCAGCACCTTCCGGCGGGCTTTCCAGAAGTGTACGGGCACGATTCCGTCGGACTATAGGAACAACAGATAAACAGATTGTGCAAATGATGTTAAATAGGCATCTAAAGTGAATAACGTATCCGATTAACCTCTACTTTTGTGTTGTAAAACATAATTATGAGACGCATAATGGATAAGTTTTGCATAAATCGTTTTTAAACAAGAAGAGAGAAGCTATGAAGAAGTTCTTTAGAAAGTGCCTCAGATGCCTTGAGGTATTAGGTGAATATGGAATGCAGAAATATGGTGTGAAGTAATTATGCCGGTGTCGGCTAAGATACGCTGTGAAGTGGTTTGCTTACGCAGTGTTTCAAGGGGCTGTGGTGCCGTAAAGGAAGGAACAAGCCGGCATATAGAGTGGTTTATGTGGGATGTCCGGTGTCTTTATACCCATCCGCTATTCATGTCACAGCTGTGAAACAGAAAGATTACAATTGTAACACAGAAGAAATTCAACTGTGACATGAAAGGAGCACGACAGTGACATGCAATAGGAGACGGGTATTTTACAGATAAATCCGGTGGATTTCCCGTCAGGGCTTATTCAGACGGTAGCTGACGAATGCGACGTGCTTGCTGTCCGGTGCCCATGAGTTGACGTTGATCGTTCCCTGTCCGCCGAATAGTTTGACCAGCGTTTTCGGCTCTCCTCCGGTAGCAGGCATAATCCTGAGCTCAACGTTTTTATTGGGAAGGTGTTGACCCGGTTCCAGGTCTCCTTTATAATAAGTGATGAAAATGATGGATTTACCGTCGGGTGAGACGTGCGGGAACCAGGAATTACGTGTCTCGTCGAATGTCATCTGGGTTTGTTCGGAACCGTCTTTTTTCATTCTCCATACTTGCATCAGGCCGGTACGTACAGAATTGAACCAGATATATTCTCCGCAGGGAGAGTATTCGGGTCCATCGTCCAGCCCTTCGGCTGTTGTGAGACGGATTTCTTCCCCACCTTCTGCCGGGATTACATATACGTCGAAATTACCGTTTCGTTCGGCACAGTAGGCGAGTTGTTTCCCGTCCGGGCTCCATCCGTGCAGGTAGCTGGGTCCCAGAGGAGTGATCAGGCGCGGCGTTCCTCCCTGTATCGGAAGGGGGTAGACACGCGATTTACCGTCTTCTTTCGTCCCGTTACTGATGGCTATCTGGCTGCCGTCGGCGGCTATGACGTGGTCGTTGTTGCAACGGGCAGCAAAGCCGGTATTGATCATTTCCGGTTCGCCGGGTGAATCGGGTGAGAGCTTGTAGAGCTTA
>ERZ791875.1098-NODE-1098-length-20135-cov-6.833566_pt1 | contig 20135 bp, 15 predicted proteins | sample MGYA00510278_ERZ791875 | MGnify/ENA primary metagenome ERZ791875 (study PRJEB30046, sample SAMN00792078) | human gut metagenome | study: EMG produced TPA metagenomics assembly of the A metagenome-wide association study of gut microbiota in type 2...
GGCAGCGGCCAGCAAGACGCGCGCAATGCGCAGCGGATGCTGGGTGCCGCAACCCGGCCTTGTCGAGCGTTAGCGAGACTGAGAGGTTTTATCAATTCAACACAAAGGATAAAAAGAGTTATGGAAAAGTACGATCTCATCATCGTTGGTGCCGGCCCTGCCGGCATCTTCACCGCTGTGGAGCTGCTGCGCCGCGGAAGCAAGAAGCACATCCTGCTGGTGGAAAAAGGCAAGCCGGTGGAAAAGCGCCACTGCCCCAAGGCCGAGATCGGCCACTGCGTCAACTGCCGCCCCACCTGCGCCATCACCACCGGCTTCTCCGGTGCGGGCGCCTTCTCCGACGGCAAGCTGAGCCTCTCCTATGAGGTCGGCGGCGACCTGCCCAGCCTCATCGGCGAAGAGTTTGCGCAGGAGCTCATCGACTACACCGACAAGATCTACCTCGAGTTCGGCGCTGACCCCCATGTGGAGGGCATCTACACCGGCGAGGACATCAAGGAGATCCGCAAGAACGCCATCCACGCCGGTCTGAAGCTGGTGGACTGCCCCATCCGCCACCTCGGCACCGAGAAGGCACAGCAGCTCTATCTCGCCATCCAGAACTATCTGGCTGACAACGGCGTGGAGATGCTCTTCTCCACCGAGTGCGAGAACATCATCCTCGAAGACGAGGAGTGCAGGGGCGTGCTGCTGCGTCAGGGCGACGGGGAGCCCCGCGCCGTCTACGGCGGCACCGTGGTCATCGGCACCGGCCGCCGCGGCGCAGACTGGCTTGAGAAAATTTGTGCAGAGCACCATATCGCCCACAAGCCCGGCACCGTGGACATCGGTGTCCGCGTCGAGTGCCGCAACGAGGTCATGGAAAAGGTGAACAAGGTGCTGTATGAGTCCAAGCTCATCGGCTACCCGAAGCCCTGGAAGAACAAGGTCCGCACCTTCTGCCAGAACCCCGGCGGCTTCGTGGCACAGGAGAACTACGACAACGACCTGGCCGTGGTCAATGGCCACAGCTTCAAGGAGAAGAAGAGCGAGAACACCAACCTCGCCATCCTCGTCTCCCACAACTTCACCGAGCCCTTCAACCAGCCCATCGCCTACGCCCAGAAGGTGGGCGAGCTGACCAATATGCTGGGCGCAGGCCACATCATGGTGCAGCGCTACGGCGACATCCTCGACGGCAAGCGCACCTGGGCGAAGGAGCTGGCCCAGTCCAACGTCAAGCCCACCCTGAAGGACGCTGTGGCCGGCGACATCACCGCCGCCATGCCCTACCGCGCCATGACCAACATCATCGAGTTCATCAAGATGCTGGACATGGTCGTCCCCGGCTTCGCCGCCAACGAGACCCTGCTGTACAGCCCTGAGCTGAAGTTCTACTCCAACAAGGTCAAGATGGACTCGAACCTCGACACCAACATCAAGGGCCTGCACTGCCTCGGCGACTCTTCCGGCTGGACCCGCGGCCTGATGATGGCCTCCGTCATGGGCGTGCTGATGGGCCGCAAGCTGGCTGAGAAGGAAGGCTGCTGAAACGCCTTTCTCCACTAAGCTGCGCTGAATATTTGATTCCCGATGCCTCTCCGCACTCCGCGGAGGGGCATTTTTTTGCGCTTCCTGCGGCAAAACCGTGCAGGATACAAAAATCGGCAGAAAAAGTCAATTTCCGTCAACCCCGAAAATTTATGGGGATTTGAATTGATTTTCTTCGTTAAAACTGCTACAATCTCAAGTAGAACTCAAGAATAAATTGTGTCTTGCGCATAATGCGAGGAGGGATCACTTATGTGCGAAGCCCCCGGAAGCGTAGTAACGCTGCTATGTTCCGGCATCCAGCTTTACAGCGCCGAGAGGCGCATTGCGGACTGCATCCTTGCAGATGTAAAGCGGGCGTCGATGTGTACGTCAGCAGAACTGGCCCGGCTGAGCTGTTCGTCCGAGGCCACCATCACCCGGCTGTGCCACAAACTGGGGTTCGAGAACTACCGCAAATTCCAGCTGGCGCTGGCACGGGACGCCATGGAGCAGCAGGAAGCCCAGCGTATGCGGGACGAAGGGCAGGACGAGCTGCATCAGGCACTTCTGAACATTCTGGCAAACCGCGAAGAGGAGCTGCGGGCCACCATTCAGGCCATTGATACCCGCCAGCTGCGGCAGATCCTCTCTCTGCTGCGCAGCTGCGAGGTCATGGAGGTGGTCTCCGAGGGCGGCGGCCTGCCGGTGGCCTTCGATGCCTCCATCCGGTTCAGCCACCTGGGCAAGCGATGCGTTTCCAGCGCAGTCCACGAGAAGAACCTTGCCTTTGCTCAGACGCTGACCCCCAAAGACATCCTCATCGTGCTCTCGGCCTCCGGGCAGAGCGCCAGGCTGGAAGAGGTGTCCGCTGCCGCCAAAGGGCGGGATGTACCGGTGCTGCTCATCACCTGTGACAGCCACGGCCCGCTGGCCCAGCTGGCCGACTATGTGATGACGGCTTCCAACCGCGAACAGCGGCTCATCGAGGGCAGCCATGCGGCATCGCTGCTCTCGCCGAACGTCCTGATCGAGGTGCTCTACTACCTGCTGCGGATGGAAAATCTGTAAAAAAACAAACGCTGGCACCTTAGCTGGTTGCTCATAAAAAAGTGAATCCGACCTATGGCTGCAATCAAAGGTCGGATTCTTTTTTTATGTTAGGGCTGGAATATCCATGGCTCCCTCTGACGCGGGAGGCTTGGATGCGGTGCAAAATCGCACATTACCGCACTACACCGAATAGTGTATAGAAGTGCGCCCTTACTGTTTGACAAATTGGAATTGATTTTCCTTTTTATTTCTTAGTATCAATCCAAATGAAAACTCTCTCGTCAGTTCTTTCAGTAACAACACCTCCGTTTGCTATTGCCACAGCTTGAGATGCTATGTTATCTAAAAGAATGGTTACTAACACTTTATCTATTCCCATTTCTTTCGCTTCATTAAGCAATAATCTCAGCAGTTCTTTTCCATATCCTTTTCCACGAAACGCTGGTGCAATTCCGTACCCGATATTTCCTCCTGCTTTTCTCAGTGCCTCAGTCAAAAAATGTCTGACAGAACCAAATCCAACCGGAATACCATCAGCATATAGCCAAAAAGTTGTAGAAGGCACTTTCCAACCATCTACAATCCCTTCTTGCTCAGAATCCCTCTGTTTTACAATCAGCCATTCTTTATACTCATCAAATGTTAATCCGTTGGCTTTGTTAATTAATCCATTTTCTTCAGCAGGGATCTCTTGCAGCATTGTGTAAATATCTAAGCCATCATCAACTGACAATCTTTTTAATTCCAACATTATTTTCAATTCTCCTTAATCAAATAAACTCAAGTTTATCAGTCTGTTTAATCATATCATATGGCTTCAATGTACGTCAAGAACAATCCCGGCAGACATTACTGCCGGGACTGATGCTGTTTTATGGACATCTACATTTCGTGCCGGCGTTTGTTTCATCATTGGAGCTCTAAGTCGCTGGGCAGGATGACATCCAGCTCTGCCGCAGGCTCTGCCACGAGGCGGCGGCTCTGGTTGAAGATGGCCTTTTCCAGCGTGTTGCGGGCGAGACGTCCGTTGCCCGCCGTGCGGGCATCCTCTGCCTGCCGGCGCTCGTAGTAGCCACGCAGCGGTCCCATGCAGCTCTCGGCCAGCCTGTAGCCCTTGCCCCTCGCCAGCACATTCGTGATGTCCAGCAGCTCATCGGCGGTGTAGTCCGGGAACTCTATCCTGTTCGGGAAGCGGCTGGCAAGGCCGCTGTTGGCGGTCAGGAACGTCTCCATCTCTTTGGTGTAGCCCGCAAGGATGACCACCAGCTCGTCGCGGTGGTCTTCCATCCCCTTCACCAGCGTGTCGATGGCCTCGAGGCCGAAGCTGTCCTGCTCGCCCCGGTAGAGGCTGTAGGCCTCGTCGATGAAGAGGACGCCGCCCAGCGCGCTCTGGATAACGCTGTTGGTCAGGGGGGCGGTGTGGCCGGTGTAGCGGCCCACGAGGTCTCCCCGGCTCACCTCCACCAGCTGCCCGCCCTTGAGGGCGCCGATGGCCTTGAGATATTTTGCCACGAGCCGGGCGATGGTGGTCTTGCCGGTGCCGGGGTTGCCGGTGAAGATCATGTGCATCGAGAGGCTGGCGGTCTTGAGGCCCGCCGCCGCACGGCGCTGCTGTACCTGAATGTTATCGGCAAGACCGAAGACGTATTCCTTCACCGGTGTAAGGCCCACGAGGTCGTTCAGCTCTTTCCTGATCTCTTCCACTGCGCCGGTATAGGCGGCGGGCAGCAGGTCGAAGAGCTTCTGGGGTCCGGCGTCGTTGAGGGCAAAGTCGAGGCCGCCCTCCCGGGCAGTCAGTGTGATCGTTCCGGTAAGCGCGGCATCTGTTTGCAGACAGTATTCGCTCAGAGCGCGGAATATCTTATCGCAGCAGGCCGAAAGCCCCGCCGCACCCTGCTCCGGGCTGCACTGGGCCGCCACATAGTCCCGCACATCCGCGCCCGCCGACAGGGTCAGGCCGAGGCGGGTCTTCACTTTTGCGGCCAGCGCGTTGAGCTGCTGGGCTGCCAGCGCGGCAAGGGCTTCCCGCGCAAAGGCGCTGGTCTCACAGACATCGCCCAGCGCCGAGACGAAGGCCGCACCGAACTTGTCGGCCAGCGCCTCCCGGCCCTTCCGGGAGAAGAAGACAAGGTACTTGCCGCAGGGGGTGATGCGGCTCACAGCCCCGGGGGCAAGCGCCGTTCCGGCGTCCACGAGGATGCCCTCCTTATTGACAAGATACCGGCTGGACAGGGGCGCACTGCCCTTGACGGCCAGGTCTGCCAGCGTCTTCAAAAAGCCCGGGTAGCAGCTCTCGTAGTGCTCAAAGACCAGGATCTCGCCCGGCGCGTGGAGGGCGGCGTACAGATCCTGCAAAAAGAGCTTTTCAGCCCCCGGGTCGGGGTAAAGCGCCAGATCCATGACGGCCAGCTTATCGCTCTGCAAAAGACCCCGGGCGGCCATGCAGCGGGCCGTCTCCGTCAGAGCGAAATGCCGCCCCATGCCGGGCGCACCGCAGAGCAGGATGACGTTCCGGGCCGTGGGGGCCTCGGTCCCCAGCACGAAAGGCCGGCGCATGGCCCGCACGACGCCGTCCACGAAGGCGTCCTGCCCCAGCACCGTCTTTTTCACCTCAGCGGCCAGCCCTTCGAAGCTGCCCAGATGCTCCTGTCTGACTTCGGTGGTGCCTTTGGCCAGCAGGCCGTCGGCCTCCATATCCTCGAGCATCTTCCGGCTCTGGGCCAGCGCCTCCTGTGTGGTGTCTCTGCGCAGCTCGGCGTTCTGTTTTTTCAGCATTTCGTCCAGCTTTTTCTGCCGCTCCAGCAGGGCTGCGTTCATATCCGGCAGGCCGGACTTTTCCGGCGGCGTTTTCTGCGTATCAAAGCGCAGTTTTCCTCCCGGGCCGAACACTCCGTTCATCAAGTTCTCCCAATCGTCGGTGTATGCCATCTGCCTGCCTCCGTCCTGCGTTTTTTCCAAGTATAGTGTACTTTGCCCCCTTTTGCAAGAAAAGTCTTGAAAATCCACGGGCAGGCGGGTACACTAATTTTATATTGATTTGATATGCGAAGGGAATGGAACGAAATGAAAACGCCCGCAGAGTGGAAAACGCTGTTCGAGAGCAGCGCCTTTGCACGGCAGACAAACTACAGCGGCCCTCTGGGGCCGGAATATAACCCCTCCGGCACCCGGCTCCGGCTCTGGGCGCCCACGGCGCAGAAGGTATCGGTCAACCTCTACCGCCGGGGCGACGGCGGGGCCTGCATGGGGACCCTGCCGCTGGAACAGCATGGGCAGGGCGTCTGGTCGGTCTATCTGCCCGGCGACCAGCACGGACATTACTATACCTTTACCGTCGAGGTGGACGGCACAGCATACGAGACGGGCGACCCCTACGCCCGGACGGCGGGCGTCAACGGCCTGCGGAGCATGATCTTAGACGCGCCCCGCATCGACCCGCCCGACTGGAGCCACGACCACCGGGTCATCGTCCCGGCCTCCCGCCGGACGGTGTGGGAGGTCAGCGTCCGCGACTTCTCGCAAGACCCGGCCTGCGGCGTTCGGAATGCATGGCGGGGCAAATTCATGGCCTTTACCCAGAAGGGGACCACCCTTTCTTCCGCCGGCACCTTCCCCACCTGCCTCGACTACCTCAAGCGGCTGGGAGTGGGCTATGTGCAGCTGATGCCCATCTTCGACTTCAGCAGTGTGGACGAGAGCCGCCCCCTCACCCGGCAGTACAACTGGGGCTACGACCCCACCAACTACAACGTCCCCGAGGGCAGCTACTCCACCGACCCCACGAAAGGCGAAGTCCGAGTGCGGGAGTGCAAGGAGATGATAGCTTCTCTCCACGCGGCGGGCATCGGCGTCATCATGGACGTGGTGTACAATCATATGTACCGCAGCGAGAACCCGCTGAACAGCACGGTGCCTTATTATTTCTTCCGGCAGAACCCGGACGGCAGCTTCTCCAACGGCAGCGGCTGCGGCAACGAGTTTGCCAGCGAGCGGCCCATGGCCCGGAAATACCTCATCGACTCGGTGCTCTACTGGGCGCAGGAATATCACATCGACGGCTTCCGCTTCGACCTCATGGGCCTCTATGACGTAGACACCATGAACGAACTGCGGGCCGCGCTGGACGCTCTGCCGGGCGGCAGAAGCATCCTGATGTACGGTGAGCCGTGGCAGGGCGGCGGCAGCCAGCTCCACCGGTACGAGGCCAACAAGGCGAACCTCGCCATGCTGTCCGAGCGCATCGGCATCTTCTGCGACAACACCCGCGACGTCATCAAGGGCGGCTGTTTTGACGCCCGGGAGCCGGGTTACGTCGAGGGCAGACCGGGCAGCCTCTGGGACATCGGCGGGGCCGTGGCCGCGTGGTGCCGCAGCGACAAGCTGCCCGCCCATTCGCCCTCCCAGATCGTCAGCTATGTGTCCGCCCACGACAATTTCACTCTCTGGGACAAGCTGATGCTCGTCCGGTACGCCCGTCCCGAGTACACTGCCGCCGACTCGGCGGCGCTGGCCCAGAACCGGCTGGCGGCGGGCATCTATCTCACCTGCATGGGGATGCCCTTCCTGCAGGCCGGCGAGGAGTTCGCCCGCACCAAAAAAGGGCAGGGCAACACCTACCGCTCTTCGCCCTCCCTCAACCGTCTGGACTGGAAGCGGGCCGCGCAGTTCCACGGTCTTGTGGACTATTACCGGGGCCTGCTGGGCCTGCGGGCGCAGTTCCCCCGCCTGAGCGCCTCAGACACGGCCAGCCCGGCGGCCATCCGATTTTTCTCGCTGGAACAGCCCCTCGTGGGCTGGACTTTGCCCGCCGCACCCGGCGACGGCGCGGCATGGCGGGCGCTCTGCGTCTTTTACAATCCCACGGAAGAAGAAAAGCGGGTCCGCCTGCCCGACGGCCAGTGGAAATTGCTGAGCGACGGCGTATCGTCTGCGCTCTGGAAAGGCCCCAGCCGGGTCTGCGGCGGCGAAGTGACACTGCTGCCATACAGTGCAACGATTTTCGGCCAGGTATAATAAAAAAAGCGGCCCGCCGCTTTATGCGGCGAGCCGCCCGATCATGTCCTGATTTAGCCCTGCGGGTCCTGCTGAGGTGCAGACTCGGCAGACTTCTCCTGACGGGATGCGCCGTTGGTGCCATTGCCGCTGTTGGCGGCGTTCTTTTCGCCCAGCGTCAGGCTGACGGTCTGCATCTGACCGTCGCGGGCGACGGTGATGGACAGGGTGTCACCGGCAGAGTGCTCCTGCATCAGGGTGCCAAGGTCGGTCTTCTGGGCTACCTCGGTGTTGTCGATGCTGACGATGCGGTCGCCGGCCTTGAGGCCCGCCTTATCGGCAGGGCCGCCGGAGACGACGTCCATGACGTAGATGCCGTAGGCGTTGACACCCAGCTGTGCCGCCGTCTGTGCGTCGTTGACAGCCAGATAGGTGATGCCCATGTAGGGACGGCCCGTGACGTAGCCGTTCTCCAGCAGGTCCTGCGCCACCTTGATGGCGTCGTTGATGGGGATGGCGAAGCCCAGACCCTCGGCGTCAGAGCTGGAAGACTTTGCGTTGACGATGCCGATCAGCTCGCCGTTCATGTTGAACAGGCCGCCGCCGGAGTTGCCGGGGCTGACAGAAGCATCCATCTGAATGAGGGACATGGTGTTGACAGAGCTGGAGCTCTGGATGGAGACACTGCGGTTCAGGGCGCTGACGATGCCGCTGGTGACGGTGCCGCCCAGCTCACCCAGCGGGTTGCCCACGGCCAGCACGTTGTCGCCCACGGCCAGCTTGTCGCTGTCGCCCACGATGGCGGGGGTCAGGCCGTCGGCATCGACCTTGATGACGGCGATGTCGCTGGTGGAATCCTCGCCCACGACGGTGGCGGTGTAGTCCTTGTCGCCGATGGTGACGGTGATGTTGGACGCGCCGCTCACGACATGGTCACAGGTGAGGATGTAGCCATCCGAGCTGATGATGACGCCGCTTCCGGCGCCGCTCTCCACCTGGCTCTGGCCGTACCAGGACCACTGGGAGTAGACCACCTGCTCGGTGGTGATGACCACGACGCTGGGGCTGACGGTCTTGGCCACCTGTGCGGTGGTCATGCCGCTGGAAACAGTCGTGCCTTCGGCGGCGCTCTCAGAGTCTGCCGAAGAGCTGCTAGACCGCTCCACCTGCTGGATGACGACCTTGTTATTGCCGCCGAAGCGTGCGCCCACAAAGCCGCCCATAAAGCCCATGGCTGCGGCCAGCACCAGAGCGACGATGCTCTTTACGGCCTTGCCTGCATTCTTCTTGGGCTTCTTCGGCGCGGCAGGGGCTGTGTTCTGCGGGCCTGCGGGGGGCGGCGTTGCGCCGCCGGAAGGCTGGGTGCTCTCGCTGAAGGTAGAAGCAGTGTTTGCGGTGTTCATGCCGCTGGAACCCACATTGGGGTAGCCGGTATCACCGGCAGGATTATTGGAAGAGGAATAGTCATATTCCCATTTGTTTTCATCCATCGTGATTACTTCCTTTCTAAGGGATTAGAAGTTGTTTTCATAACCGTTGCGCACCGTCTGAGCGGTCTTTTTGCCCGCATACTGCGTTGCTTTCCCTTGCAATCCGCCTAGGATTGCTTCGGGAAAGCGCCTTGCCTGCCGGCAAAAATCCTCGCCCATTCGGCACTCTCCGGCTATGAAAACAACTTCGGCCGGGGGAAGAGCTTTTCCGCTCCTCTCCGGCACGGTTTTATTCTATCTGCTAATTGTGAAAATCAATCGTTTCCCCAGTGAAGAATGTGTGAAATAAAGTCCTAAGGAGTTTCTATGAAAATCAGCGCCACTCAAACGGGCTTTGCCCTTTATAAAGAGGCCGACATCATTGGCCAGTGCGACGTCACGCCCACCCCAAAAGGCGCGGACATCACGGCCCTGTCCGTCCTGTCCCAGTGGCGTCGGAAGGGCTACGGCTCCTACCTGTTAAAAGAGATATTGCGCCGGTTCGGCGGTTATGACCGGGAGGCTGCGACGGTGTTCACCGCGCCCCTGCCCGCCGACGAGGGCGAAGGGCTGTTCTGGCAGAAATTCGGCTTTGCGCCTGAGGATGGGCGGCTCGTCCGCCGCCGCACCCCCGATCTGACGGCGGTGCGCTTTGTGCAGGACTATCTTGCCGCCCATCTCCCCCACCCGAAGCTCTGCATCGACGCCACCTGCGGCAACGGCGGCGACACGGCGTTCCTCTGCCGCCTTGTCGGCCCGGAAGGCCGGGTGCTGGGCTTCGACATCCAGCCCGAGGCCGTCACCTCCACCCGCGCCCGGCTCGAAAAGCAGGGCCTTACGGCAGAGCTTATCTGCGGCAGCCACGCGAACCTCTTACAGTATGTCCGGCCCGGCACGGCGGACATCGTGATGTTCAACTTCGGCTGGCTGCCCGGGGCCGACCACAGCGTCTTCTCCACAGCGGACAGCAGCATCCCTGCGCTGGAAGCCGCCCTCGCGGCGCTGCGCACCGGCGGCGTGCTCAGTGCCATCCTCTACAGCGGCCGCGTCATCGGCACGGACGAAAAGCAGAGCATCCTCGGCTGGCTGCGGGCTCTCCCGCTGGAAAAATATACCGTACTGGTGTGCGATTTTGCCAATTGGGCCGACACCGCGCCCCTGCCCTGCCTTGTTCTGAAAAAATAGCAAAAACTCTTGCATCCATGTGGATTTTCTGTTAAAATAAGCGTTGTATGTAATTTTATAGGAGAGCTTCCCATGTAAACAGACCCTATTGTTTGCTGATACATCCACCCGGCCCTTCGCGGGGCCGCATCTCAGGAGAACGAAACTTTTATGACAAATCGTGAAGAAATCGAGCGCCGCCGGACGTTTGCTATCATCAGCCACCCCGACGCCGGCAAAACGACGCTGACCGAAAAGCTGCTGCTGTACGGCGGAGCCATCAATCAGGCAGGCTCTGTCAAGGGCAAGCAGAGCGCAAAGCACGCCGTGTCCGACTGGATGGACATCGAGAAGCAGCGCGGCATCTCCGTCACTTCCTCTGTGCTGCAGTTCAACTACGCAGGCAAGTGCGTGAACATTCTGGACACCCCGGGCCATCAGGACTTCTCGGAGGACACCTACCGCACCCTGATGGCAGCCGACTCGGCTGTCATGGTCATCGACGCCGCAAAGGGCGTCGAGGCCCAGACCATCAAGCTGTTCAAGGTCTGCACCCTGCGCCATATCCCCATCTTCACCTTCATCAACAAGATGGACCGCGAGGCCCGCGACCCCTTCGAGCTGATGGAGAACATCGAAGAAATTCTGGGCATCAAGACCTACCCCATGAACTGGCCCATCGGCTGCGGCAAGGAGTTCAAGGGCGTGTTCGACCGCAACACCCGCAAGGTCCTTGCTTTCTCCAGCGACGGCCGCGCCAACGGCGTCAAGAAGGTCGAGGAGACCGAGGCCGAGCTGGGCGATGCCGCACTGGACGAGCTGCTGACCCCCTACCTGCACCAGCAGCTGGTGGACGAGATCGAGCTTCTGGACGGTGCTGCCGAGGAATTTGACCTCGACCGCGTGCTGCGCGGCGAGCTGAGCCCCGTGTTCTTCGGCTCTGCGCTGACCAACTTCGGCGTCGAGCCCTTCCTCGAGAACTTCCTCCGCCTCACCCCCACCCCGCTGGCCCGCGTGGACAGCCTGACCGGCGAGGCCGTTGACCCCTGCCGCGATGAGTTCTCGGCCTTCATCTTCAAAATCCAGGCCAACATGAACAAGGCCCACCGCGACCGTATCGCCTTCATGCGCATCTGCTCGGGCAAGTTCGAGCGCGGCATGGAAGCCTACCACGTGCAGGAGGGCAAGAACATCAAGCTGGCCACCGGCACCCAGCTGATGGCGCAGGACCGCGCCATCGTCGATGAAGCCTACGCAGGCGACATCATCGGCCTGTTCGACCCGGGCATCTTCTCCATCGGCGACACCTTGTGTACCGGCAAGAAGAAGGTCGAGTTCGCCGGCATCCCCACCTTCTCCCCCGAGCACTTTGCCCGCATCGAGCAGAAGGACACCATGAAGCGCAAGCAGTTCGTGAAAGGCATGGAGCAGATCGCTCAGGAGGGCGCTATCCAGATCTTCCGCGAAGTGGGCGGCGGTATGGAAGAAGTCGTGGTCGGCGTCGTCGGCGTGCTGCAGCTGGAAGTGCTGGAGTACCGTCTGAACACCGAGTACAACGTCGAGATCCGGATGCAGCAGCTCCCCTTCGAGCAGCTGCGCTGGATCCAGAACGACCCCGACACTTACGTCCTGCGCGACCTCGACCTCACCAGCGACACCAAGGCCGTCGAGGACATGAAGGGCAGCCGCCTGCTCCTGTTCACCTCCGATTGGGCTATCCGCTGGGCTGAAACGCACAATGAGACGTTAAAGCTGAGCGAATTTGGCAATATTTAAGTTACAGGTTCCCAAGAGCTGCTGTGCAGAAGACCTGCATGGCAGCTCTTTTTGGAATAAATCTAAAATGCAACAATATGTACCAGTCAGCGACAACACCCCCCTTCGCGGGGCGCTGCCGGAAAAGAAGGTAACGATCTATGGAAAAACGTAACATTGGCAAAAGCGGCCTCTCCGCACCATTTCTGGGGCTTGGCACCTGGGCCATCGGCGGTGGCAGCTGGTGGGGCGACAACGACGACGCCCTGTCGGTAAAAGCCATCGAGACTGCTGTGGAGCAGGGCATCACCTGGATAGACACCGCCCCCATCTACGGGCTTTACCACAGCGAAGAGGTGGTGGGCGAAGCTTTGCGCCACATCGACCGGGACAAGGTCATCCTCTCCACCAAGTGCGGCCTCGAGTGGCGGCACGAAAGCCCCGTTCTCCACAAGGTGGTGGACGGCGTGCAGACCTACCGCGACCTGTCGGCCAAGAGCATCATCGAGGATGTGGAAGACAGCCTGCGCCGTCTCGGCACCGACCATCTGGACGTGCTCTACACCCACTGGCAGACGCCGGACCTTTCCATCTTCCCGCTGGAAGAGACCGTCGAGGCCATGATGAAGCTCAAGGAGCAGGGCAAAATCCGTGCCATCGGCGCGTCCAACACCACCGCTGAGTTCATCCGCGGCTACTGCAAATACGGCCAGCTGGATGTCATTCAGGAAAAGTACAGCCTGCTGACCCGCCGCATCGAAAAGCAGCTGCTGCCCACCTGCAAGGAGCTGGGCGTGTCCATTCAGGCTTATTCTCCCTTGGAGCAGGGCCTGCTCACCGGCAAGGTGACCATGGACACCACCTACCCCGAGGGCAGCACCCGGAACACGAACCCCTGCTTCCAGCCCGCCCGCCGGATACAGGCCATCCGGCTGCTGGACAGCTGGTCTGACCTCTGCGAGAAGTACCACTGCACCAAGGCGCAGCTGGTCATCGCCCTGACGGCCCGAATGATCCCCGGCCTGCACGTTCTGTGCGGCGCACGGACGCCGGAGCAGGCCATCGACAACGCCGGTGCGCTCCACATCACACTGGAAGGTGCCGACGCCGTCCAGATGAAGTGGGATGTGGACGCCATTTCCTGAGCAAAACCGCAGATATGAAATGAGCAGAGCCTCTACCGAAAGGTAGAGGCTCTGCTCGTTTTATATCTGGATTCTTTATGATGAACTTGAACTTGTCGGGGCGAGGCCCCTCCATCTTGCTGCCGCAAGACCGTTCTGTCACTTAAAAGCCCCACTGGGGCTTTCATTGTTCTGCTTCGCTCCACAAACGCGAATTGTTAATTTGGAACTGGTCCTATAATGCCAAATGCTATTGCATCAATAAAAAGCACGAACGCTATCACACAAACAATTAAAATAGTTGCAATGACTTTAATAACAAGTTGTTGATTTTGTCTTAAATTACTCTTACTAACAATCCTTAAGACAAAAATCAAAGCAACTAGGATGATAAAAGAAATATTATTATAAAGAACCACTGTTTTCATCTATGTGTCCTTCTTTTTTATACCAATTCCGATTTGCCGACCTCACCCATTCTCCTTCCAGAACAGCCCGCCGCTGGTCTGGAAGAGCGGCCACGGATTCACGCTCTTGCTGCCGAGCTTGAAGTCCATGGTCAGGTCTTCGCCCAGTGCGCCCACGGCCTGCCCCCGCTCCACGCTCTGACCCTCGCTCACCGAGAGAGCATCCAGCCCGTAGAGGTAGCTGCGCAGCCCGCAGCCGTGGTCGATGACGACGGTATTGCCGGTGAGGGCAAGGTTCCGGGCCAGCACCACGACGCCGTTGGCGGGGGCGCGGCAGGGGTCGCCCGGGATGGTGTAGAGCTTCGTGGAGTTCGATTTGCTGCCCTGCTTGCCGTCGGTGACTTTGGTCTGGCCGAAGTCCACGAGGGTCATGTAATCCTCCGCCGGGCAGGCAAAGCCGCCGCTCCACAGCTTTTCGCGGGCGGGCTGCTCATAGAGGGACCAGATGACGTTGCGGAACTCGGTGTTGGCAGCTTCGGAGGCTTCCGGTTCGGCTTCGATCTCAACCGTGCCGAAGTCCTTCGGGATGACGGTGATGTTCTTCACCACCGTCTCGCCGCCCACGGTAAAGGTCACTTCGTGCGCACCGGCAGCGGCATTGTAGGCCGCCGGGATATAGGCGCGCCACCCGCTGCCCAGACGGACAGCCTGCACATTGCCGAGGTCTGTTTCCACCGTAGGGGCCGTCTCACCCACCATGCCGGTGAAAGCCGCGGCCACCGTGCCGCCCTGCTCCATCCGTTCGGCGGAAAGCTCCACCTCGGCGCTTGCCTGCAGCGTAAAGCGGAAGGAATAATTGTACCAGCCGATGGGCTTCGCGGGCTTTTCGAGCCGGACGTCCTGCCGCAGCTCGCCGGTGCTGCCGCCCTCGAACTGGGTGGCCAGCATATTTTCCGGCAGACGCCAGACGGTCAGCTCGGCCTTATAGTCGCCGTTGGCCGGGAACAAAAAATCGTCGTAGGTGGCCGCAGTCCCCTCGAAGACCACATTGCCCGCGCTGTCGGTGATGGTCAGCGGGCCGTAGCTGTACCACTCGGGCAGGGCGAAGGCCGGGTGGGCGTCGTAGAGGACGCCAAGCTTCTGCACCGTGAGGGTGCGGGGGCTGGCGAAGACTTTATCCACCTGCCCGCCCAGCAGCGGCACCTGCCAGCACCAGCCGTTGGGCTCCAGCTCCTGCCCGGCGAACTGCACCTCAGACGCGGGCTTCGCGCCCTCCGAGGTGAACGAATAGCTCACGCCCAGCACCGCCGCAAGCAGCACCACGACGCCCAGCGCGACGCCGATGAGCCATAACAAAAGCTGCTTCATATATGTATCTCTCCTCTTGCAGCGGCCTCGCCCTCTCAGTCACCTTCGGTGACAGATTCCCCTTTTTGTCGCTTGCGCGACATCTTCCCCCGGCCGGGGGAAGTCTTTCCTCAAAGGGAGAGCCAAAAACGTGACCGTCAGGCCATAGCCTCTCCCTTTGGGAGCAACAATGATGACCGCCGCCAGTGGCGGAAACAGGGAATCATTGTTGGGGCAGTGGCCAGCAAGACGCAAGTGCTTTTTAAGCACGAAGCGGATGCTGGGTGCCGCAACCCGGGTAGTGGCACGCCGCAGGCGTGACGGAGAGGGCAAGCCCGCTTTCCTATATTTGCAGATATAAAAAGGCGCACCGGAACAGCCCTGTTACAGACTGCCGGTGCGCCCTTCGTCATTTTGTTCTGTTTCGGCCCGCGTTATTCGGCAGTATCCTCAGCGGGAGCAGCCTCTTCTGCAGCCTCTTCTGCGGCCTCAGCAGGCTCTTCCTCAGCGGGGGCGGCGGTATCCTCGCCGAACAGCAGACGCTCGTACTCGTCCAGCTCCTTCTCACGACGGCGCAGATAAACAGCCACAGCAGCCAGCGCACCAGCCACAGCAGCCAGCGTTGCGATAACAGCGATCAGACAGGATTTCTTCATAGGTTCAGCACACTCCTTTTTGGTCGAACCAGCGGTCCGGCTATTTTCAGCGGTCGTTCCGCGGCACAGGCTCGGTCTATTCTGAAACTATTATACCCGTACTTCACGAAAATTACAACCAAAAAGGCAAAATTTTGCTTTTTTCAGAGTCCCAGCTTTTTCTTATACGCCTTGAATGCACCGGGCAGGGTGTATTCGTTCTGCAGCTGTTCGCGGCTGGCCCAGACACAGCCCGCCGGGGCTTCCGCACTGCCGACGCAGACAGAATAGCCGCTCATCCGCCACTCGATGTGGCTGAAAATATGCTTTGCCGCCGGCAGAGGTTCGATGCTCTCACAGGCAAGGCCCAGCGCTTCCAGCCGGGCGCAGACTTCTTCGGCGCTGAGGGCTTCGCCCTCCCACAGAAGCGGCTGCCACAGACCGGCCAGCAGACCTTTTTCGGGCCGCTGCTGCAGCAGGAAACGTCCTTCGGCGTCTTCGGCCAGCACTACCGTCACCGGCTCGATGCGCCGTGCTTTGGGCGCAGCCTTATGGGGCAGTTCCAGCGCCGTGCCGGCCCTGCGGGCTTCGCACAGAGAGGCCAGCGGACACTGCTCACAGAGCGGTGCGCCGTTCGGCACACAGACCAGTGCGCCCAGCTCCATCAGAGCCTGGTTGTAGTCGCCCGCCTTCTCGGGGGGCTGATGCTCCATGACCCGGGCCGTAAAAGCTCGTTTTACCGCCGGTTCTGTAATAACGCCGGGGTCATTATACAGTCTGGAAAACACCCGCAGCACATTTCCGTCCACCGCCGGGACAGCCAGCCCGAAGCTGATGGAGGCGATGGCCCCCGCCGTGTAGTCCCCGATACCGGGCAGAGCGCGGAGGGCGTCGTAGTCGGCCGGCAGCTGCCCGCCGTACTGCTCACAGACGATGCGGGCGGCCTTTTGCAGGTTGCGCACCCGGCTGTAGTAGCCCAGCCCCTCCCAGAGCTTGTGGAGCTTTTCTTCTTCGCACGCCGCCAGCGCCGGGATGTCCGGCAGGGCGGCGAGGAAGCGCTCATAATAGGGCAGCGCCGCCGAGACGCGGGTCTGCTGCAGCATGATCTCGCTGAGCCAGACGTGGTAGGGGCTGGGGTCGGTGCGGAAGGGCAGGATGCGCTGGTTCTTGTAGAACCATTCCAGCAATGCCGGGGCGATGTTTTCCACTTGTTTTGTTCTCCTTGTTGAAAAATGTAAAGGCGGCTTGCCCTCTCAGGCCGCTTCGCGTCCAGCTCTCCCAAAGGGAGAGCCTTTTGCCTGCCAGGAAGCCTTATGCCTCTCCCTTTGGGAGCAACAATGATGACCGCCGCCAGTGGCGGAAACAGGGAATCATTGTTGGGGCAGTGGCCAGCAAGACGCAAGTGCTTTTTAAGCACGAAGCGGATGCTGGGTGCCGCAACCCGGGTAGTGGCGCGGCGTCAGCCGTGACGGAGAGGGCAAGGACGCTAACCAAAAACCGGGCCGCTGCGAAAAGCAGCAGTCCGGTCATAGTGTGCTCTATCTTAGAAGCCGTAAGCCGTGCGGGGGAAGGGCAGCACGTCACGGATGTTCTGGATGCCCGTGAGGTACATGATCATGCGCTCGAAGCCCAGACCATAGCCTGCGTGCTCCACGCCGCCGAACTTGCGGAGGTTCAGGTACCAGTCGTAGCTGGACTTGTCCAGACCCAGCTCGTCCATACGGGTCACGAGCTTGTCGTAGTCCTCCTCACGCTGGCTGCCGCCGATGAGCTCGCCGATGCCGGGGACCAGCATATCGGCTGCGGCGACGGTCTTGCCGTCGGCGTTCTGCTTCATGTAGAAGCTCTTGATCTCCTTCGGGTAGTCGGTGACGAAGACGGGCTTCTTGAACACCACCTCGGTCAGGTAGCGCTCGTGCTCGGTCTGGATGTCCACGCCCCACTCCACGGGGAACTGGAACTTCTTGTTGTTCTTCTTCAGGATCTCGATGGCGTCGGTGTAGCTGATGCGGCCAAACTCGCTGTTTGCCACCAGCTCAAGGCGCTCGATGAGGCCCTTGTCGATGAACTGGTTGAAGAAAGCCATCTCATCGGGGCAGTTGTCCAGAACGTAGCGGATAACGTACTTGGTCATGGCCTCGGCGGTGTCCATGTAGCCGTTCAGATCGCAGAACGCCATCTCCGGCTCGATCATCCAGAACTCGGCGGCGTGGCGGGTGGTAAAGCTCTTCTCCGCGCGGAAGGTGGGACCAAAGGTGTACACCTTGCCGAACGCCATTGCCATGGCCTCGGCTTCCAGCTGGCCGGAAACGGTCAGGTTGACGGGCTTCTCGAAGAAGTCCTTGGTGTAATCGACGGTGCCGTCCTCGTTCTTGGGGACGTTGTCGAGGTCGAGGGTGGTGACGCGGAACATCTCGCCGGCGCCCTCACAGTCGGAAGCGGTCAGCAGCGGAGAGTGGGCGTAGACGAAGCCGTTCTCCTGGAAGAACTTGTGGATGGCGTAAGCGGCCACGCTGCGGACGCGGAAAGCGGCGTTGAAGGTGTTGGTGCGGGGGCGCAGGGTGGGCATGGTGCGCAGATACTCCATGCTCATCTTCTTTTTCTGCAGCGGATACTCGTCGGCGGGGCAGTCGCCTAGGATCTCGACGGAATCAGCGTTCAGCTCAAAGGGCTGCTTTGCCTGCGGAGTCAGCACGATGCGGCCCACGACGCGCAGGCTGCTGTACAGGCCGGTGTGGACGACCTCATCGTAGTTTGCCAGCCTGCCGGCTTCCAGCACGACCTGCAGGGTCTTGAAGCAGCCGCCGTCGGACAGGGCGATGAAGCCGATGTTCTTGGAGTCGCGGATGTTCTTTGCCCAGCCGCATACGGTGACGACCGTACCATCGGCGGGGGTGTTCTTGTACAGCGAAACGATCTCAGTGCGTTCCATTTTCAGATTACCTCCGATATAAAGTAAAAAGACAGCTTTGCCCTGAAAGTTCAGGGCGAACAAGCTGTCTTGTAATGTCCGCGGTGCCACCTGAATTACCGGAAGTGTCCGGTCGCTCACGCGCTCAAGTAAAAGCGCTGCTCCGTTAACGCTGAGCCTGCGGCGCACCTACTGGCGGCGCATTTTTCTCACTGCGCCCTGTTCAGTTTGCTGCTCCCGGGTGTTCGTTCACGCACCGTCCGCGCACGGCTCCCAGCTCTGCCGCGCTCTCTGTGGCGTTGTGATGCGCTACTTTTCCCAATCACTGCATTTACCATTAAAATATAGCACTTTGCCGCCGTTTCGTCAAGCATCCGGGCCAAGCAGGGCCTGCACAAGGCCGTTGGCCGCCAGCTGCCCGGCGTAGAGGGCCTCGTTGAGGTTATTGCCGTGGCCTCCTATCTCGATGAGCAGACTGCCGGTGGTGAGGTCCTGATTATAAAAGCGGTAGCTGAACAGCACAGGCCGGGTGAACCCGGGGTACATCCCCTCCATGCTCCGCTCCCATGCGGCGGCGAAACGGAGGTTCTGCCGCCAGCTGGGCAGCCGGACGCTGCCGCCGTTGTCGCACCCGCAGATGATCATGACCTGCGCGGCCTGCCGCCCGTCCACGGTGCAGACCGGGGCCATCCGGGAACCGCCCTCTGTCTCGATGGCGTCCCGGTGGACGTCCAGCACCACCTTGATGCTGGGGTACTGGGCCAAGTACCGCTGGACGACGGCCCGGCTGTTCTCGTAGCTGCCGGTGTAGCTGGGGTAGTCGTTCAGGGTCTCGTCGTGGAGGGTGTTCAGCCCGGCGGCGTTGAGGGTGTCGGCCATCACCCGGCCCACGGCACACATATTCAGGTTCGTGTCGGTGGTGCGGGCGCCGTCGCCGGGCGAATACCACAGCCCCGCCGAGAGGCGGTAGTCCTCGGTGGCGTGGGTGTGCATGATGAGGATCTGCGGGTCAGGGCTGTCCTTTTCGACGCCAAAGGGCAGTGGGGCCTGTATCTCTGCCGCGATGTCCGCCGCAGTCTGTCGGGTGTTGTTCTTGATGCTGCCCGCGCCGCAGGCAACGTACTTTTCACCGCTGCCTTGCGGGTAATTTTTTTCAATCACTGCGCCCGCGCCTTCGGGCCGGGCGTCGTCCCCCAGAAGCTCCACAAGATAGCTTTCGATGCCGCCTGTCGGGGCGGCGGCTTCGGGCGGAGAAGCGGCAGTCCCAGGGCTTTCAGGGGCGGCTTCGGCCACAGATGCGGCCTCTTCCTGTGCCGCGCCGGAGACGGCCTTTCGGCTCAGGGAGAGCGCCGTCTGCGCCGCCGGGACAGGCCCGGCGATGACCGCCGCCAGCCCCAGCACAAGGCTGTGGGCCGTGATGGTCAGAGCCGCAAAAAGGGCCGCTGCGCCCAGAAAGGGCAGCAGATGGCTCTGCCCGGCCTCGCCATAGCGCATAGACTGCCCCCTCCCCTTTTGTTTTATCCATACAATATGATGGACGGCCTGGTTTTATCCCACCAGCCAGCAGAGCTGGGCGATGCTGAGCCTCGGCTGCAAGGCGCGGTTGATGGCCGCGCCCAGCAGGGCGGCCCCGTGGGCGATGACGCTGTCCAGTTCCCGGGGCGTCACCACAAGGTCTTTGCCCTCCTGCGCCATCATCAGGGTCGGGATGCCCGCCGCGATCACCGGCAGGCCCAGACGGGCCGCGTCCAGATGCTTGCTGCTGCCGG
>ERZ791875.1104-NODE-1104-length-20030-cov-2.703479_pt1 | contig 20030 bp, 12 predicted proteins | sample MGYA00510278_ERZ791875 | MGnify/ENA primary metagenome ERZ791875 (study PRJEB30046, sample SAMN00792078) | human gut metagenome | study: EMG produced TPA metagenomics assembly of the A metagenome-wide association study of gut microbiota in type 2...
TCACGGTCAGAATAACCCAATGACCAGTAATAAGACATATTGTCCGTACGGTTCGAAACGCTGGCGGTATAGTCTTGCTGCAAACCGGTTTGGAATACCAAATCATCCCAAGCAGTCTCGTTACCAAGCATATAATTATCGATTTCAGGTGATTTGAAATCAAGACGCGCCAACCAGGAACGAACCAAATCATCTTCTGAAACGGAGGAAACCGGAGTCTTTTGCGTATAATTATACCAAGTTAACTGATCAACATTCTGCAACTTGCGAGGATCACTAAAAATCTCCGGATACTTAGCCAGATATTCGGCCGAATTACGGGTAACTTCATAATCCTGACGATATTTCACAAAACCTTCACCATCCAATATTTTTTGTTGATTAGCAACCTGTACAAACCCTATGTTTGTATTAAAATTAACAACAGGTTTACCAGCTTTTCCTTTTTTTGTCGTAACAACAACTACCCCATTTGCGGCCTTTGCTCCATAAACAGCTGCAGAACTGGCATCTTTCAAAACATCAATCGCCTCAATATCAACCGGATTAATATCATTAAGAGATCCTTCAAAAATCACTCCATCCAAGACAATCAGAGGAGATGATCCAGCCTTTAACGTATTTTTCCCTCGAATTTGCAAACTTGATTGGTCTTTTGCACCAGTCGACATACCAATATTTAAACCCGGAGAATTAGCACGCATCAAATCCTGAATGGAACCAGGAGCTTCGGCAACCAATTGATCAGTCTTAATAGTCGAAATCGCACCAGTTAAATCTTTTTTCTTTGCCGTACCATAACCAATAACAACGACTTCTTCCAGATTTTGTGTATCTTCCTTCAATTTCACATTAATCTTGTTTTGCTTACCTGCCGGAATTTCCTGTGCCAGATAACCAATGTAAGAAAAGACCAATACGACATTCTTACCGGAAACGGAAATACTGTATTCCCCATTAATATCGGTTATGGAACCATTAGTCGTCCCTTTCTGTAAAACATTAACCCCGATAAGAGGTTCGCCCGACATGTCTACGACTTTTCCGGTAATCGGTAAGTTCTGAGCAGATACTCCTCCAATATTTATTATACAGAGGAAGATTATCAGGAGATATGCATATCTCCTGATAGCCAAGTAATTACTTGGAGATTCAGTTGTCCATTTTTTCATACTAATATTATTTAAATTTAACCTGACACAATATTAGAGAGAAAAGAGACTTGTAACATAGCCTTTTTTTGCAAATAATAAGACTATGTTTGCAACTTCAACTACAGAAAAAAAGAGGCATGGCCTGCGGGAGTAATAAAGCTCGCTTGCTGTCTTCCCGACGGCACATGCCTCTTGCACGTTGTTGTTGTTATGTGTATCGCGCTTTCTTGCCGATTTGTTATTTAGCCGGCGTTTCTTCGCCTACCTTCAACGGGGTGATATTGTTTTCAGCGCCCGGATAACCGATGTTCTGGTTGATTACACCACCTGTATTTGTCGAGATTGCGGTATTCGGAATCGGCCACAAAATATGGTGGACACTGATACGGTATTTTCCATAAGCAATTTCAACGCCGTCACGGAAAAAGTTATTATGTGTCATCATCCAGTCATACCAGAAGTTATACCCCATTTCTTTCACATTAGAACCTGTTCCGCCGGGGCCGGATATATTATCCAGTTTATAAACACGACCACCGAAAACTTCACAGGATTTACCCAGTTTAGCATAAGTGTAAGCTATACGAACCAACTCTACATGACGGTTTTCTTCGTAATACAATTCACGGGCACGCTCTGCGAGAATTGCACCGATATTAATCTCAGATGCTGTCAAAGGTTCTGCACCGGCACGCTCACGAACAACATTCAGCATATTGGCAGCTTCCTGTGGTTGGTCTTTCCAATAATAACATTCGCCTAACATCAGATAGACTTCTGCCGAACGATAGATATACCAAGGAGTTTCCCCTCCGCTACGGTCTGTTGCCTTTGTTGGATCCGGAACAAATATTTTGTAATGCGGCCACATGAACCAACAGCGTACAGAGTCGGAAACACTTATATTAACAGGACGTACCAAATGCTTGCCATACCATTCCGACTTACTTTTCAACCCCGGTTCGTTATAATACAAATCAGTCATACGTCGCCAGCTATCATGGTTATTAGGACCACGAAGGTCATTCTTCTCTTTATCGGTCCAGATTTCATACTGGTAATAATTTGTCGGACGGCAAGTTCCGATACCACGGCCAACATTAAAATCATTATCTATTTCTGTCTCTTTATCTGCAGTAGCCGGTGATATAGCGGTTCCAGTTTCCCCGGCAGGTGTCATGATCGCAGCACCTTTCGCCCAATAAGGAGTTGCATTACGCATGGTTTGTATCCTGTCTCGGCCTTCCACATCCGGATAGGAAACAACATACATCAAGCCTTCCGTATTCGACATGTCCATCTTTGCCTCTACACTATGCAAGTCATGCATCAGGTTCGTATTCGGCTTTGTCTTGTTTGTCGTAAAACGGCTCGTCATCAACGGATTATTTGCAACGATTTCTTTCCCGACTTCAATTGCCCGATCAAATTCACCCAAGCACATGTAAATTTTCATCAATAATACTCCACAGGCAGCCTTTGATGTTTTGCCACGATCAACTTTCTCCGGAACCCATTGCCAGGCAAACTCCATATCAGACTTGCACTGTTCAAGAATACTCCAGCGGTCGTGTGAATAGAAGTCCAGTTTCGGAGAGGTAATTTCTTTATCGAGAAAAGGCACATCCCCAAACTGATGAGTCAACTTATAATAACGATAAGCGCGCTGGAAATAGGCTGCACCCAAAACGGCATTCCGTTCCGCTTCATCTTTAAACGTAGCGGCATCCAGGCGGCTAATTACGATATTGGCATATTTGATACCTTTAAACCCTTCATCCCAATACCATTTCATTTTATTTTTAGCATCACTTCTCGATTGAGTCGGAATCATGTAATTATCAAAATCAACGAGAGAACCGCTTTCATCCGTCTTTCCATGGACCGCGATATCCGAAGTGTACATTTCTGTTAAAATCGGAGATAAATCACCGAAGTACTCATGCCTCATATTACGCTCGCAAGCAACAATAGCTGCGTATAAACCATTTGCATCCACATAGGTATTTTCCGGCGTATAGAACGAAAGAGGCTTCGGATCCAACCAACTTTCTTTACAACCGGTCGTCAGTAAAGGTAATATAGCTAACGCTCCTATTACACATTTCTTTATATGTTTATTCTTTTTCATATTTCTGATTATTCTTTTATTAAAGAGTAAAGTTAACACTAAGATTATAGGATCTCATTGTATAATCGCCGCCTTCTACGTCGCCGAATGACCAATTTGAAATCACAAACGGATTGCGGGCACTTAAAGAAAGACGCATATTCTGCACCTTAAACTTGCTCAGGAAGGTCTTCGGCACATTATAAGACAAAGTGATGTTTTCCATACGGACAAACGTCTTCTTTACATAATGGCTACCTAAATTATAGGAACCGATACGTCCGTAGTCGTTTGTAGGATTATCGATCGTCCAACGCGGTAAATCGACAATTGAATATCGGTCATACGTACCACCGGTATTTGCCGCGCGATTGAATGTTCCATATTGTCCGACATGGGAGTATACCATAAAAGAAAAACTGAAGTCTTTATAACTGAATTCATTTCTCCATGACCAGTAGAAACGGGGAGTCGTATATCCCTGGAACACCTTGTCGTCGTCATTCATCACACCATCATTGTTTTGATCGATATACCGGAAGTCACCTGGTTTACAACCATATTTGGCTGCTTCTTCTTCTTCACCCAATTGCCATACGCCTTTTCCTTCATAATCCCAGATCTGGTCGGGATCATGGCCGATAAACCATTTGTTTCCAATATCGTCTGCTTCCTTCTGTCCAATGACATTACCATCTTTATCCAAAACATCAACCATGTCACCATACAATTTTTTCAATTTACGACGGTTAAAGGAGAAAGTTCCGGAAGAGGTCCACATAAAGTCATTCGTACTGATGACATCACCATTCAAAGATAATTCAAACCCTTTATTTGCCAATTTACCCAAATTAGCCTTAACGTCTGCAAAACCTAAAATAGAAGGCAAAGAACGGTTGACCAACAAATCCTGAGTTTCAGTCATATAAGTTTCAACAGAACCTCTCAGGCGATCTCCCAACATTGAGAAATCCAAACCAATGTTGTAAGAAGCCGTGCGCTCCCACTTCAAATCGGCATTAGCCATACGGCTAACATAAATTTGTGATGTGATATATATGTTCCCGTTCTGATCGATATAGGGATGTAAGCCGGAAGTAAGACTTGCCAATGCATCGTACTGGCCGATATCGCGGTTTCCGTTCTGCCCCCATGAGAAACGCAACTTTCCATAATTCAACCAATTGCTTGCCGGTTCCAGGAACTTCTCGGATGTGAAAACCCATCCTAAGGCAACTGCAGGGAAAGTGGCACGCGGATTCGCCTGTCCGAAGGCAGAATAACCGTCACGACGAACAGATGCAGTCAACATATATTTATCTTTGAAAGAATAGAAGACACGTCCCATCAGAGCATCACCCGTTTTGTATTTATCTTCACTGGAGACAACCGGAACTGTTCCGGCCCCGATATTATGATAGCCAAGGACATCACTCGGTGAAAACTGTGTATTTTTTGCAGTTGTGCTCCAATACTGTTCTTTTTCAGCATTAGCCAGGAAAGTAGCTTCGAGTCTATGGTCTTTTCCAAAGTCCATTTTCCAACGGACAATATTATCCAGCAACCAACCGAATGTTTTCTGATTGGTACGTTCCGAGTTACCTCCTTCTCCAGCCCACTCGGGATGTTGGGATGATTTATGGTTATAATATTCATACCATTTATAAGTCGGAGTAAAGTTCATCTGATATTCGAAACCGAAAGGCAATTTCACTATACCATATATATTAGCATTCAAAGTATGCGTAATTTTTTTACGATCGGTATACAGATTGTCAAAAAACGGGTTCTTCGAATTATTATCACCATTAGGATACATCCGGTACGGGCTCTCCAAATCATCTATATCATTAGTTGTATATGGTGAATTACGTTCGCGCTGAACGGCATCTGCGGCTAATGCACTTTCATCTTTGGTTGCAAAAGAAGAAGTCAAACCTATTGTCAGGAAGCTATTTACTTTAGATTCTAAGTTCAAACGGGTACGGAACGTCTTGTACCAATCACCTGTCTGAATCCCGTCACGATCTGCATAGCCTAAAGACCAGTAATATGAAAAATCGTCCGTGCGATTTGATACACTTGCCGTATAATCTTGCTGAAGACCTGTCTGAAAAATATAATCATCCCAATCAGTCTCTATCCCATTCAAGTAATTCTCTACTTCAATATTTTTAAAGTTCAAACGGGACAACCAGGTTGTAATCATCTGCTCATTGGAGGGTAAAGATGTAGCAGGAGTCGACTGATCGTAGTTATACCATGATAAAGGATCTATTCCGCTATTACTCAACAACCTCGGATCGGTATACATACCCGGTTTAGCGGCTAACTCTTCCTTTGTCAGCAGGCTTTCAGAATATTCCTGTCGAAACTTGATAAAACCGGCACCATCAACAACAGATGGTATGCGGGAAGGCTGCACCAAACCCAGATTGGTATTAAAATTAACCACTGGTTTTGAGGTCTTACCTTTTTTAGTCGTAATTGCAATTACACCATTTGCTGCTTTTGCTCCATAAACAGCAACGGAGCTGGCATCTTTCAATACATCAACAGATTGGATATCTATTGGATTTATATCGGAAAGATCTCCATTAAAAATAACACCATCCAAAACATATAGCGGACTGGATCCAGCTGTCAATGTATTTTTTCCACGAATCTGAACATCCCCTGTCCCTGCTGCATTCGTAGACATTTTAATTGATAAACCGGCTGCATTTGCACGCAGAAGATCCTGAACAGAACGAGGACTTTCTTTCTCCAAGTTTTCTGTTCTTACAGAAGAAATCGCCCCGGTCAAATCCTTTTTCTTAGCCGTACCGTAACCGATTACTACCACTTCTTCCAATTCCTCAGAATCTTCTTTCATGGTCAAATTAATCACTTTTCGATTGGATACCGGTATTTCCTGAGTCAAATAACCGATATAGGAAAAGACTAAAATGGGGTTTTTTCCTGTTACAGTAACACTGTACTTTCCATCTATATCCGTGATAGAACCATTTGTTGTTCCTTTTTCCATCACGTTCACGCCAATCAACGCTTCGCCAGATTGGTCTTTCACAACTCCCGTTACTGTTAATCCTTGAGCGCTCGCATAACACGCAAAAACACTCATCAACAATAATACAAAAGTACAACGGGACACAAGACTAAACACATGTTTTCTCATATTCTCATTTAAATTGGTATTAAATAATTAGTTAGTAAAACTCTTTCTTGCATTAAACCATCACATTGTGTACGTTCACACAAGCCATCAAACACGCACAATAGATTATCCACTATTCATAATAATAAATATTAAGATTCAACACTTTATACATTTTCTTCATCTATAAAATGACTAAAAAAAACGTACGTTTTTTTTAGTCATTTTTCAAAAGCTATTTTTACTAAATATCTCTGTATATATCTACTTCCAATATACACATTAAACAATTGTGCTATAGATATTTATCACAAATCATCAAAAAAAGCAAAGAAAGTTTTCATTATTCAATATAAGTTAATATCTTTGGCGAAAATAAATGTACGTTTTTTTTAGTCATTTACAATCAGTATAAAATTCTTATATTCAACACATTACACACTTCAAATCAAAAATATACTTTAAAATCACATTTACACGATCTTAAAACACAAATAGCTATACATCAATATTTTATTATCAAAAACTGATTCTCATAATGATTTACCAAATCCACACATTAACCGGTTTTAAGCTCATTTCATCTATGGACTACATGGAAAGAAGTATTTCAGGAAGAGGTATATAAATGCAAATCTGCTACTAAGCATAGATTTAATGTAACTTTGTTTCGTACACATCACTTTTAGAGTACAGAATAGAACCAATATCAATAGAGATTGCTTTACTAATTTTAAAGGCTGTCAGAATGCCTTTGCCTCTCCCCACTAACATACATATAATAATAAAAACCACATTTTAGTTAGAAGTCAATCCGAAAACTGACGTATTGTCACACTTTCTGTCAGCTAAACTTTTCCAAAGGCATCCTTGTTACTTTGGCATACGATTTGTAAGATAATTAGTGCAGCTCGAAAGAGAAAAGCAAATACAAGGAAAATAATAACAATTAAAATAGAAGAAAATTATGGGAAAAATTATCGGAATCGACTTAGGAACAACCAACTCGTGTGTTGCCGTACTCGAAGGTAACGAACCGGTTGTCATTGCAAACAGCGAAGGTAAAAGAACGACTCCTTCAATCGTTGCATTTGTAGAAGGTGGCGAACGCAAGGTAGGTGATCCGGCAAAACGTCAGGCAATCACCAACCCTGAAAAAACAATATTCTCTATCAAACGATTCATGGGTGAAACCTACGATCAGGTACAGAAAGAGATCAACCGCGTACCTTACAAAGTAGTACGTGGCGACAACAATACTCCGCGTGTCGACATCGAAGGACGCCTATACACACCGCAGGAAATCTCAGCTATGATCCTGCAGAAAATGAAGAAAACAGCAGAAGACTATCTGGGACAGGAAGTGACAGAAGCCGTTATCACTGTTCCGGCATACTTTAGCGATGCACAGCGTCAGGCAACAAAGGAAGCCGGTGAAATTGCAGGTTTGAATGTTCGACGTATCGTAAACGAACCGACTGCTGCATCTTTGGCTTATGGTCTGGACAAGACGAACAAGGACATGAAAATCGCCGTATTCGACCTTGGTGGTGGTACATTCGATATCTCTATCCTGGAACTGGGCGACGGTGTGTTTGAAGTTAAATCGACTAACGGTGATACTCACCTGGGTGGTGATGACTTCGACCACGTAATCATCGACTGGTTGGCTGAAGAATTCCTGCGCGAAGAAGGTGTCGACCTGCGCAAGGACCCGATGGCTTTGCAACGTTTGAAAGAAGCTGCTGAAAAGGCTAAAATCGAATTGTCAAGCACAACAAGCACGGAAATCAACCTTCCGTATATCATGCCGGTTAACGGTATTCCAAAGCACTTGGTTAAGACACTGACTCGTGCTAAATTCGAACAATTGGCAGACAGCCTGATCCAGGCTTGTATCGAACCGTGCCGCCAGTCTTTGAAAGATGCAGGTTTGAGTACTTCCGACATCGACGAAGTAATCTTGGTAGGTGGTTCAACACGTATCCCGGCCGTACAGGCTATTGTTGAGAAGTTCTTCGGCAAAGCTCCGTCCAAAGGTGTTAATCCGGACGAAGTGGTAGCTGTAGGTGCTGCTATTCAAGGTGGTGTGTTGACAGGTGAGGTAAAAGACGTTCTGTTGTTGGATGTGACTCCGTTGTCATTGGGTATCGAAACAATGGGTGGCGTTATGACCAAGTTGATTGAAGCTAACACTACTATTCCTACAAAGAAGTCTGAAACATTTACGACAGCCGTTGACAATCAGCCTTCCGTAGAAATCCATGTATTGCAGGGTGAACGTTCATTAGCTAAAGACAACAAATCGATCGGACGTTTCCACCTCGACGGAATACCTGCCGCACAGCGTGGCGTACCTCAGATTGAAGTTACTTTCGATATCGATGCAAACGGTATCCTCAACGTCTCTGCGAAAGATAAAGGTACCGGTAAAGTTCAGAGTATCCGTATCGAAGCATCCAGCGGATTGAGTGATGATGAAGTAAAACGCATGAAAGAAGAAGCTCAGGCTAATGCTGAAGCCGATAAGAAAGAAAAAGAACGTATCGACAAGCTGAACCAGGCCGACAGTATGATCTTCCAAACTGAAAAACAGTTGAAAGACCTGGGCGACAAGCTCCCGGCTGACAAAAAAGCTCCGATCGAAGCTGCTTTAAATAAATTGAAAGAAGCTCACAAGGCTCAGGATATCGCCGGTATCGATGCTGCTACTGCAGAACTGAACAGCGTATTCCAGGCCGCAAGCCAGGAAATGTACAACGCACAGAATGCACAGGGTGGTGCACAACCGGGTCCTGATTTCGGTCAGCAGGCTGGTGGCAACACCAGAAATGGCAAACAGGATGGTGGAGTAACTGATGTAGACTTCGAAGAAGTGAAATAAATAGTTTATCGGAAACGATAAGCAATGATTAAAAAATCGCAGTAGAATAACTTTTTACTGCGATTTTTCTTTTTATGAAGTTCTTCACCGATCACTGTAGTTTTTCTATATCCTGCCCCCAGTTTGCCGACTGTACGTGTGAATAAATATCATTATAATATTTACGATTTTCCCAACTCATCTTCTCGACTTCTTCCATATTCGGTGTGCCAAAAGCATCTTTGAAACGGAACATCGGGTCAAGATGTGCGGCATAATTCCAGTTGAGACAGGTAAATGCCCCATTTTCGCGCCTACGCCCACTCACATTGAAGACCTCCATTTGTAATCCCCTTTGCTGCCCGGGGAAAAGAGATTGATCCCAGTTCATGGACTGTTTGGAATTATGGGCAGAGATGCGTGCCACTTTCAGGTAATGTTCATTGCCGGTTTCCAGGTAGAGGCGATAAAAAGCAAAGGAACTCCATGCAAACCCGAGGTCTGCTCCAGCATGTCCTATGGCAATAATGTGTTGCCCCACGATGCTACGGTCTCTTGGGAATTTCGTGGGGCGGTTACCCTTATCATTTTCAACGGGTATCTCCATGCAATGGACCCAACTTTCCGTATAAGTTGCAGCTTGTTCGGCTGCCGTCAGCCATTTAGCATCTTTCGTCAGGTCGTAAAGGGCCAGGAATCCATTGAGAGCCATTTGGCCTGATTCGCTGTCATACGTCCGGGGATTATCAATCACACAGGAAACATAAGTATAGGTATTATGTATATTCCTATAGCAAAAATCGCCTGCCTTTTCAGCCGCTTCCCTATACTTATTATCACCGGGACTATCCGCTTGTGCTGCGATATGAAGTTCCACAAGATAACGGACCGCACAAATTGTCAGAAACTTATTTGAATCCGTAACCGGATGTTTTCCCTGAGCATTTATGACCCTATGATTATAAGAAAAATAATAGCTTCCATCTCTGTTCTGGTTATCTATAAGCCAGTCGCCATATCTTTTGCAGGCATCCAGCCATTCGGGCTTTTCGATGCCGCTACGTTTAGCAAACGCCCAAGCGGCAATCAGGCTTTCCATACCTCCTGTATTTACACGCAGGTTGCTTCCGTCACGGAAAGTGCCGGTATTTCCCCACCAACCCGGATCATACCAATCACGTGGTAATCCTAAAGATGTCTGGCTTTTGGATGCCCAGAAGTTCAACACGGCTTCCCCTTTTTTTATCATATCGTTATTGCCGGTTTCCACTCCTTCCCGATAGATATAATATCCGGTTGCAACCTGCATGCCTACAAATCCCATTTGATAATCATAGTTCCTGGGTTCAAAAGTGGTGAGGTCTACCTCGAAAGGCCAGCCCGCTGCATCGTACTTACCTCTCATACTCGTGTCTTCCCCATAATAATGCATTAAAGTTTCGATGATACCATTATAGGTTACATCGAGATCGACCGGATAAATAGTAGGATTGTATAATTCGAAAGCATGTCCCCACGAGTCTTTCACTGCTGTAGCATAGTCATTTACACTTGAAAAACAAAGTTCCAGATTATATTCATGCACTAAATCATCTTGTATGGGATGATAGCGTGGGCCGCGTCCCCCTCGTCTCTCAGCCTCCGAACCGGGGTATATAAAATTCGTATAAATCACTTTATTTTCTCTCTTTATACCCAATGAACCGAACTGATAATCTGCACAAGTGTCAATCCCGTTTCCATCGGCGATAACCGTTTCGCATTTGGAATCTTTATGAATGATCGAAAGGGTGAAATTCGTTCTTGGATTGCGAAACATAACAAGAGGCAATGTGATCCTATCTTCCCGATAATAAAAATAGGTATCGTTGACCTGCGGGATATACTCTGGAATATTCCCGGTTACAGTGAAATTACCTTTATACCATACGGCAGGCATAAAATATTCGTTCCGGGTAAGATCCGTTGCTTGCTCATCAGTACGAAAGCCGAAAAAGGAGTTGAAGAAACGATCGCCTGCTTTGGAGTTTGACAATCGGATTTTGCGCTGGAGCTCAATGATTCCGTTGCCTTTAGCAATATATATATCAGAAACATTAAAGCTCGTTCCTAAGCTTGTCGTAAGCAATGCTTGACGGGTAAGCATATTGCTATTAAGCACACACGAGCTATAGTTTCCCGAAAGCTCCTTTGAGCCGGCTAATCCCAGAAAAATCGTAGCATCCGGGTTGATTGTGGGTATCGGGGTTCCCTGATAAGAAAAATTTAATTTATAGAGCCCTCCTTCCACGGCTTTCACCGTTATCGATGCATCGCCGGAAACCAAAACGACACCGTCATTTGCAGATAGAGAACAAGGCATTACTAAAATGGAGATCGAGAAAATGCAGATGTATTTTATAATTCTATTTGACATATTATTAGATTTAAATGGATCGGATGATCCGGTTTGTTTATTGTTATTCTGAATCTTTTATAAAACTTGTATAGAGGTATCGATTTCATTTGTTACATCTTAATTGATTGACAAATATACATTTTTAGAGCAAAAGGTTTGCTTTTTCTGCACCGAAAAAAAGCATATGAATGAACAAAGAGAAATATTCTATAAACTGCCGTTTTTTGCGCTTTTAAGGGGATTAGCCTTAAAAAGAAAATCCCCGAAACACAATGTATTTCAGGGATTTTCTTTTTTCTATAACTCTTGTTAAGTGGTACCACCAGAACGCAGTTGTATTCTACAACTATCACGTTTTCAATATCTTATAGAGTATCAAAACAACCGTGCAAATGAATGAACATAGTGCTTTTTTCGGCATTTTGCTTGGCAATACTGTTTCCATTTCCAATACGATACAAATATAAAGAAAAATATCTGATTATCAATGAAAAAATCGTTTTTATGTATAGCAATCTCTTTCCTAACATAAGAAAACTAACAATTAAATTAATAAGGTATTTATAACTCGTCGGTTGTCAATATTATGCGAGTTAAACGTTAGAACAGTGGCAATATAGATTCTATTATGGTTTTAGAGCATTGTAGCGGCCTCACATATATAATGATTTCCCTACCTTAAACAAAGCAAACTCAAAAAGACTATTAAAAGACCGTCTGATTCTCTTATATGTGAAATTACCAAATATTCGATATAATTATTTGGTACATTGGAAGTAAACACCTAAATTTGTATTCCATAAAAATGAAAATAACATGTTTATTTTCATTTTTTGAGGCACGAATATGGAACAGAAGCAGGCTATCATATCAAAGATAAACCGAAGCAAGAAGGGTACTATCTTCTTGCCTGACAGTTTTATGCCTATTGACACACGTCATGCAGCAAATGTTTTAGCAGAACTTGCCAAAGCTGGAAAACTTGTGAGAGTGGCATTCGGTATTTACGTAAAACCTGTGATGTCGAGTTTCGGGCCGGTGATGCCGACGCCATATGAAATAGCTGAGGCTGTGGCCAAGCGTGATGACGCCCAATTATTGCCTCATGGTACGACAGCCGAAAACTATCTCGGCTTCTCGACACAGGTGCCGATGAACATAATATATCTGACCTCCGGTACTTCGAGAAAACTAAAAATCGGGAATCGCACGATAACATTCAAGCATCGTGTTCCAAGCACTTTCGCCTATAAAGGAAAAATTTTGCCGATTCTTGTATTGGCATTACAATCTATTGGGCAAGATAACATTACCGATAAGACACTCGATGTCGTGTACGGTGTGCTGAAAAAGAATCCGGAAGAAAGTACATGGCAAGAAGATATTGCTCACGCACCAAACTGGATAAGGTTAATAATAATCAATATTAAAGCGAAGATATACGACCATGAGTAAATGGATTGACGCATCGGGTCCTGACAGACAGCAATCTGCACATATTGTTGCCGAGGAAAAGATGATAAGCGAAGGTGCAGTAGAAAAAGACTGGTGGGTAACCGCCGTTCTCAAAGTGTTATTTACGCTGTCTCCTGCTCCATATATGTTTTTCAAAGGCGGTACAAGTTTGAGCAAAGGCTGGAATTTAATTGACCGATTTTCAGAGGACATTGACATAGCCTTATATCGTGACTTTTACTTGGTCGAACTTGGTAAAGAGTGCGCAAAGGCTGCGACAAATAACCAAGTTAAGAATTTGCGCATCATTAACCGTGACTACATTATAGGAGAGTTTGTTGATGAACTGAAAACGAGACTTGACGAAGCTGGTCTTGAGTGTAAAGTATTACCGGTGACACATAAGGACGATGGCACACCTATCGACCATGATAGCGACCCGGTTGTGATAGAGGTACATTATATACCGAGACTTAAATCCGACCTGTATGTGCGGCCGATAATAAAAATCGAAGTTAGTTGCCTCTCGATGAAAGAACCTTATGAAGTTAAGCGCATAACTTCTCTTGTCGGTGATAAATTTCCTCAAATCGATAACGAGACAGCGGCCGATATACCGACGATTAGCCCGACCCGTACATTTCTCGAAAAAGCATTCCTGCTCAACGAGGAGTATCAACGTAAGAACCCACGTACCGAACGTATGAGCCGTCACCTCTACGACTTGGAACGACTGATGAATACCCCCTTCGCCACAATAGCTCTTGCCGATATGTTACTCTATCAGGAAATTATAGCGCACCGTTGCCGCTTCTACCATGTAGGAGGTGTGAACTACAATCTCAATCTCCCTGCGACAATTGCTTTCTGCCCCACTGGAGAAATCCGCGACAAAATGCGTACCGACTACGAAGCAATGAAAGCCTCTATGATTTACGGAGACAAACTCACATTTGATGCCCTTGTTTCCCGTATCGAGGAATTGCAATCCCGCTTCCGGATGATAGGACTTGGTAAATTTTAATATCTACTGTAATTTAGAATAAATATGGAATTACTGTATATTTATATCAATAATGATAAGCGCAATATAAGAGGGTGTGAATACAATTTCTCTCCTAATTACGAATTTTCATTCGATCCTAAAACAAAGACCTTTTCTATGAAGACCCACAATAAGTTGCCATCTGATTGGTTTGGGATGAATATAACAAATATAACCGCTATTGTTGGGAAAAATGGATCTGGAAAAACAAATTTCTTAGATTGTATCGTTAGGGCTATATGTGGTCAAGGTGGGGGATATATATTCTTTAAACATGACAATTGCATATATTCAAATATCTCTGCTCATTTTACAGATTTTATATTTACTTTCGAGGTGGTTAGATTCTATCGAGGTGGCAGCCCATTAAATTCAGAATTTGAAGAGCACATTCGAGATTGTGCAGTAACTTACTATTCTTCATCAATAGATCGCGATCTTTCAAGTAAGAATACTCACTATTATAAATTCAAAGATATATCTAATGGTCATCTTTTAAGATTACCAATAAATGATGTCGGTAAATCCCCACAATATGCCCATTTATCTGACATAGACGTAATGCAAACTATTGATGTATTCAGATTACTACTATTCCTTATTTATTCAAAAAGAGAGGGATACCTTTTTATCGGCAATATGAAATTACCTGAGACTATTGAAGTCGGCTTGCATGTTTATTCAAATAATGTTAGTACACATCCTACCTACAACGCGTTGACAACCGGCTTAACGGAGGATTTTAAGGATAGGCTAAAATATTTTATATTAGAACAAGTATTCTCAATATGTAAAATACCAGATAGTTGGACTTCAGAAACATCATTTGAAGATGTCTTGTTATACTTAAATAGAGGAGAATCTTACCGCGCCAATATTTATGAAGTATTTTCGGAATTGTTCGATAATGGTTTCATAAAATATAACTCGGGACCCCAAGGATTAAAGGGTGGTCATAAAGAAATGAGATTCAAGTTGAATATAGCAGGAATTACTCAAAAAGTTCTCAATGCAATATATTGTTATTACAATCCAATGCCGATGGCTCCTTTTGCGGCATACAGTACTTTAGATGAGGAAACTGCCAATGGATTGCTTACATTAAACTATGGAGTATCTTCTGGAGAAAGAGCCTTTTATACAATCATCTCAAGAATGATGGGTTTCATATTTGAGAAGCAAGGTGAAATCCATAAGGCTGCTGAATTCAAAATCATTAATACTCACGATTTTGATGACAAAACTATAGTTATACTACTTGACGAACCCGATATTCAGCTACATCCTGAATGGCAACAGCAATTCATAGAACTGTTCATTTTATTTTTGAAACAATATTTTCCTAGAGTAAAGTTCCAAATCATTTTTACAACACATTCACCGATAATGCTTTCGGATATTCCTAAAAGTAATATCCTATTTTTAGGAAGGAATGATGATGGTTATTGTCGGGTGACAAATTCGCAGGACCATAAAGAGACGTTTGCGGCCAATATTCATTCACTATATAATGATAGTTTTTTCCTTGAAGGGATTCCTATTGGAAGTTTTGCAAAAAGGAAAGTTGAAGAACTTTACGAAAAGATTAATTTGGGTAGATTCTCCGATAATATTGTTGAAGAAATATATCGAATCGGAGAGCCAATACTACGTGGGGTATTACTAAAAGCTTATGATGAAAAAAGAAATTTCCAAAACAGGGAAGAAAGAATACGGATGTTACGAAATGAGTTAAAAAAGCTAGAAGAATTCGGGAAGAATGATTAAAATAACACATCCTAAATTATGTGAGATATGTGATGCATATACTCACTATATTCTATCTCGTCCACGCCGCCGGTTAAGAGATAATAGATATGCACAATATTTATTTGCCCCAAGTGTGTTGCAACGAGTTGTAGCCTGTCCAGCAGAGCAACTCCCAAATATCATATTAGAATTCCAGGCACAATTCTCTAATATTGATTCAAGCGAGTGGCTTGCTTTCAAGACATACATGGTTAATCAATATGCTAACGTGAGAAAGGAATATTTACCCCATGTATTAACTAAGTTGAATCTAAGTGTCTGTCCATACTGTAACAGACATTATATTTTTACAGTAGATAATGGTAGAAAAGTTAGCGCCCAGTTCGACCATTTTTATAGTAAGATGCAATATCCTTATTTAGCTTTATCTTTCTTTAATCTTATTCCGTGTTGCCCTACTTGTAATAAAGCAAAGGGGGAACGACAAATAGGGCTTAATCCGTACATCGAAGGATTTGACAATAATTGTACTATTCATATCGACTCTCCATTAAATTGCATTTTACAAAAGGGGGATTGGTCGGTTCAACTTGTAGGAGATGAAAGGTCTATGGCCAATGTAGAAGCTTTTGCCTTAGATGAGCTATACAAAAGACATAAAGATTACGCTTTGGACATTGTGTTTAAGGAAATTGCAAATGAGGATGGTTATCTTGAGGTAATTGAACGCGAATTTCAACGGATGGGGTTAAGCGATAATTTAACTCATCGTATTTTATGGGGATGTGATATAAATAGTGAGGATATGTCTAAACGACCATTATCTAAAATGACGATAGATCTTATAAATCAAATTAAGAGTTTAAAAGGTTAAAGTGTTAAATGATTGCAAATGCCTCTCCCCTTCAGTTGAATTGATTCAACTCTCCCTATCCTTTTGTTGTGTATACAGACATCCAAGCTATCTTTCTCTGAATGTTGTTTCATACAACAGATTTCTATTGCAATACCACTGATATCTTCATAAAGAAGGTGCTACTAGGTAAGTGTATAGACATCAGTTTTGTTGACAGCACGCCATTGCGTATATACAGAGTGTATAAAAATCCATAAAACATTTAAGGGAATAGCATAATGCCGTGAATGTTCCATGGAGTATATCTTCGGATTCAAACTACATCTGATATGCAACGGGAAGGAAGTGCTGTTGAACTTTACGATTGCTCTTGGTGGTATCATCGAAACCAGCAACGGTGAACTCAAAAACATAGCTCAAGTAGAACATTTAAGACATTGGTCATTCGACAGTTTTGTTGTCAATACGCTCGGTACATTGTAATATATTGTCTATTTTCACCAAAACAGATTTGTTCGGCTAACTTTACATCTACAATGTTTTATAGGGTATCAAAGCAATTGAGCAAATGACTACAATGCTTTTTGGGTATTTTGCTTGACAATACTGTTTTTATTTTGTAAGTAGTGCGAAGATAGTTTTTTAGATATGACACAAGTTTTTTTGTAAAGATAGTTTTTTTACAATCGGGACTGATATCCATAAGTAGTAGATGAAATAGTGAAATAGAATGTATGTTGTTTATAATTAGGGCTTAATATGCATAAGATTGGTAACATTTCTTTGGCGAACACAACCTAGATTGATTTGCCCAGCGATAGCCTAAAGATTACGCAGAGTACGTTTTATGGCTTGGGCGAGTTTGTCTTCGTTCGTTGTCCACCAGCATTGTGTTCTGTACATCGCATTGAATTCTACTTAAGCAGACATGATAGTTATCTACTACAAAGTTGACACATAAAACCATAAAATGTGGAGAATGCAGTAAATTAGCGTATAAAAGTAAACGTCTTCCCGAAAAAATATTACCTTTGCACCAAAAGCAAATAGAATGGCATCAAAAGACAATTTGAATCGTATAAAAGTCGCACTTTGCGAAAACGGAAAAACTGGTAAATGGTTAGCTGAACAGTTGGGGGTAAATGCCACGACGGTGTCTAAATGGTGTTCAAACAAAGTACAACCGGATTTACGCACAATAGCCAAAATTGCAGAACTTTTGCAAATTGACCAAAGAGAGCTATTACAGTCAACAAAATCATAATATGGGACTCGTTTTAGATTATATAATAAGTACTTCTGATGGTCAGGTCAAAGCGTATGACAGCCAAAAGAGATTCATCAATGAAACTGAATTTGATACATTTGGTGAATTTGATGACCATATGAGTGATGTCTCTATAAAAGACAAGAACTTTGTGTATGCAGAAAGCAAGCCATTTAAAGAATCTCAAAAGCCTATTGAACAGAGTCTCATTCAGCAAAAGCATAACAAAAGCCTCTTTAAGTATTTTCTTGATGGAACACGCCACGTTTATAAAGTCGGAGACATTGCTATCGGCGGTGTTGTGTACCCATTAGCTGTAGGACAAATTATTGTGGGCTACTGTGGGCGAGAAGGCCGAGATATTAAAATTGGAAAAGTACGCAGGGAATTAGTATTGGCCGTTCCCATACAATACGACACAAATAAGCAAGGTCTGCATTTCTTTCGCAAACAATGTGACGAGATAAATAAAACGTTGCGTGAATCATTGTTTTATAAGAAGTTTGGGATGGAACTCTCTGTGGTTATTCCATACGGCGACGGCCATGATAATCCGACTGAAATGGGAAGGAACAAGTACCTAAGATTAGCAATAGCAAAAATACAGAATGAAATGTTAGATCAAGAGCGTCTGTTGGTAGAGGATATGGTTCTTAACGACCTTGTATCCAACGATGATGCAATGTTAATCAAAGATGGTTCTATTGAATACAAGAAAGATTTTACAAATCGGCCTGACAAAAATCTTGCGAGTGCTAAGTTTAATCAGAACTTTAGGGATGTTGTAGGAGTTTCGAAAATGTTTGATCCGGAACTACTAAGTAGAACGGAATCACATATAGGAACAATTATAGCGGAGTTAAAACCAGAGCATAGAACAAAGGCTTATCGTTACATTCATGAAGGAAACGGCTATTGTGTATGGTATATTCGACTGCGCAATACGGTAAATCGTTCTAATAGCTACGCTGACATCATCAAAGTTGAAATGTATATGGAAGGAGGACAACCCAAGTCTTCCAAGCTAGTTGACACCATTTCAGCACATTTGATAAATGAAGCTTACCCTGTGTGTTATGGAAAAGATGCACGCTGGGCGAATCATTTATATCCCATATATATTACCGAAGCTTTCTGTAAGTCAAACTTTGTTGATGAAAAATTGATAATAAAAATAATCTAGATATGAACAAGAAAGACAGAATCATTGGTAAAGTCTCAGCCACAGAAAAGAATCCATCAACAATAGACTATTTCTATTTTTGGATGGATTCGAATAGTGACGAATTAAGTCCGTTTGATGTGGTGATGGTTGAGAATCCCAATTCCTCAATTACTTATGCAATAGTTGAGGAGATAAATCACGTAACAGACTCGTCTAGCCATTTTGCAAGCTATATATCTTCTGAATTTGGTTCAATTGGCGATGCTACTAATCCCGATTCTTTTCAAATAGGTAATACCAACAGGCTTTCATTTAGCTATGTAAAAGCAAAGATCGTCCACAATACAGAGAATAAGTATACACCTGTCTTGCACGACAGACCAGTGTGCCTTTGTACACCTGATGGTATACGTGAGGCATTAGGACTAACAGAGGTCAAAAATCCACTGACTTGTGGCTATATGAAAATGTATGGCAACAAGGTTAAAGTAGAGATAAACGACCACTTCTTGATTGGGCCAGATGGTGCTCACCTCAATGTCTCAGGTATTTCGGGCCTTGCATGTAAAACATCATATACAATGTTCCTGCTTAATGTGTTGCAACAAAAATACATGAAATTATGGCAGGAGGCTGTAACTCTTAATGATGAAGAAGTGAAGCCACAGAAAATAGCCTATCTTATTTTTAATGTAAAAGGCCACGATTTGCTTACATTGGATATTCCAAATGAAAAACTAACTGAAGAACAGAAAGAAATCTATGTAAATGAGTTGGATCTGTTTCCAGAACCATTCAAGCAGGTATTCTA